>Ga0307979_1003694_pt1 | contig 10180 bp, 17 predicted proteins | sample OrgLakmetage1058_FD_201833 | JGI IMG/M metagenome (GOLD analysis project Ga0307979, IMG submission 201833) | Saline water microbial communities from Organic Lake, Antarctica - #1058 | ecosystem: Environmental > Aquatic > Non-marine Saline and Alkaline > Saline | place: Antarctica: Organic Lake... | reverse complement strand
GACGCTAGTCGTGGTCGTCCTCCAGCGTTTTTCGAAACCCTCGCAAGGCCCTCCACCTTGAGAGCAAGTCGACTGCGTATACCCCGAAGAGTGCAGGTTCCGCGCTAGTGATCGGCAAGATCGTGCCTCACCGGGGAAGTTGAGCGACGGAAGGTATGTACACTGCCATAATGCTTCGATGCTCTCTCGACCAATAGAGCATTCCACAATATGTCGTCGTAGACGAACGCAATGCACTGCCTCCTCTCTTCCGCGGTGAAAACTGAACCCCGACCGGACACGCTGCTGAAGAAGGGGTAGACGAAGATATGGAGGTAATGTAGGCAGTAGAGTTTGCAAATTGGCGGCCGTAAGCCAAGTGATACAGAAATATGATGAGTTTTAATGCTCCATTCATCAGGGAGGCCACCCTGCGAGTAACCATGACCCTCCGGTCGGAGGGCCATGCTGGGGATCCTTTGCTAAAACTACAGACAGAAGCGGCACTTAATTCGTATCGCACGGATGTAAGTTTTAAAGTGACGTCGCGAGTTAAAGCGAGAGCTCGGAGCTCGGATCTAAAATTCCTTACATGTAGGCGACCATGGGAAGGTATAGCACTATAACTTTACTACTACGAGTACTGACAGTCAGTCTGACTATCACTATCACAAGGACAAGGCGCATGGTGAAGGCGATTGTGATTGCCATCAACTAACTGCATATCTCAGATGTTCCGTGGTTATATCGAGCTGCGCATGGACTATCTGTCTGTAAATCGCATCAACAACGAAACATACAGCGATGCCGAAGCGAACTCAAATTTTAACAATAAACAACAGCAGTAACGACTTTACGCTTCAAGTGAAGCAGAAGCTGACGCGCACAATGCGGCGGGATATAGAATACAGATTCTCTGCCCCCCCCCCCCTCGTCTGCTTACAGCCACTCGAGTCCAATGGCGTTCTGCACAGCGCGTTCTCCTCGCACATGTGTGTGCGTTTAAACAGGCATCGGCGTGATGCGTTTCTTGGTTGGTCGCTTTCCGCCTTCGGTTCCAACTGCCACTGCCTCGAGGTTAACCGCGGCAGACTTGTGCAACGAAGACGACGAGGAAGAAGAAGCTGCCGTGACGGCGCGGTCGCCGGCTGCGTCCCCGCCAGATGAAGGTGATCCCGTAGGGGCCACGAGCGGAGGCGAAAAGAGGTCTTCCCCCGGTGAAGCCCCCCTTGGGGTGAAGCCACCTTCACCACCATTGCCGTTGTTGTTTTCACCCCTCACTGCACTCAAGCAAGCCACTTCGATTGGGGTGGCCATCGGTGAAGGCGCCACGAACGACGACGACGACGACGGCGACGGCGCTGCCGCGTGGGAAGGAGTAGGCGAGGACGCTTCGGTCCCACAGGGCACCGGTGCGATGCGCTGCTTTTTCTTCTTGGCCGTGAGAACGTGCACGGTGCTCCCAGCTGATGCTTCCACTGGTGCAGCCCCACTGATGGTGGTTACTGCATTAGTGGTGGAGCCTGCTTGTGCTGCTGATGGCTCCGTGCTCGAGGCCCCATCCATTGCCATGGCAGGTGCAGCAGTAGCCGCGGCAGTCGCTGCAACAGTCGTTGCCGCATTAGCTGCAGTGGCCATAGTAGAGCTAGCAGCAGCGCTGGTGGAGGCCGCAGCAGCAGTCGAGGCTGGAGCAGGCTTCGGTTTCGCCGCGATCGCTTGGGCGTAGCGGGACTTCGGGAGCCATTGTTCGGCTGCGCTGCGGTCGTGGCAGACCCCCAGCTCGGCTTCCGAGAAGTGAATCACCGACACGTACCCGTCACGGGACGCCACTGCGAGGGTGCGGCCGTCACAGGACCACGAGGCGTCGGTCAAGGCGGCGTAATGCAGGCGCTGCGCGATGCACAGGGGATTGCCCTGGTGGGTATCGTACACCAACACTTCGTTCAAAGTCAAGACCGCGAAGACGCACCTTTATAGAATTGAGAGGATGAATCGAGCACAAAAAGTCATGAGAGACGATTCGAGCATAAATCAGTACCGTATCCTTTTTTTGCACTATAAATAATACAATAATTGGCCCACTCTCATGGAACCTCACCGGTGCGACTCAATGTCATTGAGCCCTGAGACCCCCGTGGGGCTGGCCGGCGGCTGAAGAGCAGCACCCCCTCCTTGGCGCGCCTTGTAGAGACGCGGCGAGCAGCGCACGGCCACAGACGGCCGCGACAGGCCAGGCAAGCAAATCGCAGGCGAGTCGAGCTGGGTGCGGCTGCGAATAGGATGGAGGGCAAGCATGCAAGAGAGCGATGAGAGGGAATGCGAAGAGCGATTTGCAGGATGTCGATACAAAGATAACAAGCGCTCCACCGAAAGAGGTTTGAAAATGTAATGGAGATGACCCTGTTGGGTTGAATCACGTGCAAGGGGGCGAGAACAGGTGTGTTGCATGGGTGTGTATCTCTCTATAATCTCACCTGAAGAGCCAGGTCGCGTAGCACGGTTTGGTGGCGCCGGAGTCTGCATCGCCACCCGCGGGGGGTGCGTACATACCCGTGGGCGCAATCAAGAAGGCTCCGTCCGGCGTCCAGGTCAAGCGCCGGAAAAAAGTAGGCACGGTTTCGTCGCAGAACAAGTTCGCCTTCTTGTCCGCCTTCTTGGCCGCACTCGTGCTGCTGCTGCTGCTGCTGCTCCCGTCAGCTGGTGTGTTGCTGCCCTCTTCCATCATAGCACTGCTGCTGGCAGTAGCCTCGCCTTGATCGCCAACGACCACTGCGCTAGCGCCTAGGACGCCACTTCCAGCAGCAGCAGCCGCAGCCGCCGCTGCTCTGTTGACTGCTTCCGTCGCCGCCCCGTTGCCTGCTTCCGCGTTCACTGGGCTGGGCTCCTGCAGCAGCTTGATGGCCCGGGTGCACTTCAGCGAGCTGACCAGCTTGTCCACGCCGTCGCTGGAGGCTTGCGGCCACCCGGGCAGCAGAGGCGCAGGCTTGGGCTCCCCCTTCTTGGCCGCCGCACTGCGCTTCTTTTCCAGAGCCTTGGCGTCTGAAGCAGAGCTGCTAGAACCGTACACGCGCACCTATTCGCACACCGAACGTAGTAAAAGGGAGGTAAAGGAGACGGCGTACACGCAACGCAATCTTTACATGAAGTGATCATCAAACGTGCAGTAGGTGATGCAAAAAATAGACTAGTTAGGAAGCAGCAATCCAACGCACTGCGTGATCGAAATAAAAATAAAGATGTGACCACATGAAGTCCAATTGCGAGGAAAAAAAACAAAAGGCGGACCGTGCGGTCAGAGGATTGGGTTGCAAGAAGAGCTCCATGGGGGTCCCACGCGACTCCTTGCACGAAGTGCGCATGGTCCCTGAGCTGGTTCACCAAGCTCCGTCGCTCTGCGTCCCACACGCAGCAGGTGTGGTTGATGGAGGCTGCCGCAATCAAGTGCCCGCCCGGGGACCAGCTCAAGTCGTACACGTCGTCGTGTTGCACCACCTTGACGTACGAAACAACAAAAGATATGTTTTATCAAAAACATCTTAAACGAAGGCGCGGCTTTTACAATGGCCAAGATGTTATTTCGTGAGGAGGCTGTCTAGTGTGTCTTCCTCCTAGACTGAGCACAAGCGGCATAACTAGGGTTTGTAACTATATTTCCATCCTCCTTACCATGAGCTTCTTAAGCGCAGAGTCAGCAATAGAGCGCCACGAAGGCTTGGCTTTGGTGTGATCAGTTTGGGCAGGCAGCGCCCACCAGATGATGGCGCCACCGTCTGCTCCTGCAGCTACCGCGGAACCGTTGGGAGACCACCGCACACAATTCACAGAGCTCTCGTGCCCTGGAAGCGCGTTTAAGAATCTCGGGCTGGCGTCGCCTTCGCTGTCCAATACCCACAACTTCACGGAGCAACGTCGAATGCATATGTTAGTTTGGTTCATACAACGTCAAGAGATGGGAGATATAAAAATAGGTGACTTACCCTAGTCTCGCCATCGGCGCCACCCGTCACCACCAAATGCCGGTCTGTGGGGTGAAAGTCGATAGATAAAATTGGCGCATTCTTGCCCTGCTCACCGCCGTGCCAGGTGACTTGCGGGCAATGTAATCGCATTGTCTAGCTTTCAAATGAGCGCGCGAAACAATTTTCGAAGAAGTAGACTACTCCAAAAAAATTATCATCACTTTTTTATTATTATACAAACAAAATATTAGGGCGGCAGTTTATCTCACTAAAAGTACGTTTTATTGCAATGCTGCCGTTTGCTTTGAAAAGAAAAAGTTTGTTGCAAACGCCTACGAGGAGACGATGGCTCAGGCAGGCGGCATTGCGCCCACGGTGGACGCAGCGGCGTTCCAGCAACACAAAGAGTTTCTGCAAGGCTTCTTTCGTGATGAGCAGGTGCGCGCGCGCGCAATCTTAGAAAATGAATCATCCTGGATGATAGTCCCCCTGCCGCCGCCTCACTGCTGTTGGCAACCTTTCATGAGCCTGAACCTGCGGCCATGAGAGTGAACGATGCAGCGTTCGCTGCCTGTGATTCGAAATCGCTCAAGCCGTGATAGTGGCTCTTTCGAGCTGCATGGCTTTTGGCCCGAGAGGGTGTCACATCTCTCTTGTGAGGCCCAACGGTGATGACCCTTCCTGCGGACTACTGCTGACACATGCACACCCTTTTCGCTTTTGCCACCTGCGTTTGTTTTTGTTTCGCCAACAGGGTGCGGGTGTGGCCGGGAAATTGCGCAGCATGGCGGATGATGCGGTCAGCAAGGACGGCAGCGGCAGTGAGCCGATGCGGCTGGTGGTTGACATGAATGCTCTGCGGCGGTACGACCCCGCTGAAACCATGCAATTCATCAAACGGCCCATGGACTACGTTGCCGCTTTCCAGGAAGCTGCCGCTGAGGTATGCCTATCTGCGTATATCACATGCTTCTTTGCCGTGTGTGCCAGCTTGTTGTGTTTGAACCGGTTTCTTTCTCTCGAGAGAGAGAAGGCTGCCGTGTTTTCGAAATACAATGAAGGAACGCATGTGGTTCGCTTGGTAACTCGCCTCGATGCCCTGTGCTTCTTTCTGTCAGAGTTGAATTTCGTCACGAGTAGCCAGTACACTTTCTCCTTTTTCTAATTTGTTCCTTCTTGCGTGTGCCACGAATCAGTTCCTTCGGGCGTCGGGCGGGTTAGATTCCAAAATGACAGAAAAGCTCAAGAAAGGCATTCAAATTGGTTTGAGCGGTTCCCTCGGAAATCATTTGGTGTCTCCGCGTGGGCTCTTGAGCCACTTCATTTGCTCCCTGGTGGCGGTCGAAGGCATCGTCACCAAGTGCTCGCTCGTCCAGCCCAAGGTAGTGCGCTCCGTGCACTGGTGCGAAGCGACCAAGACGTACTCTCAGCGCGAATACCGCGACGCCACGGCCCTCGATTTAGGCCTCGAAAGCTACGGGGGCCGCGGGCGCACTCAAACTGCGTCTACCTACCCGACCCAGGACGAGCACGGGAATCCGCTGGAGACGGAGTTTGGTTTGTCGGAGTACAAGAACCACCAAACGGTGGTGATTCAGGAGATGCCGGAGAGGGCCCCTTTAGGCCAACTCCCGCGTTCGATTGAAATCGTGCTCGACCATGACCTCGTCGACCAGGTGGGCGTTTGCTACAGTATTAGCAGAGGAGAGGGGGAAAGTGCGGGGCAGTGCGCATGAAACGTGAAGGAGTGTAGGTGAAGTGGCGCAGTCGAAGTGTTCTCGCCCGCAGTGGCGACTTCAAGAGAGAATCTGCGAATGAGGAGACTCTCGCAGCAGCAGCCCTCTTACGCTTTTTGGTCCATCCCTTCTTGTTTCTGAACTCTTGCAGGTGAAGCCCGGCGACCGCGTGGTGTGCACTGGCGTGTATCGAGCCATGGGCAACCACCAGGTACTTACATGTGCAGGAAGGGTTCGTACTAGTAGCAGCCAGCAGTGGTAGAAAAATAGAGGGGTGCAGAAGCACAGTACACCCGTGGTCTTTTTTTAACCTGTTCCGTTGATTCGTCTTGTGTTCTGCGCTATTTACAACCAACCTGTCAATCAACCAACGATCAACCAATCCATCAATCAGATGGGCACGACCACGGGCGTGTTCAAGACCAAAGTTTTGGCCAACAATATGGAGGTGTTAGGCGCGGACATCGGGGGAGTCACCCTCTCCCATGATGACGTCGCCACCATCAAGGAGCTCGGGGCCCGACCGGACATTCTGAGCCTGTTGGGCCAATCCTTTGCGCCTGCAGTGTATGGTCAGGCGCGGATCAAGGAGGCCCTGGTGCTGCAGCTCCTGGGCGGCTGTGAGAAGAATCTGGACAACGGCGCGCACTTGCGTGGCGACCTCAACATCCTCATGGTATGATGCGCGATCATGAGAGAAAGAGATAAAAGAAGGGAGAGAAATACTTTGTGATGCCGCAGTAAAATGACCTGCTATTGCTCTTCTAAGCGCCCCACCCTCGCAGCAGTAACCATCACTATGGTATCCTCCTATCTCTGCCTCTTTAATCCTCCCTCCCCATTCTTATCCCTCCCCCAGGTGGGCGACCCGTCCACCGCCAAGTCGCAACTACTCCGAGCAGCGATGGGCATGGCGCCCTTGGCAGTCTCCACCACTGGCCGAGGCTCCTCGGGGGTAGGTCTGACGGCCGCGGTGACCTCGGACTCCGAAACCGGGGAGCGGAAGCTGGAAGCCGGCGCGATGGTGCTGGCAGACCGAGGGCTCGTGTGCATTGACGAATTCGATAAGGTGTGTAAGAAATAGCTGTGAATAAGGTTGTGGTCTAGATGGATCGATAGTTGGTGTGTGTGTGAGTGAAGGCGTTGTGACCATTCCTGTACCCTTGAGGCCTTGGGTGTGTGCACTTATATTGGACGTATTCTTCTTCTTCTTCTCCTTCCTCGTGTAGATGTCGGACGCCGATCGTGTGGCGTTGCACGAGGTGATGGAGCAGCAAACCGTCACCGTGGCCAAGGCGGGAATTCACGCCGAGCTCAACGCGCGGTGCTCGGTGCTCTCCGCCGCCAATCCCGTCTACGGGCAGTACAACAAGGACCGGCGGCCCCAGGACAACATCGGCCTTCCCGACTCGCTGCTGTCCCGCTTCGACTTGCTGTTCGTGGTGCTGGACCAGATGGACCCCGAGGTGGACCGCAAAATCAGCCAGCACGTTCTCGCAGGACACCAAGTAAGGATAAACATTGAGGAATAGATGTTGGTTTGACTTTGATAGACGGTGGCTGTGCTTGTCTCTGAAGTGTATGTGTGTGGATTTGTGAACGTGGATGCCAGCGTGTACTTTACTTTGTTTTCTCCTACAAGTCGCCTTCTTCATTCACCGTGCCCTTACTGATGTGTTTTCGTGCGTGCTCCTCCTGTATTACATTAGTACCGCAAACCGGGCACTGACATGGAGCCCGAGTCTCTCAACGGCAACTCCTGGAGTGCGCACGACAAGGACGATGCAGACGAAGCGACGCCGGTCTGGAACAAGGTCCAGCACGTGCTGTACGGCAGCAACAACAGCAACACGCAGCACAACAAGCGCCGCAAAAAAGAGGCCGCAGCGGCTCATCCGGAGGGCCTGTTGCACAAGGACTTCGTGAAAAAGTACTTGCAATACGCCAAGCGCCTTACCCCCGCCCTCACCGACGGGGCGCGGGAAACCATTGCTGCAGAATACGCCCTTTTACGCGCCAAGGTGGGCCTACTTATAATACACCTTTGTTCTTTTTGTTCTTCTTCCCTTGCCTCTTGCGTCTAGTTTTCCTCCTTGTTGTTCTTGACGTTTAGTTTTCCTCCGTGTTGTTCTTGACGTTTTACTCTTCGACTCCGACTTTCCATGTGACCTTCCTTCTCTCTAACCTTTACCCGTGTGTTCTCTAATATGATTAAAAAAAGGCCGCGGAAACCAACCGCACTTTACCGGTGACCGCCCGCCAGCTCGAGACTCTCATTCGCGTCTCCACCGCCCACGCCAAGGCCCGGCTCTCGACCCTCGTCGAAGAATCCGACGCGGCCGCTGCGGTCGACCTCTTACAGTTTGCCCTGTACCACGAGACGGGAGTAGTCGACAGCGGCAGCGCAGCGGGCTCCGTGAGTGGGCGAGCCGAAGAAGAAGAGGACAGTAGCGACGACGACGAAGAGAACATTGACCCGCTCACTGGAAGGCAAAAGCGAAGTCGTGGAGGCAGTGCGAATGACGCAGCTGCTGCTGCTGCTCCTGCGGCTGCGGACTCAATGGAGGAAGCGGAGGTACGCGGCGACGCTGAGGACGTTGGAGCAGCATCAAGTATGGTGGTAGCTCCCGGCGACCCGCGCTACGAAGCTCTCAAGGCGGCGGTAGTAGACGCGTTGGGAGAGGAAGAAGAGCTGCCGATTGCGGAGTTGCTCGAGCGAGTGCCGAGCGCGTCCCAGGACGAAATGATGGCAGTGCTGGAAGTGATGTCCAACGAAAACGTCATCATGCACTCAGAGGATTCGGTGTTTAGGATTTAGATCTTCCTTGCCGTGAAGGAAGTGGTGCTTGCCGAGTGCATGCTGGTGGCTGAGAGAATTGAGGAGGTGTCGGCGGAAACTCGATGGCTGTGTGTATGTCACTTCGCGGTGGTTTTTGGAGGGCGCATAAATCGATTGAGCAAGGGAAATGCGAACGAATCCGGGCGCGGTGATGGCGAGCAATTAGAAAGAGGAGAGCGAGGCAAGAGAAGGGCGATGTGCGATTTCCTATATGCATATGCTTAATCTTTTGAAGTGAATTCACAATAGTAATACTCCTCGGGTATGTGTGGGCTACTAGGGTAACCCTAGGAACCCGAATCTAAGTAAGGTTTGTCATTTCGCTCTAGCTTGCATATGTTGTAGCCCACGCCGAGGAGGCGCTTCGATAGAGCCCTTGGTCGCTAGAATCCATTGAAATGATGAAGAATAACATACAGTCGCGGCTTCGTAGCGCCGCCTTGTCCAACTCGTTGTTGTCGGACTTCGAGACCGTGCCGCAGGCCGCGACGACACTGCCGTCATGCAAGGCTTCGTTTTACGCGACATCTGGGGCCTCCCGCGGGCGCTAGCTGCCGGGCGGGCTCAGAAACATGGTTCTAATGCCATTTAGATCAGGTTTGCCGAGGCACCCGAGCTCGCTAGCGTCTTACCTCATTGGACTTTAAATGCGTTTTTCTCGAAAACAATGAAGCCCTCAAAATACCACATTCCTTATGAGGTAGCCCACATATACACATATCCTATATTGCTTCCTCACGCCAAAACCAGATAAAAATTGCTTCAATTTCTATTATGATATTATGATTCATTTGTTACTTGCTACACCAGGACCTTGTTGCGAAGAAGGAGGAGGATAAGCAGGGTAAGGGAATTAAAAGGTAAATGCCACTACTTTAGCGTCTAGCAACTTCAACTTCTGAACTTCTGTAGCAACATATTCGAATGGCGAATGGCGCACAGAAAAAACTACGAATTACAATTACAAAGCAACAAAGCAATCGAAGCATGAAAGCAAAGAGCTGAATACAAATAATTTCATTTAGCTTTTAATCTAAACTCCCCTTGACTTTTACTTGAGCTGAATTTCCTATTTGTAGAAGACTTCGATACATTGAGTAAGCCCAGGCAGACTTGTTCTGGGATGGGGGTGGTTCTGGCTTTGAGCTTCTTTGCTTTTTATCTCTACTTGTTCACAACGAACTGGCCCCATTTAATTTTGCGATTGCAATAGAAGGATTCGGACTAAGCTCTAGTAATCAGCCTGAGCGATATACACACCCGTAGCTGGTGCACTAAGTTGAAGAACTAGTTGGTCGCACGCATAGGGCTACAGTCAGGCACGGGAACTCGCAGGTTGCGTGTTTGTCACTGCGCGGTGGTTTTTGGAGGGCGCACAAATCGATTGAGCAAGGGAAATGCGAACGAATCCGGGCGCGGTGATGGCGGAGGCAGAATTCTATAAAGCGAAACAGAATGGTCTGATATAAGAAATTTACCAGAAATCACCTGTTTTACTACGTATAAAGAGCGTAGAAAATCTAATGAACTCCTTACGCGAAGAGGAAGCCAAATTTACCCTTTTTAAAGCAAAAAAATGACCATGAGGGGAACGGGGACCGAGATGAAATTCACCGCAACACACACATCCAAGCATGTAGCATGTGAGGCAAGAGGGCACTAAGAAA
>Ga0307979_1003693_pt1 | contig 10183 bp, 14 predicted proteins | sample OrgLakmetage1058_FD_201833 | JGI IMG/M metagenome (GOLD analysis project Ga0307979, IMG submission 201833) | Saline water microbial communities from Organic Lake, Antarctica - #1058 | ecosystem: Environmental > Aquatic > Non-marine Saline and Alkaline > Saline | place: Antarctica: Organic Lake... | reverse complement strand
TAGAAGTAGTACGGAACGAGCACAACGAGCCAGGGAGCATCGCCAAGGCCATTGTCGAGCTTCGCCACGACCACCGCCTGAAGGGGTGTGTGAATGGTTTAGAGAAACCCAACGAGTGAGTGTGATAGACTCAAATTCACGTCGCATTCAGAAGAGCGGCGAACAAGGAGTGCATTTTAATAAAAGAACGCCTAAAAATCACTCAAAATATAGCTCTTTTGGGAGAACGAATACCCACGCCAACAAATAATACAGGCATCGCCAAAGCAAGTGACAGAAGTGGAGCAACCTGAGCTAGGAGGTAAATGCTGAAGATGGCAAGGGACATTTGGCGCAAATACAGGGGGTCTTCGTCTTCCCATTTTTCGTCTTCCTTGAGCTCTGGAGGGCGCACCGAGGGCCCTTGCGCGACTGACGTGGTCATGGCTGCCAGCATCAGCGCTTCCACCAGCCAGAGTGGCAGAAATATCAAAGCTGCAAATTGCAGCAAGATAAAAAGCCAGTAATGTTTGAGCACTCAAAGGCAGAATAATTCAGCAACTAAGCACAGCAACCTGTGGGTATTCAAATAGCATTACAAGGGCGCCCTTGATAGTGTGCAAGGCAAATAGATGTTCATGGGTGTGCAGGTGTGCATTTTAGAGATTAACTAAATGGTATATGTCAACGCAGCAACTTCTCGTCTCTGTTTTGCTGTCTCACCAAAAGGCGCACTGCCGAGGTGCCCATCGACTCTCAGCCCAAAGAGCACAGGCACTGCCACGATGTAGCTCAAAACCAGTAAAAACACGGACAGCACTACGCAGTGCGCGCGAGTATCCGCGGCCCGGAGTATCTCCTGCATTTTCGTAGGTGATCCCAAAAAAGCTCCAGGGCCATCTTCCATAAGAAGCAGGCCGTTTTCACCAAATCGGTCGTAAGTGCGCCGCCGCGGAGGGTCTGAAAGCACTTCGTACGCTTGTTTGATCTTTCGAAATTCCTCCTGCATTTCCTCGGTGAGCGTTTGACCTCGCTGCGCCAATTTGTCTGGATGATGCGCCAAACTCAACTTCTTGTACGCCTTCTTCACGTCTGCGAGCGTCGCATTCTTAGGGAGCCCGAGCAGCGTGTAATAAGCCTTGCTCCCTTCACCGCGCGGATTCAAAAACCCTACGCAGCAGCACGCGAAAGCAGATTCTTGTACCCATGTACTCATGCCTCGTCGAGTCTTCCCTCGCCGACTCTTAGGGCCGCGAGTGCTCTCATCATCCGACATGTTCGTCTACAAGTATCTAGACCTCCGCAAAGCGCGAGAGCTCTGCAAACGTTACTAAGGCGCGGCAGCCGATGCACTACTAGACGGTGGCGACAGTGGCGACGATGTTGTAGGATGCTTGGCTTTACCTCGCACTTCGACTTCGACAGTCGACAGTTCACCAAAAAGAGGGGCAGCAGGAAGAGGCGATCTTTGTTGCACTAATGTGATATTACCTACTGTTTTTTTGGCGTGCTGCCTGCTGCCTGCTCCTGCTGTGGTGTGGTGCGCCCGTACGCCCGAGCTAGCTACTCGCTAGCCGCTATCCGTAGCCTCCAGGCCTCCAGCCGCCTTTAGTTGCTAGTTGGCCTTCCGCATTCCTTGCTTCTCGAACACACTTATACACACATTGATGCTTTTTTTTTTTTTTGAAATTGGCGGTTGGCGAAATGAAAGCTGGATACACGGATACTTCCATGATCCATGGAGGCGCAATTAAGCCGGATTCTAAGGACAAGCATAACCGACCGCCATGTTACCGCGGATATGTTACCGAGGGAATGGACAGCGAACAGGCCATTAGAAGCACAGCAAGTAGGATAGCCACATGTCATTAAGAGGGCTTCGATATCAATTCAAACGGAGATCCGCAGTACTTTTCATCTCGACGTTTGATCCCTTCTAGCAGAGAGCTCGTAACTACGTAGCTGCACGGGCTGGTTGATCAACAGAGGCTGAAATGAGAAAATCTCAGCATCCTTCTTTTGCGCGCGCCGCGTCATAGAGCAGGAGACGAACTGCACTATCAGCGAGCTCACGCCACGAGCACTGACATCGGCCCTCGCAGTCACAACACATTGGCCCTTTTCTCGTTTTCGCCCACGTTGTTTCGGCTCGTTAAGCGCCCGAAAAAGTTACCAATTTTGCTGCCGCGCAGCCCTCCTGACGCCTGACCAAGAAAAGCGCACAAAAAAAAGGGAAAAAGGCCTGATGAGTGATATTGGAAATAAGAAAAGTAAAGCAATATAATGTAACAGCACATCTCATCCATGATGAATTCGGTTTACGCGTTGTATTCCTTTTCGACAGAAAGATCTATATCTAACGTGCCTGGCTTGAAGCGTCGTCGTCGTCTTGGTCAAGCGCATCTTCGACTGCTGAGAGGTTTCCGCCACCGCCGCCGCCGCCGTCAGCAGCAGCACTTGAGCTTCGCCTGGTTGGTGGCATCGGCAGGGGGCTCCCTGTAGCCTTGGCATGGCTCATGGCTACCGAGACCTGCTGGCACTCGGCGAGGGTCCGCAGCAATGACGCCACCACCGCCTCCTCGCTCTTCGCTTCCTCCAACGAGGCCTTGTAGGCTTCCTACCAAGTTTAAACCATTGGGTATACACATAAAAAGAGCGCAAATTTAGAACCACGGAAGAATGCCTGATAGAAAGAAGTAAACAGTCTGATAGGACGAAGAAGCTGAGGTCGAAAAAAAGAACGAAAACGGAATGTTGCAATGATATCAAGCGAGGAAAGAAGAGCATACGCCATAATTTCTTCGATAGAAATGCTGCCAATGCTCGTCTTGTATCGCTTGCGCATCGTACACGTGCTAACCTACGTAGGTACTCACTTGGGCTTTCGCGAGGGCTTCGCGCCGGTTCACGATGGCTTCCGCCAAGTTGTTCAAGCTCTGTTGCTTGTCCTTGAGTTTGGTGGCCACCTCTTCCATGTGCTGCACGCGGTCCCGAGCGCCGTCCTGGTTCTCGTCGCTTGCCTCCAACGGCACTAGCGCCACGGTGTAGTCTGATTCATACATGTACATAAAGAGGAGTAAAAACGCATTCGGGAAAACATGAGATCAAACCTACTAGCTAGGAGAACAATTTGCATACAAATTAACAATCATATCAAACCGTGAATATCCTATGCAATTCCATCAACTTCTAAATCATTCCCATCTGATGCAAGTTCAAACAAGTCCTCAACTAAATCACTCCACCATCAACACAAGTATAGTATCTATTGCTTACCAATGCTGGACAAGAAATTGTCGTTGTAGATGGCGCACAAGTGCGTGCCCGCAGAAAGGGCGCAGGGGCCCCGCTCTTCCAGCGTGTCGAGCGAGTGGCAAATGGGAGGGGTGTCATCCAGAGAAGGGAAAGGAGCCCCCACGCTCAAGGTGTTGTAGGGCGCCAGGAACAAGCGGCAGCGAGCAATCGACTTGGCTGCAGCACTGTTGCTTCCGCCGCCGCTTGATCCTTCGAGGGACGGGGATGCTTCCGCCTATCAAAAGTATATGGTGTAGTGGAATTCAAGGTGACAAAGGATTCGGCAACTCAAGGGAATTGAAAACAAATTTGCAGGTAATATCAAACAATAAAAAGAGAGAAAATGGACTCAAATCAAACCAAAATAGAAAATTCGACCACCTATCTTTCCATGAAGAGATTTTGTAATGCGTTGAAGCAGGAAAGAATAATTGCTTACTTGGTAGCGCACGTCGCCACGAGAGTCAAAGACAAGCACACGAAAGCGGTCATTCTTGCGTTTGGTTTTTGCGGCAATCACGACTCCATTTAAGGCCATTTCCGCAGTAATCTGCATGCCGTTGTGATCATACGCAACGAGAAAAGACGAGCTGAGGAAAAGAACAAAGCAGAATTTGGTGCTGCTAATATGCATGGCCAATGGCCACAGGCAAGGAAGGTAACGAAGAAGGAATGAAGCAAGGGACAAAGAAGAACAAGTTGGAAAAAACGAAAAAAAAAATAAAGGTCGTACATCCAAAGTGAAGAACTCGGCCGACGTAATCGCCAGCTTGCCTTCCACCACCACACCCGCTGGCATGGTGCGGCAGCCGTCGCCTTCAACTCGACCTCCCCCTGTAGTCTGCGCCGTGGACTCGGCCGCCGCCAAATCTTTGGCTTTGCCCAGCACGTCAGGCGACACGGTGGTTGGGATCGGGATGCCAAACTTGGCGACTTGCGCCGCTAAGAACCGCCCCACCCACCCGACGTTTTCGACTTCCACAGCTTCCATGTCCATTTTGCTGCCCTCTTCGCTGGTCCCTGTAGAAGAAGAGTTAGAGTGAACGAGAGCGAAAAGTCAGTTAAAAAGCACGAATGTAAATTATGAATTGAAACGCACGTGTAGAAACGCGCAGATAGAACGGAGAAGAAAATGCCATCAACAGTAGCTCGTTCACAAGAGGAAACAAATCTGTAGATGAATCTAAGAGAAAACTTCCAAATTCTAGAAAAGTTGTATGCGCGCTGCTTCCAGCTATTTGAATAAGTATGTCACCAATATTGGTTACCGTGAAGGTCGTACTGCCTGCGCTTAGTGACGTCTCCAACTACCGCATACCTGAAATGGGCATGCAGTGGCAAAAAAAATATTGCGAATTTTATCACCGCTCTCACGCAGCGTTACAGAGAATAGCGATTAAAAACGCAACTAACTCTATTTCTACCGTGAGCGTCTCTCCCATACATTATGCACCATCATAAACTAGTCATACATCAACTCGCTGGCTCCTAGGCCCTCACTCATAATATTAAAAACTAGTAGGCGTGTGGGCACAACACAAAGCCTTCCTCTTACGCTTCCGACACGGCCTTGAACTTCTCAGTAGCCATCTCCTGCTTCTCGCCACGGTTGCGGTCAGGATGCCACTTCAGTGCAAGCTTACGGTAGGCCACCTAAACGTGGAGACATCGTAGAGGTGTGTTTCTATGAGCTGCTAAAGCAAGCCTAAGCCTCGAGCTTTGGGGATTTAAAAAATATCCCTACGGCCGGCACTCTAGTGAAAAGGCCATAAGTTCATTAGCAAATGCTACCAATGGAAATTACCGTGATCTCCTGGGCAGAAGCAGTCTTTTCCACCCCAAGTGCAGCATAATGGTCAATCGGGGCCTCTTTTTTCTTCACTTCTGCCATTGTCCAGTTGGATCGATTTCTGTCTGAACCTTTTCTTACCTCCCCACAAAGAGGGTGTTTTCGTGTTTTCTCGCTCCAAATCTGTTCTGCAGGCTGGAGAGGAGGAGGAGGAAAAGGATCGAGGATGCGGCGAGCAGGCGATGCACCTCCCATTCCTATTTTGGTGTGAATTCGCCTGAGAAGGCGAACCTGCTGGATATTAGTTATTGCGAAGAGCAATATCTCGCAATCCTTCTTAAGGCCACATTCGCTTCTTTAACTTATAACTTACAACTTTGCTTTTGCTTTTGTGCCACTCGCCATTTAATTTAACCTCAAGTCGAGTTGAATAACAGAAACAACACGGAAATAAGGCAATCAATGCGAACTTTGGGACTTGTGATGGCACATTTAGCCCTTAGACCGTTCCATCCGGGCCTTCAGAGCCTGCACCACAAGTGCAAGGAGCTAAGTGGGCTGCATTGCTCTATCGCTATAAAAGCTGCAAGAGAAGCGCATTTGTGCATTAATCTAGTTGACCTTGGCGGTCTTGGAAGCTTCTTGCTTCGAAGAAAACAAGATTTTGATGGCCCCGTTGGTTAAAAGACGGCCCCAGTGCAACTGAATGAGAGCGCATGTGAAGGTGGCAGCGAAAGGAAACAGTAGAGGCAAAGATGATTGATAGAAAGAAACGCAAGGCAAGGCGGATTTATATGAGTAGCAAAAAAGGTATTTCAAGCGGCACACAGCAATTCTTAAAGAGTTTTCAAGAATGAATTTCAATCTAAGATGCCAATCGGTTCTTATCGAAGCTACAAGACGCCTAAAACTAAGCTGCAAACGCTGGGCAAGGAAAGGGAGCATGTATGACGAGGTGGACTTTGAAATATTGTTCTGTATTCCTTTTACCTGCATGGCACACCCTAGCAAGTGGAAGAACAGCACGGGGAGGTAACGGCTCAGGGTCTTCGGTGCAAAGAGCTCTTCTCGTAAATTTACGAGCCGCCACGTTAAGAACCCGACGTAGCCGCCGATCCGCAAAACGTACCTGCACGTCACAAGAAATGAAAGATGCAGCAATAAACCTACGTAATGCAACAACGGAAGTCCATTCTAGAGTACGGATTTGAAGTGGATAAAAACAAGAACCTATCTATCTGAGTTATATTCGATAGCTTTCTCTCTCATGTGCAACTACTTCTGTGTTCTTTTGATACCATGAGAAGATAATGCAGAGGCCGTTGATCAGTGCCAGCATTGAGCCGCTCATGTGGCATTCGGCCAGGACCCAACGGACAAAAAAGAAGGGCGCGGTGAGCTCGGTGAGCATGGTGGGCACTCCAAACACGTCGCCCCAGCCTTCGACGGTGAACAGGCTCCAGGTGATGATTAGAGTCACGTGGTGCACTACGAAGGTGAGGTCGTCAGCGACGCGGTGCCTGAAACAACATGACACGAAGAGAGGAATTAGAAGCAGGGGCTTGACCTTTTCAAACTGTGATAATAGAGGGCACACAGAAATATGTAGAGCATAGCGTAGGAGAAAGATAGAAAACAGGAGGAGGCGAAATACGAGCTACGCAGCTCATCAAGGGCTGTTTGAATAACAGCTTAGAACACACACTCGAATGACAAATATTTCCAAGTAAAGGAGATGGAGGAAGAGCAATTGTTTACTTGAGCGCGAAGGGAAAGACGAAGCTGAAGTCGTTCAAGAGATACCCAATGAATATCAAATTTGCCTTGTACACTGGTAAGTTCACATGTGCGGTCACAATACGAAAAGTTACGTAGTTCATCAGTAAACACAGTAGTGCAAATAATACAAGGTTTACAAGTTAAAGCCTGAATCATTTCTACTAGTGCGCAGTTTAGGGCACCTCGAGGATCGCCTGAAGACGACGCAATGACTGCCGTTTGCATGAAGTCTGCTCGCTCCAGCACAAAGGGCACAAGTAACGAGCCCAACAAGAGGCCCTAAAGAGAAAAAAAAGTTTCATTATTGAAGTGAACAATGCCAAAGTGTAAAATGTATCAGTTTAGCTACGGCATAAGACAATTTAGAACTCTCAATAACTTAACGAGGTAAAAACAAGATAGCCAAACGCCGAAAGCAGTAGCCTGAGTGGACAGCACGGAAGCGCAAGATACGCACATGTAGCGCCGCCAACAAGGAAGTGATCGTATAGTTCCGAAAGTAAGCAGTAACGGCAGTGATTTGCGTTGGAGTGAGTGGCTCCGACGACTGGCTCTTGGGTCGTACTTTCAGCTTCTTCGCGTAGTACACCAAATTGCCTTGGCTTACAGTTTGGTACCAAGGGACCAATGCGACGCACACAAAGTGCGAAATCCAGTAGGTGAGATGCCAGGCTGCGGCGTAGGCTAACGCAGACATTACAAAGCTCAAAAACGGGTCCATGCTAGCTAGAAACAAGCCTTAGAAGCAATTCAGGTCTAAGTGCTTATGATGGGCTTCGCTGCTTCGCTTAACTTCGCTAGCAATGTTTGGTGTCGAAGCTTCGGTTATAACTTGGTGGATTTCTGAGCTCGAAAAAAAGAGTGACGTGGATTTGACGTGGATTTTCTGCCACAGCCACTGCCACTAGCTAGCTAGCCACTGGTTCCCGAGGAGAGGAGGGGCCAGGGGGCTGAGCTCCGAGTTCAAATTTCGAGGTTCGAGGTCAGTGGGCGAACAGGAAGAGTGGGCTAGGAGGTAGAATTAGATAAATGCCAGGAAATTCTTTCAATTTTAGGGTTAGTTAGCTTTACTGAGTTAAATATACATAACCAGCACTCTCAGAGCACGGTGGGACGCGCCACTTTCGACCGCTATCATCATTTCAACACTCGGGCATGTGCGCCTGATTATGTTCTTAAATATATTCAGCGCCATATTCCTCTTTATCTCCACTTGTTGGCCTTCTAGATCTGGCCCCTTGGGCCTTGGGGCCTGGGCCTGTCTCAACAAGTATAGTAATGTGGACTCAGGCTTGTCCTGGAAGATTCATCAATACGCAGCTTCCTGTTATTTGATGATGTTTCTTTATAAATCGGGCGTATAATTCAATCTAATCTAGCAGCTGTATCCACTATCCGCCTGATATTCCGATAACCGATGGGGAATTGTTCACTACTACTCGAAAGGAAGAATATAGGAATTGAATAGGAGGAGCGCAATCATTTTGACGCAGGCCCTCGGGCTGGGGGCCGGAATTAGATGGGCAGAAACGCAAAGAAAAGAAGCATATACCAGAAGAGGGGCTATTTTTGAATTATATGTGCGTTGCCTCAACACGGAGCCCGCCATCAGCAACAGGTGCCATTTCCATGTCCCCCCGACTCCCTTCAAAAGACTCAAGTGTGCACCCATTGTTCGCTGCTGGACCTTCCAAATCCGTGGCGCCTGATTCGTTCGTTGCGGAGAGCACATCCCAGAGCCGAAAGACATCACACAGGAACTTTACGATGGTCTGAAGAGGAATATGATTATTTCCGCTACTGCTTGTGCTACGAGTGATGCTGCTGCCAACGGCGACAGGAGTTGTTTCCGACAAGATTGCGGTTTCAGCATCACTGGACACAGCACGCTCAACGCGCGGAGTTTGCTGCGCCATTTTAATGCTGCTTGAAGGTGAGCCGCTAGTAGGCAGAGGCTGGTGAGCAGCAGCAGCACTACTCGTAGTAGTAGCAGCAGCCTCGGGTTTATCCTCATCACCAAAGCCACTGCTGCTCAAATGGTGCATGGGTGACGCTTTCGCCTTGTTACTACTGGCAGGGCTCGTTGACCGAGCACCACCGCTGCTGCTGCTGCCATCTTCACTTCCTGGTTGGTCGTCTGCTGGGGCTTCCATGGTGGTGCAGCCGCTGTACAGATTGCGCCCCTCGAAATGGCCAAAGTAACGCCATATCACGCACGCGCTGGTAAACCAAATTACGGGGGAGAATTAGCACGCAATAAAAAAAGTAGAAATGAATAAATTCATTACCAAAGATTTTGCATAGGGACACAAAAATAATCCAAAATGTACTGCCGTTCGAGGCGAGAAGTTAACGAAGAAAAATTATAAGTATGACGTTCTGCATAAAAACAGCAAGCACAAGCAAAGGACATCGAGCAACGGATACGATGCATCTACAGAAATACAAATTGCGAGGCGACATGAGTGAAATTGAAAAATAGACTTACTAAAGAGGCGCTTCGATCAGCAGTGTCGTCAAATAAGCCTTCTCCGCCTGCGTGCCAACAGCTCGAGGATCGGCTGGAAATTCACCGTAGAGCAGCGCGAAGGCGAGCTTCTGGACCTAATGTTTCATTTTGTCGTGCTTGGAATGGGCGAAAACTTCGAAGGCAATACAATGCATGGCGAGTTTCATTGGAAATTCCCTCTGGAGGTGATAGGGCGTGGTGGGGTGAGAACAGCACTCACCGTAACGAGAAAGACGAGGAGTTTCACGGTGAGGAAGCGCGGCCACAGGTGCGGAAATCCCGCGAGCCCTTTGCACAAGCGATGGTAAGTCTGCAAGAGAGCTCCCAACGCCACCACCTTTTGTAAAGATTGGCACGCAGATAAAAATACGAAAACAATATTTGCACCAAAAGTGATAGTAGTCGTGCAGGCTATAATGCTTCAGGTCGTCTAAAAGTCCAGCGTCAAAGAAGGAAGCACCCGAGAGAAGACAAAGTGAAGAAGAAAGGAACGAGCCATGAAGAAAGTAAGAAAGGGAAACAGAAGCTTTCTATTCACCAAAGAGGTAAGGCTTGCCGCCTTGGTGAGGACTAGCACCGGCCGCAGGGAAGTCTCCGGCCCTAGCAGATGCACGGCTGCCAGCAACACCAACAAACTGATCGCTTTCACCACAGCATACTGCTGAACGGCGAACCCCAGCACGCGCAGAAACTGTTTGGCATTGCTGCGCGCCAGCACCAGGCAGCCGCAGACGCGCCACTCCAGCACGGAAGGTGGAGCATCTTTCTCACGCCACGGTTCTAGCAAATAGTCGGCAGCAGCGGCCTAAACACGCCCCAAGAAAACGTGTTTT
>Ga0307979_1003686_pt1 | contig 10193 bp, 8 predicted proteins | sample OrgLakmetage1058_FD_201833 | JGI IMG/M metagenome (GOLD analysis project Ga0307979, IMG submission 201833) | Saline water microbial communities from Organic Lake, Antarctica - #1058 | ecosystem: Environmental > Aquatic > Non-marine Saline and Alkaline > Saline | place: Antarctica: Organic Lake... | reverse complement strand
CCCCTCTCCCTCCTGAATCATTCCGCACTTGCTTTGTTTGCGCAACGCACGCGCATTCCCACTTCTGCCCGCAGCATTGGCTTCTGTGCCATTTGGGTTTGTATTAGTTCGAGTTCGAGTTCGGGCCAAAATCGCTCGAAATCCGCTGTGCAGCCGAGCTGCACTGGCTGTGCTAGATGAGCACCAAAAAAGAAATAATGGTACCCAACAGAAAAATTTCCGTGGTTTTACGTCGTGGCCCTACTGGGTATACCAAATACGGCTTATCTGTGCATTGGATGATAAATAAATTGCTTCAATGAAGCGAAATGGCCAATAATGCGCAAAATTTCCACTTTTTCGAAAAGTGACCCCCCTTTAGCTGCCTGTTAGACAATAATTAGATCTCTGCTCGATCACGTTGACATGGACTTCACAGACCCGGTTTCACTCAGAGTTCTCGAAGTGTCTTCAGAATTCGTGACCGGGCTAGATCGAAAACGCATCCGCCTAACTGGGACTTCAGCCAAGAAGCGCAGAGCTGACTCTAATCCTCGAGCTTTTCCGCTTAGATTATTGACAGGTAGAGTCCAAGGTTGTAATTTCCAAGGCATACCGCCTGATCTACCGCCACCGTTTACTGAACCAGTAGCAGCACATTTGGCTGCAGCGAGGCGGTCATGGGGTAGCTTTTGAAGGACATCGCTATGAGTCCATTCTCGACCACAAAGATCATGCAGTTGCAGTGCCAAGGCCAATTCTCGGGGAGTCCGATAATACAGCGGCATTGACGCATCCCCTTGAGGCAGATCCGGGGGCATTGATACACGTGTGGTAACCTCAGCCGGATCCGCCACGGTACAGATAGTAACTGAAGAACTTGAAGGGTAGGTTGCTAGAATAAGAAGAGCTCGGTTAAAACCAGTACTGTCAGCGCCAGGAGTTGAAGGGTTTGTCTGGTCAAGCGTCGTTCCTGCCTTCGCATACTCGGCTACTTTTGAAGCATGACCCCGAATGACCGGAAAAAATGAAGCATGGATCCAATTGGCAATGGTGCGTAGTTCTGAGGGAGGCGCTGCAGGATCCACCACCTGTAAGTGGGAATTACGCACCATCGCCAAGGCGAATCATGAGGAATGAATGGTGCATTTATACTGTGGCGATTAAGTGGGGACAGAAGATGATAGCATTGGTATGGTGTCCAATTGTAATGCTCTCAACACAACTTATCAAAGCACTTGCCAGCAAAACGGCTGCGGCGTGGTGAGGTAGCAGTGGTGCATGGAAGTCTGATCGAGATCTTCCGTCACTAGGTTCCGTCTCCATTTCAAAGACTGTAGCCGACCCGAAAGTTGAGGTAATATTTGAGCCCTCAAAATGAGGTAGTGGAAAGGAACAGGCATGTTTGACGCAACAATCGTCTGCTCGGCCTTGGTCATAATGCTTACGATCTTTCTCAACCACTTTGCTATCGTCTTCTTGGTCGATGGTTCCAGTTTGAGGGGTGGCCGCTAAAGCTGCAGCCTTGAGTGCATTGAGGGCAGGAGCTAAGCAACTGCGAGGCCATCCAGTGGCGCTTACGTGAAGCACGCTGCCTTGGCCTTCAGGAGGAACTTGGTTAGCAACTTGCAAGCAGTTCAATGCATCGACAATGCCTTTTTTTGGAGCATGAGTTACAGCCGCTATAGAAGCAGCCTCATCGACTTCGTCATCATCATCGAGTGTTCCTACGTGTGCATACGCAATTACTGCCCGCTGCAGAAAGAGTCGCCGCCATTGCGGCTGCGTGAAACGACTTGAGGCTTCTTCCTCTAGAATGCTTAATCGACCACTGAAACAACGCTCAAAAGCTGCCTGTCATGTAAACGCCGGCAATGGAAGAGATAATGGAAATTATATGAGTTAGGTTATGCGTAAAAATACATTGGAACGCTTTAAAGATAGTAGCAACTATGTCGCCTTGGCAAATGGGTATCCGTAGCACTCAGCTCACACCTTCCAAATGTCATGAGTCGCAACGAGTCCTTGGTAAGCTGCGCACGAGGCGCCCATGCTGGCAGCATCTTCTAAGCTCAAAACTGAAAGGATCCGACCAAAGAGGCGGACGGACAACTGTGCACGATACCATTGAAAATAATTAGGGTAATCTGGTAGAACAAATAAATGAGTGGATTTGTGGACCTCATATTTATAGTATAAGGTATTTTAGCACACCTGACAGGAGAATCTGGGGTAAACAAATTGAAATCCAATGTTAGCAAAATAATAAGATCAGTCTACATATCATGACGAATGTCATCGTGGTACTAGCAGTGCGTACCATGCCGAGATTGCTACGTCGCTGCAAATTCACGTAGTCCTCCTCGATGCCATCGCTATCGTCGTCATCATCGTTGTTGTTGTCCTCTGAAATGGGTGGCGCCGTGGACATTACCTCAAGGCGGTGAGCAAGCCCTACAGCGCCGACGCTCCCTAGAAGTCCCGCCGCACCAGTAGCTACAGCGCGAAGCACAATCATCGAGGGTGATGAAGTCGAGATGCACGAGGTCGCAGACGCAAGGAGCGCTATAGGCCACTGGGGGTTAGACTCCGTTTCCTCTTCTTGTTCTTCAGGCTCGCTACCTCCTATGGACGAGACGCTTTCCTCGCTCGATCCTTCGGAGTGCGCGCTTGCTGTTCGCGTTGGTGTACTTGCACTCTCGTCCAAACGCTTTAAGTAAAAGTCTCGTTTTGCTTCCTTATTCTCCAGCCGGTGATTGGTCTTGTAGTGCGTCCTCATCCTTGACAGGAAGTTTTGGAATTTCTCATCACCATCTTCGCCACCCTTAGGTTCTGCGGCACTAGCCTCATCTCTCAGACTAGCAGCTGCCATGTCCTCGTCTTCACTTGAATAGCTCGTTTCAGACTCGCCATCGACAGGGTCTACATCGTAATCACTGGAACTAGAGTGGTTACTACTATCTGATTCTTCTCCGACACTACTATCAGAACTATGCCTTTCACTGTGACTGCAATAGTCCTCGTACATCACTTCAGCTCTTAATAGTGCTTCAAAGCATGCACTGATCTCTCGATGAAAGAATATGGGCTCTTGATAGATTCTAAAGACATGAATGTGTGCTATGAGACACGGAAACTAGTGAAAGGAGTATTGTGGGACTAACTTGATCACTTTGACAGGCTCGACTCGATTAAAACTGTTGCCCGACTTCTGAAGCCTCAGTAGTCACAGCAAATTCCAGCCAACCATTTTACTTAAAAGTTTGGCTCGCTAGGGTTCAGGGCTTCAGGGCATAGGGCATAGATAAGGGGCCAGCGCTAGCAAGCAGCGCAGCGGCTGTATCTTCTTCCATATTTTTTTTGTCAAAATACGTCAATCAAACGACCCAAATTATGAACGTGTGTGTATCCCCAATACTTTTATGAATGCAGTAAACATGTTGATTCCTCAACTACTTCTTATCCTTCTTGTCCGCTTCGCGAACTTCGCGCAAACTCACGAAAAGTCCCAAGCACCCGGTGAGAATACCTTAACTCTCAGATACTCGAGTATAAATGTGCTGCTTTCACCGCACTCAAGCTCTCGGAGACTCGCAAAGATTAAGATTAAGTGCTACATGTGCTAACCATTCATGTATTTTGAATAGCAAAGAGAAGAAGTTTCAACGAAACCGAATTCTGAAGATCAGAAATTTTAACGCACCTACAGACGAATGAACCTTGCAGAGTCTTCCTACGGTACTACGAACCTAGAGGCTAGAGGCTCCAGAGGAGATAAATATACCAATAATGAATTCAATTCTAAGTACAGCCAATTGCATTTGCGATTGGCATGCGCAAAGCATAAGAAATGAACGGCCATTATTATCAAATATAAATGGGATTTCAGAGGTGAGTGTTGCCTCTCCCTCCTTCAGAAACTTTACTACATAAAAAAATAGTTCCAAGAGACATACGTCTAGGCTTGGCTGCTTTTTACGGCGGCCATCGAGATATATTACGAAATTTCGTTTCGATTTCGTCTGATGAGGCGAAATCTGCGAAATTTCGTTTGCCGAAACCCACTAGACTCTATAGGGAGCCATATGCAGCCAAAATTGGAGGAGGAAGGGGGGGTCGAAGGCATAAAAGGCACAGAACGAAGGCAAGGTAGTAACTGGGTACCCCCCCCCCCTTGCGACAGAGCCGCATTATCTTCCCAAGGTACTTGGAACTTCCTTGCGACAGGCCTAATTTCTTTAAGCGTCGCTTTGAGATAAGCCCTGGATGGCCGCGCTTGGGCCTCGTTTCTCGTCGCTGATATTTCCGCTGTCGTCGTCGCTGTTGACTGCTGTCGTCACCACCTGCTGACTCTGTACTCTACAGTATGCAGTAGGTCAGAAAGAGCACAAAACCGAAATACGGCGAAATTGCGCTGAGAACCTCATTGCGTCTATTCAGGGAGCCGCAACGAAATTTCCCAAATTTCGATGAATTCAGACGAAACGAAATCCCTTAAAAAGCAGACAAGCGTCTGACGCGGCGTCTGGATCTTGGTTTTCTAGTTTTTTCTTATCCCTTATGGCATTATAGGGAGATACATTACACAAAAATAGAAAGAGAAGAAAATAATGAAAGCACGGAATGGTTCAAGGAGAAAATTGCGTTTAGAACGCAGATTTTCTTATCTCTCGTCCTCAGGGAGTTTCGCCAGCAGCCGCCGCACCGTAGCAGCCGCGTTTTCATCCACTGTGGTCGGCGAGAAAGTAGGTGCCCGCGTGGGCGACGGTATCGGTAGGGGGGAAGGCGGGCTCGTTGGCGCAGGCGTTGGGCTGGTTGTGGGCGCGAACGCTAGTTGATGCAGCGTCTTGATCCCGTTGGTGAGGTAAGCATTGTCTATTTCGGCCCGAGCGCAGAAATTGTTGCGGCCCACAATCGGGTCCATCCTTGGCGTGGGGAGCGGAGAAGGAGAGTACGTCGGCACTTGAGTGGGTGAAGACGGCACGCTCGTAGGGAACACCGTCGGCGCTGGCGAAGGCTTGATTGTGGGTACCCTCGTTGGCACGTGGGTTGGCTCTTGGCTGGGTAAGATGGTGGGGCGACCGGTTGGGCGTTGGGAGGGCACGTAAGATGGCTGCGCCAGAGTGGCGAAAGGCATATACGCGAGGAATAGCACCAGCGCAGCGATCATTCTGTTGTTCACCATGAGCATCCTGCAATACGTCTACGGTGAACAAGTGTATGACAGAACATAAGGTGAGAAAAGGGATGGGTGCATGTACAGAGAAGACAAAGAGAGGAGTATTTTTTTAGTTGTTCAAACATAGATACAATACACTATCGCGAACTGTATTTTTTTAACGAAGGAAAATCAACATGCCCAGCAACAAATGGTAAAGGTGAAACAACCGATTCAAGAGGAATCCCGTTGAAAAATGCGGGGCCTGTTCGGCTATGACTTATATCCGGCGTGCCCTAGCTCTAGCTAGAGAGAGCTCTTTATCCAAGCTGACGAACCTGAAGACGGGGAATATTCTCGATTATATGGCCGGCAAGTACACTAAATCCAAAATACACGGCCTTGTTTTGCCAAAGCGCGGATAAAAACCGAGGAGAGGGACGAAAGACGAAAGTGCCGGTTCGCATTACGGTACGGTACTGTAGTAGTAAGTACGGGTCTAGGTAGAAACCGCGGAATGACAGAAGCGAATTCTGCACTTGAGCTCATCGTCGTAAACGTCGGGATTTTTTTTGTTGGTGGGTTCGAATCGTCATCTCCCTGTATTCCAAGTCTGTGTTCTGTGTCCGGTCGGAGTTCCTCGGTCAAAGTGACAGGACTTAGTACACGACGGGGGTGGTCATGAAGTCGTCTTGAAGGTGTTTTCGACTTGACGACGGACGTCCACCCACGTGGCAACTACAGATATATAGAGATGCCTTAGCACTCTATGGTTAAGTCAGACGGGCGTTCTCCTGATTTCTTCTCTTCTCGATTATCAGCTCCTGCGTTTGAAGCAAGGATCTACAACTATATCTGGTAGGCTTTTTTTTGTCATGCGTCGAGTAGTAGTTAAGACATAATCTCACTTGTACTTGTACTAACTGCTATGATAATGTCGATCTGTCGCAGTGCATCATCAATGAGCCCGCCTCCAACAAATGCCGCAAAAGGTTCGAGATTGTGAGCTTAATTTTTGAATGCATGTCTAATGAATTCGAGCTCCTAATGGCTTACGCTCAACGGACAGTTTTGCCCTACTTTGCACTGTTGCTTTTCGTTCACGTGATGCCTAACCTGATGTTCCCATTGCTTACTGATGCAGCATTCAAAGGACCAGGAGGCCCAGACTCAGGATGGCTAGAGTATATCTTGACGCACTACCGGGGCTACTTTTGCCTTTTCTTCCTTCTGCCACTTTCGGCACTCTTCGAGGTTGGGAGTTAAAACTAATTTAGAAGAAGCGTGGAGTATCTTTCTGACTTGCAACCTCAACACATGTGCATGGCTCCACTGCCCGCTAGGTTTACCTTTGGTTGCGAGGCGAATACAGCACGCTGAGGCGCAAGGTCTTTGGTGGTGCAAAAAAGCATGCAGCGCGCGTTGCAGCCATTTCCACTCAGGCAAGAGCTTACAGATGGAAATGCATTGCCTTCTACTTTGAAACGGACGTAGTTCGCATTACTTTGTTTCTCGTTTCTTGCGACAGTGTTCTATCTATTGATGCATTTTCGTAATGAGTTCGAGCTTGATCTCATGGTGGCTTTAACAATCACGAATTTCACTCGACTGTCGTTGCCGCTTTTCATTTCGTTATTCGCACAGGTGAAGGATTGGGCAGCGGGCCCTCGCAACACGAAACTGTGCACTGCTCGGCCCGGGTGGCAAACCATGAGCTTGCGCATTGGGAAGTACAAAACCAGCAAGGACTACACGCGAATTAAACTCGGTAAATCTGTAATATTTTCATACTTTTTTTAGATTGAACACTGTAGCCCCATGCCAAGCGGTGAGCTTTCCGTGTGCGCCGGCTCGCGAGACAGTTCCAATGGTTTACTCATCATCGAATAATTGCTCCTTGCTTCACCGCTGCCTTTTCCCGTAGATTTGTTGGACGTGCTTGAGATCGACGCCGCAGCACAACTGGTATGGTTCTCGAGGACTATGCTTCTTGCCCTGGAACGGATTCTTTTCTAGTGGCCTTTGTAGCCCACGTATGTTTCGATTATCACCTGAGAACTTCAAAGACTGACGCCATGTGCACGGTCATCATTGCATCTTCAAAAAGGTCCGCGTGGAGCCGATGGTGACTATGGGCCAGCTCACAGCCGCGCTCTTACCCAGTGGCTTTACCCTCCCTGTACTGCCCGAGCTCGACGACCTGACGGTAATGCGCAATCACACTAAATGATGAGAAGAGAGTCCCGGAGGCTTTTGAGCCGCCACTGTTGTTGGGTTAGCCAGTATTCGTCTCGTGTGCATGAGTGCCTGAATTGTGCTCCGCAGAATTGGAGATTGCGCACTCCATGCTCCCGCTTCTAGTGTTGTTACGTCCCCTCTTTGATTCTTTCCGTTGTTGGCTGTATAGGTGGGCGGCCTGGTGGCAGGTGTAGGGATTGAAACGTCGTCGCACAAGTACGGCCTCTTTCAGCACATTTGCGTGCACTACGAGTTGGTGCTCGCCGATGGCAGTGTGGTGAATTGCAGGTGAGATGTTGCATTTGGTATTCTTGCATTAAGCGTTGTAGGAGGCATTGCATTTGCAGGAGAAGGCAGTAATTTCATTATTGCCCTCTTTTGCTACCTCGTCGGTCGTAAATGGCATTCAACGATGTTCTCGTTACGACAGCCTGAAGGCTCTAATATTTATCCACGGTGCTGCCTCTGTGTTTCTCTTTATTCTCTCGCAGCGCCACGGAGCAACCAGAGCTGTTTTACGCCGTGCCATGGTCCCACGGTACTCTGGGGTTTTTGACTGCGGTCACCCTGCAAATCATACCGGCCAAACCCTATGTGAAGGTCAAGTATTGCCCTTACCACAGTTTAGAACCCGCCTTGACGGCCTTTGAAAAGGAGTCGCGTAAAGGAGAAGCTTTCGATCACGCCACAGGAAAGGTATGCAAATTCAGAATTTTGGAAAGAGTGTAAATGAATGTTTTTAATGATGACATACCGGATAGACACGTCTATAGATGCATATTCCATTAATCAATCTCATTCTCCAAGTGCTTTCTCTATCTTCATCGCTCTTCATCAAAGATGGCGGAGGGCGCCCCATCTTGCGCGGACTTTGTCGAAGCACTGGTGTTTAGCCCTAACGAGGCCGTAGTCATGACCGCCAACCTGTGTGACGCGCCCAAATCGAGTGAAGAACGAGCCAAGGTTCTTGCGCGCGTGATGCGATTACAGTTCAATGAGGAAGTTGTGAAGTTGAACGAAGATAAAGAATCCAAAATTGGGGCTGTGATATCATGCCTCCATTGCAAACTCTGCGTGCCATCCATGTCTTAAAATTTCGTCATGATGACCACACTCCTTGTTGATCTTATTAGGTCAATTCCATAGGGCACTACTATAAGCCGTGGTTTTACACTCACGTGCGCAGTTTTTTGGACCAGAAGAAGACCGCAGAGGGTGCGATTGAGAGCAGCAGCAGTGAGATCCACGAAGAGTTGATTCCGTTGCGACACTATTACCACCGGCACACGCGGAGCTTGTTTTGGGAAGTGAGCGACATTGTGCCCTTTGGGAACGCTCCGTGGTTTCGCTACTTGCTAGGATGGACGATGCCCCCGAAACCGTCGCTGCTGAAGATCACTGAAACCCCAACCACCAAACGCCTCTACGAGCTGTACCACGTCGTTCAAGACATGCTGGTCCCCATACAGGTGTGATGGTGATGGGACTGTTGCTGTACTCATTGATTTCGCGTTGCTTTGAACTACGGTTCGCATGATGATTGGTGAATTCGCAGTCCTGTAATCTCTTTCACTTTTCTCTTCTTTTTTTTTCATTTCTCCGATTGCTTTGGTTGATTATTTCGAACAGGACCTCACCCGTTCCCTGGAGGTGTTTCACGAATGTTTTGAGGTGTATCCCTTGTGGCTCTGCCCTATGCGCCTGCCTCATGAACCGCTGCGCCCCAAAGGAGGATTCGTGGGGCCGTTAAGTGGTGCCACGAAGAGTAGGAGTAGCAAGAATGGAAGAAAAAGCAACGGTAGCCACGCAGGAGGTTACGAACGCGACGGAGAAATGTTTGTTGATGTGGGCGCATACGGCACGCCCAAGGTTGGCGACTGTTAGAATGACTTGGTGCAGCGCGCACTTCAATTTCTCTCTCCATTCTACAGCAGATATTTTTATTCATATCTAATTCTCATGTGTGAGCAGCGGCATTGTGTTGGTACTCTCTCTCGTACCCTAAACACAATCTGGCCTCGTCCTCTTTCTCCCCCCCTACCAGGCCCCAAAATTCGAAGCCCGCGCGAGTTGTCGCCAAGCCGAAGACTTTGTGCGGAGCGTGCGAGGCTACCAGATGATGTACGCCGACACTTACATGGACCGGTCGGAGTTTCGGGCCATGTTTGACCACGAGGGCTACGATGCGCTGAGGAAAAGCCTGCCTCACTGCGAAGAAGCTTTCCCGGAAGTCTTTGACAAAGTCGGCAAGCACAGCCGCATTTAACTAGTTACGAGAAGTTACCATTTGATTGAACTTATTTGAACTTTGTAGCTGCGAGCAAATCAAGTTAAAGAGAGGGGCCGTCGTGCATTTCGAAGCCCCCCGGCGCTGCTGCTGCTAATGATGAAATGGTGCTTCCTGCCATTAGGCATTAGTCGAGTCTAGTCTACTTAATACTTCTCAAATACAAAGATTCACTCCTGTAGCATTATAAAAAGTACAATGCAACAGACTCAAATGGATTTATGTGAGCCCAAGTACCAAGTATGGCGCCACTAGGGCCATTCACATTCACTAAGAAAAATATTTAGTTCTTCATGCTCAAAGCCATCCAGTATCCATACCAGCATTCGAAATCATTCACCGCCGTTCGCTAAGCACGACCTGGCATCGACTTGGCTGAATTTGAAGTCACACGGGAACAAGGTTTGCGATTCACGTACCCGCGGGAATCACGCGCGAGGTCTTAAAAAATTCACTTCACGCGGTATTTACGCGGTATTTACGTGGGAATCACGTGCGGTATATATACGGTATCGTCCTCAAATATACGGT
>Ga0307979_1003680_pt1 | contig 10201 bp, 9 predicted proteins | sample OrgLakmetage1058_FD_201833 | JGI IMG/M metagenome (GOLD analysis project Ga0307979, IMG submission 201833) | Saline water microbial communities from Organic Lake, Antarctica - #1058 | ecosystem: Environmental > Aquatic > Non-marine Saline and Alkaline > Saline | place: Antarctica: Organic Lake... | reverse complement strand
ATAAGAGCGAAGCGATGTGCTTGGATATGCTATCCTGCAGTAGTGCGTTTGTGGGCTCCTAAGTAATCCTTCGATTTTCTTGTGGGCTGTCGACCTCTTCAGCATTTACAAACACTTTTACTGAGGGCATTTTGAAGCCATATTCTTCGGTTCGGACGACTTTGAGTCCAAGCGATTTCATTTCTTGCTTAGGCCTATGGTTGATGGCAACTCTGTCGCTCTCTGGGGCAACTATTAGTATGGCAATCATCATTTTCACTCCGGCTGGAGATCTTAAGCCCATATACTCGTGTAAATTGTGAGTCTATGAATGCTCAAAGCTTCTGCCTCCTTGTTATGAGACTTATCAAAATAAAGACATCGCTTTGGTCCATGAACGATGGAGCTTTCGTCGCTCCCAGGCTAATCTTTGTGCGGCAATCGCCATTTTTCGCTGTGGTGAGCATTTTCTCTGTAACAGATTCCGACGACGTATACGCGGAGCACTCTGAACCAATCAGCGATTAGTAAGCTACCCGTACGGGAGTACACTGAACGCCATACCAGGGGATTCATTTGATGCCGCCTAAATGGCACCCTTCCCCTGTATAGATACTAACACCCACCAAGACACTGACTCGACTTGGAACACCACATGGTTCTCGACATTCTGGCGTCAACGGATTTCCTCTACAGTTACAGCTACAAATGCGGCCTTCGTTAACCGCATCCTACATAGGGTTCTGTTTTTCAACAAGATGGCCCTTCTTATGCAAAGGCGTCACCGTACCCTCGTTTCTACAACTACGACCCCAAGTAGGGCTCCGGAAAAAAGGCAAGTCAAAGCTCGAAAAAAGGCAAACAAAAAGGCAATCCAACGGATTTTCGCGTAAATACCGTACTTTTTACGTAAATGTTTTACAGGGAGGAAACGCACTTGTCCGTTGGGTCAAATATTTGTCCGTTGGGGCTAAGAATTTGTCCGTTGGGGTTAGGAATTCGTCCGTTGGTTTGCCTTTTTGCTGCCTTTTTTTTCCAGGTATCTTCATATCTTCTAATTCCGGCCCTGGCCTGTCTCAAAAAAAGGCTCGGGATTTTTTCCGGAGGCCTAACCCCAAGCTTAACCGGCGATCGTGTAATCACCGGAACCCCCATTTAACCCGGGATAAAGCTAGCTAGTTGCAGCACAGTTTCTCTCGGATTTACTGAGTGTGGTTTTGCCCTCTTTTTTCTTTTTATACCATACTAGTGCATTTTTTTTCAATCCTCCCCTCGGGGGAGGCACGGAAATTAAAAATGACCAATAACACTGGGTTTTACGGCTCTTGTTGCAACGTAGTAGTCTGCCAGTTGAAAAATGGCGGAAAGAGGATGGAATGATTCAGACGTTGACGACATAATCACCAGCCTGAAGAACGTCCGTGCCAACCTATCATCCGTAGAAGTGTGATTTGATTGTACTCATGCAAGTTATCTCGTGTTCAACAGATGGGCATCAATTGCTTGGCGCTCGACTTCGATAAAACGCTCATTTCACTGCACACCGAAAGCCGATGGAATCGTAATGCACCGCTTCTGCGTTATGGCTCGATTGAATTACTTAACACGATGGAATCCGTCTATTGCTTGTATATCAGGTGATGCCTATCCATTAATAAGTGCAGTGCGGCCCATTTTCAGTGTACTCGTGCCGAAGGCCGTCGAGGCTGGTGAGTGCCACGCAGCTGCCATGCCTGGCTAGTTTGAATAAGTCTATTGATAGCACAGCACCTACTGTCGACACCGACCAACAGGTTTCCGAATCATTGTGGTAACATTTTCGGCACAAGTGAAGCTTGTGCGAGAAGTGCTTGCAGCTGCTTTTCCCACCGCCGGCGAGGTACGTTTTATGAGGACGCTCTCCTGTGCCACTGGTACCAACGACGTAGCTAGCTAGCCAAGTCGATTTCGAGCTGACCAAATTGTCATCGTCCAGCTGAACCTCCTAATCTGGCATCCTTACAGAAACATTCATTCCGTTGTGGGTTCTCGCGTTGTTTAGATTGTTGTGCGCGGCAACGATGGTTCGTGGAGCTACGCTGGCGCTGGCAGCACTGACGGCAAGCAAGCTCACCTCGCGTCAGCGTTTGAGGAGCTCGCCATGAAGCTCGGCGGGCGTTGCAGCGACGGTCGTTTGGTCACAAGGGCGACCACGCTGCTCATCGATGACGACCCCGCCAATATTCACGTCGCCCTCCTCAACGGTACCTACCTAGTCAGGCTTGATTTATTTTTGATATACCAGTAGCAAGCAAAGCATGCATGTGCTGCATGCGAGATTTTTTATTTTTTAATGGGATTTCTACACTTCCCGAAAATCCTACTATTGCTAATGTTTGACTTCTGAATTTTATTTCTATCTTCATCGCTCCGTGACCTCGATCTGTTGCAGAGACGCCAGCAATACTCTTGAACCCCAATGATCCTGAAAGTGAGCTCGTAAGAGCACTCAAAACGTTACCGCCGGCTGAAGTACCAGTTTTATAATCCTTCAATTCCAGAAAACAAAGAAAATCTTAGTCGCCCTGTTGCGAAGCGCCAATTCTGAAGTCTTTAACTTTGAGCGTCCGGCTCTATTGCTGATGTTATAGTGCCTCTTGGATTTACTTGCTTGAGACGTGTTACTGAAACTTGCCTTTTCTTTTCTTTTCTATTTTCCACCGCCGTCCGCCAACCTCCGCTGTAGCAGCCCAAAGACGCTTTCCAATTGCTTTCATATAACATCCCAGTTGAACTAATTCTTGGTTTCGGTCGGGTTTGTGAAGTAGGATTAGCAGTCGGTGGTATAACCTTTAGTGGTGTACTCTATTTATGTAGACAGTAGAAAGAGCAAGGTATACTGCCGTGGCTATTGCCCAGTCCTCCAATGGATCATTATTGAACTACAACGACTACTGTAGTGGGTGTTCCGATAAACGCCGATGCGGAGAATTCCGTGTACTACTTCAATTAGCACGGACAAAGCTAGAAGCGCGGAGCATTTGGCGCAATTTGGCATACAGGGCGCCACCTAGATGACGCGCACTCTATCCTTACGTGGCGGCACAGTTTGAGTCAGCCGCCCACCACAACCTCATTTTTAAGTCAATCTTTCGAGCCTGAACGTAATCAGTTCTCCGTGGAGGTCAGCGCCCAGCACACTTTGTTCTGGGCCTTTCTGTTTGTTAGTTTAATACTTTCCCTCCATCTTATCATAAGTAAAACCAGTAACAGATTAAGCAGCACTTCTTTCCGATTAGGCTTAGTGTTAATTTTTGTCTACATTTGACTGCATTACATCTGGATGTGGATTAAAAATAAGTCCTTCTTTAAATTTAAGTGCGGCTGGGGGCTGGGGTGTAACAGGGTTTAGGGTGTTCTCTTATGCCTTCATGTGTTTTTACCTCTATTCACTTTTTCTCGCGCTGCTTCCGCGTCTTCCTATAGCACATTGAATTGCACTGGAAGCGAATGTGATTGCCTAGCTGAATTCCTCATTTCGGTGTCGTGGTGTTGTGGTGTTGTGGTGTTGTGGTGTTGTGGTGAGTTGTGGTTTGGTCGTGTTTGTGGTTGTGGTTGTGGTGGTTGTGTGTTACGCTTTACAGTGTTACCAGCAGATGTACCGTTCATGCGCATTCATCAACGGATTTCACAGGCAAAATTTTGTTTGCTCACCGCACTTCTACTTAGGTTCAGCTCTGTGAAGAGGCAGAGTTGAGTTCACCATCTCTCATCGTCAAAACTTCACTTCTTCACTTCCATGCTTCCATGCTTCATGCTTCATGCCCCTACGGGGTGGCCATAAGTTTCACGAACGCCCTTGCGGGGGATGAACGATGTGCAAAATTACGCCCCTACGGGATAGCTTTACGTGTATCTTCTTGAAGTCATTCGTCTGCGCCTTGGGGTGCTACCGTGCTAACCTTCGAACTACCAGCACTACGATGGCTTACGCACAGTATGCAATTGACGTGGTAACATGGAAAGCTCCGGGTGCATTGGAAGCTACCATTTTTTGCTATGTTCTCTGGCTCGCTGCCAAGTTGCGCAGCATTGAAGCTGCCAAGGTAAGATATAGACCTCTGTGACTTTGACATCAACTTGAGCAAGGATATTTTTTTTCATTTGGGTCCATTTGATTTTTGTGGGAAATAGGGCCAAAGGTTCTTTTGGTTTCAGTCCATGGCACGGCTCTTGCTCCTTTCTTTCGGGGGCGGCACCTGCATCCCTATCGCCCTTGGATTTCGCCCTTTTCCATTGGCCAACGACGCTGCGATCACCTTGTTGCTAATCGCCTGGTGGCTCATGCACTGCTTCCCGGGAGACGCCATCTACAAGTTGTTCAACCAAGTTATGCCTCTTCGCGCGGTGCTTGTCTGTGGCTTTGAAGTCGCTCGCTGCAACGTCATTATCACCTGGCTCACACGTGCTCACGAGGTCGGTCCCTATCAATCTCCATTTGTGATAGTGTTGATTGAGCACTCGGCTACACATTCTACATTTACCTCCCATACTAGCCTATCAAAAGTATTTCTATAAGAAATTTTAAATTTTTCTAGACCTGGCATTGAATCCTTTCTACCCCTTTCCCTTTGGCTCAGGTGATTCCTCCCGGCAAGTACTACCCGGTTGCCGTGTGGGGGCCGGTGCTCAGCGGTTGGCTGGCGGGCTGCTTCGGAGGCTTCGTGCACGGTGGCCTGGACACGGTTAGCAACGAAGTCTCGTGGCTCGTGCAGTCAGCCCTGTACGCGGCCGTTTTCTTTCAACTGGCCGTGTACGACCCCAACACCAACTCGACGATCGAGTCCTTCAGCCCCATGCCCCGGTTGATGAGTGAAGCCACCGGCAGTGCTGTCGCGTGGCGCACTTGTGCCCACGTGAGCACCGTGCTGTTCATGGCAGGCACTGCATTCCTGCAGGAAGCTGCCTTAGGGAAGGACTTCAACCCGCTCGGTGGGCTTCACACAGTGGCGTACGCGGTGTCGGGGGTTCAGTCGAAAAAAGCCAAGGCCGATTAGACGAAAGATACATGTTAACCATCTGCGCTACGGACCCATATGCTTCCAAAGCATGTTGAAGATTTTTAAACTTCATTGCTTTGAAGTTTTCAAGACAGATAGATTGGTATCACGGGAGAATGAAGAATCAATGAATAAAGGATTTGTAATGCTATGCTCTGTTTTCTTGTCTCTCAACTCCTAATTGTTTTTCTTTATTTCGGTAGGGTATTAGCTATTAAGAAGACTAAACTGAAATTGGCGCCACTTTTATTTTTTTGGTTAATTTCTGTTGTATGGATAGGGTTAAACCAGTGCTATGAGAAGTGCTGTTAGCCGGGTTGCTACGATAATTGCGATAACCAACATAGCACCGTTCGCCGTTCGCCGTTTTGCGTTTTGCCCTTGTCTTGTCTCTTGTCTCTTGTCTCTTGTCTCTGTCTCTCTTGGCTGGTGTCTGTTGTCTGCGGGTTCGGCGCTGGTTCTTTAGGAGCTTCACCTTAAATCACAAGTATGGCGGCCAGAAGCGCTGGGGTAGCCAACGTAGTCAGGGAACAACTGTCCTTCCTGAATGTCTGAAGGCAAGCAAGCTCACTTCACTGCACTTCTCCTACTCCTACTCCTCATTCCTCACTCGAAGAAATGAAGAAGAGTCAACGGACAAACTTCAGCGAACCCGAGGAGTAAAAATCGAAGATCACAGAAAAATGACGTCTCCAAGTGCGTTCTTATTGGGCCTAGCTTTCTAAGTCTGAATGCAGTCTCAATGCCAAGCCTAGCTCTATCTAGAATAACTTGAAAAAATATTCGGTTCACTGTTTGTTGCCTGCCTTCCTGATCTTTCATCTCAGTGCCGAAGCGGTTACGCGGAGAGGGTGGACGAGCAGTGACAAGGGCTTCTGGCGAGGACGACCTAGGGTCACTAGCTTGCACATGGCTGCTCGTGAAAGAACGGTAGGTTCAGGAGGCGCTGCTACGGTCAAGATCATATGATTAATTACGTTCTGGCCTGTTGTCACTTGTTCTTTGGTGGCTATAAAGGCTAGCGAATATGTGCTTCCCAATAGTGGCTCTCGAGGCCGTGTGCCAGTCTTCATCGCTATAATTCATCGGTCTATTTGTTTTGTTTGTTTACTTTTAATCTCATTTCGCATACCTGGGGCTAGGTCCGAGACTATGGTGCCGTACTTACGGCTCATGGGCCTCAGCGAGATGGCGATTGAAGCGTGGACGAAAGCAGAAATGGAGACTGACACCTATAAGGTTTGTGCGCGTACTTTCAGCGGTGGCTCCCTATAGCTGGCGCCACTACTGTCTCTATATAGACCGATTTTACATTTCTAAGCCCACGTGGCTGAATGCACGCCCTTTATCTTAATTTATGCTCTCGTACTGTTCACAACTCGAATTAACAGATGATTGACTTTTTGGGGCCTGCTGCGCGACCAAACGGCGTCAGAATACTGAAACAAGACCGCGTTCAAAACCAGGTGAATAGACTTCAAGTAGACAAGCAATTAGCTTCATGAAGAAATTGCCCGATATTTGAAAGTCTCACTTACTAAGCACTAGTATGCCAAGAGCTACTCTAGTAGAGTGTATTCTTTTGTTGGAGAAAGTTTGGCATTGCAGCATTGCACGGCAATTTCAATTACCCCCTCCCCCCCCTGTATGCTTTCCTTCTCCGACAGTCGACGGAATATAGCTTTGGGGTAGAGCAGCGCACGGATTCAAAAGTGAAAGGGCAGCCCAAGAAAGTGCTCGTTACCTTCAAAGCGAAAGGGCACCTCATCATCAAATCGGTCAGTCGAAGCTTATTCTCTCTCACGATACCTCGTTTTCTTTTTCATTTTATCTTTTTCATTTTCCAATAACGGGTCACACTTTTCGAACTCCCCTATTCCTTGCTATTGCTATTGATACTCAACAGGTTTTGCCCCTGAAAAACGGTTCGATTTGTTCGCTGGTGGAAACTTTAAGGGCAACCCAAGGCCCTGTTGTGGGCGAATCCGGCGTCCGAGAAGACACCATGCACCAAGTAAAGTGGATTGAATGTTCGCATATTGGATTAAGTGCACACATTTTATTCTTTCACTGACATCGTGCACGGAACACTTTTCATTTTGCTGCAGTGAAGTGATATCCTTTGCCAGTCGATTCTAGCAACATTTTTCTCCATCGTTTCCCCGTAATACCCTCAACTTCACTCTAACAGGAGTTTTTCGCAACTAATTTAACGGGTGGCAAAACCGTTACGGTTCATCGCTACTACAAAAAGTCTGAACTGCCTCCTGAAATCGAAGACGATGCTGACGACGATGAATCCTGATCTATGCATAGCTGAGATCAATCTTCATATGTGACACTTCTGTTGATTAGATTAGATTAGATTACACTCCCCAATTGCAAAGAAACAACAACAAATAGCATAAAGCTGCGTTTTGATGAATCCTCCAGAGCAAGTCTGACTGGGCTGAGTGTCCTTTTGCGCAATGTAATATTCATCTTTACTCCCATGAACCCTGTAGGGTCAATTCTCGGAAGGAGGCATAGGTTTCGAGTTGCTGTTATCTATTGTCTTCTATCTGCTATGCGAAACCGGAATTTTCCAATTACCGTTCATGGAGTTAGGATGGCTAGCCCCGTACGTAACCAGTTTCAGTTCCATTTATGCCATAAGTCACATGTATGCGGCCTTCGGCCTTCTAGCTGGAAGGGGAATGGGTTGCACACGTGAAGCAAAATGCGTATATCATACAGGAAACTGCTAACGCCATCGTTATCTGCGGTCATTACCATACCAATCCTTCGTAATATAGTATTCGAAATCGAAATTCCCTCGTCCAGTAGTCCACATGCTTTTTCTGTTTCTATTTTCCAATTCCCCTTTATCCTTTCTGTGCGCGAGGGGTATTTACGCGACTTCAGCAATAAGAAAACAAGGGAATTAGTACGGAAGCTGGGCCGCTGGGCCAAATGGGAAATGGTGCGATATGTACAGTCCCTAACTATGCTTGATGCTTGCGTGGCCGTCTCGATTTTTCTTCTTTGTCTTCGTCTGTGGGTGCTTTCCCATATGCAAAGTTTACCCATTTACTTCCTTACCGAAGCACCAGCTTTACCACGGATTCCTTTCGGAACCCTTTATGCACCTTAAAGCCAAGGACACGAATCATGCCCTCAAGCAGGGGCAATTTCCATGAAGCTAGTCCAGCAAGTTCCCACGCTCGCGAAGCACATGAAAACCGCCAGGCAGCTGCAAGAGGAGATGTACATGAATGAGACAAGGAAGACAAAGTAAGCCACTGAGACTACTGATGGTGTATATTACGACGATGATATAGTGCTGCCTAATGGTGCATGCTCAACGTAGCAGCAATCCGAAAAATGACGTTAAGAAAAAGAGAAACGCTTCGATAGTAAACAGCGAAGAAAGGTGAAAAGACAAAGGAAAGAATTTCCATGCAGGTGTTACCATCCGTACCTCGTCGTAGTGCTCCCAAACTTCAACTTCGTCGACAAACTTGGCAACCGCCAAGCCAAAAAGTTTTCGCGAGGATGAGGACGACTTCGGCGCATTAGAACCGCCCATATCGCCTCCTCCTGCGCCTTTCATTCGCTGTTGTTCGTGCCGTAACGGCGTCGTTTGCTGCTGGTTCACTAACGTGTGAAGGCTCAGCGGCAAGCGCAACTCCAGAGCACGCGTCAAAAATTCGGGTTCCACCATCACCTCCGCGGGGAGCGCTACTGTCGCCGAATACAGCGCCACGTCGAGCGCACCGAGCACTTTGTTCTCGTCGTCACAGGGGGCGTCGTAGAAGTAATCGTCGTCTTTGACCTCGTAATCGGCGTTGCTTTTGCTACAGTGGTGACTGTGCAGGTAGCTGTCATTCTCGCTCGGCTTGGCGACACCTTTTCCGTTGACTCCAAGCAGGCGAGCTTTCAAGACAGGAAGCGCTAGGAGCCGCCCATCTGCGGTCTTGAAGAGCACCGATGCATGGCTCCAATCCACTGCGAAAGGATCGCCGCCATTCTCCATCACCACGCCACCACCACTACCACTGCTGCTGCCGTTGTTCTCAACCACTTTCAGCATGCCGCTGTGGCACCGGCTCCCGCTTATTTTAGCGCTGCCTGTACCGCTGCTGCCCGTGCTGATCACTGTGCCGTGGAAAGGATGGCGCGAGCACGGACGAGGCCGCGGCCCACCGGAAGTGTTCTGGACGAGCACTCGGAGCTCGAGCCGCCTCGGGTACTGCTGCCGCAGCGCTTGCTTGCGGCTCACCCTAGGCTCTTCCCGCGGCCAGTTGGTCGTCGTTGTCGTTGTCGTGGTGTTCGGGTTGGTTCTGGGCGGCGTGGCAGTCCGCGTGTGGCAATTCGACGAGTGGTGAAGCCCTACCCATACGTCTGCAGAGACATTGCCACTACTGTAGCTGGATACCTGCACGGGGAGGCTGCCGCTGCCACCGCCGCTGCTGCCTAAGCTAGGAGTGTTGGTGCGGGTGCCCGCGCGCCCTCGGGCAAAGATACGGTCACCTCGCATTTGACGGCCGAAGAATCTCGGCAGCCGCTGGGCTGATTCTAGAGCGCGATAAGCCTATATTGCCGCAACGCACACATAGTATTCACAAAAAAAAGTGAAGCTATAGATTCGAAGAAAAGTTAATATTCAATGTAAAAGTATGATAACACCGGTCTTGTGATTGAAAAGTATACAAGTCCTCTTAAGAACGCACTTCAGGGCAGCGCATTCAACTTACCAGCGGCCACGTGGATCCACCGAAGACCTTGGGATCAGTGTTGCTCGAGCGAGGCAGAGACCATCGACGGCGCACCAGTTCAAGCCAGAGGCGGTCACTCTGTGCATCGGCTCGCAGCGCGACTGACACTGCTGACGCAGTGGTCAAATCAAGGTGCGATGAAAACTCGAGAATGAGCCACCAAAGCGTCACAAGACAATGCGAAGCGGAAGGATTCGAGCGTCCTTCTCCCCAATCTTTCTCTTCAGCCTTATGGTCAGTGGATTCAACATGCGCTAGCTCTGCCATCTCAACCGACGATGTCCGTTTGCGAAGGTTTAGACTTTAGAGCATCATCGACGGAGCTGACGCTGCACAAAATATTCTTGCTTTTGCTTCGACCTGTGGTTCTTGCGTAGAATTGCACCAATCGTTGAAATCAGGAACAACACCACCAACAACCACGAA
>Ga0307979_1003677_pt1 | contig 10207 bp, 7 predicted proteins | sample OrgLakmetage1058_FD_201833 | JGI IMG/M metagenome (GOLD analysis project Ga0307979, IMG submission 201833) | Saline water microbial communities from Organic Lake, Antarctica - #1058 | ecosystem: Environmental > Aquatic > Non-marine Saline and Alkaline > Saline | place: Antarctica: Organic Lake... | reverse complement strand
CTTGGCACAATCCTTGGCAACAATCCAGCTTGGCTAGAATTTTGGCTTGTGACGCGGACACACAAATGGCATGCTCAATATTCAGCACAGGAGCTGCTTACACATCGTTCATTGAACTGAGCACATATGACGTCCTTCTATACGTAATGAGTGCAGACGAAACGAGGTACGGTCTATCTACAGAAGGCAACACCGTGGCGTAGGCACGTCTTGGTCTATAGCATCTATCCCGAACTCCTGAGTGCGCATAATAAGCACCCTAGCTTCTAGGTTTAGATAACATCAGAAGTGTTCAATATTCATTTCATTTGAGAAGTTAAAGCATGCTACATGCGTGCAAATAAGCATGGAAGTATCATAATCTACAAGCATGAATGAATATCTGCGAAGTCAACTTACAATCAATCTCCTGCTCGCTTTGCATGTCAAATGAGGCGTGGTCATAGTACTCATTCTCGACTCGTGCACCCATATGATGATTCAATCACTTCATATTCAGGCTACTAGTGGCTACAAGGGAGCTTGAGGACTGCTAGCCAGAGCTCCAACAGCTAGCTAGATCTGGATAGCTAGAAAATTCTATGCCAGTTCTGCAGCTAATTACAGAGAGGAACTTAGCAGGAATGCCCAACGGATATGTCCACAAAAAGTGGTCCATATGAGCCATCGCACTCCTGTACAGGTGTCTTGTGGCTTTTCGGCGTGACCATGGCAAGCTTACATCCACATAAGCGGCCCTGCCTTTTGAGCCCACTCGAACACCAACGGGAGTTTGAGTTGCTTCTGCATGATCCGTCGAGAATGCCATACTTTTTGGACTTCTTAATGGACCTAGGCGGGCACAACCTACTTATGTTTTGGCTCGAAGCGGAGCAATTTGCCGAGTACACAGGTAATGCCCGAGAATGCTTGGATCGAGCTCGTGGCATGGTAGAACGGCACTTAGGGCTCTCAATTCGAGATAATGAAGTGAACGGTGATAGTGATGATGTTGAGAAGCGCGACGTGCACGAGTCTGCGAGCAGCCGATCTGTACGAGCACGCAATACTGCCCTTGCGCTCACTCGGCGGGTACGACAGAAATTACGGCAGGCTGTTTACACCGATGGCGGTGATTCAAGTAGCACGAGCGGCGGCCGCTGGTGTGACGCAGGTCGTGAAGACAATGATGATGAGTGGAGTGATTATGGCGCTGGTGGCTGCGGTGCCGGCTGTAGCATGCTGAATGAAGACGAAGACGTGAGCATTGACCTTGAAGAAGACGCTGTTGTTGGAGACCGCTGGGGCCGCTATGGGGCTCAATCTAAACCAAAGAGCAAGCATCGCTCATCCTTGGATAGGCGGTCAGGTGCACAATGGCGGCTAAAAGTAGAAGCGCACAACGAAGCTACAGCTCGGCTTTCTTGCGCGACGGTGAATTTATTTGCTGAAGCCCAAGCGTTGGCTGGCGCCCAGGTGAGATGCAATACTACATGTGCACACATGTACGTTTTTATCTGAGAAAGATCGTGATAACGGGAGGCAAATTTAGCTGGATTGTTAAACGTGAATGTGTAAGGACGGAATAAAATAGTGCTGCTAAGTGATTGGTTGCAAGTGCTTGAATTGTGCTTTAAAACCTAGAATGCTTGTTTGTGTTTGTAGTTGTTCCGCGACTGGTACTTTGACTTCCTTCAGTCGAGCTGCGCTCGCCGGCTCGCAGAGTTTTTAGCCAAAGCGGCGCCGCTGCGACCTACTACGAGCGCTGCGGTGGCACAATCGTCTTCGTCTTCACCATCGGCGTCGCCGCATCTCCCACCCACTAAAGTTCCGCCGTGGGCCTGCGACGCTCTCCTCGATGATCCTTTAGGGCCTACAAGAAGGGTATTAGAAAGGTACTTGAGTGGATTGGACCAGGGTTGCGGCCTTCAACTGCGGGATCTGCTAGGCTGCGCGAATGAATCCCAACTCAACCCTGAAATCGACCACCCACAACCGGCACGAGCGGCAGGTCGCAACCACAGTAGCCGAAGAAGCAGTGTCATCACGTCGAAATTGATGGATAGCAACAACCCAGCAGCTTCGTTTCGAGCGGCGCTGGTGCGTGCTCGGGACGTGTTGCGGCCGAGCGTGCCACCTCCGGCGCCTCCTGCGCCACCGACTCCAGCACCTTCCGTGCTACCGCCGACTCCTGCAGTGAAAGCAAGCCCAGTCTCGCCAAAAGACGCCATTTTTGCGCGGCTCAATGCAGCCAAAGCCAGCAAAAAAGCAGGAGCCTCTGGAGCAGTGCCACCAGCAGCACCTTCAGGTGAGGCTGCGTCAGGAGCTAATGGAAAGGCAGGCGCTGCTACAGTGGCTGCTTCTCCCACTGCAACACCAGCAGTGGCATCAGAAGAGCAACCTGGCGGAGGCCTGGAAGAAACCGTCGCTGCTCTCGCTCACTTGCACCTCAAATGCCACCCTTCTGCCTGCAATGGTTTAGACCTTGCCAAAGCGATTGGGAAAGTCAGCGACCCAGTCACGCAAGTGGCGTACGCGAGCGTGCACGAAGACGCTGCCAGCTTTCTGGCGTCAGTGCAAGAGTTGCACGACGCAGCAGTGGCGCGCAAGCAAGAGCGCCTGAATGCTCTACGTGCGCATTTGACAGGCGATAATAACTCTGGGAGCAGTAGTAGTGGCACCGGTGGTAAAAGTAGCAGCAGACAAAACCGCCGAAACGGAAGTCGCCGTCTCCATCCGGCTGAAGGTGATTTTCCCATGAATGACAACAACAATGATGGTGACGACGATGACGAGGATGACACTCGAACCAGTCCTCTGTCTGCGTCTGCTGCGTCTCCTATGTACAGCGCCGCCAGCCAAGAGCCTCCGTTTCGGCCGATGCTCAAGCATTCCGTGTCAGTAGACTACTTTCCAAAAAATGGCAACGGCAGTTTCAGCAGCAGCATCGACCGAGGCAGCATGGACAGTTTTCGTGAGAAAGACAACAATGATAGCGGCAGCGGTGGCAACAGCACCAGCAGCAGCAGCACCAGTGGTATCAGGCGAGGCTTAACGCGTGCTTACCGCCGGAACAGCACCAGCAATTTGACCTCGAAAAGCAGTTCCAGCGGGACCAGCAGCGGACGGTCGCGGCGCAACTCCACTAGCGCTCAACTGGCCAAGCAAATTGCGCGTTTGAGGCGGTTTCGGCCCAATTCCTTCCGCGTGCCCATGTTACCAGATGGCGGCAAGAGCAGCAGCAGCAGTGGTAGTGGTGGTGCCTCCACAAGCGGCAGGCGCATCACACCCGCGTTGCTAAACAAAGACAAGTACCGCGTGGGGCCTGGCCACGTGCCTCCGTCCGTGCGTTGGCGGCGTGCTTACAAAAAGGTGCTTCAGGAAGTGCTGCAAGAGCAATATCCTAACCAGTAGTCCTATTACTGAGGAAGGGTCGTCACGAACAAAATTTAGGTTTTTCGGCTTGAGAACTATTGCCACTCCGTACTCTTCGTTTGTGACATCTGTCTTGTTCTTGTTTCTTTACTGTCTCTCTCTCTCACTCGCTCCTCCTCGTCTCGCAGGTGCGGCTCATCTTGATGTTAGGCGGCAGCGGCGGGGACCTCGAAGCGATGTTTGCGATGCGCCGCGAGTCGCACGCTTTGGGCATTGCCGTCGTGCAAGAGTCGCTCGACTTGTTCCTACAAGAGCGGCTCAGCAACCCTGAACTGATCGTGTAAGGAGCATTGCTGATGTGCCCTACAGAAATATTTCAAGTGCACCCTTTTGATTGATCGTCTGTGGAGTTCTCGTTTTTGGAGGAATGCTCACGCTCTCGTGCTTTCTCTCCTGACGATCTCTTGATTGTGCCGCCAATTTCTTTGCGTGCTCGCAGGTATGAAGGCTGGGTAGCGGAATTGCACCCAGACAACGTGCGTCGCCATGGGGGTACAGATTCTGGCTCGGACGAAGGAAACGAAGAACATGAAGACGAAGAAGTTGACCGCTCACATGGTTCCTCAGCAGCAGCTGCTTCATCGACACACTTCATGATTGACCATCGCTTCTATCTGCCCGGATCAGACCACTTGGCTCTTTGGAACAGTCACCCACGAGTGCCGCACGAGTGCCGAGTGCAGCCTGTAGACGACATTGCCGAACACGACGATGGCGGTGTTGGTGATGCTTCAGAGGAGAGTGAAAGTGAGGATGAAGCAAGAGATGCTACTAGTGGTAGGAATTCACCTACTCTTCATGCCCTCCCAGGAGCAACCACGTTTAACCTGGACACCGCTCTGCAACCGCTGAAGGTAGACCCCAAGTCGGGAGATCTTATCAAGGCAACCGCGAACAACGATGGCCTTGCCTCAAATCACTTGGCCACCAACAACCAGGAAACCAGCAGCTTCAATTCCTTAACTACTTCTAATCTCAGTGGCAACTTTGACTGGACTGCGATGGCTACCAACTTCACCACTACGCAAGCGTCGGAAATGCGGTTGACAGCCCTTCAGCTCTTGAGAGCTTACGTGGCAGTGCTCGATGCGGCCAAGTTGTATGCTACACAATGGCTTCGAGATACGGTGTGTGTTTTGAAGATTTCCTTTTTTTTTTCCTTATAATAATGCGCTTGCTCCAGCTTGTCATTCTTGTTCTCAAGTTCAAAAAAAAGACATTGGCTCCTTTCATGTTCACGCCCAGTACTTTCACTGTTTTGGCACCTTTCCCTCATGCTCTTCCCCACGGCAACCGCTGTGTGCTTGTAACAGGTGTGGCCCGCCTTTTGCGTCGCACCGGAGAGTGCCTTGTTGTCGTCAGCGCTGCACGCGTACCACCACCCTCACCTTCGGGCGCGCGCCGATGCCTTGGCCAAGTTTCGGGCGTGTCGCTTGCGGGTGCGGGCCGCGCAAGACCGCGCTCTCTTGAGCACTGACCCCTGTAGCCCTGGCCGAGCCCTCCTCGTTGCGGAAGCAACTCAATCATACAACAACAACAACAACAACACCAGTAGCAATAGCAGCAGCGGTGACCTCGGAAGCCTTGAACAGGAAGAGGAGGAAGACCCAGAGCCTCTTAAACCTCCTCTGGATGCTTCAAATGATGCCACGAGCCTGCTCGTAGCGCCTCTTCCTGGTTTACGCTCACACTCACGGTTTCAACTTCACGTGCATAAGCAAACAACCAGCGATTCAGCGAGTGCTGCCATTTGTGTCACACCAATTCCATCGGCAGAACAACAACGTCATGCAACAGAGCGGGCAAAAGGATGGCAATCGGTGATGGACGCTGCGGCAGAGCTGAAGCAACAGGCAGTAGAAGGAGAAGCAGCAGTAGCTAAGGAAGAAGCCGCAAGAGGTGGTAAAGAAGGCATAAGTACTGATGCTCTCACTGCCAGGCTCAAGGGTACACTGGTGCGAAGCTGGCTCATTGAATTTCAAGTCACAGCAGAAGTGTACACCGGTGAGCGTGACACAAGTAGCGCTACTGCCGGCGCGAGCACCAACGGTAGTTCTGCAGACAGTCAAGGCAACATCGTGGGGTATTTGGTGGAGCGTTACACTCCCGGATCAGCAGCAGCAGCAGCCAATTCGGCGAAGCAGCAACAGCAGCGGCGACCGTCAGTAGCCTCGCCGATGTCTGGTCGCTCCACTGGCAGCAATGCGCTGGGCACCGTATGTGAGCTCGAAACTGACCTAGACCACGATGTCGACCTCGCCCCTTGGCCGCAGCCGCCGCAACTTCAGTCCGCACCGGAGCGCGCGCGTGCTTTGTTTCCAGAAGCTGCGCCTCCCCGACCTCCACCCACTGTGCCGCCACCGACGCCGCCTCCAAAAGAGGAAGAGCGCCTGTGGGTGTTTCGTCGGCGGGTGGCGCGCTGCGTGCCCGTAAATTTACGATTCACGGCGTCACGGGCCGCCGCTCCTACTGGCAGCAGTGCCAACAGTAGTAGTCGCAGCAGCAGCAGTAGTGGTGGTAGTGTGCGAGTGGAGCTTGAGGCGGCGAGGCCAGAGAAGTCTTCTTCTGCGATTAACGAGATCGGCAGCGATGTCAATTCTCATTACGATAAGAAGGTCAGTGTGCTGCCTCCTGCAGCCTTCTTGGCTTCAGTGCAGAACACGACCATGCCCACTTTTTGCGCAGCTGCTCACGACGACCCTTTACCGTTCACTAATGATGACACCAACAAAAGCAGCGAGCTGTTGAGAAAACTGAACTTAGGTAGCGGGGGGGTGAGTCAAAGAAGTCACGACAGCAGCAACAGCAGTGACAGCAGCAACGATGGCAGCACCAATGACGCCGACAGCACGGCAGCGCCAGCAGTGATAGAGCCTACGCTGCAGAGCTTTGCAATGCCCACGGAGGCTGCTGAAGCGGCGACCGCTGCGGCGGCGGCTGGAGTTGCCACAGGCTATCCTGGGCTCGCTACAGTAGCCTCAACTGCGGCCATAGCAGCAGCTACGGCGGCTACCGCTGCCGCTGCTTCTTCAGCGAGTGAATCGTCAACCTCTGATGGAAGCGCAGCTTCCTCCAGCAGTTGTGATAGCAATGACAGTGTCAAGCAAGCAGCTTGGGCAGCCGTGTCAGCAGCAGCAGCAGCAGCGGGAAACGGCAGTAGCAGTGGTAGTCGCAACAGCACTGCCCCCGGCGCAGTCGTGTGGGGTGGTGGGTTGCATTTGGGGGCATGTTACACGCAATGGCGCCCAGTGGCGGTTTCCATTCCAGCTCATGAAGATTCTCCTTCGTCGTCTGCGCCGCCCTCGCCAAATTCTGAGACCTCGCCTGATACTACTCCTTCAGAAGCAGCAGCAGCCGCAGCAGCAGCAGGAGGAGGTAGTCGAACCATGTACCTGCCCTCGACACTGTGCCTTGCGACAGAAGACGATCCTGCGCTCCTACCGATGCATGGTGGTAGTAGTGGCACCGCAGAATCACCCTCCTCTGAGCCTAAGGCAGCCAACACCAGCAGCAGCGGCACTAGCACCGCTAACACCCCTTCAGACCACGACCATCAACAGCAGCCTATTGCTTTGTGTGGCTCTGGTGCGTTCAGCGCGGCGCTGGATCTCATGCGAGCAGCTCTCATTGACCACAGTAGACTTAAAGCCACATTTTTCCGTGGCGTGAATAACGACGACGGCACAGCCACTACTGCTGCTGCAGCCACCACTGATAGCAGTCAGCCGCATTGCTTCCCTGCGCCGCCTTTTTTGACTCCTTCTTCTTCTTTGGTTTGGCGCACCATGGGCGACCATCGCTCTTTGGACTTGCAGTCGCTGTGCAGTGCTTTGCGCCCGCCGCACGTGTTGGCTTGTCTACAAGCTGCTTGCTTAGACCGCACCATTGTGTTCACGTCTCGTGTTACGTCGGCGCTCACGCTCACTATTCCCGCCCTCTCTCGGCTCAGTAACACGGCGTTGCTGGGGACCCCAAACGAGCCTAGTGCGCATTCGAACGACAGTGCAACTGCAAACCACGACGAGAAGCAAAACCACAACGACAGTGGTGGCAGGTCACAGGCAGCCAAGGGGGCAGTTCCTACACGAAGCAGCAGTAGAAGCAGCAGAGGAAACCGGGTCTTGGCCCCGAGTACCGTAGGAGGCCACGTGGTGTGGCCTCTGTTGCCTGCCAACCACTTGCAAAGCCTGCACAAGCGCCGCGTGGCGCAACCGTCGCAGCGCTACCGCCCTGCCATGGTCGGGCTAGACGCTCGCGTGCTTGCGCTCTTGAAGCCCACAGTAGCGTCGCCTGAGCCCGGGTCGAGCCGCCGCAGCCGTGCTAGTACTAACGCTACCCGCAGCAGCAATGGCGGTGGTGGAGGAGGAGCACTAGCAGCGGGCTCGTCAGCCTCTTTGGAAGCAGCCGCGCTCGGTGCCGCGCGCGATGGTCTGACGTCCAACGACGAAGATTTGCTTGCGCTTCAGGCGGCAGGAGGCCTCCGCGCTCCGACCCGACCGCCGCTCACCGCAGAAGGCGTTAATCCGGGATCGCCGCCAGCTGCCAATGCGTCAACTTCAAGTGCTGGAGGAGGAGGCGGGCGCCGGAGAGGCTCGATGAATGGGATGTCGTCGTCGTGGCCGCCATCCGCCAGTGGCGTGCAGCAGCGGCCGAAACATTTGCGGTGGGTGTGGGCCATAGTGCCAAACGATAGCTCGGGAGGTAGCGCTGGTAGTAGTGGTAGCGCTGGTAGTAATGGCAATCTAGGTAGCGAAGCAAAGAGCGTGGCAGCAGCGATCGACGAAGCTCGTGATTGTGCAGCTGCTGCGGTAAGAGTGCCTTTGTATGGCTTCCCACTAGTGGTACTGTGCCGTGCCTGCCCTCAATCTTTCACCTGTTGTAGATCTTCTCCTTTCTTTCCTGTAATCTTTTTTCTTCTTCCCCTCCCATCATTTTCTTTCTGTAGGTGCGCGGGCTCCGGTCCTTGCTGCACGATGCAATGGTTGTCGATCTAGACGATGACGCCATCGCAAGCCCTGCCACCACAGCTGCTACCAGTAGTGGTACCTCCACAGCTGCTGCATCCTTGTCTCCTTCAGCTTCCACTACTGCCGCAGGTGGCGGCGGCGGTGGTGGTGGTGCTACAGTGGGCATTGCCGGGTTGCCTGCTCTGCCTAGGCGAGTGCGTGAAGGCTTTGAACGGTCGCTGCACCGGGCATGGCACCGCAAAGATTTGAAAGCGGCAGCGGCCCTCTTGCGCCCTCCGCCTGCAGCTGGCAACTCTGGCGGTGGCTACGGTAACAATTTGTGGGACGTCCAAAAGGATGACGACAGCGTGTTCGGTAGTGACTCCGAGGACTCTGATGAGGAAATGTCTCAGAGCGACGAGGATCACGATGGCCAGAGTAGCAGTTCTTCTGAAGGTGCCGCTGGTACCACTGCATCTAAGATTACTTCAGATGCTCAAACTGCAAGCCCTGACGAAGCCTTCCAGCCCAGTAGTACTCAAGGTAGCGGTGCTGAAAAAGCAACAGCTGCACCACAATCTGCAACAGCAGCACTGCTCTCGCCCCGAGAAGCTATTTTTGTGCGCCTCCATGCAGCGAAAGCAGCCAAGAAGGCAGCTGCTGACAATGCCGCGACTCCAACAGCAACGGCTAGTGAGGCTGCATCGGGAGGCAGCGGTAAAGCAGGCGCTACTGGTGGTGCGGCAGGAGGAGAAGCCAACAGTGGAGCCTTAAAATTAAGGAAGCCTGGATCAGACCGCCGCCGCTTGGATGGTAAGCGCACCAGTGCAAGCGCAACCGTTCGAGTTCGTTGCGTTGCCGAAGAAAGCATCGCAGGGGCGGCTACTCTAGCTTTGGCGCGGCGAGTCTTGCTGGCGAGCGCCCTTTTGCCCATGCGGCGGTTCACCCGCATGTACCCCAACGAGCGCGTGGTGGCGCTGCACCGTGCGTCGCTCTTGCAGGCTTTGACCGTGGCTTCCCCCGCCAAGCAAGCCGCTGACAAAGCGTGTGAAGCCGCGCGCACCCGGCAAGCCGAGCACGTGCCGCTGCCGCCCCCACCGCGATTTGGGCGCCAAGTTGCTGCGGTGCCCCCCCCTCCACCGAGAGCGCTTGGGGGGTCGGGCCGCGCAGAAATGTCCCCTGCGGCGGCTCATGCAGAAAGAGCTGCAACTGAAGCGGTAGCGTTGCACATGGCAGTGCTCGAAGCAGACCGGGCCGCTGCAGAGGCTGATGTTGCTGTCGTCGCCCGTTGGGCGTTTCTGAGAGCCATGCTCACGACTGCGAGCACCGAAGCCCTCTTGGTGTCGGGAAATCTCTTGAAGCTTCCCCGGCTCCCTGAGGCGTAAGAATTTGCACGGATCAGGTGCCCATGGGACACTTGATTGGAAGCAAGTGAATTCGTCAACGCATCGAGCTCATTCCAACTTTGGCTCATTGGCTCTAAGATAGCGAATGTCTTTATCATGTTTCTTGGTACTATGCAGGTACAATGCTAGAGAATTTTTGCTGTTAAAGTCGCGTACTATTCGAATTTTTCTTCGTTGCTAGTGAATTCGAACTAGCGTCTTTGTATGCTTTATGGTGATCCACAAACGAGGGGCCCTAGATCTCGAACGAATTTTTTTTTTTATGCGAAGCCGAAAGGCGCTAGAACACACCCCAGGCGCACTCATATTCAAATACTCGAACTCGAACTAATACAAACCCAAATGGCACAGAAGCCAATGCTGCGGGAAGAAGTGGGAATGCGCGTGCGTTGCGCAAACAAAGCAAGTGCGGAATGATTCAGGAGGGAGAGGGGCATTGGC
>Ga0307979_1003675_pt1 | contig 10208 bp, 8 predicted proteins | sample OrgLakmetage1058_FD_201833 | JGI IMG/M metagenome (GOLD analysis project Ga0307979, IMG submission 201833) | Saline water microbial communities from Organic Lake, Antarctica - #1058 | ecosystem: Environmental > Aquatic > Non-marine Saline and Alkaline > Saline | place: Antarctica: Organic Lake... | reverse complement strand
GGGTGCATCAGCCCGCGGCGCGTGTACAGCGAAATCAAGCGCTACGAAGCATCCCCCAACGGCGTGGCCAACAAGTCAACGTACTGGGTGATTTTTGAGCTGCTGTGGCGCGACTTCTTCAAGTTCATGGGGGCCAAAGTCGGCACCAAGCTCTTCGAGCGCACCGGTCCCATGCCGCCCTCGAACATGCCCGCGTGGCGCGACCCTCGCTACGACCCGCACGCCATGACGGCGCTGCAAGCGTGGCGCGACGGCAACACGGGGGTGCCCTTTGTCGACGCCAACATGCGGGAACTCAAAGCCACGGGGTTCATGTCGAACCGCGGCCGGCAGAACGTGGCGTCGTTCTTGGTCCACGACTTGCAGCTGGACTGGCGCTGCGGCGCCGACCACTTCGAAGCCATGCTCCTGGACTACGACGTGTGCAGCAACTGGGGCAACTGGGTGGCAGCTGCGGGTTTAACGGGTGGGCGGGTCAACCGGTTCAACATTTTGAAGCAGTCCCGCGACTACGACCCGGACGCAGCCTACGTGCACCTGTGGTGCCCGGAACTCGCCGAAGTGCCAGCCCCCACTGCGTTCGAGCCCTGGAAGCTGAGCAAGGCCGCTCAGCCCGAGGGGTCGGCCGTGCTTCGTTACCCTGCCCGCATTCCGTGCCCTGGCTCCGCAGAATCTTACTTCAGCCAAGGCGGCAAGGGCAAAGGTGGCAAAGGCGGTGGTGGCAAAGGCGGCGGCAACCAGGCCGGCAAGAGGGATGGGAACAACAAAGCGAAAGCAGTGGACCGCCCCGGGCGTGGCAAACGCGGCGGGCGTGTGCAGTCGAGCTACATGGAGGACTATGATTGAGCTTAAAGTAGATCTAGCCGTAAGCGAACTGGGTTATTGGGGACAGCAAATTTGCCATTTCGAGACATCGCCTTGCTAGATCTAGTCGCCAAGCAGCCAAGTACTTGCTTTGCTTAGTTCTTCGGAATCGACCCCCTTGAATTACGAAGAACGCACTGCCAGTAATATATATAGATCCAGTTGCGCTTACGTAATACGCAAGAAACAGTTGCTGTCACGTGTCACGTAGCTGCATGGCCGTGGTCTGTATGCTAGTAGACTAATAGCTAATACCTGATAGCTAATTAATACTGTATATTGGATTTAGATATTTAGTCGAAGTCGAAGGTAACTTTATCTGTTATCGGGCATCGGGAATCCGTTAACTGAAATCGCAATTGGGTCTCCTCGGCTCCTCTAATGAAAGCATATTTGATTAAGGAGTCAGAACTCAGCAAGTGACAACCGAGATGGGCAAAAGCACATCAGGCCGCGCAAAGCTCAAAAATCGACGTTGAGCTTCAATTTCCATTCGAGGACGCGGTGCTCTTGGCCGCCGAGGCGCGCGCAGCCGCTGCGCAACCTGAGGCGCCATGCGTCGGTTGATCGCGCTACTCGGACGCGATCGGCTAAAATAGTATTATCGCATACATCCTTGTCTTGTCCTCTGTTTGTAGCCTCAGTTATCGCTGTTGCTGCTGCTGCTGCTGCTGCTGTATTAGGAGTCGAAGCTGCGCCTGGTGCCGTTCCTGCGGTCACCGAAGTTAAGGAAGAAGAAGAAGACGGCAACGATGATACGGTTGATTCTGATGCGACTGCCGCTGCTGTTGATGCATGGGGTGTGGGCGACTTGGGAGGAAGCAAGTAAGCGAGCTCAGGGTCATCGGAGTCAGGCTCACTCAACGAGTCCGAGTCTGAACCGGCGCCACCTTCCAAGGTATGGCCAAATCCTTTTCCGCTGCCTTTGCCTGAGCTACCGCACCTCAAGCCTGCCATTTGTTGCCAATTCAATGAGCCTGGACCAGCCAAGTCTGTGCCATTTGATGCAGCAATGCTACTCATCGAGAGCTGTTCCGCAGCTGCCAACCTTGACGTAGCCACCGCGTCAGCATCCAAAGCAAACTCAATTTTTTTCATCGGCGGTTGCGAAGAGGACGAAGGCGAAGTCTTAGGGGCATTCTCGCCTTCGTAACATTCTTGCTCCAAAAGCATGAGGAGTGCTTCGTCGTCTCCATACCCAGTGCTGGTGGCACTGCTGCCGCTGCCACTACCACCTCTTCCAGGCGCGATTTCTCCCATAGCTACGGCTACATTGGCGGCAAGAACAAATCCAGCGGCGTCTGGCGCTTCTTTTGCATTGCTAGTGCCTGAGGCTTCTGTGTCTTGGCTTATCGCACCGCCATGAGCTTCATGGGTTTGGTTCAGTGCGAGAAGAGACTCGAACTCTCGGCCTCTGGTACCCGCATTGCCGTCTTCGCCTTCGCTGCCCTCCTCCAATGGGCCCTCAGCCACAGCCGTAGTATGTGATACGATATTCCGAATGCTTTCAGTAACCTGTAGTCTATTGCTACTGCTGCTACTGCTGCTGCTACTGCTTCCTGGCTGACCATTTGTGAAATTAAGTACTGACGGTGATGGTTGAATTCTAGATGGTTGAAAGAGTACTGAAGACCTAGGTGCTTTTGACTGCATGTGCAAACTAGATTCAACAGCAACACGCTTAGCAGGCTGACCGAACTCATCGCTTAGTCCTGCACCTAGCATCTTAGGGCGACATGGACCCTTCGAGGTGCTGCTACTACTACTGCTGCTGCTACTGCTGGTGATGCTGCTAGGACTATTGCTGCTGCTACTGCTCCTATTAGAATCAGCTCCTTGGGGAAGTGGCGCGTCGAGCTCAACGCCATGCGACTCCAGCAATGCACTCCACCGTTGCCGCAACTCGCCAGCGACTGCACTAGCTTCAGCCAGTGTCCGGCCCCCTTCCACTGGAACTCCCGCTGGGGCTGGGCGGTGGTGCCTGTTTTTGCCGGCCACGAGAACTGCTCGTGAACGTACTTCAACGTCTTGGACTATACCATTGTAAAAGGACCTGGCTTCTTCTTGAGCAGATATTTTAACGACACCATGTCGCCATAAGTCGGCTTTTTTCTTAGATAGCGGTGCTCCTCCATTCGACTCCCACATCCTCCCAGCAGAACTTATCGGCCAAAACTCAAGACGCGTAGCCGTTTTGTCTTAAGCGAGATTAGCTAGAGTCGCTTAAGCATGAATAAACTAGTCTGTCTTCGCATTTCAGAAGCTGTCGTGCTCAATAAGTTATGTACTATTGACTATTGAGTAGGTCTGTCGCGGGACCGTAGAATACTAGCTAATCAAGTCGAGTTCTTGAAAGCTGTTACGTCTCACTCAACTAAACACGACTACAACGAAAACAGACAAATCAAATCTCTAGCGTGCAAAGGTCAAACGCTCACAAGAGGAGATACTTTCAATGATTTACTTCGTCTACGCGTAATTTGCCATGGCCCACACTAGCTAGATACTGGGTAAACACTTGACCTCGTGAAGAAAGACATCATATAGCACATTTTACGGCACTTTTCCATGAATTCACATGGAACATCACGAATTTGGTGCCCTCCGCAGTGCAAAGAACGAAGTCATCAAACAACCGACGACTGAGCTTCTTACGAAATCTGCTGTGCGTGCTCGGGGCAGTTACGCGAGCTTTCCCACCTTGAATAAGGCAACGTGAGTGTACCTTTGAATACTTGCTAAAGGTAATTGTACTCCCGGTGTATGCGAATTTGGTTTCGCTCTTGTTCAACTTATAATCATCCCTAAAGTTCATTTGATTTCGAATAGGCCGGCAGGCCGTTAAGGCATTTTGAGTACATCAGCTGACGACAACATTATAATGCATTCATTGTGCTGTTTATTGCCTTTTGGGGAAGCAGGTTTAAACGAATAATACATTTTATGAATATTTTGGCCACGATGAATAGTGATTAGTAATAGTACGTGCCGAATATGCAAGCCCCCCGGCCTGGGATGTCGTCTCCGAAGGGGCGGCGCCCCGTAGGTGGGGCTGTGCCCGAGCCTGCGAGCGTAGAACCGAATGCTCGCACCATCGCGTTGCTCCACCGATTCGCAGTGAATAAATTAGCAAGTAATCCAGGTGAAGCAGCAGCAGCGCATCCTCCGGCGTCTAGCGGGCATTTCGACAGCCGCGGGAGTATTGGGGCCGAGCAGCTGCAGCAACATCGGCAAGGGCAAGGTCTGCCCAAGTCGAAAGGCCTTTTCCCGCCAGCCACCGCCGCAGGAGACGGCCGAATAGCACCAAGCTCGGCACGGAGCAACCTGTCAAGCAACGGTAGTGGAGCTGCCGCTAGTGGCGCTGCAGGGACCGGAAAAACTCCTCGTCTGCCAGCGCCCGGGCGACCGACTGCGCTCGCCCACGAGCCCAGAATGGGAGTAGGCAGTAGCGGCAGCTCAGGTGCTTCCCTCCAGGGCCAAAGCCAGGGCGACTTAGTAGCACGCCCAGGCGAAGACAGCGCAGTTGAGCCGTCAGACGGCGTGCACTTCGCGCAGTACCGCGGGCGGCCCGACGGCCCCCTGGTAGTGTACCGGTCCGCTGCCGAGCGCACTGCGAACCCCGAGCGGCTCAACCTCGACCGCAGGCACTTGCGCGCGTGCCCTTTGCTCAAGTACGAAGAGCGGGTGCGGCTTTTGAATTACCAAAACAATTCCATCACCAGCATCGCCAACTTGCGCGGCCTGCCCAACTTGATCTTTTTGGACTTGTACAACAACCAGCTCGAGGTGGTGGGCGCCGAGTTGGCGCAAGTGCCGACCTTGCGCGTGCTGATGCTGGGGAAGAACCGCATCCAGCACATTGGCAATTGCTTGGAAACTCTAGTGAAGTTGGACGTGCTCGACTTGCACTCGAATCTCATCACCAAGGTAAGGGTAGTGGTCTTGAAGCCAGAAGAGACCGACACAAGTTGACTATTTTATTTTTATTCGTGGGAGATTCAGGTTTACAATGCACAATAAGAATCAAGACAGTCTTTCGTTCCTCTTCTTTTCTCCTCTGACTCTAGACTTCCTTCACCTTCGCCACTCTTTCTCTGATTTGTTGTTTGGTTTTAACTGGGGGGGGGGCAGGTGGAGGGCCTCAGCAGTTTGATCGAACTGCGCGTGCTCAACCTAGCCGGCAACCGGCTTGAAATTGTCGACGGGTTAAGGACCTTGAGGTCGCTCACTGAACTCAACTGCCGCCGCAACGCCATTCATTTGGCCCCCGAGGGGTGCTTCGACGGCGCCCCGCACCTGCAGCGCGTGTTTTTGTCGAACAACAAGGTGGCGCGCTTTGCCGACGTGCCTGGCTTGCTCAGTTTGACCCGCTTAGTGGAACTCTCGCTCGACGGTAACCCTGTGGCGATCCAAAACGAGCCGCCTTCTTCGTCGTCGTCGTCTTCTTCGGAAAACGAGGGCAACGAGCGCAGCGGTTTTGATTCAGGTAGCGAGAAAGTTGGCAGCAGTAGCAATAGTGGTACGATCAGCGCGTACCGGCGGGTCTTGTTAGAACGGCTCCCCGCGCTGCGGCATTTGGACTTGAAGCGGGTTTCGGACGCAGAGCGGCGGCGTTTGCGGGCTGCCGCCGAAGGTGCAGCCACCGCAGCCACTGCGGCCACCAATGCACCGAAGAAACAGGGCCCTGGAGAGGCCTCAGAGGAAGTTCGCAACGAGAGTGGCCGTCGCCACAGCACCACTAAGGAAGACCAGGCGCGCGAGAGCGGTCGAGGGGACACCCGCGGCAGCGAGAAAGACACTCCAGATGTGCCGTCCGCGTCAGCCGTTGCTGCTGCTTTTCGGGACACTTCCACAGGTAGCCGCAACGGCAACAGCACCAGAAACGGTGGCAGCGGTAGCGGTGGCAGTGGTGGCACCAGCGAAAGCGTAGGTTTTTACGAGTTTGAACCACCACGAGAGGTCAATTTGCCTCCCTCAAGCCTCAAGGCTTCTGCTGCTAGTGGCGCCGCTCAAAAGGGCAACGGGCGCACCTTGTTCATTTGCGGCGAAGCGTGGCACTCTGCCCTAGAACCACCTGCCGCTTCTCTGCCAAGTGGGGTGACGTCAGCAGGCCACAAAGCAACCTTAGCCTCCGTGACGACGCTAGTGGTGAAATACGTGAGCAGCAGCAACCTCCAGGACCATATTTTGTCTCCGAAGCGGCTCACGCTGTTGCCAAATTTGCAGCATTTGAAACTCGCCGACAATGCCATCGTGAGTCTGAGTCAATTGAAAGAGAGCGTGCTGGTCCCCTTGCAAGCTCACCTCGATACCCTAGCTGCAGCAATGAAGGCCCGAGCAGAAGAGCGTGCCAGATTTATGAACACGAGCGCCGATGCATCAGGGGAGCTCAGCGGCAGCATGGATACCGCGTCCAGCGAGGACAGTAGTGCAGCAGCAACAGCAGCAGCAGCCGTGGGATCTGTGTTGCCGAATAGTAGTAGAGACTCCAAGGCTGCTTCCTCCTCCTCGAGCGTGGCGTCACCGCAGCTGGAGTTCACCCTGTCGGACAACCCCGTGTGCAAGCTCGCGCTCTTGCGTGCTTTCGTCGTCTTTAACGTGCCGCGCCACTTGCAAGCGTTCAACGGCTCTCCGCTCCTGGCTTCCGACAGCGTCGCCGCTCAGGCCCTCTTTGGCCCAGCGCAGTCGCTTATCAGCGCGCACAACGACCGCCTGGCATTGGGAATACTCCAACAGCGGAACAATAGCAGCACCACCAACAATAATGGTGCTAACGGTAGTAATATCGGCGTTCACAATAGCAGCAGTAGCAGCTCGAGCGCTACTAGCTCTGCTCCTGATGCGTCGGGCGGCAAGAGTACTGGAAGCAACGCCACTGGTGGCAGCGGCAGCAGCAGCAGCAGTGGGATGGGAGTCATGGTGTCAGTGTTAGCGGCAAAGCGCCGCCTCCTCGCGGCTACTACTGACCATTCGTCTGCTGGGCCTAGCGGCACAAGCAGCAGCAGCAGCAGCAGCGGCAACAACAGCAGTAATAGCAGTGGAGCAGGTCGCGCTAGTCTCCCTATCAGTGCCGCTGACAAAGCGCTTTTGAGCACGCGTTATCGGTCCGCTGATGCCGCCGCGCGAGCGTACGTGTCCACCGCGTGCGAGCAAGCGTGCCGCCGGAGCGAAGCCGCGTCGGCCATTGATCTTGCGTGGCAAGGCGCCGTGCAGCAGCTGGTGGCGTCCACAGTCGCCGAGCTCGGGGAGCAGAAGCTGGAGCAGCTCTTGACCCGCGTGCTGGCTGGCTTGCCGCCTCCGGGTTTACCGGCACTGCCCCCACCTCAGCCGCCGCGCCGTCCGGGGAGATGAATCATAAAATATGCTTAAATGCGTGCTGCAGTTGAACTCAAACTTTGTTGTACTTGAATTGCGAGAGAGGAGGAAAGTTATTTCGTGCTAGATATATTACCGGCAGCCTCCCCAGCTTGCTGTGTCTTTGCGTTGTATTTGTTGTTGGTGTTGCTTGTAAGTGTTTAGCGGACTTTATGCCCCTGGAATTTCCATTTCTGGTTTGAACTACAAATACACATATTATGATATTACAAGGGGATTTAAGATTCAGAGTTATACTTGCGAAAGCCGGACCTTCCCTTTTCTTTATCTTATGGCTTATAGATGGGAATTGCTGATGGAAATTACTCGGGATATGGACAAACATTATTAAAGATTAAAGGAAGTCCACCATCCGGAATCCCTACATGTGATCTTCTTTGCTCCGTGGCAACTCCATGGGAGCTCTATAAGTGCAATTCCGATAAAATTAAGTGGAATCCACAATCCCCGTGGTGGGAAATAAGCCCATTGCCAATTCGCGTCTTATTCATCGCCACTTTCACCGTTCGTAATTGCAGCGGTAGCAGCAGCAGCAGCGCCGCCGCCCTCCTCACCTTCCTCCGCTCCAGCGGCGAGGGAGTTTGCGCGCGCCGCAAAGGGCTCCAAGAGGGCGGCCATTTCCGGCTCTTCCGCTGCGTAGGCCATGGGGGTCATGCCGCGGCTGTCGGGGAGCAGAGGGTCCGCGCCGTGGTCCAGCAGCAGCTTCGCGCATTTGAGGCGACCTTCCAGGGCTTTCGGGGAACTGCAGGTGATGTGCAGCGGAGTGCCGCCGGTGAGAGTGTTACACCGATTCACGTCAGCCTAGAGATGAACACAGGCGAACACAACAAATGATGAAATCAAATAAGTTAAATACGAAAGATGGCTCAAGATTAATTTGCAGGAGTAACATTCACATGGTAGATTACTTCAAAGATAAAATAAAAAGAAAAAAGTAGCTCAGAATCCATCATGCACAGCACGAGACTCAGCCGAACCAAATCTCTGCAGCAGCATGGTACACACATGCTTTGCGCGCCCTACCTTGTTTCTGACGAGGCACTCGGCGGCTTCAAAGTTGCCCCACAGGCAAGCCACGTGCAAAGCGGTTTGCCCCACCGAATTGCCTTCCGACGGGTCCAAAGCCCCCCACCGCAGCTCCATCTTCGAGGCCTCCAGAATCCGCTCGATGTCTTCCGGCTTGTTCTGCTGCGCGAAGCTCAGGAGCATGTTGGCAGCGGGGTTCTGCGGCGCCCGTTGCGCTTTCGCTGCGGCGGCCTGCTGGGCCATGGTGGCCTGCTCGAACCTAGATAAGAGAGAAGGAGGAGGTGAGGGGGCGATAGGAGAGGTAAAAGGAGAGGGAAAAGATCATTGAGTGGCATTTCTTCCTTTAAGAGATTGTCAGGCTCGTGGTGAACTATAAATGACCACAACTAAAAAGAAGCTAAAAATGGTCTCGAGCTAGGCGCTCGCATCCTTCAAGAAAAGTACTTTCAAAATGGTCCGAGCGTTAAGGAGGTCGACGTACTCATCGATGGCAGCGAAGAGGCGCTGAGAGACACCAAGCTTGTCTTGAAAAGACAGCGGCTGCATGCGCGTGAATAGATCCGAGACAAGGCTATCATACACGTCTTCAGCAGCGTCGCTGATGGGATCAAACTAAGGCAAGCACAAAACACATTCGCGTTCACATCAGGTAAGAAGAACTCCAGAGCGCGCACTTGAAAAGAAGCATCGATTTTTGAAATAGTAAGGAGAATGTGGCAAAGAATCGAAACTTCGAGTAAAGGCAAAGGCACGGCCCAGAGGCTTTAGAAAGCTAAAAAGAAGAAGCAGAAAAAGACACAAAAATAAAGCCAGCATAGTACCACAGTTGCTTCCGCTGTGCATCGAAACACACACCTCTGGCGCAGGAGTAAGCAACATGTCCACAGCGGTTTCAATTTCAGCCTGGGTTAGTGTGTGAGCCTCTTTCGGCAGCCCCGTTTGTAGAGGCTTCCGTTTTGGGTCTTTGAAGAAGATTTGAATAGCTGTGTCAATAGGCGCGCAGGAGGGGTCGCCGCACTGGAATTCTCGAGTAGCAACCGTCTCAACTTCAGATTTTACGTCATCAGGTAAAGCAGCCATGATCCAGCTTTTAATATCTTCAAACGCCTTTTTCTTCAGCGCAGCCGTGTCTTTCTTGGCCTTGGCCGCTTCTGGATCAAACATACCCTATCACCGCCACCACACAGGAAAAAAAATGGTTCCGGATAAGGACGCTAAAATTGCCGGCAAAGTGCAATTCACGTTAAAAATTTATCTGGTAAAAATAGTACGCTCTATTACTACAAGAGTGTTTTTCAAGTCTACTTCATATGATTCCAATACTGTCATAACTTTTACAATATGGCGCGAAGCTTTTATAACTCAGCTCAATTCTTGAGACAAGACGAGCTAGAAGCTACAAGTGATACGGAAATTACATTTGGATGGGTACTGGCCATACATACCATCATATTGCTTGAGAGTTCGAGGGTATTTCCCCGGTGCCAACTTTTGTCGTGAGGAGTGCTTGCGTATATTCGCTACTTCGAGTAGTCCTTAGCTCCCTTGATGTAGGAGATAACTAATTACGTAGTACATCTGTAGCACGAAGGAAGAGGAAGAATGCTGACGACGACTGGTACGGACAGACGACGACGAAGCTTTTTATACGTGTCAATATTGGTTTTGATATCAAATTATGCGAATGACGTTGGTGTCATCATGAGAAAGCATCTCCGTAAATTTTTTTTATCCTCTAGGAGCTTCAGCTCCGTAGGAGGAGTATACATTATATCCTCTAGGAGCTTCAGCTCCGTAGGAGGACTCTACAAGATTCAATTGTCCGTACGTACGTCCGTCAACAATTCTGATCTTCAGAATTTGGATTCGTTGGAATTTTTTTTTCCATAGAGTTTCGTTCGAGTTCTACGCTAACTTTGCGAAGCTAAAGAGAAGGTTGCGAA
>Ga0307979_1003672_pt1 | contig 10215 bp, 3 predicted proteins | sample OrgLakmetage1058_FD_201833 | JGI IMG/M metagenome (GOLD analysis project Ga0307979, IMG submission 201833) | Saline water microbial communities from Organic Lake, Antarctica - #1058 | ecosystem: Environmental > Aquatic > Non-marine Saline and Alkaline > Saline | place: Antarctica: Organic Lake... | reverse complement strand
CTCGAGTTATTCAATACTTGCTTGTTTTGCGCAACGCACGCGCATTCCCACTTCTGCCCGCAGCATTGGCTTCTGTGTCATTTGGGTTTGTATTAGTTCGAGTTCGAGTAAGACGCCATTTATATTCTCCTATGTTTTATGTAAACACAAACCCGGAAAGGGGGAGATCAATATCTGGTATCTGAACTAGTTTCGGTTTCCCGCGGGAAATTCCGCAGAAAGGGAATTTTTTACAAATCAGACGTGATTTCCGCGACGGGAATTCAGCAGTGCCTTTATGACTACGGCGCAAAAAAAACGCGGAAACCCGCGGAAATACCGCAGAAATACCACGTGAAGTGAAATTTTTAGCCACCGCGCGGGAATTCCGCGGAAACGGGAATCTCAACCCTGTATCTGAACGAACTTTCACATATCCCACATACATCTGAATAAGGATGAACTCGAACTAACACGAACACAAATCCAAAGTGACACAAAAGCCAAAAATGGATTTCCACGGAAATAAATTTGTATGCGAGAATTGGAGGAGAGCGGGGGAATGAGTTGCTCAGTACCCCGGAAAGACCGAGGCACTTGCGGGTATTGCACTCTCTGTGAGAATCAGAAGGAAGACCCTCATACTTTAGATAAATCAGAAGTTTCCATCGCCCATGCACTTCGGCTTGACTCTCATAATGGTTAAGATCTTGTTCCTATTTCCAATTTCAAGCCCATTTGCGACGCGTTGCTTACATAGATGGGGCACGCATCAATAGCGCATGAATCGATGAGCCGTGATTCATAGCTTTTCAGTGTATTCGTAGGTCGATGAACCCGTACATCTGGGTCGCTCTCGTAGCCATTGCCATCCTTCCAAGATGCCCTTTCGAATAGCCGTGGACCGCGGCGAGGTCGCATGGTGTTTCGGGGTAAGGAGGAACAAGCGGCATAGCTTCAGAAGCCGGCCCTCTGAGACCACCAGGTCAGTGGCTTCAAAGACTTCAACTTTGAGCTCTAACTTTCGAGCACAAGATCCGAAATCTTCGGCGCTTGAGCGGCCCGGGTCCAACAAAATCGCCAAACCGCCGTCTTTCAGCGAATGCTCAATGACGTCAGCGATCGCCGGTGCGTTCATTTGTACAAAAAGGACATCGGAGCCAAGGAGCACATCAAAGCTCTGTCGCGGGTATGGCAGAGACTTGCGGTGCCAGTCTAAGAGAGCGGTTGAGAAGCTATCAATCGCAATGCCATTGAGTTTCGCGGTTTCTTTTGTGAGATTCAACGAAAGACTCGACGAATCCGTCACGGTCACATGAGCGCCCTGAACTGCCGCAACAATGGAGCACAGCGCAGAGCCAGACCCGATTTCGACAACCACGGCTTCATCTAAAAGACTTCGGACTGACCTGCAGCTAAGGAGTTCGCTTAACACGCGGGATGTAATCCAGGTGGTGGCCCATAGGTCACACCGAGTCGAGTCAGATTTAGTGTGCAAGTGCAGAGTCGACTTGTCAGCAACATGAGCTATGAACCATTGAGAAACATCGTCGCTTTCGTCCTCGACACTCTCGCGGCGGGGTGCCGGTGCATTCAATTCAATCGAGCTGCTAGTCGTCTCGAGCGGAGGAGGTGAGGGAACCTCCTTATCTGCCCTGATTCCCTCGCCATTACCTACGTGGTGACTTTCTATGTAGCGGCCCTGATTTTGAGCTTTTGCAGCAGCTCCTGCAGCAATGGCCGCTAGTGCGGATCTTGGCACTGGTGGCTTACTAGCCATGCGTGCAGAGGTACGGTTGCGCCGTTGAGAGCGCCCTAAGTATTCGAGAGTACTTAGCTCGAGATAGAGTGCCTCTTCAACGTGAGTACCTTAGTAAAGATCCATGCAAATAATTCGTATAGCAAAATATTTGAAATGCTGCTCCAAAAAGCTAAACGCGTTCCCATGCTCATATCTCATATCTTATGAAAGAAGTATCGAGCAAAATGCACCATTTTTTGTAACGTGTGCGTGGCACCCCCAAGCGGCGAATTGATGTTGTCACATTTGGGAAGATCTTCTCTGTTTGTCGGGAATTTCGATAGTAGCTGTTTCTTTCGTTTTTTCGTTCGTTGTTTGCACGAGGGTGATTGATCACCGGGGGCACTTGTGAACGACAAGTAGAGCGCCGAGTAAACTCACCATAGCATGGAGCACCAAGTCGATTGGAGTTCTTCGCATCCTGGCGCATTGGTATGGGTCTCCGACCAGGATCAGGCTTTTGTCCCTGGCACCATTAAGAGCATCTCTGGAGGTATGATCAACGCGCCGTTGTATATGCACCAACGATATTGGCTGACCAGTTCGTGCGCCTTCTCTCGCAGGTACCAAGCTTTCCGTGGCGATCGATGGCGGCGCTACGGTACGCACCTTAAGTGGCGGGTTCCGTCGAAGGCGTTACAAAATTGAGGAATATGATGTCAATGATGATGACTGCATCTCTCCTGAAGCATTTTTTTGGTTTGTTCGGCCGTCCTCATCACTTTTGTCTATCCCGTGATCTCAGGTCAATATTGACACCACAGCCGTTGGCAAGGTTCTGAAACAAGGCGAAACGCCGCACCTGAAGGTATGTGCGCTGTCCCTCTTGTGTTCTCCTGGGATCTCCTCCAATGAACCCACGCCGCCACCGGCTGCTGTCTGCTGCACAGGTGCTGGCCCGAGATGCGACTTCAACGCATGTGGACAACATGGACGACTTAGTCCCGTTGAACGCGGCGTCTATTCTCGAGAACGTGCGCATGCGCTTCCGGTGCGTGCCCCTCTCGCCGCTGCCCTGCACATGTCTGCATTCGTCAGCTGTCTATAACACACTCTCCTCGGGTTTTGTGATTAACTTAAACCATCCGTGCGCTCTTGTTTATTCGTTCAGGTTGGACAACATTTACACGCGTACGGGCCCTATTTTGATTGCCATGAATCCGTTCAAGAGCTTGCCGATTTACGGTGAGAATATGATGCAGCGCTACCGTGGTAAGCCTTACGGTGACATGCCGCCGCACCCTTACCAAGAGTCCGAAGACTGCCTGCAGCGCCTACAGGGATACAACGAATCGCAGTGCGTGGTGATTTGCGGTGAGTCGGGCGCGGGTAAGACGGAAACCACGAAAATCATGCTGAACTACATCAGTAAGTCGTTGGGCAAAGGCGGGGATTCGGACGAGAAGTCACTGGGCGAGCGCATGGTGGATGCGAACCCCGTGCTCGAGGCAGTGGGCAACGCCAAGACTCTGCGGAACAACAACTCGTCCCGGTTCGGGAAGTTCACCATGTATGCGTTCAATGAGGAGCGCCGCCACATCACGGGCGGGCGCGTGTCTAACTTCTTGTTGGAGAAGGCGCGGGTGTCGGAGCAGTCGCAGGGCGAGCGCAACTACCACATCTTCTACCAGCTCTTGGCGGGGGCGCCCGACTCGTGGCGCACTCAAATGAGCCTCAAGGACCCGAGCACCTACCACTACCTGAACCAGAGCGGCTGCATCAAGTTGGATGGCATGGACGACAAGGAGGAGTTCGGAGAAACGGTGCACTCGATGAAGGCCGTGTTGATCGGGGACCAGGAGCAATTCGAAATCTTCAAGGTCTTCGCCGGCGTCCTGCACCTCGGGAACGTGACCTTCATCCCAGACGGCGACCCAGATGCCTCGCGCGTGAAGGACATGGCGGTGCTAACCACTGCCTCGGCGCTACTGGGCCTGACTCCTCAAGCGCTGAGCCAGGCTCTGGTCACCAACGTGCGCGAACTGCCAGGCAACAAGACCGTCGTGAGCCCGCAGAACGTGAGCGCCAGTGAAGCCTCGCGCGATGGCGTAGCCAAGCACATTTTCAACGCGCTCTTCGATGAAATCGTGGTGCGCGTGAACAAGGCTTTCGACAAGGACTCGCGGGCGGACGCTGCCTTCATTGGCGTTTTGGACATTTTCGGGTTTGAGAACTTGGCCCCAAACGGCTTGGACCAGCTGCTCATCAACCTCGCCAATGAGCGCCTTCAGAAGCTCTTCAACGACGTGACCTTCAAGCAAGAATTGGCGGTCTACAGCGAAGAAGGCATCGATTTCGCCAAGAGCGACTTCCCCGACAACCAGCAGTGTCTGGACCTAATCTCCAAGAAGCCTTCGGGCATTTTGGCCAATCTCGACTCGGCGTGCTCTCGGGGCGCAGCGGCGAACGACCACGATCTCATTGGCGCGCAGCACAAGCAGCAAAAGGCCAACCCGTACTACTCGGCGTGCGGGCGAGCCACGGATTGGCGCAATTTGGATGGGTCGCGCACCGACGAGAACCAGTTTGTGGTGAAGCACTTCGCTGGGCCTATCATTTACACCGTGGGCACCACCCCTGACGGCAAGCTAGGCTCGCACTGGGTGCACAAGAACCTCGACAAGCTGTTCCCGCACATTTATGCGGAATTGTCGTCGTCGAGTTCGGAGATCATGAGCGAGCTTTACCCCTCTCTCTCGCGCGAAGAAGCTCAAAGCAACAAGAAGTCCTCGACGATTGCGTCCACCTTCGCCAAGAGCCTCACCGACCTGGTGCAGACCTTGACCTCGGCCTCGGCGCGCTTCGTGCGGTGCATCAAGTCAACCCCTCTCAAGCGGCCCAACGTCCTCGACTCCTCTGACGTGTTCCGCCAGCTCATCTGCAGCGGGGTGATCGCCGCCCTTGAAGTGCGCAACGCGGGTTTCCCCACTCGGATGGACTACGCCGCCTTCGTACGGTACTACCACGCCCTGAGCCTGGGTGTCGATCTAACGGGCAAAAGCACTGCCAAGGAAGTGGCAGCGGCGCTCTTCACCAACGAGGCAGTGGCGCCCTATGTGGACAAGAGCAAGTTCCGTCTGGGCCGCACCAAGGTCTTCATGCGAGCGGACACAGGCGTGCTGATGCAGCAGGCCAAGCGCCAGATCGAGGACCCATTCGTGCGGCGGATCCAAAAGTGGCTGCTGTCGTCCAAGGGGGGCATCCACCAGCACCAGCTCAACCACACCATAAAGAAGCTCGCGGACGTTAAGGGGGAGTGCGAAGAAGCGGGCATCTCTGACAACGGCACGGTGGCGGAGGCCATTGAAGTGGCTACCGATTCGGTCAAACTCGCGAAAGCATCCTCGGGACTCAAGTTCTTGTTCGGAATCGCGGTCGAGAAGGCCATGGATGACGTGCGCGAGCTCGGTGAAATTTATGATGCGGTCATGGGCGAAAAGCAGCGCATTGCTATGAGCCGTGCCTCTCACATCCAAAAGATCGACGGTCAGCGGTCGCGCCTCGAGCGGATCAGCGCCGACGCCTTAAAGTTTGAGATTCCCACTGGCAACTTGCAGAAGCTGTGGGCTACGGCCGACGAGAAGCTTTTGTCGGTGCGGCACAAGATCGAAGAGTCCTACCACGGAGGCGACGAGTGGGCACATCTCGCCGAGGAAGAGGCGGAGGCAGCGAAAGGAGCAGCGATCGCCGAGGCCACCTCAGTGGTGACCCTGGTGCAGGAGAAGTTCACTGCTTGCTCGGAGGCCCAGGTCGAGCTCGAGCACATGCGCGCGAGGTTCGCAGGGGAGCTCGCCAAGCATCAAGCAGAGATGGCGGAGGTGCACAAGGCTCTGGAGAACGCGATCACCGTGAAAGAGCATGCCTCTGTGGTGGCGGCGGTGCAGTTGGCGGAGCAATCGGTGAAAACCGCGACCAATACTCTCAACTCGCACGACGTGGCCAGCTACGAGTCGGCAGTGCGCACTGCTGCCATGTCGATTTCGGACGCCAAGACCACCATCAAGACCGAAGAGTTCAACGCTGCCGAGGAGGTGCGCCGCAAGGAGGGCTACGAGGTGATCGTGGCGGCCAAACGGCGCTACCAAGAAGTCAGCAGCATGGTGGACACTAACATGCTTCGAAGCACGCCCGCCATTCAGATCGCCAACGCTCAGTGCGAGGATACCCTTGCGATGGTGAACTCCCTCGAGGCTGGTGGCAGCGCCGACGACTTTGTGGCCGCTTGTGAGAAGTTCGACCAGTACGTGGCCTACTTTTTGACCACTTACCACTCGGAAAAGACTCGCGTCGAGCAGCAGCGCCGCGACCGCGCCGTGGAGATCGCCAAGCTGCAGCCTGCCATCGAGATCCTGCACGGCTTGACCACCAAACTGGAGGTGAGCACGCTGCCAGACGAGTCCACGGTGGGGCACGCGATCATGGAGGCTGCGCACGAGTGCGACGTGGTGAAGAACTACTTGGACACCACTGAGAATGTGGCGGTGGCCCGGGGCCGCGTCAGCGATGCCATCAAGCAAGTCGGCGCTGCGGAGCGGCTGTTCAATGACGCAGTGCGCAAGCAGAATGCCATCAACAAGGAGCTGGGATCAGCCTCCAAGTCGCTTGAAGTGGCCAACAGGCGCCTGGCCTCCCTGATGCAGAACGTGGAGCACGCAGGGTCAACGGTGGCGCAGCTGATCGAAGAGCGCGTGGCGGAGGCCGAAGCGATGATCGGGGACGCCAAGCGCGCCATTCGCAAGGGAGATCAAGTGGGCGGCCTCGTGGCGGCTGTGGAGCAAGCCCTGCAGCGAGTGGAGGAAGCCGAGGAGGGTCTGGTGCGGACCAAGCAGCGCGTGGCAACGGTGGAGCGGGCGCGGGCTCGAGCTACGGTCTCGCTGGAGGCAAGCAGGCAACTCTACAACGAAGTGCTTCAAATCAGCACCGAGACGCAAATGATCAACATTCCGTCGGTGTCGGAGGCGCTGGCCGTGGCTGACTCGACCTTGCGAGTGGCCGAGGTGCGCCTGGAGAAGCCCATCACGGCAGCATGGATCGTGGGCGGCGAGCTGAGCGGAGACACTAACGCGGTGCGGGAGGCAGGCGCCAAGGCCGATGAGGCCGAAGAGAAGGTGTACGGCGAGAAGCGCAACTTAGAGCGAATGAAACGCGACGTGAGGTCCTCGGAGTCTGCTCTGACCATGGCTAGCACCAAGGTGGACAATTTGCGCCAGGCCTGCTCCGAGTTTTACCTCTTGGCCGACCACGAAGTGAGCATGGCGATGGAAGAGGCCGAAGATGCTCTGGATCACGCCAACAAGATGGTGTCGACCTTCCAGCCGGTGGAGACTGTGAAGCACTCCATCTCGGAGCTTACCACCAAGATCACGTTGGCGGAGGAGAAGATCAGCGAGTCTCGTTTGCGCAAGGACACGGGCAGCAAGTTGTGGAAGGACGGGCAGAACCACTTGGACAATGTCTTGACTAAGCTGCAGGGTGTGGTGGCGATGGTGGACGCGGTTGGCCCGCCCGTGGCTGCTCTCATGGAAGAAGTGCTCTTTGAGGCCACCAAAGCGGTCAACGGCTCCACACGACTCCTCCGCCAAGGCAAGGACGTGACGGCGTTCCAAGCAGCGGTGGCGCGGGCGGCCACCATGGTCGACCAAGCTGATCTCGCAGCCAACAAAGTGCGCGCTCGAGTGGTGCAGGCCACCAAGAACATGACGTCAGCCATGCAACGGCTCGACTCCCTGGCGCGCACCCTGACCCTATGCCTCGAGACCGCCGATGGCAAGGGCGTGTCCCGCCAGTCCAACGTGAAGCAGCTCCTCAAGTCGGCGGAGGGAATGGTGCAGGTGGCGCGGCAGCGCGTGGAGGGCGGCGTGCAGCTGTGGATCGACGACCCCATCACTGCGAGCCGCCTCGTCGATGAAGCCGTTGAAAAAGTGCAGCTGGCCGAGGAGGGCGTGGACGAGGCAGTGCAGATGAAGGATGCCATGGACCGCCAGCGGGAGCGGGCGCAGCGCGAGATCGAAGCATTGGCGGAACGATTCCAAACCATTCGCGACACGGCGGCTCGCTCCGGAGTGGTGTCGTCGTCGCTGCCAGTGCAGACCGCGCTCGCCACTGCGGAGAAGGAGCTGGATATCGCACGCCAAGCTCTTCACGCCGGCAACTTGGTGTCCTTCGTGCCCTCGAGTGACGCGCTCCTGGATGCGGACCGTGTGGTGTCGCTTGAATTGCGCAAGACCGAGAAGCGCCTCCTCGACATCGAATTCGCCAAGTTGGAATTGCCCACCCTCCAGCGCAAGCTCGCGGCTGTGGTGACCATGGTCGATGCCGCGGGGCCGCCGGTGGGCGTCATGGTGCAAGGAGACGTGATGGAAGCCCAGAAGGCCGTGGCGGACATCGAGCGCCTGATGAGCCACGGCGCTACTGCCAACAACGTGCTGGTGCTGCCGGCGCTTGAGGACGCAGTCAAGAAGGTCACGGTGGCTGAAGAGACGGCAGTGATGACCATTCAGAAGATCAACAAGGTGCAAGTAGACATGGCGAACGAGACCCACAAACTCGACCAGCTCCAGGAGCGCTTCTCCAGCTTGTGCGAGCAGGTCGCGTCGTTCTGCAGCAAAAGCGATCACTTGCGGGTGCAGCTGGAGGCCGACTGGAAGGACGCGGTGTGGTGGGGCAGCAACGAGAGCCACGCCCACACTGACGGCACCCCCTTCGGCCGCAGCAACATCGCTGCCATCAGCACCGTGCAGGTGATCGCGGAGGCCATCGGGACGGCGGAGGCGGCGCTGGTGGACGCTCGTCGGCGGGTGGAGGTGAGCATCGAGTCCTACATGCAGGCGGGGCCCGGGAGCGCGGCCAAGGCCATCGCGGTGGCAACGGAGAAGCTGGCCTCGGCGGCGGAGCTGGTGGAAGTGCAGAACTCGAAATTGGAGCAAGAAGACCGCGAGCGGTCCAACGCGCAAGCCAGGCTCGAGACCTTCATGGATCGCCTCAGCGCGATGCGAGCCCTCGCCGAAGTCAACAAGGTCAACTCCTCGCCCGCCGTGCTGGAGTCAAGCCGCGCTGCCGAGCACGCTCTCGACGTAGTGGCACAGCTTCTCGGAGCCGGGAACGTCTCGGCCAGCCCTGCCGCCATGGAAGTGGCGATGCGCAAGGTGTGCGTGGTGCAAGAGGTGATTTTGGCGGAGGCGCAGCGCATCGAGCGCGTGGCCGCTGAGAAAGCCCACGGTGCGAAGATGCTGCAAGGAGTGGTGCGCGACTTCGAAGCGATCAAGGGCACGGTGGAGGTGCTGGGGCTCAAAGAAGTCGGCTTCGTGGGAGACGCCCTCACCAAAGCCGAACGCGCCCTCAAGTCAGCCGAAATTGCTCTCTCCACTGGCGACGGGAGCGGGCTCGGGATTGGCAAGGAGGTGGAGAAAGCGACTCAGGCGGTGGAGGACGCCGAGCGCTCGGTGGCGCAGGAGACCGCGTTCCAGGAAGAGCTCAGCCGCCTCAAGCTCAAGCGCAGCATCGCGCCGCAGCTGCAAATGATCCGAGACGCCCAGCGCGACGGCCTGAAGAACTCAGCCGAGCAGTGGCAGCGGCGCAAGATGCACGAAGAGCTCGAAAGGGCCGAAGCCATGCTCTTCGCCGCCGACCGACCCACGGACGCAGGCCTGCACGAGCGGGTAGACGCTGCCGCCAAGTCCATTGAAATCGCCAAACAACAGCTGGCCACGGGCGCGATTCGCTCGGCCCAAGCCGCTACACAGCACGCCATCAGCCGCGTTAAGGCTGCTGTCTCGATCGCAGCCGACGTGAAGTTTGTACAAGAAGGGATGGCGCTTAGCATGGGCAAATAAATGAGAGTAGCCCCGTGATGTGGTACAATGGCAGGGTGGTAGAAGATTCCAAAGTAGCTTTTTTTGCCAAGTAACATCTTGATTAATATCTTGATTAATATCTTGATTAATTGGTCGCAGGGTGTCGCTCTGGGCTCGGTAAGGGACTTATGTACCGGTCATCAGCACGGGCTGCCCTGCACTTCTGCACTTTTCTGATAGTACCTTACTGCCTCCCCCTGTACCTTACTGCGTCTCCCCCTGTATCGTTTCTTCTTTTTTTTCCTCTTTTTTTTCTTCTCTTCTTCATCGTCTTCTCTTCGCATCATCGTTAAAGCTATCCGCTGTCCGTGGGTGGATGGGTGGATGTCCATGGAGAGGAGCGCAAGTCCGTGGGCACCCACTTAATAATATCCTCGCGTGGATGAAAAGTGTTTGAATCGATTCTCTGGCAACTGCCGTGGACGATTTGGCCCTTCGGCTATTGCCCATAGGCTTTCCTTCGGACTCTACTGGAGAACTTCCGTCATCAGCTCATCATAATCCCTGCATCTGCAATAGCACTCCAGCGCGTCTTTGTGTTTCTCATGATGCCTATTGATCGATTGTATTGAACAAGATATA
>Ga0307979_1003671_pt1 | contig 10220 bp, 10 predicted proteins | sample OrgLakmetage1058_FD_201833 | JGI IMG/M metagenome (GOLD analysis project Ga0307979, IMG submission 201833) | Saline water microbial communities from Organic Lake, Antarctica - #1058 | ecosystem: Environmental > Aquatic > Non-marine Saline and Alkaline > Saline | place: Antarctica: Organic Lake... | reverse complement strand
TTGTTCAGCGATGAGGCGGAGCCCATGCCTGAGGCTCTCTGGCGTGCCATCCGGATAATCGCACACTTCCGTGGAAAAACTTTCCGAAGGAGTTGTCGCAACCATAACGTCCCGGATCCAACTCAAGAGGGGCGCGCCAGCCACGCGCGCCTCCTTGTCGAGCTTGAGCGAACCGCTTCCAGCGGCTCGGGCCGCAATCCCCAGGCAAAGCACGGATGGGTCCGCCACGTTGTCGGTCGCTTTGAAGACCCCGACGCCGTTCTCAATGCTGAAGGCTAACCCGCCGGCCCACTCGAAAATTTCAATCGAGTCCTGCGCTTGAGCCCTGAAGGTTGTTTGGTACCATTTCGAGAGCGGCGCGTGGTTTCCCTCGGCGCTGACGCTAGATTCGTCGGCCAGCAGCCCGCCGCCCATTAATCTCCAGTAGCCCACCCGGTCAAGGCATTTGCGCGAACCTGCGCCAGCCTCGAGTTCCGTCTTCTGCGCATCGGCCAGTTCCCACGCGGTGAAGGCACCGTCACTTTCGCCTTCATGGGCGTACTCTGGCACGTCCTTGGATATAGCAAACCAGCGGTGACTGCTGTCGATACCAAAGATGTCGTTGAAATCAATGTCGCGCTGCCTCACCTCCCAGTAGCTCAAGTAGCTGTCGGAATCGCCTTTCCCAAGCGGCTGAAGAATGGACACCTCGTATTCCCGGCGGAGTCGCTGCACACTTGACATCTTCTTCACGATAGAAACAGCAGACGGCATGGGCCGGGGCAATGAACTCGTGATCACCACCCCGTCTGCATTTCGTTGTTCGTACCTCAGAGTCGCGGGGTTGATGTACCATCCGAAAGGCAAAGGGGCTGGCAGCCATTCCTTGTCGACATACTTCGGTCCACTTGGAGTAGCCTTCTTGGACGGTGCACCGCCCTTACCCGCGATCTCAACAGCGCGGTGCTTGAAGCCCTTCGCTACGAGAGGTTTTCCACTAGGATAGTCTGTGTGAACAACATAAGCGTAGGCGACTGCGTCAGGCAATTGAGTTGTGCGAGGTGCAAGCAGCATCCCATCAACGTTAACCGCCGCCATGTGCTGAGGCAAGATAAATAGTTCGCGCAACTACAGAAGATTGAAGGGTAGGCACTCTGCCAAGATAATAAGATAAATATTTGGCGCAGAGCTGAAGTCGTGCTAAAAGTGATTTCCGAGGCGCTGATTGCAACCACAAAAATACGTCACACAGAAGTCACAGAATAGATGCGTCATTTCACAACACGTCGCGTTTGAGTTGTGAGAAACGCTTCAAACAATGCCAAAAGGAAATGCAACTTTGATTATCTAATTCGAGGGCCCTTACTTCATTCCAACGCTCGAGACGCTGGTTAACCTCTCCAATAAGACCACCATCAAGACAACACAAGTCGAGACTAGCTACGGGTCTATTCCAATCTATGCCAGCTAGCACCCACGCCAACCCAATTCTCAATGGCGAGATCGCCGAAGTCTCGCCGAAGCATGAGCCAGCGCCTTATGATTTAACAGCCTCACCTTTCGATGAAGCAAGCCTTTGGAGCCGCATTTCATTTGGCTACGGTCGACCGTTACTGCGGCTCGGCAGTCGGCGCCCGCTTCAAGAAGCTGACCTTCCAGCCCTTGCCAAGCGAGACAACGTTGTTACGGCAATTTCAAACCTCGAAGCTGCGTGGGCTGCTGAGCAGAAGCGCGCTGCGGCATTGCAGCCGCCAGGCGCCCCTACTTTTGTCCGAGCACTCATTCGCGCGCATTGGCGTGATTTCTACGTTGGCGCATTGCTGTCTCTTCTCGAAGACTGTACTATCGTGGTGCAGGTGTGTGTATACAGAGTGAGAGACGTTAGGGTCATGCTTCGCACCCATCAGTTGCATCTCAGCTTCTTTCCTAACAAAAAGTATGTATGTTCACGCGTTGCTCTTACATTTCTTTTTCTTGGGTAAACTATGCCGGTTAAATCCTATCAGGTGCTGCTTGTGCGGCCTATTCTCGCCTTTGTTGCCGACTCGTCCGCGCCTCTGAGCGACGGGTTGCTTCTGGCAAGCTTGCTGGCAGTTACCAACCTGTCCCAGTTCGTGGTGCACCACCAAAACTTCTTGGTCAACATGCGGCTGGGGTGGGCGGCGCGCACGGCGGTGACGGGCTTGCTGCACGGCAAGCTCCTGCAGCTGAGCTCATCGAGCATGGACCACGCGGACGCGGCCAGCGTCTACAACTTAGTGGCCGCCGACGCGCAGCGCTTCGACTCCCTGGCACCGATGCTGCACATGGGCTGGACGGGCTTGCTGGTGTCGATCACTGCGGTGTGCTTCCTGGCCCGCGAGCTCGGGTGGGCGTCGGCGCTGTGCGGCTCCACCACCATGGTGGCGTTTGTCGCTTTGCAGATGTACTTTGGCAAACAGTTTGGGCGGCGCAGAAGCATTACCGCCAAAATTACCGACGCCCGCGTGCGGCTCACGGGTGAAATGCTGGCGGGGGTTGCCTCGGTGAAAGCGTATGCGTGGGAGGCGCCCTTTTTGGCGAAGTTGAGCAGCTTGCGGCGGGACGAGCACGCGTCGATTTTCGTGTCTCAGTCCATGAAAGCAGCAACTTTGGCGAGCTACTTTGCTGCCCCTGCGCTTACGTCACTGGTGACTTTTTCCACTTATGTGAGCCTCGGCAATCGTCTTGAGGTACAAAATCTGTTTGTATTCACCTTCACCTCTCTCTTTCTCGCTTGCTCGCTTGCTCGCTTTCTGTTTCTGATGAACTCGCCCTTGTTCTCTCTCTTTCTCTTTCATTCCATGCTATCTCCCGATTTCTTTTAGAACGATCAAGCATCTCATCAAACGAATACTCGTGAACACTCTACAGGTGAGCCGCATTTACGCATCAGTGGCGCTGATCAACGTGCTGCGCCTGGCCATTGGCGCCCACTTTGCGAAGCTCATGGAGTTTGGGCCCGAAACCCTCGTGGCTTGCCGCCGCATGCAAAACTTTTTGCTCATGCCCGAAATCGAGCCTCGGCCTACGACGAAGCTGACTGACTGCAGCAGCAGCAAACGTAGCATTAGACGTAGTAAACGTAGCATTAGACGTAGTAGTAGCCCTACGAGTAATGTCAATGTTGTGCCTGCAGTGAATGGTGTGAAGGACAAAGGCAGCACTTTGCAAGGAACTATCGGAGACGAAAGCGATGACGCCAACGGCAGCGCAAACAGCTCATTGGTCGTTTTGGACAATGCGAGCTTTGGGCGCCCAGTTGACCCTTTGGCTCACAACAGCAATAGCAGCAGCAGCTCTACCAAGAAGACTTGGAACTTAGCCTTGGCGGAAGTGAGCTTGACGGTGTCGCCCGGTGAAGTGTGCGTGGTTTGCGGTCCTGTGGGGTGTGGCAAGTCCACGCTCTTGAACGGGCTGCTGGGCGAAATTGCATGCATAGGCGGGAAATGCTCACTAGAGGGAAGTCAAGTGGCCTACAGCCCACAGGAGGCATGGATTCTCACGGGTACCCTTCAGGACAACATTCTGTTTGGGTCTCCCCTGGACGCCCAAAGGCTCTCGCGTGTGTTAGCCGTGTGTTGCCTAGAAGCGGACGTGGCGCAATTGCCCAATGGCTTGGAGACGGAGATTGGCGAAAAAGGAGTGAATTTGAGCGGCGGTCAAAAAGCGCGCGTTAGCCTGGTAAGACTATCCAAATAGTGCTCGAAATAACCCTAGGTTGTAGTTGTTCTTGTCTATAAATGTGGATTCGCTGAGTTCATTATTTTCTCGTTCAGCTATTCTCAATTGTAAAACCTTTTGCCTTTATCATAAAGAAAATGAAATCAAAGTTTTCTTTAACTCATATATTTTCTGCTTTTGGTCCCCTTTCCTGTTTTCTGCATCTTTTTGTAAGGCGCGAGCGTGCTATGCCAAAGCCTCCGTGGTCCTCTTGGACGATCCGTTAAGCGCTGTGGACCCGTCCGTGGCCAAGCATTTGTTCTTGCACTGCATCAAAGGATGGCTGGTAGAGGAATGCAAATGCGCTGTGGTGTTGGTGACTCACCAGCGGCAGTTTCTCAAAGCCGCGCACCGAGTTGTGCTTCTAGAAACCATGCGCAAATCTTCCTCGTCTTCTTCTCACTCCTCCTCTTTGGAGAACGAATGTGGCCCGCCCCTTCTTTCGATGCCTAATAGGCAGTCAAAAACACCTGCTGTGGCACCCGCTGCTGCTGATACAAGACTGAAAGGGGCTGAGAGCGGCGAAAATGTCGGACGGATGGTAGCCAACGGAACTTTTGAACAACTTTTGGCGATGCGATTGATCGAAGACGTGAGCGTGGCATTGGACGACAGCCATACCAACGACAATGGAGACAGCGAGGTTACTCCTGATGATCACGACCATTGCAGCGATGATGATGACGATGACGTGTTCGATCCTCTCTTTGGTGCATCAGCACCGGGTTCCCTCACCGCGCTCACAGCCTCTGTGGCTGTGACACCATCACCATCACTTGCTGAGACTGCTGCAGCTACAAGAAGTAACCAAATTCAGAACAGCAGCATCAGTGAAGACCACAAAGCTAGCAGCAGTAGTACCACCCGCAGCAACAGTGGCACCAGTGCTAGTAGTGGTGCCGGCGGTGTCTTGGAACTAGTGCACAAAGAAGACCGCGAAGTAGGCGTCGTGAGTCGAGCGACCTGGTGGGCCTACGTCTCGGCCAGTGGGGTCGGCTGGGCTCTGCTCGTGCTGTGCTTCTTCGTGGCAGGCCAAGCGTGCCTCATCGTCAGCGACTGGTGGCTCGTCGTGTGGGCCAAAGCTGACAACCAGCGCGCGAGTCACTTGCTCTACACCTTTGTCGCGCTGTGCGTCACGACCGTAGTGGTGTCGTTCTCACGCGCTTGGCTCTTTTTCTTCACCACTTTAAAAGCGTCCTCTGCGCTGCATCAAGGCGCAGCCACCAGCCTCTTTGCAAGCCCTCTGTCTTTCTTTGCAGCCACGCCTTCCGGCCGGATCCTAAATCGCTTTTCAGCAGATCTTGCTCAGGTTCTAGTTTTGAATTATCTGTGTGCAATTCTTCTCCCTCATGCGCCATACACTTCTTCTGCGCTTCCTGGTTCGTTGATTGACTTTTCTCACTCGATTGTGTGCTTCTGTTCCTCACTACTTCTTTCCTTATTCCCCTCTCACGTCTACAGGTCGACGAGCAGCTCGCCGTGTGCCTCTTTGACACCCTTCAAATCGCGTGCATCACCGGAGCCGGCGTGGTGGTGGCCTGCGTCGTCTTGCCTCCCGTCATTATATTAGTGCCCCCCGTGCTGGCAGCCATGGTGTGGCTCCGCTCGTACACGACGACTTCGATGCGCGAACTGAAGCGCCTAGAAGGAGTCTCCAAGAGCCCGGTCTTTTCTACCTTTCGTGCTACTATGGGCGGCCTCGCGTGCATTCGCGCTTACGGGGCGCAGGCCAATTGTCAGCACCAATTCGTGACCCGTCTCAACCGCAATGCAACGAGCTGGTACTGGTGGCTGATCTCCAACCGGTGGTTTGGGTTTTGGCTGGACGCGCTCTGTTGTCTGCTGACCGTGGCCACCGCCTTTGCTGCAGTGCTGATGAAGCAACACGTGGAGCCCGGCTTGATTGGCCTGGCGCTGGTCTACGTGCTGGCGCTGTCGGGCCTCTTTCAGTACATGATGCGCCAATCAGCTCTCGTTGAAACCTTCATGACTTCGGTAAATGAAGGCGACCCTCTTCTTCTTCGATTACTCCTTTCTCCCTTTCTAACAGTATTTCATCATGCGTAAACTTGTGAAAGCACGCACTTCATTGAATTACTCGCCGCATCCTACACTTTTCATTGCTTTTCCCATGAAAGGTGGAGCGTTTGAACCACTATGCCAATGGCCTCGAGACGGAAGAAGCTACCCTCGCGAAAGCACTCCCTGCAGATGGCCAACCTTCAGTCACAACTGCCTCAGCTGCTGCTTCCTCGTCGTCGTCGTCGTCGACGTCGTCTGCGCGGGAGAAACAGTCGAAAATGCCTAGCGCGGTTGTCACTTCATCTTGGCCTCAAAAAGGAGCTCTTCGGCTCGAGAATTTACGAGTAAGAGTGTTTGCAACTTTTACGCAGCTCTCTTTGCCACAGCGATTTTCAATCGTCAACCCACTCCTGCAGATGGTTCCTGTAAAATTTTCTCAATATTCATACGTACACACATATTGCGGCAGGTGCGGTATCGCAAAGACTTGCCCGAAGTGCTCAAGGGCATCTCTGCGGACTTGACCGGTTTCAAAAAGGTGACTTGAAGACGCCAGCATTGCTTGCTTTGAAGGTTTATTGCCACTGCTGGAGCGTCTCGATTGGGTGGTTCATTTACGTATTCTTTTCTAATTTCGCCTTGAAAATCATCTTACTTGTGGCGCGCATCTAACATCGAATCAGATTGGAGTAGTCGGCCGCACTGGATCTGGGAAGTCAAGTTTGCTGCTTGCCTTGGCGAGGCTGAACGAAATCTCAGGAGGCCGCGTGCTTGTGGATGGCGTGGACACCACGACCTTACCTCTCGAAACTCTTCGCAACGCCATTGCGGTCATTCCGCAAGAACCTCACCTCTTCTCGGGCACGGTTCGTATTACAGTAGAGAACGCTTCTCGCTCCTGAAAGCACTTTATTGTGTTTGGTCGCTTTTCCTCTCGAGTGCTCTCAATTTTTGCTCCTTTGAAATGGCACTCTGTCTAACTTACTTTTTACTCCTTCCTATACATCAGGTTCGGTTCAACTTGGACCCTTTCAATGCTTACAGCGACGCCTCCGTGTGGGCATCCCTCGAAGCCACTCAACTCAAGAGCTTTGTGGCCGACACCCCCGGTCAATTGGAAGCTCGGGTCACCGAAGGCGGCAGCACTTGGTCCGCAGGCCAGCGACAACTCCTGTCTTTGGCGCGCGCTCTGCTCCACCGCCGCTCTCTGGTGCTGCTGGACGAAGCCACGGCCAGCGTAGACCATGCCTCCGACCAGCGCATTCAACGCATGCTCCGCACCGACAACGCCTTTGCCGGTGCCACCCTAGTGGTGATTGCGCACCGCATCGACACGATTTTGGACTCGGACGTGGTGCTGGTCCTGGAGCACGGGCAGTTGGTCGAGATGGGCCCGCCTCAGGCTCTCATTGTTCAGAACGGCGCGTTTGCAGCGATGGTCACAGCTTCCAAACATGCGTCAAAGGAACAGAAAAGCTCATAACTATATTGCTACAGCAAAATCACGCGAATTTTACGTGCGACCTTAGGCCAGAAAGATAACAATTAAATTATTTCATTGCGCTATTCCTTCTTCCAATGAAAGGCATGAGGCATAAGGCTAGAGCTAAAATTTAAAATCCCGAATCACGGGGCTTCGCTAAGTAATTTCTAATTATGGGCTAAAGTTGGGTATAAAATGGCTGCCTGGAGACTTGAGACAAAGACAAAAACCTCTCCGCTTGGCTTATGCCTTCTATATTTGTTAGTGCAGGCGAAATCGTACATCTTTTATTCAGTCGCAGTTTCTATTGATATACGGGAAATTACATTTACATTCCAGTTTTGAGCTTTTCATCGAGGTAAAGGCCATTTACGTGCCCCTAATACAACTGAGGAAGTGAATGGAGGGAAATATATATGCACACCGCCTGCATTTGTTCAATGGCCTTCGAGAAGCATTGTTAAATTAAGATGTTAACGAGGAATTGTGCAACAGAGCCCGTTTCGTAATGATTGTCCCTCACTCGTCTTCTCCGTTGTGCAAGACCGCATATAGGCGAGCGGCGGCTTTGGGCCCGATTCGGCGGCCGTTGCATGTGGCAGCAGCCAGAGCACTTTCAGGCGCTGCCAACATCGCACTCAGAGAAGGCCACTGGGCAACGAGCGCCGTCGCTTTGTCGCCACTCAATCCGGGGACCTGGACGGCAGAGAGGTACGCACGTAAACACAAAAATGTTTTTCAATGTCATACAAGGTGCATACTTATGACACTAGTGCGACTTTACCTTCCTTTCTGGTCGATCAAACTATACACTTCCCGCAAATTAATCATGGGAAGAAAGCAAACAAGAAGGATGCATAACGGGCAAATGCACAAACAGACCTGGGAGAGCATGGCGAGGAGCACTGCGCCGGGCGCGTCTAAGTTGTCTCGCTTGCGCTTCTTGAGGAAACCAGCATACGGCAAGGCACCACCGGAGCGATCGCTCTATTATAATAGTTTATCCCGCAGCGCGAAAGAAATAGACAAAGAACAAATTGATTTGTTTAGTGATTGGCGAAAATTACCGTTCGTATTTTAGTATCAATAGAGGTCAGCTAGAGAAAGACATTTTGAAGGTGCAGTGAAACGAAGGTATTCAGACTAACAGGGAGCAAATTTCTTACCGACGGCTTCAAGTCGAGACCACCTTTGCAGAGTTCGTCGAACAAGTACTGCACCAGCGCCACGGTGCCGTCCCGCCCTGACGTTTGTAGCACGGGAAACCCATCACGAACTTGTGTTTTGATCAGCGCTGCATGGACAGTGCTGCACGGCAGGGCACCGTGGCGTGTAGCTGGTTCTTTGGACCATGGCAGCACGCGGCTGCCTTCGAGAATGAACATGTACATGGTTTCTTCTTTAAGTCCTTGCCCTCCTTCACTGCTGCTGCCACTGCTATTGTTGTCGTCGTTGCTATCGCTATCGCCGTTGCATTCCTGGCTGCTATACATCATGCGCGCCTTTTGTTCCTTGTAACGGCCGTCTGTAATGGACTGCGCTAGATCTGCAATGCCAAAAAAATGATTGAATAAATACTATGTCAAAAGGCTGGATTTCAATATTAAGGCTTTTATTTAGAAATAGCTTTTACACTATTTTTTATGTTTTATAAAACATTTGATGAATAAGTGCGCTAGCATATTCATAGCAGAAAACGATGAATAGCACACCTCCGATTTCTTTGCGCTCCAGCACGAGTCTCCTGCCGCGGCCCACGATTACCACATCGCCCAGGTCTTGCCGCTGACGCACCACATGTGGGCATTGAGTGGTGCCACCACCTAAGCCTTCGAATAGAAAATCTTCCGCAGAGTTACTGTCCACCAAGATCATCGCAGGGCCAGACGTTTGCCGAGCGTCAGCTGCTGCCGCATTCTTTGTAGGGCCCTCAGCTGCACGTGATGAGGTTTTGGGTCCAGATGGCAGCTCTTTTGTGGCAGCTGTCTTGCCCTTACTTGTAGTTGAAGTGTTCAGAGTACTCGATGGTGCACTTGACGCAGCTTTCTTGGTCTTGCCTGTTTTCTTGGTGCTTGGTGCAGGCTGTGCGTCGACATCTAAGGCCTCCCACATCGCATCCGAAGCAGAGTCTGCAGCCAGAATTCCCGCAGTCTGACCAGCAGTTTCGCTTTGCAGCTGTTTCAAGTACTTTGCACTCTTTGAAGATACTGCTGTTGGTTTACAAGCAGTCTCAGGTTCGCGTGTCTGTTTAGCTGCCGCTGATAACGGCGATAACGTTGTGGGTGATTCGTTGCTTGCATGTGGCGTAGATGCACTGTGCAACAAAGTAGCCGTCACCAGTGGTGATAATCTTGGGCTTCGCCGTCTAGGCTGCTCTTCAGTTTCAGGAGACAAGCGCCGGCGCACGTATGGACGCGGGGTCTTCGCAGTTCCACCCCAATTAACAGTCTCATACAGGAGTGAGTCGTCAGAACTATCTGAGTCGCGCCTCCGTTTATCTTTTGCGGACAACAAAGTTGATCCATGGCTAGAGTGTGGCGCGACAGACGGCTTCGCAACAGTTTCAGGTGAAGTCGATAAGTCGACAGAAGGGGAGTTGACGAGGTCAATCTCTATGGGGCTGTGAGAGTTACTTCGGATTGCCATTTTTTTCGAAGAAGCAAACAAGCAAACCGCATCGATTGTGTACCCAAACAAAAGATACAACACATAACGGCTCTAAGACTTGAGTGTATTCGCTTCCGGAAATCGCAAATCGAATTAATTTTGCAAATCGGATAATCGTAGTGGTAGAGGTAGAGGGCCTCGGCGGGTAGCTCATTTCTTAACGCCCGCTTAAAACATTATCAGAAACTTCTTTATGGGGATTTCTCTCTGTTGAACTCGAACTAATACAAACCCAAATGGCACAGAAGCCAATGCTGCGGGCAGAAGTGGGAATGCGCGTGCGTTGCGCAAACAAAGCAAGTGCGGAATGATTCAGGAGGGAGAGGGG
>Ga0307979_1003670_pt1 | contig 10224 bp, 13 predicted proteins | sample OrgLakmetage1058_FD_201833 | JGI IMG/M metagenome (GOLD analysis project Ga0307979, IMG submission 201833) | Saline water microbial communities from Organic Lake, Antarctica - #1058 | ecosystem: Environmental > Aquatic > Non-marine Saline and Alkaline > Saline | place: Antarctica: Organic Lake... | reverse complement strand
GAAGAAGAAGAAGAAGACGAGGAAGACGTCCCGTTGCCCGGCTGTCTGAATGGTGCGGTGATTGGGGCCAGTGATGAAGAGAGCGACAACGGCGATGCCAATATGGGCAGAGAATTGAGCAGAGGAAGCAAGAAGTACAGTAATGAAGCTGCTGCCGAAAGCTTTGCAAGCGACCTCGAATCTCCTCTGGCTGCTGCACCAGCCTCTTCGCGCACAAGAGGAGAGGTGAGAGCTGGCACTGGAGCTGGAGAGAGAAGTGGTGCCACGAGCTCCAGAACAGCTCGCCTAAAGCCTTCGCTTCAATCGCCGAAATCATCCCCGAAATCGCCAAATTCATCGCCAAATTCATCGCCAAATGCATCGCCGCCACCAACTCCAACTACCTGGCAGAGAGTATGGGCCGTGGCAACCCGTGAAATTACGATCACCGCATCGCTGACCAGTGTGCTGCTAGCCTGTAGTGGTCCAATCAAGCGGCCGTTCTATGCACCAGGCGCTTTGAGCTTTGTCGGCGGAGCAATCGCTGCAGTGGGTGCGCCCAGCCCAGTAGTGAGCACGCTGGTGCTGTCGTCAGGGCTATACAATTCTTTTGCAGGTTTGCTTCGCCGCCGATTGGACACTTCAACTGTAGACTTGACCTCCAGTACTGCTACTCACACTGCTGCCAATAGTGCTGCCAATACTACTGCTGCTATCGCTGCTGACTCGGTTGATCCTGAAAACGCTGCTGCTTCTTCTCCTGATGACATTGCCCATCCTGGCGTGCACACGTTTGACGCCAGACGAGCTATCGCGGCAAACAAGTCTCTCGAGTTGCCAACTCTTGACTCGTCAGCATTGCCACGATCCAACACGCAGTCCACTCCAACATTGACAAGAAGAACTACTTCTTTTGGCAGTAAAGTAGCAGCGGAGGGGGCGACAACAAGAGAAGACGACGATTCAGTGCCATCAACGCCACCGCCTTTGCCATATGCGCCGCCTCCTCCTTCGCTGGCTCTTCTCGCCGTGTGCTTGAAACTGGTGAGAAATGATTGCGATGTACTATGAAGTGACTTCTTCACAAGTTCGGCGGAGAAGTGTCTTGAATTTTGCCTCTTGCCTTGCCTTCCATGTCTTCCTTCTTTTACTGGCGCAATGCACTGATCATACAACAGGTGGTAATGCCCCTCCTTTGTTTTCCAATCACGCATTGGTGCGTGCAGCTTGGCCTCGTGAGTCCAAGCGACAAATTGCTGCACATGATCCTGTACCTGGAGTCCGCCGTGCCCTCAAGCCAGGTTATGAAACTGATATACTGTAACTCGTAGACATACAAGTGGATCAGTGTTGCAACAGCAAGCACCGATTTTGTCTCCCGCGCCTTGAAGTTGCATCGATCTACAACTTAAAGATACCTCTCTGCTGCATGTATTAATTATTTCTTTGCAATTGCTTTACAAATCTATATGCAGTCTGCAGTGGCGCTGATCCAGCTTTACGCAGGCACTGCTCACGTCAATCGCGCTTCGAGCTTGTAAATATTTTTCTGTGATAAACGATGTGCTGAATCATGATTTTTGGTGTAACTCATCCGAAACCCGAGATGCAACTCATACAATGCAAAATTGTACTGACGCATCTTCGCATGTAAGCTTCACCCTTTTCTTCTTTTGCATTTTCAGGTATTTGCCCATGTATTTGTCGGCAGCACCAACCCTCTCTGTCGCGGTCGCAATGGCCATCTGGATCATCGGCTAGACGAGGCGAGAGGCGCAAAGCTTAAAATAAAAGGCGAAGGCGCGTGCCTAGAAGAAATATAGGTGCCGTGGCGGCTTCGTAGAAATTCAGCTGCGCTAAACACTCAACACCCCGGCCTATTCTCACCGATTATCCGGTTATCCGTATTCCCTCCATGATGTGTCTCGCCGAGGGTGGCCTAGGGTGGGGGTCTCTTGTTCTACTTCTAACACGGATTTGAATTATAAATACCTCACTGCGGCTGTGTTTTAGGACCGTTCTGCGATAATTATAACATGTCCCAAGTCCCTACCCTCAGCCCCAGATCCCACATTTTTCACATTTGTCCACTGGTTCATCCTCAGTGCATTCGCTCTTGCCGATTAAGCTCAGACTAACTCCACTGAAAGGGAAAAAATCTTTGCACATAAATGATTAGCACACCCGCATAATTTAAAAGAAAATTCGCCTTCGACCGCGCCGAACGCTCATAGCTCATCGCTACGTAGTCTACTCGTGAATAGCAGGAGAAATGGCACCCGGACTACGTTGTCTGCTCATTTCCCCGGCTGGCCTGCACTGCTAAAGTTGATTTCTGCGAAGCGATATCCGACACGTTTGTTCAACTTCAATATTTTGTCAGCGCACTTCTTCACGCATTCAGCTTCCTCGCCGTCCATTTTCTTGGACCGAAACGTCTGTTCAGGACGCAAGAATTAGCTGGTTTAAACACTGCGAATTAAATAGGGCATAACGCTGGGCACGTATTATCAGGCAAACACACACGGAAATTTAAGTAGTCTGAAAATTCTCCAAGAGAAAAAACTAGTCACCTTTATGCAGTCCATGAAGCATGTTTCTACGATGGAGTTGTGCATCCTAGTTGAGGTAACAAAGGCAAAACCACAGAGATCGGCTGAACACGCCGGCTAATTAGCACCAAGAACCACAATGAAAATGAATAAAAAGCAAAAAATAATAATTCTAGGGCTCTTTCGAGCGCATCGCAGACCTAGGAACTCACCCCTGTCCTTGCTCTGTTAAAATGAGCTGCTTAGCCGCATGCAGCTCTGGCTTCTGGAACTCTGGAACATTCTGCGATTTACAACAGTATCGACATAATAGTTAGACAATGCATAGCAAATGTGATACGGAAGAGCGCTAGCAGTTTTGTGAAAGTAGTACCTCAACCGCGGGCGTATTCATTATGCGATATTGATATCAAGATGGGCTTTCGACGATAGGCTTTCTCGCTTGTACGTACATCTCGCAGCAGGAAAAGTGAAAGGGAGACCGAAAACGTCGTTGCTTGTCGACGGTCGACGAAGCACGAGGAGATTTTGCATCTTATACTATATGCGTGTACCAAATATCATATTGGGGGGATCTTTGCTTTACACGTAACTCTTCTTGCTCCACTCGTTGTCTTGTCGTCCTCTCGTCGCTAGTCCCTACAATAAAACATCTGACGTATTTTCGTCATCACAAACACGTCATCAAATATACGCCTATATAAGGCGTTTGCCATGCATATAGTGGGAATATGCCCTAATATAACGCAATTTACGGCATTGACGTATTGATTGACGTATTTGGGTCAAATATTTGACGTATTTTTGTAAGGCCTAATCGTCGCTCGCAAAAAAATAAGCTTCGAGATCCAACAAGGCGTCAACGAGGTGAGCTCCCACAATCCTGCACTAGTCCTCGTCCCTGACTCAAGGATTTGCCATAAAGCAACATATTCGTTTACCTCTTCAAATCGGAACAAATGTCGCTTTCAGCGGCCGCATTTCTAGTCCAGGCGATATCTTTTTGCCAACGGCCGTGTAATCAAAACTTCAACACATTTTCTGCTGACCTTGGCGTGCCACAGGTTCAAGCAATGACGGGGTTTTCACGAGCAGTAGTGCTAGCACTTTGTGCCATGAGCGCCAGTGGCTTCATGCCACAATCCTCTGGTGAGAAATGCCACTACATTCCGTCCCATTGCTGTGTGATTTGATTTTAGATTCGTTCTACCGATTGGCAGTCAAGCCCTGAGAGCACAGATATTCAACATGCTGTCATTTCCCGACATAGACGGCCAGAGTATGCAGGCATTGTATCAATTTATTCTTGTAGGGCTCGCCCGCTCGTTTATGGAATGATATTCCTCATCACACACCTCTTGACCTCGGTAGCAGCTCCAGAGCCCTTATTATTGAACATCTGTGTTTTTTGCTAACTGCCTACGCTCGGCACCCTTTTGTTTCGTTATGTGGTTTGCAGTAATGCCAAAGGCTGGCGTGCGGATGATGGCTGCTAACTCACCGAAGCAGGTGCGGTGATGGCTTCGTCCGTATCTTTCAATGCTTTTGAAACACACTATTGGCATGCTTTTTAGTAACGACCAAATACTACTGCTGCCTCCTCTGTACTCTGTCTGCCGTCTTCTTTTCTCGGCGTATTTTGTATATGCATGTCTGCGCTTTGCTCGATCCTCTTGCCCACTTCTTCCACGCCATTTCACTGGCATTTTCTTTCCACGTTTGTTGCGTGTGTTCACCTCTCTCCTCTCTCCTTTCCCTCTCAGGTGACCTTCAAGGAAGACGCTCGCGCGAAACTGGTGGCCGGCATCAACAAAGTGGCCAACGCCGTCAAGGTGAGCGACTAGAACAAAACTTTAGAATTGTTTGCATTCAGTTGCATCATGGGTGTATCGCGTAGCTTGCGCCCTCAGCAGAGGGTTGACACGCGGGTCGCAGTCGTTAGAGCTGGAGAGCACTCCGAAATCATGAGAAACTCTGCTAGATCAGGGCCACGATAAGAAGAAATGGCGCGTCCTACTCTCCTTGATTTTAGCTCCTTTCACAATGTTTTATCTTGTCTTTCTTCTGCCAGGTTACCCTGGGCCCCAAGGGCCGCAACGTGGTGCTAGAGCGCGAGTACGGGGCTCCAGAAATCGTGAACGACGGCGTCACCATTGCCCGGGACATTTCTCTGCCGGACTTCGAGGAAAACGTGGGGGTGCGCCTGATTCAAGAAGTGGCCTCCAAGTCCGACTCCAAAGCCGGCGACGGCACCACTACTTCCACGCTCATGACGCAGGTCCGTGTTTTTTCTCTTCTTTTTACTTTGAAACTAATCGAGGCAAGGGAAGTAATACGCGGTCTGCAGTGTGTCGGCTTATAGTCCTGAACGCACATGTTGTATACCTGAAAACCTCGTGCGCTCTTTCTTGTTTGAACTTCTACCACCACGCCATTTCTTTCTTGGTCCTTCCTTGTGGCCCCGTACTCTAACTCCTCACTTCTCCTCACTCCTCGCTCCTCGTCCTCTTCTTCCCACATGTAGATCATGGTGAACCGGGGCATGCGCACGGTGTCGGCGGGCGCCAACCCGGTGGCTTTGCGCCTCGGCATGATCGACGCGGTCAACGAGCTGGTGGTCAAAATCAAGGAGGTACTGTGTGTATTACATTAGTCCTCCTTGGTATCATATATCAATGCATGTGCGCCGACCTACGCAAGAAACAGCGAAGGCGACTGTTTCTTTTTGTTATTCTTTTTCTGTTTTGTCCACTGAGCATTTTGCGCTTTCCTTCTATCTCCTTCCTCGTCGCCTCTACACACCTCATCTCTTTCACTCCAGGTAGCAAAGCCCATTGACGGCATCAAAGATTTGCGGAGCATCGCCACCGTGTCCACCTCAGGCAACGTGGCCATGGGCAATCTCATTGCCAAAGCGTTCGAGAAGGTATGTAGTAGGCTTGATGAATCATATTTCAATTATGCTAGAATTGATAGACTGCCTTCATCCAGCGCTTTCTTTTGTGGTCACGGGTTATGTGTGCATCGTCGACTTTTGGATTTCCTTGTCAAACACAATATTTTCTGCTCATCTTTCGGTGTTCTTACTTCCTCAATGTCTCGTGGCATAAGGTGGGGGAAACCGGTAGCACGGTCGTGGAAGAGTCGCAAACGCTGCTGGACGAAATTGAGTTCACCGAGGGCTACACGATTGACCGTGGGTTTGTGTCGCCGTATTTCGTGAAAGACCAGGAGAGGCAAGCGTGCGAACAGCTGAACCCGCGGGTGCTGGTCACCGACAAGAAGTTGGACAACGTGCAGGAAATCGTGCCGCTCTTAGAAGCCATGGTGAAGTCGAAAGAGCCTCTGTTCATGGTCTGCGAAGACATTGTTGGAGAAGCGCTGTCCGCTCTCGTCGTCAACAAGGTGTGCTGTCGTTTGCAATTCTGCAAGTGCATACGCAGGAGAGGCTAAGAAATTGCTTCTTATTTGTCTTCTTTTTTTTCCCCTTTTTTTTTTAAAAAATTCAAATCTAATCTATGCTTCATTCATACGATAACCCGCTTAATTTCTCTGTCCCTGACTTCCTTCCAATTACCTTGTCGTTTCTCTGTATCGTTATTTCTGCGCTCTTGCTTTTCCATAGATGCGCGGAGTGTTGGACGTCGTGGCCATCAAAGCGCCTGGGTTTGGCACTCGCCGCAAGGACATGCTGCAGGACATTGCCGTTGCCACGGGCGCCACTTACGTCGCGGAAGAGGTGAGGTGTGGATGGTTGTGGTGGGGCAACTTTGGTGGGTCTTTGCCGGTGAAGCATTTTTTATCCGTACGTATGGGCGCAACGCATACGTGCGTGCGTACGCGTTGTGCGTGGGTTTTGTGCATGATACTTTCTTGCCTTTCTATCGATGGCAAATTCAATCCCTTCAACAATTGAAATGCGTTACTCTTTTTTTTTCCGTGGAATCTCTGCAACATCATCTTCCACCATCCTCACCCACTAAAGGTGGGCGTGACGCTGGAGTCGGTGACCATGGACATGCTGGGCACTTGCGAGCGGGTAGTGGTGGGCAAAGAGTCCACCACTATCGTCACCGACGGCCAACAGTCGGAAGCCATTGCCAAACGCATCGCGCAAATCCGGTGAGATCTCCCTTTCTTCGTAGCTTTTACTTCGTTGACGTGATTTGGAGTTGAGATTACTAGCAACAACGTTGGTGCGTTTTTTGTTGACGTTAAGTCATTTCAGTGGTTTCAATTCTCAAAGTCCTGTTGATTTTTTTTCTTGGTTGAATTCGTACCCAAACTCAACACTTTTACACACGTCTGTATTTCCAGGCGAGAAATGGAACTCACGGATTCTCAATTCGACCAGGAGAAAGGCGACGAGCGTGTTGCGGCCCTCGGCGGAGGCATTGCGCGCATCAAAGTCGGCGCAGCCACCGAGACGGAGCTTAAAGACAAGAAACTCCGGTAAGACTAGCCTAAACAAGCGAAGAAATATGACAAAAGAGCGAGAGAGAGAGAGAGAAAGGGGAGATGATAAGAAAGATTCGAAAGCCTTTTCTCCCATGTACTACACTTTTTCCCCCGCTACTTGCTGCCTCATTCAGTTTCGTTGGCTCAACCCACGTACAGGTATGAAGACGCTCTCAACTCGGTGAAATCAGCGATGGAAATGGGCGTCGTGCCCGGCGGCGGCTCGATCATGGTCCACTTGCTCAAGTTCGAAACCGAAATCCGCAAGAAACTCACCGATGCCAATGCCGCCACCCAGGTTCGCGCGCCTTTACACAAGTCTGTTTATGTGTGCGTGTTCGTTTTGTGTATGTGTGTGTGTGTGCGTGTGTTGTTGTTGTTGTTGTTGTTTTCAGTTGAAGAGAAATTGAAGAGAAAGATTTTTTTTTTGCAAAGGGCTGTAAATGTTAACGAGACGCAAAAAAATGTCGGTCTTTTTGTTGGCTTCAATTACCTTACCTCTTTTTTTTGTATGTGCGTGCATTTTTATCATGGGACTAATGCGATTCCACAGACTTCCGGGGAAGCGGACGAAGATTACGTCGCGGGTTTGGATGTGGTGTTCAAGTCCCTCACCGCGCCCATGATGCAAATTGCGGCCAACGCGGGCATTGATGGAGAGGTGAGAAAAGGCGTACTTCGTTTTCTTATGCGCCTTTACATAGTTGTGTCTGCTGTGTTTTTTTTTTCATCTTGAAACTTCTTTCGTTCCTTCAATACCTCTTCAGAAAAATCGTGTTATTTTTTTTTTTAATCATGATTTATTTTCCTGAAGTCCACTGCACAATTATTTCAAATCTGGCTCCGTTTTTTTTTCTTCTTTCTCAGGTCGTGGTGATGAAGAGCTTGGAAAACGATGCCTTCGGCTGGGGCTACAATGCCGCCACCGACACCTACGAAAACTTGTTCGAAGCTGGCATTTTGGACCCCGCTAAGGTATCTTGGGCACATGTAGCACATGGAACTTGCCCTGCATCAATTTTGGAATCTCTCAAGACTTCGCTTTCTTGCCACGTAAACGTTGGCACCTGAGCGATGCGCGTACGGAAGTACGTGACGACAGGCCCTTTCTGTACTTCTATTGACGCGTTGCGGCCTCGAATGCTTTTTCCTTGTGTATTCTTCGGAACCTTTCTTGCGGCAGGTGACGGTCAATACGCTCGAAAACAGCGTGTCCGTGGCATCCTTGGTGCTCACCACCGAAGCGCTGGTCACGGAAATGCCCAAAAAACTGTCCGAAAAAGCCATGCAAGAAGCATGGGACAAACAGGGCGGCCTCGGCAGCACCGACGACTACCAGTTCGATTAAACAAGTCGCCACACGCGCGCCTTTCTATTCATCGTCAAAAAGGCCTTGTTATCAAGTACGCTTCTATAGTACAGGACATGGTGGCTTCCTTGATGGGACGGGGAATCAGATGCCACCGAGCCGCTGCCTTGTGACCCTCCGCATTTGCGCAGAGTCCGCTGAGCACAATTCTGGCTTTTTGGAATAACCGGGATTATCCTTATGATTTAACCCCCGCTCTCCCATTTCTAATATTTAAAATTTCGATCGGGGATAATATAGTGAATCGTTGAACCGCCATCGCCAAGTCTCATGTCTTTTCATCCGAGTTCTCAGTTCTTGCTGCTGGTCCGTTGTCTTTCGTTACTCCTTCATGTGTGTGTGTGGGGGGGAGTCGGCCAGTCGGTTGGTACCTTTAGTGCTGAGCCTTATGTGGCAATCCTTCTTGCTCGGAAGCAAGTGCTTCGTAACTTACGAAACAAGTTGGGAGATTGAACGGTGGCTTTGGTAAAGCACCCTCCGATCGATTTCTGGTGGTCCTAATTCAGGAAATTTACTCCCATGTGGTAAGTGTTCTCTCACTTTCCGTCTAGCACAGCTGCCTTACGCGGCCCGCGCTGTTTCTTCGGTTGCGCGGCTGGGGTTGTCGCTCCGCACCTCAGTGCTTGCTGGCATAGTAAACTTTGGCGCACTCAGTAACATCAAGTGTATTCCTTATGTGCCTGTGGCTGCTGTGTACTTGATTGCAAAGAAACTATCCACTACTTTTTCCCTGATTGGAAGCATCCTATCGGTGGAGTGGGTTTGACCTCGGACTTGGAGGAGAGGAATACGGTTCAGGATGAGCGGTGAGAACCCCCCAAACTCAGATAGCAAGTGAGTCTGAGCCTGAGCACAATCGAAATATGCTCACACTCGCTAAGTACGGCTTCTGGAGCGGAGAAGCATCCTGGTGTTTGTAGGCCTGTGAACATTCGTGTTTGTAAAGCCTGCTACATTACAGCCACGTGTCCCATACTTCGTTAGTAAGAAAGAGGACAGGCGAAACCGAGATTACCTGGCGCCCGGCGCCTGAGAAAAATATTGAGACGACGCCCTTCTGGGGCAAAATAGCCCAGAGAATTGCCCCGTGGACCTGGAGACGTGACACATGAACGAGCACTCAGCCCCGCCGACTTGTTTGGAGGAAGCGCGCCAGTTGGAGCCTTAATTGGCCTTCTGGAGCGAATTTGCTAGCGTATATGCAGCTCAAGTGTATTCTTTGTGTGCCTCTGTGACTGCTGTGTACTTGCCATTCTGTTTTTGAGACACGCCCCGAAGGGCCGGAATTAGAAGGCTAACAGATAAAGAATCTATGTTTTTGGGAGAATATTAACTGGATTAGACTAGTGTGCTTTTTTTTCTTTGTTTTTGGTAGAGTAGCAAGTGGACTAGACTAGCTAGTGCTTCAGTGGTGCGCTCCATAAGTTATGTGGACATCGTAAGGCATTCACGCTGTACTGACCGTTTATTTCCAGAAATGGGCGAATGCCGGGAGGTGCTGGGCAGCGGACCAGCACCTCCTTCGAAGCTATAAACGCTTCGAGTGCAACCGGGATCTCAAGCATAGTGAGGTAAGGTGTTTAGAGTATCGCCTGTCGTTTACGACCCGTCGTGCAATTTTCACCTACTCTTCATCACGTTCGAGGCGTCAATTCTTGACGCAGCATCCACCGCACGGGCTTGTAGTCGCGTCGCCTTGAAGTGTAAAGCGGCACGCCTTTCCGCTAACACGTGTAAATTACCCCTGTATATGAGTCTTTGTCTGTGAGTGGTTGTCCAGGATGATTTCGAGGACAGTATGGACTGCAAACTCCGACGGAACTCTGACACCGGAGCTCATGGCTGTGAATCCAGAATCGCATTGTA
>Ga0307979_1003669_pt1 | contig 10227 bp, 5 predicted proteins | sample OrgLakmetage1058_FD_201833 | JGI IMG/M metagenome (GOLD analysis project Ga0307979, IMG submission 201833) | Saline water microbial communities from Organic Lake, Antarctica - #1058 | ecosystem: Environmental > Aquatic > Non-marine Saline and Alkaline > Saline | place: Antarctica: Organic Lake... | reverse complement strand
GGCCAATGCCCCTCTCCCTCCTGAATCATCCCGCACTTGCTTTGTTTGCGCAACGCACGCGCATTCCCACTTCTGCCCGCAGCATTGGCTTCTGTGCCATTTGGGTTTGTATTAGTTCGAGTTCGATTGCTAAGAAAATAGCCTAACAACTTCTTCTGAAGTGGCGACTTAAGTGCGGCAACAACAGCGTCAACCGAAGAGCCCGCATGCTCGTCGTTCATTTTTGGTGTGGTACGATCGAAAGGCGCAAAGGCAAAAATTCCTGCGCCTTTTTTGCAAAGAAAGGCGCAAAAAAATGCCTTGCGCCTTTTGGTTGCGCTTTTTCTGTTACCCCCGACCATAAAAAAGACGATTTTGCGCCTTTCGCAACCAGTCTAATAAAGGGGTCTCTGGCCCATTAACCCAGCGCGAAGTTATCACAAGGTGGGCCAGTTCAGGGGCACTATCTCTGTTCCTTTGCTGCGGAGTAGACGAGTACTCTAGATACTTTTCTGGCACGAACGTATTGAGATGGTTTGCACAACATGTATGCTCCAATCAAAACACTTCGTTGCACTCGGTAACTTGGCGGTCAGAAATCCAAGAACTTCAGAACCTTACATTGTTTATCCAAAGAATCAATAACCAACACCCCTCTTCGTGCATTTGCCTCGGGGGAGCCGCACATCAAGTAAGCACTCGAGGCATCTCATGCGAGGCTGGCGGGATTCTGAAGACACACCTCTTTAAGATTGCTCTATTCCCCCGATATTCACCTTTGCATTTGACTGTCAACCCGCGCGCGTTCCCTTTTGTTACCAAGATTCAAACATGGCCCAACCGCCAGCGTGGACTGAGCAGCCAGGGAGTTGGCAAGTGGACGTGGCCACGCACATTGGAGGGCGCCCTCGCCAGGAAGACCGCTTCTGCGTGCGCCCGTCCATCCCTGTGGGCCCCAATTGTGCCGACGCGGCCTTCTTTGGCGTGTGGGACGGGACCGTGGATCCGCATGCCTCGGAGTACGTGCACACCCGCTGCGCCGACCACCACGCGCAGACGCCTGGATTTGCGCGCTACAAAGCTCAAGTGCAAGGACAACCGGCGGGCAGTGGGCACGCGCCAGCGCAAGAGCAAGGCTCACAAGAGGCGCTGGCCGAGAGCCTGGCGGCGGCGGTGCGCGAAGGCTACGCCGCGACGGACGCCGAGTGAGTTCCACACACCACTCCATGCACTTTGGCGGGCCTTGCTTTGATTGTTACATGTTTTGCCATGTTTGACCCTCAATATGCTTTGAGTTCGTGTGTGGACGCGCGCAAAACAAGCATTTATAAGCGAGTGTTTCAGAGGTTGTGCGCGGCAAACTTGAGCTTTTCGTATGTAAAGATCTTTTGTGCCTTCTAAAGGATCATTGCAAGGGTTCGCTGGCCTGACAGAAGGATGTTGTCTGAGCGAAATCCGCGCCTGAAACACGAACTATTCTTTCTGTATCTCCTCGCATATATGGTTGCGGTAGCGGAGCATACCTATCTTTACCTTATGCTTTCAACTGCCTCCTGCTTCAATGCATTCTATTCTATTTGTTTACCTGACCACTCAAGTCCCCCCTTCTTCTTCCTCCGCTACCGCACGCATATGCAGCCTCTTGGCAAGCTGCCGTGAGTTGTCCAACCATTACACGAGCTGCACGTCTGTGACGGTGCTCGTGGCCTCAGGCATCCTCAGCGTTGGTCACCTCGGGGACAGCCGCGCTTACCTGGTGAGAGAATTCACTCCAGTACTTACTGCCTGTTCGTCTGACCTTCCATCCATCCAGCCCTCTGTATACATATTGCGTGCTGCTCGTCCCTCTCTTTCGCTTTTTCGCGTAATCTTTTCGTCTATCTTTATCTGCCCCTCTCGCTGTACCTTTCGCTGCACCTTTTTTTCCTTTTGGTTTGCCTGCCCAAACTCTTAGGTGCTGCGCGACTCTCGCAACCCGGCCCAGCTCCGGGGCGCCAACTTAACCGTGGACCACAAGCCCGATGACCCGGTGGAGCGGCGCCGGATCGAGAGCAGCGGGGGCTCCATCCAGGTGCATGATATATTAGGGTTTTCTAGAGGAGGAGGAGGAGGAGGAGGAGGAGGAGGATACGCACTGAGTGCTGCTGGTGAAGCGTATTGCGAGAGCACCGTTAGAAGTAAGAGAAAAGACAACAGAGAGTGTTTGCGAACGAGATTTATAGCGCTTCATCGAACAATGCTGTATCCTTCTGTTTTTACTCCCTCCTTCTCCTTCTGCTTCTATGGCAACCTTCCTCTATGACCACCGCCAGCTGCTGCACCACCACAACAACAAGCCGTTCATCCGGGGCGGGGACTTCGACCGCCGCAAAGCGACGGGGGAGCGGGTCATGCAGCTGCAGTACTCCCGGGCGTTTGGCGGCAAAGACTTGAAGCCTTTCGGCCTGTCGGCGGACCCCAGCGTGCGGCAAGTGGCCCTCACGCAAGACATGGTAAGCGTATATATGTGTAGGTGTGTAGTAGGCCTGTGTGTGCGTGGGTGTGGATAGAGTAGGCGGGAGGAAGAAGTAGTGGATCCTTGCGCGCGTGGGTGTGTGTGTGTTCGCTCTCAGTGCCTCTTTTCCTGGTGCTTACTATCTCCACCTCCCTAGCTTTCTTTTTCTGTGTTTCTCTTTTTGCCTTGTCTTTATCTCCATCTACAGGAAGACCAGTGCATAATCCATCTGCTCTCCACAGCTCCCCTTTTTAAGCTTCGTCACCCTCTCTTGTTCTCTTCCTCTCATTCTCTCGCAACCAATCACCCAATCAACAGGTGGGCCTGGTTCTCTGCTCCGACGGCGTGTGTGATGTGGCGGAAGCCGACGACTGCGCAGCAGTGGTGGCCTCGGCCTGGGAGCGCGGTGAAGACGCGGCTGCCGTGCTTACTAACTGGGCTATGCAGGTACAGAAAGACTTAAATCATAAGCATTGCCCTTGCGCAAGCTGATCGAGTTCAATTTTTTTCTCCCTCTTGGTGGGACAAGAGTTATTGTGGGAGACAGGGTAGGGAGGGTGACTTGTCAAAGTAAAAAAAGAAATGTGCCAGATTTGATGTTGAATGCTTTCTTGGCATGCCTTCATATCCAAAAATAGAACAGCCCATTTTTTTTTAAGTTCAATCTCAAACGTTTTTTTTTGCGCATTGTGTTTGATTTTTGCCGTTCTCAGGAGCGCCAGCGCGTTGGCGTTGGGTTCGACAACGTCACAGCTGTGGTGATCAAGTTTGAGCCCGTGGCCTCGAGCAAAAGCAAAGGCAGCAGCGGTAGAGCTGCCGGCGGTTTAGATGCTTTGAGCCTCGGCCCGTGAGAGATATTTTTAAATCACACACGCATAATACCATTTTTACTACTTTTCTGCTGCGTTGTGCTATTTGCGCACCTTCCGCTACGCAAAAATATACATACGCACATGTGCATCTTCACCCATGGACTAGCCTACTGCAATCACCCTGCGCGATATGATTAAGGTGTACTGCCTTGAGCACAACCATATCTATCATATCTATAGAAAGTAAATCAGTACCGGATACCTAATGATCAGAATTTGTTCCCAGAGATCCAAGTAGATGACCAACGCAGGTGGCAGCTACCTCGTTTGAGCTTGAAGTGCCTACTTCCAAGTGCTCGTTGCCTCCTGAACTATCGCTCTCGGCCTCTTCGGCTCTTGAGTGGTAATTGTTATTGGCAAGTCGGAGTTGGAGTGCTGGAGTTGGAAATTGGAAAGTGGGATGTGCAATGAGCCCTTGGCCCTCGGCCCTCTGTAGTTTCCTGGCAGTTATGGCGCCTAGAATTCAATATTATTCCAATTCAGAGCAGTGTATTCCAAAACACCTGAAGGATTGACTTGAAATTTCACTGAAGCTTGCTGCTACATTATTTGTATAATTGAAGGTCTACAGGCTACTGATTTTGACGTATTTAGGCCATTTGAATGTCATATTTATTCGTAGAACGCACGCACACGGCGAAGACTTGGATTGACGGTCGACGTACTTTTAGTGGCGTGTTTTGAAGTACAGGTTGATAGAAGCTCAAAGGCAACTATGCTACACTTCAGGCTATATGTCCTATTACTGGCCTCATGGCAACATCTCTACGTTACAGAAGCACTTAGCATCCAGCCTAGAAGCCTAGCCTGTAAGCCGCACCGATATCGCCGAGTATTCGATACTTCCGATGCAGCTACCTTCAACCGTCGATTGCGATGGTGCCCTCACGCAACAGAGGGGACCATTGGGGCTGACGAAGCCTCATGGACGTGCAGTGGCACGTCGAATAACATAAAAGATGATTTCAGTTGGATGGGTGACGCAAACTTATTTCGGCTGGCCACATCTATAGGTGATAAGTTGATGTTGTCTTTGCGTGCGAATGGCTAGGTTCAAGGGGGGCGCCGCGAAGAACTAGTTAGCTAGTGTTATCATACTCTGATAACATTAAGCTTATATTCTTGTGCACAATCTAAAATATTATTAATTTTTACATATTCATCGTTATGTCTTATTCCAACCACCCGTAGAGACGGAGATTGCCAGTGTTCGCGAAGCCGCCTTGGGCATACAAGTATGGCGAGCAGCTCTATCAGAGGGGCGCGTGCCAGATCTCGACGAGGGTAAACCTTGGCCGGAAGAGCCTCTCCGATCTGCGTACGTAAAAGTGGTGTCTGAATTGGGCCTATCTCGGTTCACGGCCACGCACCCTACCCTAGCCAACTCCGCCATCGAGGCACTCGTGCGTATGGTTCGAGTGTTCAAGTTGAAACAACGGCAGCGAAATCAAAATTCAGAGAGTTCTTCCGACATTTCAGAAGAGAGCTACACGGACCTTTCGCCGGCTGAAGACGACGCTATAGCGCTTACATCAAAGCTCTCAAGTAAACTGGAGCTTCCGTTGCGTGCCATCAGTCTGCTTGACGGCCTCGTTGATAACAGCCAAAGCGCACAAGTGGACTTCAATGATCTGCTTGCGGACCTGTTTGTGGAAGGTGATACGGACGCTGAAAAGGATGGTAAGCGGAGTATTGGTGTCTATGGCACTGAAGACGGAATGTGGGCGCACACTGGGTGGTCTGTCATGGAAAACGTGCAAGCGAAACTGAAGGACATGCCAGAGCTCCGTGACTTGTTTAATTCTCTCGGCAGACGCCCCAATTTGAACGGCGACAAACGATGGCTGCCTCGCACGAAAGTGGCTCGAGACGTGCCACTCATTGGGGTGCGAAAGTCTGGCGTGCCAGGTGACATTGATGGGCTTTGCATGGCTGGATCATTGGCGCGCATGCTTCCAAGCGAAGCCTTGCTTCTCAAAGCCAAACTGAGATCAGCTTCAGGTGTCAGTGCAGAACCATCATCAACATCCTCTTCTTCGTCGTCATTGTTGTCTCAGCCCGGACGCGCGTATTTCATGTCCAAACTTGCCGAAGAGCGCCTCTTGTCAGTACAGTGGGGTGACTGGTGGGCCGAGCAAGCCGTTCCGGAGCTTATTGACGTTCGCCGGCCTCGGCGCTTGGAGAGGCGGCCTTCTGGGCGCGGAGGCCCTATTGTCATTTGCTTGGACACGTCGTGGTCCATGGCAGGCCCTCGCGAAGACCTGGCGAAAGCCGTTGTGTTGGAGGCGGCGAGAACTGCGCATGCCCAAAGTAGGCGCTGTTACGTAGCTGCGTTCTCGGGCGCGACTGACTTGAGGGAATGCGAAGTGTCGCTGGAGTTGACGAACTCCAACGAAGGCCTCTCGAATTTGTTAGATTTTCTGGGGTCGTCTTTTCGGGGAGGCACGGATGTATGCCGGCCAATGCGCTGGGCGATGAGCCACATTGCAGCTGACTACGAAAATACCTTAAATGGAGGCGCCATCGGTGAAGATGCTCAGGAGAGTGGTCGCTTTACGCGCAATCGAAAGGGAGCTGGCGCAGCATCTCGTAGCGACTGGAGTGATGCTGACATTTTACTGGTCACAGACGGGGAGTTACGCATGCCGCCCATAGACCCAACAGCGCTGGCCTCTCTAACCACCTTGCGTGAAGAAAGAGGAGTGGAAGTCCATGGCCTTCTGGTCGGCAAACCGTCATCGCCGCCACTTGACCTCCTGTGCTCCCCGGATTGCGTGCACACGTTCCTGTCACAGCACGATCCGTTGACGGTGATGGTAAGGCTCTCGCAGGAGCAGCGGGCACGCGACGAGAAAGCCAATTCAGGTTTCTCTTTGGATTCGTTATCCAACAAAGATGATGGTATTGTGCCGCCATCAGAGGCTGCTGCGCGAAGAGCAGTTGGCGGCACGGGCTACAGCGGTTGGAGTAGAAGCACTGCCGGTAGTGGTGTTCGAGGCCGCTCCATTATGGCGGCTGCACCATCTTTAAGGTCTGCACAAACAATCATGTCTGCGAAACGGAACAAATGGCTTGAAGAAAACGAAGAATATGACACGGACGAGGCTTGGTCTTACACGACCAGCATGCCAATAGGAAGTCGAGAGGATAGTTCAGTCTCAGAGGACGCAACTGCAGAAGCCGCACGTATCTGGGACCGTGTTGACACAGCTTTCATTGAACGACCTAAGTTCCTATCGAGTGAACAACCAAGTAGTCCAAATCATCCTGAGGAAGTGGAGGCTTGGGTTCAGGCTCTTGGCGCTGGTCTCGTGGAGCGTGACGTCGAAGTTCGTCTGTTAGTGCTCGCAGCGCTCTCGGGGCAGCATTTGTTGCTGTTGGGGCCTCCAGGAACCGCTAAAAGTGAACTCGCTCGTCGCCTGTCCGCTGTGGTTGATAAATCTTCCAGTGAGAGTGGTGGTGTGTACTTTGAACGCACTCTGACGCGCTTCTCGACACCTGATGAACTCTTTGGGCCTCTGAGCTTGAAAGCCCTGGAAGACGACCGGTACGAACGAAGAACAAACGGCTTCTTGCCGTCGGCCAGGGTAGCATTTTTGGACGAAATTTTCAAAGCTTCAAGTGCGATTCTGAACACTTTACTGGGCGTGCTGAACGAGCGCACCTTTGACCAAGGTCCACTGAAGGTGCAAGTGCCGTTGTTGTGCTGCGTGGCAGCTTCCAATGAGCTCCCAGACAGCGAAGACACGGAGGCGCTCTATGACCGCTTTCTGATTCGGCGACTCGTGAGTCCTGTGAGTGACGGCCGCCTCAGTGACCTATTACTGAGCCAAAGGCGAAATCAGAAAGAAAGGTCGGCAATGAGTACGGATGCACCTACCGAGGAGGCTGGCGCGAGCACAACACGTGGTGACACTACTCCTGCTGCTGCTGCCGCTATCAGTGCTTCTGCAGAAAGTTCATCTCTGGAAACACTGGCCTCGAAAGTAGCAATGGACTCTGATCGTGTTGAAGTCCCTACTTGGGTGGTGGGTTTACTGGGCGATTTGCGGCGGTACCTTCGCGATGACGCCAGCCCGCCTACGCTGCTCTCAGACCGCCGACTTTGCCAGGCGGTTGACCTCTTGCGCGTCGCCGCTGCTGCCAACGGGCGCGCCACTGTAAGCCTCTTTCTTGTGATCCATTTTTTAGTACCCGATTGGCATATAGCACTTTATTAGAATAATCCACCAAACCTGCGTTTGATGTTGAGATGCTCGCTATGGTTGCTTGCTTGCTTGCTTGCTTGTTTGTTTGTTTGTTTGTTTGTTTGTTCGTTTGGATATAATGTCGAGTATTACGACGTGCACATTTCTCTTTCCGCCTGCTGCACAAAACCTTGAGCTTCGTTGCATAGCATCTCTTTGCGTGCACCTGGGGTTATAATCTTGTTGTTCTTTTTTATTTTTCAGGTTTCTGCGTCCGACGTCTTTGTCTTGCAGCACGTTTTATGGGCCCACCCAGACGACGCACCCGTGCTGCGCAAATGGTTGTTGCAAGCATTAGAAGGGCCCTCTGACACGGGGGCTCGTGTGGAAGCAGCTGATCTGAACGATGCTGGCTCCGACGACCTTCTTCCAATGGACGCACTCGGTGGTGGAGGAGACAGCAGTAAAGGTACAGGGGGGACATCCGCAGGCATTGCTCAGGCTGCTTTCTTAGTCGAGGGCCTCTGGGCACAAGCTCGTGACTTGGCAGCTGAATTAGAAGAAGACGGTGGCGCCAGCGACAGCGGCAGCTTAGTAGAAAGCGGCAGTACAGTCAGTGATAGTAGTAATATTGAATGGCATGACCGTGCCACTGTATTGATTAACGAGGCAACAGCGCTAGAAGAATTGCTGCTGTCCGAAAATGACGCAGCGCTCGCAGCCGTGCAGGATCTTCAAAGTGACAGCAACTCTGGGAGCGGTAGCCTCGTTCATGGAAACGTGTTTCTGCCACCTGCTGACACGCGATTGCTGCGGCAGCGTTGTGTGTTCACGTTCCATGCCCGTGCATCTGCTGCGAGATCGACAGCCAATCAGGCCGCTGCCTTACGATCTGCTTTGAGCACTGTACTGACCACTCAATCAAGTCCTACTACTAGTACTAGCGATGTTGGCAACGTTGAGAGCAGCAGCAGCAGCAGCAGTGCTTTGAGTAATAGCACGTTTCCACTAAGCTCACTTTTGGCAGCTCTTCGTGTCAGAAGCCCGTCAAAAGATATGAGCGCTGGGGGGTTCTCGAACCCCGGTGCTCCCGCTACTTTGAGGAGTGCTAATCAGGCAATCGGGCTGTCTGCAGCAACTAGGGGTAAAACTGAGAGCAATTCCATTGCCTTTACCCCTGAAGAACTCGCCCTGAGCCGTAAAGCAGCTAAGGCGAGCATGAAGCCAGAAACGTTTCGTGCGTGGCGTGCCGCCAAAAAGCAGGGTGGTGAGGAGGATTAGGAGCGCCGATACGTTTTGATGAGCCAGTACGATTGTAGATAATACAATCTTACGGGGAGCTGAGTTGCTTCCTTCGTGGGCTGTTGGAGATATACATGGCAATTAGAACGACACAGAAGCGACAGAACTCAGGATTCAAAATTAATTTCGTGAACAAGTTCCACCTTAGAGAGGCCAGGTGAGGTCCCTTCCTGCACTTCGAAAACAACAAGGTTCCGTTTCTGCCTAGCCCGGGAGGCCCTGCAGGCACCAACTTAACTTGATAGAAACTACCTGTTACGTAGTTTTTAAATCCAACCCTCCCCTCTCAGGTGGGGTCGCGGGAGGCTCAGAAAATTTTGTAGCCTCGGAGTCGGATGGCCGGCTTAATTCATTACACGCGCAGACGAAGCCGAAGCCATGATTTGGCGCTAAAGTTAGCGAAATGCGAAATGCTGCGCAAGTAGTGCTCATCAGCAGGGCACCGTTGTGGCAAAGGCAGCGAAAAAATCTTGGTGCTTAGCCCGCGAGTATAAATTTGTACAGTTTGGTCTGAGCCTGCCCTGCTCTACAGGTCTGAAGAACAGGTGATTTTGACACAGCCCCGAAGGACGAAGGACCGGATTTAGAAGACCAATATGCTGGATAAAGACAAAGCAAAACAAAGCAGCTTATGCTACTGAAGTGGTTCTGATAAAGGTCCCAACGAGCCGGAATTAGAAGGCCAACAGGAAGAAATAAAAAGCAAAGGAGCTTATACGTAGTTGCTAGTAGTATATACCTGAGTGGCCATGTAAGTGATGGTGCAGCGGTCCGAAGTGGCTCGCGATTAGAGACAGCTGCTCGGGTATGGGCGATATTTTTCCTGGATCGCCTGATAGTCTTCGCAGTAGCCCCCTCCTCTACGGGCCAGTCTCCCCCGAGGGGAAAGCTCCTTCTCTTCTTTTTAAAGCACTCTCAGAGCATAAGGGGCGTGCTAATTAAAGCCGCTGCCATCACTTCCATGGCCACTCGGGCATGTGTGCCTGATTACCTCCTCTTCTAGTACTGGTTCCTCTCCCCTAGTATAAGCTACTTCGCTTTGTTTTGCTGCCTGTTAGCCTCCTACTTCCGGCCCCTCGGGGCCTGCGTCTTGAATGCCCGGGGGGGTAAGCGAAAATTTAAATGAAGCTCCTACTCGCCGCCTGGTGCTTACCTCTTTTCGCACCTCCTCCGAGGGGAGGACTGGTGTTGGAAGGGCGCCATTTAGGCGGCATCATAGGAATTCCTACTCACGTAGGTTTACGAATGATTGATACAGTAGGGAGTGAGACCGTCTTTGGTAGGGAAGAAGTTGAAACACGGAAAATAGGAAGAAACGAAACATGGACTTTTCAGGGATTGTTTCCCAGGTGCACCGAAGTGGACGAGAAACCGGGGAAAAAGCACGACATAA
>Ga0307979_1003668_pt1 | contig 10228 bp, 7 predicted proteins | sample OrgLakmetage1058_FD_201833 | JGI IMG/M metagenome (GOLD analysis project Ga0307979, IMG submission 201833) | Saline water microbial communities from Organic Lake, Antarctica - #1058 | ecosystem: Environmental > Aquatic > Non-marine Saline and Alkaline > Saline | place: Antarctica: Organic Lake... | reverse complement strand
CGCAGACCCTACGTCGAATGCATTCAAAGGTGGGGCGAAAGAAGCAGGCGCCGCGCCCAAAATTATGGGAAAGACTAAAGCCAATAGCGCGCCGACCGCTGAGCCACCAACGAAGCGAAAGAAACTTGATAGCAGCGATAAGAACCAAGTAAACAATATTGAGAATGAAGGAGAAAGCAGTGACGACAGTGCCTCTGACGCAAGCTCAGACTCGGGCCCTGAGACTCTCAACTTGAAGACAGAGAAAAGCACTTTACCGATTGCAGCCAAAGAAACGAAGAACGTTGAGTCAAAATCGGCTAATGACGATAAATCAGACAGCAGCAAGAGTAGCAGCAGTGAAGACGATGACGACGACGATGATGAGAGTAACCCAGAAGCATTAGTGGCAAAAGCTTTCAGCCGTAAAACAAACCAGTTCGAAGAAGACGACGACGAAATGCCAAAAACCAAAGAGAATGACAACGCGTACGAGAACTGCGAAGAAGATGAGGAATGGGTTGAAGAAGAAGAAGGTGGCGACAATGGTGCCTGGGGTGACGGCACAAGTGAGGACTATCCCTGGGTGGACTACCGAGATGCTGAAGCGTGCGCGAAGCCTCTCGAAGCATTTGACTTGATAGAAGCTTTGGAACTGCCCAAAGAAGCACTCACCGACGATGGAAAGGTGGGTGTCGATGTCGAAGATACATGTATGCGCCGATTTTTGGCTGATTCAACTTTTTAAGCCTTGCAAATTTCATGCTCTACGCTGTCATGTTGCTTCCTCATCATCTTGTTTCTTTTCCATCATTTTGGCATCCCAATTTTGTCCTGACCTCTTGACCCTCAACACTCTCCCACCTTCTCATGGCAATTGCACACATCCCACCCCAACACCAACACCTACCCATTCCCCCAAAACGACCAGATCCGCGGGGGTGGCAACCGTCTTCGCGCGCAGTACCACCGCCTGAGCATGCGCTACCATCCCGACCACTTCGAGCCCAAGCGACAGGGCAACGCCACCCCGGTGGCCACCCAGAGGCTCGCTGCTACCCTGTACTTTCGCCGGGTGGCGGTGGCGTTTGTCTCGCTGCTAGACCCTGACCGAGCCCTGGTAAGGATACAGAACAAAAGCAAACGACCGAGCCGTGGTTGTTGTTTTTTGGCTTGAGCCCTGAGAGAGGCTCATTTCGTTTTCCGTTTTTTTTTTTCGAGAGATATGCGATTTAGTTCACAGACTTCAATCTTTGCATTCAAGTCTTCAAGCTACCTGCTCGTCTTTTCTGTGAAAGATTTCATTTGCTACATTCTACTATTTTACTTTTTCAATTAACTTCCACAGATCTACGCCAAGCACGGGTGGGCTGGCCTGAAAGCGTCCGAAGCGTTCGCGGAAACTTCCTCGCTCGACACCCCCCCCTTTGCGCGCTTCGACGCGTTCTTTGAGGGGACCGACCCAGACGACCGCCAGTATTTGCTGCTGGAAGCCTCGAGCGGCGGGCACTTTTCGGACGAAGAGAGGCCGGACAAGCGAGGCGAAGTCACTGAGCCGGAAGACAACGACAGCGACGAAGACAGCGACGAGGACAGCCAGGTACACTTTTTATTTCTTTGAAGTTTCTTATTCACTCTTCTGCTCTTTTTAATTTAAAGGAGACTTGACTGTGCACGTGGTTGGAATGCATTCTCTGATTCCATTTGTGTGAGAGACTTGACCAAACCAGCCAGTTGACCTACGCCTGTACCCCTGTTATGCTGTAATTAGGACGAAGAGGCATACTTGGCACTTGTGGCTCGTGACGCTAAGGATAAAGCCCAACCAACCAAATCGTCCTCCTCGTTATCGAGCAAGAAGCGCATGGAGGTGCCTTTTCCTCACCCACCCGCGGGAGTTGGGGCACCCCTGGCGATGGCAGCGGCTATGCCGACTCCATCTCAGCAACTCGCCATGACGGCTGCCGCAGGGGACCCTTTTGCTCGCGTTGCTGCTGCTCACAAAGCCTCTGCGTCGAAAGGTCCAGGTGATGCGAAGACGAAGAGTAAGGCGAAATGAATTTAAAGGAAGTAGAAGTATTAGCATTTCCACCTGGCAGTATTCATTTCATAAATACCACCGAAATAAGACAAAAGATAAAATCATAACAAATATCCTTACAGCGTACAGCACACATGCCCATGCCCCGAGTCTCGAACCCGGTGTCCTTATAAGACGTAAGGCGGCAGCGAAGCGGAATTATGGCGGATATGCAAAGGGACCTGCTGGGCTTTTACTAGAAGCATTGCTAATCAGGTACACATGGCCGAGTGGCCATAAAACTGATGTCATATGGCTATGGCGCATTGCGCATCATGCAGCCACACGCCAAAATCTCAGTAATGACTTCAGTGTTTTACACAAATCGCTCTAGATCACGTGTAATCGTTCGTTATTTTAAGGATTGCGTTATGAAGTCCACTGAGACACGACACAGATAGCAGCCAGCAGCCAGCAGCTAGCAGCTAGCAGAAATTCGGACTCAATAAGGTACGTACGTCACGCGCCGTATTTCGCCAATAATAGCAAAGCCGGCAATGCTCTTTCTGTCAGTTAGTCTACTGTTTTCGGTCCAACGTCGGGGTTCAAGCTCGGGGGCCTCGGGAAAATCATTAACTCCCATGCGGGGTTGTCAGTTATCATACGTATCTGTAGTGTAACGACGTAACGACGTAACGACGTAACGACCCCGCAGGGGCATAGTGTAATGACCCCGCACGGGCATTCGCTCAACTGGCCCGGAAAAGTTGTTGTTTGTTCCGACGACGTTCTCGAAATCTCACCAAATGGTTATTTCAGCTATGAACAGGAACGTTCCTGAGCGTGCTTCTTCCTAGCTTCACGATGGGCTTGCTGCCATATATTCCCTGTCCTGCATAAATATTTATCGTTTGTTTATAAGATAAGTGATCCTATGAAAGCACGTGAGCGGCACAGCACTGTAAGTTCAGGTTTGCAACGGAACAAGTTCCCACCGCTCGAGGAGCGAAGAGCGCCCGTTCCAGCTTTGGTGGAAGGCGATCGCGTGCAATGGGTGGAATGGGACAGAGACATCCCAAAAGGGCACATTGGAGAGGTATAAATAGCATATGTTTTTCATTTATTGCTGCTGTAGTAAATGATTTCACTAGGAACCTGTTGGTTTAAGCTGGGCTCACGAACGGTCATTTATGTAATGCCAACAGGTACTTGGTTACATGCCTAATGGGCGTGCAAAATGTCGATTTCCAAAAGGTCTATTTGCTCTCCAGCCTCACAGTCTGGTGCGCGCAACGCCCACTTTGGTTGGCGCAGTGATCAACGGAAGAGGAAGTACTCCATCCGCTGCAGTGGTTGCCGATCCGGCAGTCATTTCGGCTGCTATTAAGACAGCAGTCACTGAATCTCGGAGAGACAATTTGGTGGGCTCAACGCATGTCTTGCCAACCTCGAGGAATGGTTTTGACTTGGTGTCCGACCCTCTCGTTTCCACGACTTCGACTCCAACGCACTCGGGTCGAATGCGCCGCTCTCGTACGACCCGCAGCTGCGAACCTGTCCTTGGGGCTAGGAGCACCGTTGGAGTAGCCGAGCGGGGAAGCGCCGGTGCTGCACACATGCTATCCATGCCTAGCGTGCCGCTCTTTGTAAGGCGCCCTTTATCAGGTTTATGCAGTACTGACAGCTCCGGAAGTTCCAACGAGTGGGATAGCCCAGAACACTCTGGGAGCAGGAGTAGCAGCAGTAGTAGCATCGGCAGTAATGGCAAAAGCAACAGTCACGATTTCCTTAAAAGTGGTGCTAGGGGTCGCAAGAGTCGTGCCGGTAGTGGAAGGCCACAAGACCTTCGCATCCGTAGCCTCGATTCTATTCACTTTTCAGTGCAGAGCTTGCACATCAGTGACAACAACTGCAGCAGCCGTGGTAATGGAAATAACGTTGAGCTCAGCTCCAAAGCAATCGATAAGGGTGAAGGCACTACCACTGCTGTCTCAAACACAGCATGCAAGAGGGGTGCACCATTACCACCGTTTGAAATCGGTGACGTGGTGTCATGGAAAGGTGCTGATAGCGACTTGCCGCGGGGCACTTTGGGTACTGTATCAAAGCTACATGACGATGGCGATGTAGAAGCAACGTTTGGGGTACGTAGAAGGCAACAAACATTTACGTTCTCTGCGCACCGTCTCAATCTGGAAAAAACTCGATTGAGTTCTTCATCTTCAACAGCATCATATACAGCTTCTCCCGTGGGTAAATCCGTGGTGCCGTCGCGTTCTTCGAGCCTCTCTCCGAATGTGTCTATCCATCGAAAGCACATATCACCTGGCGCACGCACTCGAAAGCGAAGCAGCAGCGCTGACTATGTGGCGTGCGATTTACTGGCACTATCGTCAAACGCTGCCTCTGTTTCACCACCTGCTGCGAGCAGGCTATGTCCATCAAATGTCAATTCTGCCGCATCGTCTTCTCTGCCTCTCCACTCGCCACCATCACCTGAACAACTTAAACCCGCCGAGGCCGAGACATGTGTTAATGTGCCATTGTTGGCCCCAAAAGTGGTTGCACCGCCAACAAGACCTCGAACTGAAAAACGGGAGCAGAACGTGTCGATGGCAGTGAATTTCGCGCAGCCCTTTGGTATGCATTTGGGGCGGCAATCGTTGATGGTATATGCAGTGCAAGCGGGCTCTCAGGCTGAAGCTCGCGGCATCGCAACTGGTTGGCGCTGCACGGCCGTAGGTGGTCAACCTGTAACAGATCTCGATTCCTTCAAAGCCGAAGTGTCCAAAGCCAAGACGCGTATGGCTTCTCTGGCAGCCGTTCAGGTTGCTGCGGCTGCCTGTGCACACGGTGCAGCAGCTGAAGATTACGACGACGAAGGACAATTGCTGCCCATTCCATTACCACCTGACACTTCTACTGGACTAGTAGAATGCGAAGAAACACTGGAATTTGCCGTGCCATTAGTTATGGACCAAAACCGAAGGTTTATTGATGAAGAGGAAGAAGAAAACCACGCGCTAAGTGTGCAAAGCAACAATACCGGAACATCTCTTGTTGAACCAGAAAACCCGACTAACGTGTCAGCATCGTTTAAGCCGACCTATTCTCCGACCACTGTCATGTCCTCTGCGTCGACACCAACTGCTTTTGCTGATCACGCCAACGAATCATGGCAATCTTCGTCTTCCAATTCGTTGCCACAAGTCGTGGGAAGCCCTCTACACAACACATACAGAGAATTGGGCGACGGGGAAGCCAGAGTTGAACTTGAAAGCCAACATCGGCATACAATGCATGAAAATAGTATTGACGGGATATCAGGGGCTTCGTCGCTGAATCAGAACGTTGACAAGTCGTTAAGAAACGATTCAGGCAAAGACGGCGATAGCATTGAAATCACATCAGATGATACGGAGACAGCCTTCAACCATGCTGATTGCGTCATTTGCCTGGAACCCTTAACGCAAGAAGCTTCTTGTTTGTTGCCTTGCCGGCATTCCTTCCATGTAGCGTGTGTGGCCGGCCTCCGAGCGGCTGGCGTGTCTCAGGCGTGTCCCATGTGCCGCGCGGCCTTACCTCCAGGCCCGGACCAACTGTGCGATGAAGCGACGTGGCGGTACATAGGAATACACGTGTAAATTGCGTATGTGCTTTTACACTCAGGCCTTTGTCTATAAAGACAGTGCAACAGAGAGCTCTTCAATGCATATTGAGGACAGGAGTTTCTTTCAGAGTACAGGAACTACTTCCTCTGTGTTTGTGTTGGTGTGCACACACAAATCACTCACTTCTTCATTTCAACTCTATCAGGTACTTCGTGCTCAAGCGACACGTAGCCCGCGGCGAAGCTACGTTTGCGGATCCTTCTCCAGCTGAGCGTCGAGAGCTCGCAGCCGTGATTCGCTTGTGGGAAAGTGCTGCGAAAGAAGGCTCTGCTTTAGCCATGCACAACTTGGGCTGCTTGTACGAGAAAGGGCGCGGAGTACCGCAGAGCGATTGTGAGGCAGCCCACTGGCATGAAAGAGCAGCAACAGTCGGCTTAGCCGCAGCGCAGTTTGCTTTGGGCTTCTTGTGCGAACACGGCCGCGCTGATGGTGGTACAGCTGATGGTAGAGATGGTTGTAGTGGTGCTGCTTTCAGTAGCCGTGAGAATGCTGCAAAGCATGCAGCCAAGTGGTACCTTGCTGCTGCTTTACAGGGTGATGCGAAAGCGCAATGCAACCTTGGGGTGCTCTACGAGCAGGTTCTTGTTACAATTTACCATGTGCAGATCAAATTATCTACTTCTTATCACATTCTCGACACCACCCAAAATACATGTACAATACAGAGAAGTTTATGAATGTGGAAATGCAAATAAGTTGATGGAATGTCTTCGAGTCCTAACTTTTACACCATATTTTGTACGATTTTTATTTCTGCTATTATTGCAGGGCCGTGGGGTGCTTCAAAGCGACAGTGACGCGACTCGGTGGTATCAAGCGGCGGCGTCTCAAGGGCTTGCAGACGCGCAATTCAACCTGGGAAACTTGTACCACAAGGGCCGTACCAAGGATTCGTTGGACGCTGACAGGAGCAGCATGGACAACACTTCTCGGGTTAGCGCAAGAGACTGCTCCAATGAAGCAGAAGCTGTGCGTTGGTTTCAGTTAGCAGCTGAGCAAGGGCACATGGCAGCAGAATTCAACCTCGGCGTCATGTTCGAGTAAGACTTGATTCAAATACAATTCCAATACTACAGATAGTATGATTCTTGAGTTTCTCTCTCACTTTGATTTTCGGCCTAACGTGTGTCAATCGAATTGCACGAAGTTAATGTTGTCTGCGTCTTTGCTTTCCTTTCGTCGTGGACATGTTTGATGAAGGCATGGGCGAGGTGTGGCGCAGTCTTATATTAGAGCAGCGCACTGGTACCGCGAGGCCGCTGACGGTGGCCACGCCGCCGCTCAGAACAACCTTGGCTTGCTTTGCGAGTATGGCAAAGGGGTGGAAGCTTCCGATGCAGACGCCCTGCAGTGGTACTACGCCGCCGCTTTACAGGGCAACGCGCGGGCTCAAAGCAACTTGGCGTATTTCTACGCCCACGGCCGTGGCCTGCCCCAGTCGACGATTGACGCTCAAGTTTGGTACGAGCGAGCAGCAGCACAAGGCGACGAAACGGCCATAAAAGCTCTCAAAAGGCTTATTCAGGATTCATAATGATCATGTGGGTGATTATAGAATACCATTTCATTATAGCAAATGAAAGCCAAAAGCAAATAAAAGGTTATTAGGAAGTTTGAAGCTCTAAATTGAAACGAAAGTTCATGAAGTTCCTATGGTCTACGGGGCGTGGGCGTGCACTTCACCCTAATCCTTTAGTTTTTAGTGCGTTCTATATTTAGACTAAATCGGTACATTAAGGATCGCCTGTCATTTCCCGCATGGGACACTAGAGACACTTACCGTTTCTGTGCTCTAACTTATTTACCTAGCTAGACACCTAAATCTAACATGCACCGCAATCATGTACTATCAAACAAAAATAAGTAGAAGTACAACGGCAAATATCCTAATTGCATGGTGGGCTGGGAGGGAATTGATGCCTGATGTCCAATATTTATCGCCTGGCTCTTTTCTTTGAACCCTCATTTCCATCGTTAATACGCTCCAATCGCCGTAGCTGATCCTCCAACTCCTGAACCTGAATTCGTTATCATGAACGAAGAAAGGGTGAAAAATAATTCAAGCAAAGAAGAGCTGGGAAATAAAAAAGCTCTACACACAGCTTGAGGAATCTCCTCCACGTAAGTACATTCATTATATAAGTACATTCTTCTTTATTGAAGTAATGCTTTCCATCTGGAGCCCTTTACCTGTAGGCTAAGCGCATCAGGCGACTCTCCGTCGTTTTGAACACCAGCTTCAATAGCGCGAGCTTTCTCCAACGCCTGCAGCCCTGCCACTACATGTGCCCCATGCTGGCATGCGGCGGCTAAATTGCGACACTCGTCTGTTTCTCCTTGAGGCAAGGACCCAAAGCAAAAGGGCAATGGTGGCCGTCCTTGTTGTTCCCTTCGAGCCATATAATGATTTAAGGTAGCTGAAGGGTCCAAAATGCCAGTTGAGTCGACTTTCACGCCTTCTTTAAGCGCAAGGAGCATTCCATGAACGCGCATTTTAGCGCACATGTACTCGCGGTACTCTTCTAATTTCGCGAGATCATCAAACACCAGCATTTTATTAAGCGATTTCCAGAACACCGTGTCACGCAAGTGCTCATGATGGTCCAGCAGCTGCAATTCGTTCACTACATACTTGGGCTGCCCAGGTGACGCACCTTGGGATGGCAACGGTAAGCATTTCGCAGCTCTTTCTGCGTCAGACCGTTCTTGTGACCCACCTTCAGGAAGCGTGCGTCGAAAGGGCAGGATTTGGTCGATGGCCATAGACTTCGCATTCAGTTCATGGAAATATGACAAGCTCTGTGCCTTACTTTGTACTACGACCACGCTCATGCGGTTCTGGAGCGTCAAAGACACCATTTGGGCCAATCGGCGATCTTCAAAAAACGCCAGCTCGACCACTCGACCAATTGGCTGCAAGGCATCTACTTGAGCAGTGAACTCCGGTAAGCCGTCGCCCGAAATAACGGCTGGTCGGAGTTGCCCCGCCAGCCCACCTGGCCCCTGTGATGGCGCCATGACTTCAAGGCGACTCTCGAGCTCGCGCCGCCAACGCTCCAAGTGACTGTTTGCGTCTTCGCTACTTGGCAAACTGCCAAGCGCTGACAAGCTTGTTCCTGAGATGAGCACATCAAAAGCTTGGGTTGAAATACTTCCCGTAATATTACCAATATTAGAAGGTTTCATGTTTTGGTATTGCGCATTCTTGCTAAGATCACAGTGCAGAGACTTGACATATTGAATTTACCTCGATTGGAGAGGTCTGCATGAGGCACGAGCTGTGTACGGTATTTGAGCCGAATCCTGTTAATAGCCTGACGTGCGTCACACTTATAGCGGCGCACTTCAGCCTCCGCCTGTTAATTATGTGCACAATTTAGAACTCAAGTAGGGGCCGTTGTACTGAAGACGACTTTGTTCGAAAAATGACTTATTACAGAATTGCGCACCTCTTGAGATCGTTGCTGCTGCGCCTGTAATATCTCTAGCTTGGTATCGATCTCCAAAGTTTCTCGTTGCTTAGCTTTCTCTGCTTCAGCCCGTGCGGCATCAGTGGAGAACGTGAAGGGTGCCGAGAGAGGCTCAACGCTGGCAGAGTCTGGCAAACCTGTAACCTCAAACACGAGGCTGTATTTGCCTTCTCGCGCACCTGTGCCAGCAGCCACCAGTAAAGGCTCCCGGAACATGAACTCGTGACCATCTTCGCTCCAAACTGTGCTACTACATGAAACCCAACCGTCCAAGTCGCATCCTTCGAGCTGAGGTAAGATCCAAGCACCCTCCACGCCGTTGACTTCATCGGTGCACTTATCACCGCTGCGTCCTTCGTCCTCGTCACCATCCTCGCAGCAAGATATACGACAACGCACTCCAAGAGCACCAATTTTCGACGTTGCTGTGGCCGACGATGATGCCATAGAAGCATATGAAGTACCTTGGATTGAGTCGCACTCGAGATCCTGTACTTCAAGAGCTGCCGCGGCTTCGCCTGCTTCTAAGTCTTGAACTGCTGCAACGTCATCTTCGCGCTCGGCCATCTCTTGGTACACTGGGTTTACACCTGTTTCAGCATGCCCTTTATGCGCAACGTCACACTGTACAAGGGCTTCGATGAGTTCCTTCTTAGGCCACTTCTCGAACGGGTTGAGATCCTCCTCTGGGCGTCCACGCTTTCGAAGAGCTTGCGACAAATCAGCAATGGTCGTAGCGCCTTTGTATGAAGCCATAGTTGTCATTACAGAAGGAGATTTAGGACCTGCTGATGGGTCAAATTTAGTGGTATCTTTACGTTTTGAGAGTGAATGCAAACTGTATTTGTCATTGGGACGAGTATCATCGCAGCGACGAGTACCCCAACGACGAATTGGGACTACTTGTCTTTCTTCGCTACCCGAGGCCCAATCAGATAACAAGCTCAAACTCTTGACCGACACCATAGATCCACCATTGTCTACCATGTTTAGCGCAAGAACGCCTGAGCTCACCAGCGTGCGACCAGAATCATCGTTGACTCGGTCACTTGCAGCCAGCATGCTTAACATTCCCTTCCGCTTGGGGG
>Ga0307979_1003667_pt1 | contig 10231 bp, 7 predicted proteins | sample OrgLakmetage1058_FD_201833 | JGI IMG/M metagenome (GOLD analysis project Ga0307979, IMG submission 201833) | Saline water microbial communities from Organic Lake, Antarctica - #1058 | ecosystem: Environmental > Aquatic > Non-marine Saline and Alkaline > Saline | place: Antarctica: Organic Lake... | reverse complement strand
GGGTCTGTGGCAGTGGGGTGCTATACGGGAGCTCGGGTGAGGACAGAAGGCGAAGTCAGAGGGGCTCTTGCTTTTAACCGATTGTTGGTGTTCTGGTTTAGAGGTATAGCAATGAAATAATCATGGCCCATCTCAAGTAAGGACTTTAGTCTTAGGTTAGTGATGGTTATAGCTATCTAGAGGTCTCAGGTATTTGTATATTAATTGCGGTTTAGGTATTCTTCCCTTCTCTATTGTTCTTACTTCATGAAGACTTCGCAGGACGCTTATTTACAACCGCGGCCGAAATACCACAGGACATGGGAGTTCCTACGATCTCCGATGAGGAAACGTTGGAAAATAGAACCTAAGTGGCTTACTGGCCAATTGCCAGCAAATGAACAACCAAAAAAGAAGTGCGTGTTCGCGCACCATATGATAAGACCAATTTAATCTTTTTTCTCGAAGAATTCGTTGAAGTCGAGCACGAGCAAAACGTCAGCTAGATAAGGAGCTAGCCTTGTGGCAACTAAGCGTTCTCCAACTGCGCGCACGTACCTGATTGACACGAAAAGTAACTTACAGACGGGTCATTTCAATGACGCAAATTGCTTTTTGCGAGAGGTGCACTTGAAATGACCGCAGATGATATCACCAGAACAACAAAACTTGACACTCACGTGAGGTCTTGGCTGAAAGCAGAAAAGCAATCTTGGAGCTCTCGCACGAGCAAGCTGCGGCCTTCTCGCTCATCTTGGGTGTTTAACAATGCCTGCGCTAGAGTCCCAAATTTCAAAGCACCCGCCAAAACTCGCTTGAGATATTCTAGCACTTTCGCTGCACGTGGCAGCAACATGCACCGCTCGAGAATCGTGCCCAAATATCTGTGAAGATGTGTGGTGTGGAGACACAGGTTTGCACGAGCACATGTTATAGATGAGACAAAAACATTCACAAGAAGAACAAAAATAATGTCAGCAGCCATTATAATGTGGGGCAATTACGCCAATTAAAGAACGTGCATAGTATGGTCAGGGACAAAAGTAATACTCGCAGTGTGCTTAGAATGAGGTACATACTTATCGTGCGCCGCGCGGAGGGTCGCCACACTCTTGGCGGTTCGCAAGTTTTGTACTAAATCAGGCCAATGGGCAGCGGCGCAGTGGGACGCCAGATAGCCCTGTTGGGAATGATGTTTGCGAAGTTGTTTGTTGTATGTTATTAAATCATCCAAAGAATACACAAGAGAAAGATGGAACAAATAGAGGAGAGGAATTGAAAATAAATTAAAAGAGTTGCAGCAGAAAAGGAGTATAAGAATAAAAGTGACAGTCGCTGCTACCAATACAAAAAGAGCTCACATGCAAAGCAGCAATCACGTGAAGTGCAAAGGCAAGGTCGCAGTAAAGGGTTCGCCAAAATCGAGGCTGCAAAGTCGACGACGAGTGAGGTATGCCGCGCCGCTCTTTGTTGAGACGCCAACGTGCAGTCTCTAGCGCATTTCGAGCGTATTTCACCTTTGCGCATATTAACAGGAAATAATTTATGAAAGTAAGTCATTGAGGTGCCCAGGAAAGCTACACGAGACATTTAGGCGAGAAATATATAGAGATGACGTGTGTGAAGTCAATATCACTGTATAGCGCACTTTTTTTAGTTTGATACCTGGAGGAGCAAGTTGAAGGCTTTGTTGTAGCCCTCGATAGCTTTTGGCGTAACAACTGCATTCAGAGGCCACCCCACTTTACATTCCAGCACGAGCTTGTTTAGATGCTTCACGCTCTCCGAGGAAGGTGGCGCATAGTTTGTGGATGACGAGGTAGATGACGATGACGTCGAGGCAAAAGAAGTGTTGGAGACAAAGGAAGCTTGAGGAGTAGCTGATAGAATCGGAGTAGCATTATTCAGATGGAGTGGTGCTGGCAACGAAAGATTTGGCGGAGTTGAGCCTATCGCATGCTGCAGCGTCACACTGAAATCGTCGAGGATAAGCGCCAGAGCTCCACTACTGTTGCCTTCACCACTGGATATGTTTTGAAGGCCACTGGCATCTTCTGAGAAGGAGGCAGGGAGAGGTGCAGGCAAAGAGTCTGTCCCTTGATGACCAAGCGTAGCTGCGCCCTTTCGATATTTAGGAACTGCAGAGGAAGAAGAAGAAGAAGAAGAGGAGGCAATTGCTGCGGTCTCAGAGGTCGCTTGTCTGCGCCTCTGGCTATACTGCACTGCTGACGTGTGCCGTGTAGCCAAAGCATCGGCAATAGAGCTTCGCAGGAGATCCGTGAGTGCAGCAGCATCAAAGGACCTCGGAGTTAAAAGGCCATAGGCCCCTACTTTTGCTACGCCCCTGGTGCTGCTACCACCACCAATTCCGATGCCGTGATTACCACTGAAACTGTTATTACTTCCGACAGAATCACTGGCTGAGACCTGAAAGAGCTTAGCCTCAAAACCTTCTAGAATCTCGGCATCCCCCAACAAGTAAACCCCACGCAATATCGCCAGCGCAGACTCTAGCCCGGCACCTCCTCCACTGGTGCGGCTACCAAAGTCATTGACCTGTCCAATAGTGGCATCATTGCTACTGGCAACGCCTCGGCGGAGGGTGTCTGCAGCAGCAGCTTCAGCAGCAGCACAATGCGACGACAAAGGTCGAATGAGCACCCGATGAAGCCAAGACGCAGAGCTCTCATGCTGTGAATCTGGGGCTTCATGAGGGTTTGAATGAACCGACATCGGTTCAGTTACACCTGTTTCCTCGATCTCGTTTTCATCGTCGTCTTCTTCGCCGTCAGTGCCTTCTTCAAACGAGGACGCTGCTTCATCTATGTTATCAGTCGATCGCATCTTCGGAGGGCAAAATACAGGGTGAACAGCGGTGTTTACTGATGGTAAAGGCGCACATCCACCAAAGCCTGCTGCTGATTCATGCACAGCCCAATCGTGATTGAGATGAGTAGTCTCGCTTATCATCAAGTTGTTGATGCCGGCAGATAGACCGAGGGACGAGGCGGACATATTTTCCGTGTTGCTATTTTTCTTGAGGTCTGTGGCCTTGGCTCGAGAATGGTGTACAGGCGCCGTAGTCTGCTTCCCTCCGCTAGTAGGATCTGACTTCAAGAAGAGTTGCCCGAGGGAAGGGACGCTGGAGTAATATTGGTCCCTGGATGGTGCACTTGATTGTCGAGGCCAAGTTTTAGGTCGAGACTGTTGTAAGAGAGCGGCTTTGAGCATGCCACCCACCCATTGCCCACATTCAGTCCACCCACCCACTTCACTGCTAGAGCTGGTATCAAACGACGAAGATTGCTGCACAGCCCTCGTTTGCAAAGAGCTCTGTTTCGGTACTAATCGACGGGCCCGCAGTGATGCTCCTGCTGCAAACGCATCGTGCTTATGCGCGGCGGCGCGCATCTGTTCCACTGCTTTTCCGCATGCAAACAGCCCTGCAGCAAGCGGTTTCAAGCATACGGGCACTACGCCTGGTGCTTGAAGTGACACACTACTGTCCAACGAGCGCCTCACCGCTGACTCAGCGCCGCTCCTTGCGGGTGGTGCACCACTGGTGCTAGTGCTTGCAGCCTGAGTGCGAGGCGTACTTTCTGTTGTCGTCAGAGACAAGAACGTTTCACGGGAAGGATCCAGATATCGGCCTTCGAGGCACCACGCAGAAAGGACCGTGAGGAGCGGGTTGAGGCACTGGATTAATGCCTGGCGCAACCATACGACGCTTGAAACGGCCTCAGGAGGCGGCAGCGGGAGGCTCCGTTGAAGAGCCCCCTCCTGAAAAAAAGATTCTTTGTAGAGATGCACCGTTTCTGCAGCATTCAAAGCGGCCCATACACCATCCACTACCTTGACTGCTCGGCGCACTCGGCTAAGACCATCATCTTCATTTTTATTGTCAGTAGGGCACTGAGCAATATCGGGGAGCAGAGAGTGGCACATGCGCCGCAAGTCTTTGGTACGGCGCGCAGCAGGACCAAGAGCTCCTTCGAGCTGCAGTAAGGTCGACACGCACACAAATTTAAAGTCATTCGAAGTTTGAGCTCCGCTGGCAGTGGGTCTAGCATTAGAAGCAGGAGGAGCAAATGGTGACGAAGTGGAAAATGAAGCTTCACTAGAAGCATTTGATGGTGCCGCCCCCTTGTAAGCCCATGCTTTAGCGGCAGCTGCTCCTTCGCTTCCACGATGACTCAAACTCTGGTAGGAAATGCGCTCGAGCTCCAGGAGTTGTTGGTCTGCGGTAACGACCCACTCTGCTACACAACTGCTCCACGCCCCTAATGTGCCACCCCCTCCACTACCCACTGAAGAAGAAGAAGAAGAAGTAGAAGAAGAAGAAGAAGAAGGAAAGTCATTAAAACTTCTCCTGCTGCCGCCAAGACTGCTGTTGTGGTCGAAGAGTCTGCTCTTGGTTGTAGGAGCTGCTTGAGGAGGAGGCGCTACACTAGCGACCCAATTCGGTAAAAGAGACCGAAGGTAGTGCAAATCTTTGGCATGCTGGGCCCATCGACTCAAGTAAGCCTTCAGCGCTGACGCAGACAGATGCGCTAGCCGAAAGGGCAAACCATGCCCATTGCTCTGGTTCGAGTCTCCTTGTGTTGTCAGCGCATCAAACAACGGCGAGGCACGGCCCTGTAATGCATGCAGCACTGCTCGCACTACTTCTGCTTCCGACACTACCCTGCAAGCAGCTGCATTGTTCTGAAGGTTGCCGCTACCCCACCCTAAATTAGGCCTGTTGTGGTGGTGGCCTTTGTTGCTGTCGCCATCTCCTACATGTAAGTCCACTGTGCTTCCCCCGCCGAAGTTTGAGTCCGTGTCGTCGCCTGCCCACCCACCTGCCTTGTCGCTGACTGCACCACTTGCATCTGCACCGAAGTATGCCAAACTTTGGCGGCTACCAGTAATATCCTCACTGCCAGCGCCCTCTTGTCCTTCCTGGGTCCATCGTGCCAGCATCGGCGGCGCTCCCATGAGAAGAGACGAAAAACTTCGAGCGGCACTGGCTGCTTCAGCACGAGCGCCAAACACTTGAGAAGCTTTTCGCCGGGCAGAAGCTAGCGGATCCTCTTCGGCCACAGAGGCCCACATTACTGGTGGGGGCTGCTCTCGTGAATGTGGCTGTGGCGGCGGAGGTGGCTCTGTGTCTTGTTCGAGTACTTGTTCCTCCTGCTCCTCGACGTCGTGAAGCCCACTTGGAGGCACCCGAGTAATACCGTCCTCTGTTGCCATCATTTCTCTATCGGGTTGAGTACTGAGTGTCTCTCGCTGTACTTGCTCTTCTTCTTCCTCGTGAGCATCAGTGTCTTTCCGAGCGTCATCATCGTCGTCGTCATCTACACTTCCCGCCATGTCCGCGCCCCAATCTCCGAGGGACTCCTGAATCAAGGCTGCCACTGCTGCATCGTCCCGCATGGCTGCTCGCTCTTCTGGTGACTTTTCTAACGTCGCTAGCAAATCAGCGGCTTCCTTATCGGCGCTTGGGTCCGGCAATGGCGGTGCAGCTTGAAGCTCTTCAAAGAGGGCAAAATGGCGCCCATCGCTCGTAGGCGCACGCGCAAGGCCAAGCACAAGCGCTAAAGCTTTATGAGGCTCGGCTAGGCGACCATCAGAGAGGGTAGCTGCCAATGCACTTCGGAAACGTTCTCCTCTACGCGGATGACCAGCAATCTAAGATTCCATACCCATAGAGGGAAGAGGACGCACGACAAAAGTGAGCTATGCGAATCAAAGCTAACGCTTGCATTCAAATTGGCAACAATAGCATACTAAGCAATGTAGACTTTTATGTTCCCTCACCTCTAATTTCTCTGCTAAGCCCTCTGCATCTTCTTGTACACGATCGAGCTCAACATCCCGGAAGCGCCCCGTGTTGGAAGCGTGGCCCAATGCAAACTGCAATGCAACTTGATGCTCGGTGCTAGCTGGATCACCAATTCCATCAGGTAAGCCTGGCATCTCCTCGAGAAGTCGCGTGAAAAGCTTGACCCGCTCTCCATGCTGGGCCAACGCAAAATCGGAGGCAGCCATTTTTTGAAAGTTTCTCTTGATTACGAGGAGGGTTTAAGTGCAGACTCTCCAAGGACGATTTTTATTTTTTTTTGTTCTTAGTTGCGGACTTGCATAGACATTCCCAGCCGGCTTTCTTTCAGGATTTCTACTTACATGCCCGGTCTTCTGAGCCCACGGACATTCCGCGGCCCCTACCTCTGCACAGCTTTCTTCTTCTTTTTCTTTTTCCTTCCATCACCCTCCAGCCAGCAACCAAGAAAACCCACGAGGCTGCTGGGTTTTTCTTAGGTTTTCCTGTAGCGTTATTAGTAATCACCGGATCTTCTGCTGAGCCGAAGTGGGTAAAAAACCGGAAAACCCGCGGTTTTCTCGGTTACTGCCTCCAGCTGCCAGATAGTAGGATCGCGGCCTCGCGGAATCCGAAACTATAACTCAACCTGCATGCTAAAGGCTGACTGAGTCTGCCATAAACTCAGACTCAGGCACGTGGCTCGAACTCATTAGCTTCGGTTTTTTTTACTACGTGCTTATAACTTATCACTAACATTCCTACGGGAATTCCTATTTAGTCTAGTCTAGTCTAGTTAATACTCTCCCAAAAACAAAGAAAGACAAGTACACAGCAGTCACAGAGGCACATAAAGAATGCACTTGAGCTGCAAATGCGCTAGCGAATTCGCTCCAGAAGGCCAATTAAGGCTCCAACTGGCGCCTTTCCTCCGAACAAGTCGGCGGGACTGAGCCTATTTAGGATTCATCAAAACGCAGCTCTATGCTACTTATTGTTGTTTCTTTGTAATTGGGGAGTATAATCGAATCGAATCCAATCCAATATAACTCCTATTTGTGCTGGTGCGCTCCTCATTTCTCTTACAGCTAAAAGCTAAACCCGAATTATTCACAAGGGCGTCTATCAATTTCGCGTGAGGCTGAGCACGAGGGGCTTTGAAGGAGAAAAAATGCCATGTGCCTTTCTAAAACTCCTCTCATTAATCGCATCTATACACGTAAGGTGCCTCGGGTCAAAAAGTGTAGTTCTTCCACGCCACCGCGGCATTGGTGTACGGCAAGCTTTTCGACAAGTTGGCGACCTCATCCGCGGAAGGCTGCACCATGCGAGGATTTGGTTGCAGCACCAGCACCTTCAAGCGCTTTTCGGGCTTGTGCTTGCGCTGAAAGGTCCCGAGCGCGTTGAGCGGCATGGGGCCCTCCAGCTCGTTGAAGCCCAAGTTCAGCTCGCGCAGCTCCATCTAAGCATACCGTAGGTAGGAAGAATGCATGCATGATAAATATATACTATTGATACACGTAACAGTGGTCAAAGCAATAAAGGCAAAGAGCTACGGCAGTGAACATAGGATAGGCTAGAAGAGTGCCAAGCTCAAAGGGGAATGAGTGCCTCTTGTTTCTTTTTTAAAGTATGTCTTCAGATATGCGCGTACCATTTTCGCGAAGAAAGGCTCGACCCGGCCTTCGATGTGGTTGTGTTGCAGATCCAGCGTGCGCAACTTGGTCAAATACCCCAAAGCTCCGCAAGGTAAAGGGCCAGTCAGCTTGTTGTGGGACACCTGTGTGGATGAGTGGGCGTGAATGCGGGTAAGTGGATAGAATAGAAGCAAAGGGGTCCAAAGAAAGCAGGATCATGACATAAAAGAACGGAAGAAAGAGAGATCAAGCTTTGAAAAGGGACCACACGTGTAGTCATGATTCGAATTTTTCTTTTCTTCTTCTTTCCCATACATGTCTCACCACAAGCTGCTGCAGAGAGGTCGCCAGAGTTGACAGTTGGTCCGGCAGCCTTCCGGTAAACGAGTTGTGCGAGAGCACCAGCTTCTCGAGCACCGTGAGTTGCCCTAATATACGGCCCTCCAGCGGGCCTTCCAGTGAGTTGTGCGACAAATTCAATTGCGTCAAGGAGAAGCGCACCGCACTGAGGTTGCGCGGCAGCTTTCCGCTCAAGTGGTTGCGGTCCAAATTCAAAATCTGCGGTAGGGGAGGAAGTGAAAGTACTCGAAGACAAGGAAGTTACTTAGAACTAAGGGCACTCAATCAGAAGGAAGAGAATAAGAAGATGACATCATTGCTCTATGGTATATTGCTCTATAAGGTGTGTGCCAAGAATCGCGACAAACTTCTTTAGTCTCGCCCCATTCTCAAACCTGGAGCGCGCAACGGCCGTCATTGGAGTCCACCCATCGCTGAAACATGGGGTCGATCGGCCCTGTAAACTGGTTGCTGCCTAGGGTCAAATGCTTCAACTTGAGCTTCACCCACGCAGACAAGACCCCTAGCTTCCCACTCATTTGGTTGTTTTGGCAGCTGATGCGGACTAAGTTGCGGTGGTGAGGCGCAGCTGCCATTTTCAACTGCAGTGTTAGATGGTGAGGCATGATCAGAAAGATGGGTAGAAAAGAAAGGTCTTAGGAATGAAGGTATTCATAGAAAATAGGCATGTTAAAAAGAACAACGCTAGGATCCAGTACAAAGAAGTCGAATAAAAGATCGAATAGCCCTCCTTGTGGACACCTTCCTTACATCTTCCTCGTCACCCGCACCCGGAAGACCACTATCACCTCCTCCACCACTGGTCGCCCCTTGGAGTTTCGCCCGCTGTGCCGCGAGCTTGTGTTTCAGTTTGTTGCCACTCTTAGCCACCGCCATGGCTTTGGCTAATTTGTCCATCCCTGTACCCTCCACGTGGCCGTCGTCACCTAATTTAGTATAAAAGATACACATGCACGAGTATGGAAGCAGAATCAAAGAAGTATGATCATCGAGGAACGCTTCACTCATAATATACGAATACTCTTGAAAAACAAATACTGTCAGGCATGAATTTGCCTTATTTTTACCATCGTGCACAGCTTCTCCGCTCAGCAACGTCAACGGTGAAGGCCCTGTTAACACATTGTCGTGTACCACCAGCTGCTTAAGCTGAGGCAGCAGGGAAATGAGCGCAGGCGGTAAAGCACCCCCAATCCCAGCGTTGTGGAGCTGAATCACGGTCAAGTTCGGGCAGTTCCTCGGCAGAGTCTTCGGAATGCTTCCCCCCAAGTGGGGATTGTCGCTCAGCACTAGATGGGTCAAGTCCGCGAAGCATTCGAATGTCATTTCCAGAGGCATCCCACCGCGCAAATCGTTGTCCGATAAGTCCAACACCTTTTATCATAAGTATGTTCCACGTGTTTGGGATCGAGTATAAGAATGATGAGAGCGCGCAAAGAAGGATCAAAAGGAAGCGTTACGACAATGTTGCATTCGTTTTTTGCTGAGGTACGCCTAGGCTACGCCCGAAGTGACTGCCTTCACCTCAAGTTTCGGCAGCCCCTTGAGCATGCGCCCCGGTAAATCTCCGACGAGCCCGTTAGCCGTTAGCTTGAGCTGCGCGACGTGCCCCGACTCGTGCAAGCTCACACCCGCAAACGCGCACACATACTCGTGGTGCCACGCCGGTGCTTTTTAAAATAAAAGAAATAGTGGCGCAGGATAGCGTGAATATGTTAGACATGTTTTTGAGAATAAAGAGGTCGTACGAAATCGTGACTGAGACCGTGCATGTTTGAAAATGACACAGGTATGCTACGATGAAGTCAAGTCTAGGTTGCTGGCTTCAACTGAAAAATGGCAAGAAAGATGCGATTTAGGATGGAACGTAATTAGAGCCGCTTACCAATGGCAGGGTCCCAGCCGCCCGTGCGCCGCCACATGCTCTTGGGCTCGCGACCGAGGCGCTTGAGCTCCGTTGCCGGCACGGGTGATTTCCCTCCCGTGAGTTCGAAGAAAGCCAGCAAAAGCTCGCGCTCACCCGCATGGCCTACGTGCTTCGGCTTCGAAGTGAGCACGCCTAGCCCGGGGAGAACGTACTGATGCCCCATGGTAGTGCGTTGTATCAAAGTATAACGATGCAGATGAGGAAGTTAGTCCAGAGTTAACGGAGAGAGTATGTCGTGCTGTACATTATCACAATCCTAGGTCATAGGTCACAGATACCTCAACGTTGGACATTCTATAGCTGCTTTGTATCAAAATAGCGGACGACTTCACTCCAGATGATGGCTCCGCTAGCGTGCTATTCTCCCATCGTGCGTGATGCGCGCTATAGATACATACATACAGAGGGGTATTCACTAAACCTAATAGTGATTTTCGCCAAAAAAAGTTCGTTGGGTTACTGTACATCGACCAATCATCGCCGAAAGAAAAGTGAAGTAATCAACATCTCACCCCAACATTCAAA
>Ga0307979_1003663_pt1 | contig 10235 bp, 13 predicted proteins | sample OrgLakmetage1058_FD_201833 | JGI IMG/M metagenome (GOLD analysis project Ga0307979, IMG submission 201833) | Saline water microbial communities from Organic Lake, Antarctica - #1058 | ecosystem: Environmental > Aquatic > Non-marine Saline and Alkaline > Saline | place: Antarctica: Organic Lake... | reverse complement strand
AATTTCCCCAACAAATCGATCTTGAACACCTTCTCCAGCCACACCATGGAGCGCCGCCGCAGTGGGTTCGAAGCTTTCTTCCAGGTTTGTGTATGTTGAAAAAAAAATGCATGCTTAAACAGCAATAAGCATTCTTCAAGCGCACAGCATTTTCCGAGTAAATTTTCAAATCAAACGAATCCTCTCCTGATATGCATGCGCACGGTTGCTTTCGTTGTATTTATTCGTTGGATACGCAGCTGCTCATGGACCTGATGCGTGACGAAGTTCAAGAGGCAGCTGTGATTGCAGCAGGCCTCGCACAGCTCCTGAATATCAGCCCAGCCGCCTTTTCACGAAACTGCAAGTAGCAGCCACTGCCTCTGTTAACTTCCATTTTTTCATTCACCATAGGGCGGAATCCGACTTAAATCGGTTAGATGGCAACTCCCATTAGCAATGAAAGGGCATTGTCGCTAGCATTGGAAACTTCAGGCGGCGGCGTGCGTGTTAGTAATAGGAACAATTGGCGTGCCTGTAGTGCCTTCTACCTTGGCTATATTTCCGTGCAGTCCGGAATCCGTACTCTCAATTCAGAAATCAACCCATCTATAAGAGATAAGGGAGGAATATTCTTCCCTCGTCATCAGCCATCAGCACCAGCTCTACTTTAAGCTTTAAGTGCTATAAGCTATACGGCATCAAGCCACGAGACACTAAACATTACTCCCTGTAGTGTGTTTGGCGTATCTTTTGTATTTGGTGCGATGCGCTCGCTTTTTACGATCTCATGCCGTGCTGTTCATCTCTCAGTGGTAGGAGCATGGCCCATTTAGTAGGCAACTTGTATCTCTTCGATAAGAAACTGAAATAGATTTGAAAGCTTTGAACTTTGCACTAAGAACGTGCAATTTGCCATGACTAGTCTCTGATAGCTCAAAGCTCCGTTGATCTCTAGAACTTACCGTTGCAAACGAGATGCGCCTACAACAAGGTGGAGCGGGTGGTGCATACGGCGTGAAAATTGTTCTAGCATCATGGGCGCTAGGTTGCTTAATGATGTTCGGTCTCAGCCGATTTGCATCTTACATGGACGGATACGCACTGCACTGCTCTGACTCATCGCCGATGGGCCCAGCAGAGTTGCAAGCTTCTGTCTTGCGTCAGAAAATTACTATGCATGAGCACGAGGTATCAGCGTGTGCCTGGCTAGGTTAAAAGCATGAGCTAGAACTACGTGGCTATAGATTTTTCTTCGAATCGTAGATCATTTAGCTGTATTACTTGCATGCACTCATGATTGAATGTTCCTGTATTGTAAATCATATACGTTACTATAGGGTGATCGGCTACGCAGAGACATAGCGGTTTACGAAACACGAGTGAAAGAACTCGAAAAGTAAGTGTACGCATCATTCTGCCTGAAACAACGGTCCAATCTTGGCTTATACCTTTTTCTTTTTCTTGATGGGTAAATTCTTAGGAACTTAGCTGCCTCTATGGCGAACACGGAAGCATCGTTAGCGCTGGCTGAATCGTCTCAAACGCTTGCAGAAGGGTGCGACGAGGACTCTGAGGATGAATCTAAAGGGCCAGACAGTAGTAGCGACAACAGCAAAGCTAACGCCAGCATTGGTAGCAGCAACAAGGAAAACACCAGTCCAGTGCTTGCTCGAGGCGCGGGCGCTCCCTCACGGCCAGACGGGCAACGAGGGTTTGGGTACGGAGAGACAGCGCCAGATGGCGGTGTCATCACGGGGCTGGTGCGTCTTTCATGCCAGAGAATGCGCCTTTTTTTCTAGAATATCGCCCATCACCTATAATCTAATGTGTAGTAAAGCCCGCTCTTCTTTAATTTACCATACTTTAATGCGAAGCCCACGCCTCAGAGCAATCCTACATCCCTTCGTATATTACTGCAGGTACCAGGATGGGTGCCAGGGATGGTGTTGGAAGAAGCTGATGAAGTGAAAAGAGCCGCGGTTCGAGCGTCAGCGGAAGAGAACCGACGAACCACGGTGCGCGATCAAGGCAAGCGAGAAGTTGACGCATTTGGGCAATTTGTGGGGTTCAACCGAAAGAAAAAAGCGCAGTTACCGCACAACTACTTCATCGACTACAACGAGACTCTCGACAGGTGAAACAGTAGTCCGTTTGTTATCCTTTAAATAGTTGCTCCAACCATGTGGTCCTTGAACGCATTCCGTATCCCAATTATCTATCCCAATTATCTTCATTAATCAAAGATGGTGTTTTTTTTGTTCACATGTGTCGAAGTGCAACTAATGATTAGCTGATGCATTGATCTAATCTTCCTGCCCATAATGTATCTTGTGTTTTTGTTAGCCATGATGTGCGGCCTGATGGTACTTACATTGGATACTCCACGCCGAAACGCAAAGCATGGCTAACGAAGCACACCAAGCGCATCTTGCACGACTTTCAATGGGTGTACGAAAACAACCGGGTGCACCAGCGGCAACGGTTCATGGGCGTTCGGATTGGACAAGACCCTTTCGACGCGTTGGTGATTCAAGAAATGCTTTGGGACGTGAAACCGGACCTCATTATTGAAACCGGCACAAATTCGGGTGGAGGAGCTCTGTACATGGCGACTTTGATGGAATTCATCAACCCAAGTTGCAAGATTTTCACCATCGACACCTTACCGATTGAAGAGTGGGTGACAAGGTTCAAAGGTGGTGGTCGTTCGGGAAGGCAGTTGCTCAGCAGTAGCGGTAGCGGTAATGCAAAAGCTGAGGACACAAGCGAAGATGGTGAATACGACTTGACGGGTCTCGTTGATCCGCGTGAGAACCCTGCCTGGAAGAAACGGGTCACTCAAGCCGTGGGCAAGTCCACAGACCGCCGCATCTTGAGGCAGCTCAAGCATGACTTCGTAGCCCACGCGTCGAAAGTACTGGTCGTTTTGGACAGCGACCACTCGTCCGGTACCGTGCTTTCAGAGCTCATCAACTACGCTCCCTTTGTCTCCCTGGGCTCGTATATCCTGGTCGAAGATACTTGGCAGCGCCACCCGCTGTTTGCGGCTGAGAAGTTTCTCGCGAAATACGGGGCAGAGTTCGTGCAGGACCGCAGCCGAGAGCACCTGTTGTGGTCCCAGCACAAGGGGGGCTATTTGAAGCGAGTGCAACTGCCAGCGCGGAGCAAAGCTACAGGTGATGTGGACTTTGAGTATTCGGTCGACGTTGAAGTGTCAGGTGGGCGAATCAAGACTTATGGCCCGGTGGACACGTCATCTGTATCTTGAGTGCACAGTTTTAGGACCAGCGTTCAGCGTTTGGCCACACGGCGAAATCTAATGTAGGCTTGAGGCAATACGCGCTTCAATAAAAATAAACTAGATACACGTTATTCTAAAGCGGAATCGATGGGTGGTTGATATCGACAAGTGGTATAGTATATTATTATTTATGATCAGTAATATAGTGCGGATAAGGACGAATGGGATCTGGAACCGCGAAAACACCGGTTTCTCTATTTGGCGTATTGGGATTAGGGAGCTATAGGCACTGCGCACTGCAAAACGAAACTGTGCAGTGCCAACAAGCAGCTAAAATAAGGACAAAAGTCAAGTTTATTTAAGAAAGCGCGCGTTCTTCGCCGCAGGCTGATGCTTCAATGCAGTGACTTCAGTAAAGATCACTTCCTGATTGGCTGCCAATTTTGGGTCGTTTCGGAGCTCCTTCTCGAGGGCCGCAAGATCAGCTCGCCACAAATCAGCTACCGGGGTGGCTTGAAGCTTTTCCAGTGCAGCTTCAGCGTTGGCTTTTTCATTGGCCAGAGCAGCAACACGGTCCGTGGTGAGCGACGATAGGGGCATGGCAAGGAGCTTGGCATGCCGAGAAGGAGGTTTCGCTTCATTTGGCTCGTCGCCACTCTCTGGAGGAGAGTCTTCAGCAGTCCCACTGCTGACGGAGTCTTCAGCTTGTCCGTGTGGCGAGGACCCAAACCCTTGCTCGTCAAGAAAGGTTGAGACCTGGGCCGCGGTCAGGCTACCCGAAGCCAAGTCAAGCTCCTTGGACAGCACGAGCTCAATGAACCGAGCGCGATCCGCCAAGTCCTGCGGGCACATGTAAGTGTTATCCACAAGCAGGCGAAACCAGGTAACGTAACTGAATTTTGACTTACATTAGAAAAATAAAATAACAAATTGTCATCTTTTGCCAGAGTCAAAAAGTACATTAAGTAATTTTACTTACCTGCGCTTTCAACAACAAAGTTGCTTCTTGAGCCGCCTTTCGCTTGGCGTAGAGCTCTAAGCGGCGTGGGAACCAAGCATCAAGCATCGCATAAGCGGAGGGGTACCGCTCCAGAGTCTTGGTGTTGGGTGAGAAACACACCTGAAAATAAGAAAAACGGACGAAAATTAACAGGTTAGGCGACTAAAGTAGTTTACGCGCAATGACAACAAGTATCGAAGCTCAATTCATACGGAAGAGCAGTGTACGATCCATGTTTAAATATTCGTTCTTGCATTACCATATTAGTGGTCGCGAAATGGGTGTCGAGTTTCAGGTACTTGTAGAGCCGCTCGTCTTCCACTGGAGTTCCATCGTTACTACTTAGAGCCCCTTTTCCATTGCCTTTAGCCCTTGATGATGATGATAATGATTGCTCTAAAATTCGATCCAAAACTCCTTTGGCAAAAGTCACAGTGAAGTGAGGGGTCTCCTCAGTATGGCCTTCCTTGAAGGTGATCACTTCACCGCGTTCCACTAATGTGTGCAGGAACTTCTTGTAGTCCTCGACCCACCTAAACATTTAGTAGCAAGCACACAGCAGTGTTGAGCTTGTATTCAATACACTTCGCATACACTATGGTCGCGACGCAACAAGTAATCACCTAAACATTCAGTAGCAAGCACACAGCAGCGTTGAGCTTGTATTCAATACACTTCACACACACTATGGTCGCGACGCAACAAGTAATTTCAAAGGCAACTTCATGTTTATTGAGACGCCTTAGGGATGCGAGTCATGGCTTACCGGCCCACAGGAAGCTCCGAGACTTCAACGGTGTTTTCATTCAGCACCTTTGCCACGCCTCGCGTCACAAAGCGAGATCCTGCTGTTGACTGGACATCTTCAGCATGCTCGTCGTTTGTACTACTCTCTTTGTTAGTCGCCGGAGCATCTAAGACGTTGCCAACAAAGCCTCGAAACCAAGGCAAGAGTGGCACAGCAGGCTCTTCGCTATACTCGACACTAACGCTACTGCCTGCTGCTGTCCGACCTTCTCCTTCTTCGGACAGGTGTGCGTTGTTCAGCATGTGCGCCACCGCACGCAACACTTCGAGGGGGTGATGCGGCGGAATGCTGGTGGACCACCCTGTACCTATCCCTTGCACGCCATTGATGAGCACCTTCTCACATACCCAACACAGCAAGCAACAGAAGTAAATACACAGTCCAATACATGTAGTCTACTGGAAGTATTCCTGGCAGCATGCATCCTCTCTTATTCTCGTGCTTTCAAAACACGTAGTACTAGCACGCACCAATGGTATGATAGGTGCATAGGCCACAGGCTCCACCAACATGCCATCATCTTCTTCGCGTGGCAACAATGTATCGTCTGCTTCTGGGAATATCAACCGGGTTACATGGCTCAAGCGTGTGAAAATGTAGCGCGCGGACGCTGCGTCTTTACCTCCCTATCAAAATGGCAAAAAGAAAGAAAAGGTATTTCGATTCAGAAAATTACATTGAAAATCAAAATACAGAGGAACATTAATCGATAAGAGATGACTACAGTAGGCTACACAGTCTGTTAGAAATATTTTGAATCTACCTGTAGTCGCGTGCCAAATTGGCCCGCAGCTTCTAACAGTGGCACATTATTGGTACCCACGAAGGACTGAGCCATGTGCACAATAGTGGCTTGCATTGATGTTTCTCCGTGGTGGTAAGCCGTGTGCTCTGCACAATACCTGCCAAAAAAATGCAGAAATGCGGCCACATTCACATTGAGGAACTGCATCACTCTTACTGTATATGCATTTCAAACTTCAAAATATTCCACTAGAATAAGCAGCGTCGAAAGTAAGGAAATATATTCAACAAAAAAAAGATATGCACGTCATCTTCGCAGAAGAAAGAAAAATTTGAAATATGAATAGTCAGTGAACGCACCCTGACAGTTGAGCCACCTTGACCTCGTCAGTCAGCTTGCGCTTGAAGCAGGCATACAAGAGCTTTCGCTGCGAGGGTTTTAAGCCATCCAACACTGATGGAATAGACCGCACGTTGTCAGCGTGCGAAAAGTGCACTAACTCACGGTTCACGAAATCAGTGTAAGATACGGTGGGCTGCTGCGGTGGTAGTGGCTCTGGTGCACAGTGCTCCAAGAGCCACGCTCTACGATCTGCCGCGCGGCTCTTGTTGAACACCAGATCAATGAGGTTGTCAGCATCGTCATCGGGCGCATCATCTTGACTATCGCCGCTCCCAGAACTCTGCCACACGAAGTTCGACTGGTGTTGCTTCAGATCCGCGAAATAGGCCTTAGCTTCAGCCGCAGTCGACGTCCCTAAGCCTTTATAGTACTTCACGCGCCACTTGTCGAGCTCACTTTTGGTTGATGGCCCTACACTTTGACGACTTGCTACAACTGCAGAAGCTACTTTATCGGCCAGCGTCTTCCGCCACCGATCATAGTCACTGGTGGAATAAAAAGACAACGTCTCATTTGGTGAAGCTTTCTTGTTTTGCCCGCTCTTTGATGCTCCCTTTTTGATCGGCGTCGCTTTCAGGACTGGCGTCGCAAACTGCTGTAGAAAACCGTCATGCTGCAAGAGTGCAGGCCAAAACTTGTGGAAAAAGTTGATGATGAGGCCTTTAATATGGCTGCCGTCATGATCTTGATCCGCCATAATCATGACCGAACCATATCGCATCGAAGCATCGGGACCGTCTTTGTACGTTTTGTTGAAATCGAGATTCAAAATCGAACACAGGGCCATAAGCTCAGCGTTATTCAGCAACTGAGCTTTGGTAGCATCCCGCGCATTCAGGAGCTTGCCCCGCAAAGGAAAGACCCCAAAAGTGTCGCGTCCGACAACCTCAAGCCCTGCCACAGCGAGCGCTTTCGCGGAGTCGCCTTCGGTGAGAATCAACGTGCAGTCAAGTGCTTTGGATGGTGCGCCAGCGTAGTACGCATCGTCGAGCTTGGGAATTTTCAGGAGCTTTTGGCGCGTGCCACTGCTTCCGCTTGCTTTCACTTTTTGCTTGTTGAGGTCACGAAGGCTGCGCCGTCTGGCCACTTCAACAACCTCTTCTTCCAAGCTCGTTGTCTCCAAAATTCGCCTCACGAATGGCTTACTCGGGACATAAGCTGAACCGAATGCGCTTGGTCGTGTGGCTAAGCACTCTTTCATCTGCGAATCGAAGGTTGGGTTTTCAATTTGGGCACTCACGTAAACCACGGTAGCTTGCTTTACCATAGCTGGTGTTATGCTCAGTTCAGGGTTGCGTTTTGCGATGGCATCTGCTAAGGCTTTCACAAGAGGAGTCACCGCGTGCGTTATATGAGTCCCGCCTCGAGGTGTCGCCATACCGTTCACAAAACTGACGTGCCCACCACTACTGCTACTGCTTTCATTTTTGCCCTCGGTGTTGGTGTCAGACTCAGGCACAGATCGCAGCGCACTCGCTGGGCACACAACCACTTCCCACCGCCCATTCCCTCCAACTTCCGCGACTGCCGACTCTGTAGCCTCCTTGGACATGAACATGCGCGCAAAATCGGCGAAAGACGCTACAGGGACCGGATGGCCATCCAATGACACTTTGACGCCTTGGCTCGCCAAACAGCCTGCCATTTCTACGGCCCTTCGCCGCAACGCAGCCAAGTCACCGGTGTGCATTCTTGTGCTCTGCTTGGCTGCTCCCTTTCCACCGGATTTGCTCGTTCCATCAAAAGACGGTGACAAGGCCGACAAGTCTGGCGCGAAAGACACCCGAGTGAATCCTTTGGATCCATCGAAATCAGATCCAAAGGGTACCTCGTTGAAACCCGTGCTACTACTAGTGGTGGTTGATGACGAATGCCACGGAGCCGCCGATGCATCTACAGCTTCAATCAAAGCCTCGCCTACATGTGCCATGTGGTCTGTCCAAGTCTGCCGATACCGTAGACCGCGGTCAGGGTCATACCTGACGGAGATAATCGAACACATGGTGATTTCAAGGATGTTAAGTAAATGGAGGCCAAACCAGACACATCTGCAATGCATGTCTTGTAAAAGATATGCAATAGATCTCATCACCATCGCTTACGTGTCTATAGTGAACTCGTGAGCCAAAATGTTGGCTAACTTGGCGCCATAACCATGTCGGCCACCCGTTAGCCTCTCTAATCGTTTCCTTTCTGAACTGCTGCTGCTTGTTGAGGCGGTTCCGCTTGAAGCAGGGCCGTCGCTGAAGTTACTGCCTGTCAAAAGGTGGCCAAAGACCAGCTCTGGAACCCACAACTCTTCAGAAGGGTGCCGCTCTACTGGCAGGCCGCGACCGTTGTTCGTGACCGTGAGACGAGGTTCTAAAGGGTCTAGCACGACTTCGATGAGCGTCGTGTTTTTGTCGCGCAGACGGTTGTCGGCAGCGTTCACTAATATTTCATCGAACACCTTGCACAAGGCAGGTGAGTAAGAGCTCTGATCCAGATCACGCGGCAGGATTTTAATAGATCCGCTTTGTTTGCTGGATTGAAAGTCCCAGCCATGGAGAACGCTCCCGGAGCCTACTGTGGGTACACGTTCAGTGCTGCCGACATACATCTGAGGGCGCAGGAGGACGTGCTCCCGCGGCGTCTGCCGGCCATAGTCTGTTGCCTCGGCCCGCCGGGTTTCCTCAATATTTTTCGCTGATCTCGAATTCACCTTCTTGGGCTTTTCCTTTTGATGTTTTGTGGTGTCTTTGGCAGTAGTAGCTGTAGCTCTGGTTGAAGTCGCAGTGCGTGCCGTCTGCGGCGTAGGATTAGCATGCAAGCTTGTACGAGCCATAAGGTGCCGCCCAGCTTGCCGTGGCCTCAACAAGGCGTTGCCAATGAAACGCCTCATTATCGGTCTAATTTAGGTTTAGAGCGCCTTATTTCTTTTCGTTGCGTGAAATAACCCTAGTCTATCGCCGATGTAACCTAAGCTTTAATTGAGTATACTACTTATATTGTTTGACTAAATCGAGGAATGCATAGAACTAGACAACCAACGATATCACTCCCATCAAACTTTGAGGCACACTTTCTTGGTTAAGGCATTCATATTGAAAGTACTATCTCTTCTTAGCCAGAAGCCCTGCTATCTGCCATCGCCACCTCACCATGTTCACATCAACTGAACTTCAAAAACTCTACGAAACTGCACGATGTTTATTTCTCCACGTACAAGTTCAGGTGCCCGCGCGATGCGCGGCTTCTGAGCAATGTGTTTGCTGCGGAAAAGTAGGCGCGTGTTCTTAGCACCTCAGTGCGCGGCCTTGAGATGCCCGTGAATGAGCGCCCTTCTTGTGCCCGTGGTGCGTGTCCCTTCTTGTGCCCGTGGTCCGCCTTGTGTTCTTGTTTACTGCACATGTACAACAGAACTGTACTGTAGTACTGTAGGTACGTCTGTAGGTACATAAAAAAAACGACGACCACCAACGAACCACAAAATTCCATTTAAGATAAAGGATATATATCACACTAGAGACTGGGCACACGAGGAAATGACGCCAAGAGCTGCGAGCTGCAAGCTCTAAGCTAAGATCTGCGAGCTTATGTGCTTTGGGATGCCCTGAATGACTTTCATGGCCACATCTGCGAGGAACTCTTCTGATGCGCATGTACTTGAACTGCGACTTGATGAGCTATCTTGATCTCACCGACATCGACGAAGGTATCAGTATCAGGTATCGTAAACGCAGGGAACATAGACACTAGCCCGCCTCAAAGAAGAGAGGGACATCATAGTTTCACGGCTGCAAATTTGGATTTTGAGGAACATATCAGCTTACGGCCATTAACTCCAACCCAAAGCACAAAACCGACGTACAAAACCCCCATACCCATACCGAAAAAACGAACGATAAAAATCTTACATGTTACATGTCTTACAAAACAACAAAGAACAAAGACCGCAGTTCAATACCATTCGCCTGCTGTGTGCACATGGGCCTTTCCGGAGGCGTTTGGGCTTGAATCGACCTTAAAATCAAAAAGTGGCCGTCTAGTGCAAATATAGGCATATTAGACGGCGTTG
>Ga0307979_1003652_pt1 | contig 10253 bp, 6 predicted proteins | sample OrgLakmetage1058_FD_201833 | JGI IMG/M metagenome (GOLD analysis project Ga0307979, IMG submission 201833) | Saline water microbial communities from Organic Lake, Antarctica - #1058 | ecosystem: Environmental > Aquatic > Non-marine Saline and Alkaline > Saline | place: Antarctica: Organic Lake... | reverse complement strand
CTGTGTCTCACAGACGGGCCGTGGGATATTGTCGCCACTTTTGAAGTCCTACAGTACGATTCTTCTGGATTTACTTTATGAGCTCCGGTGTCGGAGTTCCGCCGGGGTTGATAAAAACCTTACCTCACTAAGTTTGAGATCCCGGTTGCACTCGAAGTGTTTATAGCTTCGTAGGTGTACACATCACACAACACTTCAGAATCGCATTGCATTGCAGTAGTGCAGTCCCTGAATATGGGTGCTTTCAAATCAAGCCAGGCCTCAACCAGCCGCCCCTTTGCTCTCGACGAATCATCAATCAAAGGTTAATCAAAAATTAATCAAAAAGTTTGGCAAAAAAATACTTTCAAAATTTTTACCGCCCCGCTTTCAGCTTGATCCCGTCCAGCACTCTCAAAATGTGTTTGGCGGTGTCGAGGCAACGAGGTACACCGTGGCCAAGGGCGTACATGGCAGCTAAATTCGACCACGCATCCATGAACGCACTGGGCTCTTCGCTGCTGTGACTTGCCGCGGCTAGCGCTGCTTGATTTGCTACTGCTACTGCTTCCTCCCTCTCCGCTAGTAGCTCACTGTTGTTCCTGCTTCTAGTACTGGTACCCGCTGCAGTGGACGCGCGCTCCAGAGTCGCACTCGCCAAAGATAATTGTTCCGTTGAAAAATGGTCAGGCGGCTCTGCCAGCTCAGCGGCGCGCGAGTAGTACGCGAAAGCAGCTTGCAAATCGCGCGGCTGGCCGAGGAGACCTCCATAAGCCACTGCGCCTAAGCAGCACAAAGCCCCGGCATGGTCGGTTTCAGAGGCCGCGCGCTGCCACAGCACGAGAGTTGCCGTAGGGTCCTAGATAAAGGAAGGTGACATCCGAAGTTTACAAGCATTGACAGCAAGCCATGCAAAATCAATCAAAGATGGCAGCAGCAATAGAACATGCGTGGCGCGCACATCAAGACACGTGCAACTAAATGTTAATACATCAAAGTGGATGCGCCAGGTTAGGAGACCAGGGTAGGAGAACACTGAGTGCTGTGTGTCCAGAAACCACATTTACCCTCGGGAAGCCGTCGGAACCGTGCAAGTGGCAATCGGCGAGGCAAAAGATCGCTTCTCCGTCGCCGGCGCTAGCAGCTGCCCCCACCCACTGCCGAAACGCTGCGAGGTTTGGCTCGTTGAAAGGTGGAGGCAGGCCAGGGTCTCCGCTGCGGTGCAAGAGAGCGCGGTAGTAAGCCGCTGGCCCATGGGTAGTGATAGTTTCAGGCGATGTACTATTGCTGCTGCTCCTACTGCTGCTGCTGCTGTTGGTGCCATCGAAAACGCTGTCGCTGCTGCTGTTGTCGCTGTTGCTGTTGATGCTGTCACTATGATTGTTGTTGCTACGGCTGCTCTTGTTGGGTTCTGTGGCAGCTATGAGGTGATCCACCGCCGCTTGAGGGTCACGGTAAGGGTCCCAGCCCGCTCCTTCGTCACCGCATCGCTTGGCATGGGCCAAAAAGAAATGCGCTGCGCAGTCCCCGTGCAATGCCGCTAGCTCGAAGAAGTGCATGCCTCTGGACGGTTGCGGCCCGCCTGGTAAGCCTCCTCGCCCACCGTAGAACACTTGCCCCAAATTGAAAAGTGCGTCGGGGTGAGGAGGAAGCTCGCTTTTCATGGCGGCATTTGCCTCAGACAACGATGACGATGACGACGACGAAGGAGTGGGTTCAGTGTCTGCAGCATGCAATGCACTATCATTGCTAGCGCTTGATGTAACTACATTAGCAGACGTAACAACGATAGCAGCGCGAGGTGCGTTAACATCTCTAGCAGCACTGTCTTTGAACAGAGCCTCGAGAGCCAGATCATGGTTGTTAGCAGCGCGGCTGTACCACCCCAGGGCTAAGCCTAGTGCGGCTGGCGCTACCATTTCGAGTTTTTTTGCGTCCTTTGGCGAGAGAAACCCAGAGTGGGCCGGGTCGGACGAGGCAGCTGCTGACGCAGCTTCGGCTCCATCCGCAGCCGCGAGCGCTAAGTTGCCAAGAGCCACCATGGCACCTGTGTATAGTAGCGTTGAGGTGTTTACACCAGTTGTGGATAGAGAGAGAAAGTCAGCAAATACAAAAAAGAAATCATTCAATTGAAAATGGCATATAGGCAAATGAATCAGTCAGCGAGAATGGTTCTAGAAGAAAGAATATGAATGCAGAGATGATCAAGCAGAAGGCTCACCGTGGTGCCCGCGCTCCGCCGCAAGTTGTAAGAAGGACGCAGATAGCTGCTCCTCTTGTGGTGCAACTTCTTCGACTGATGTAGGCAGCGCTGGAGCTGCTTGAGACTTGGCTGCGGCTGTCGCAGCTACTCGGGTTATGGTCACACCGCCGCTCTCACTCTTGGCCTCCAGTGGCACTGATTCATCACCACTAGTAGTACTCGTGGTGTCAGCAGTGGTGGCAGCAGTTTCAGAGGATTTGAAGCTTGCGCGCTGTTCTCTTCGGCGTTCATTCCGGCGGCGCATGGCCTCTTTGCGGGCATTTTTGATTTGAGCCAGCACCTGTAAATTGAACCGCGGATCAAGATAGCTTATGCAGAACAAACCCAAGTAGCTCGAAGTAACGCATTGAAAATAAGTGTTCGGTAGAATTCAGATTCTTTCTTCGTTTCGTCGAGCACACCTCCTCACGATTGGCAGCACCACCAGTAACATTGTCTTCTTCGCCACTGCGCAATGCAGCAGCATCGTCGGCAGCAATGAGGCCAAGGGCGAAGAAAACTTCAGGGCTTCGCGGAAAGTCATCGCCACCCTAATAAGCAGTGAGTCAGCCACATTCTGATTACGACGACTGTCACGGGAAGGCGTAGAATTCGACGGGCCTTCGTATTCGCAAACATATCAAAAGCAAAACGTACCGCTTCCACTGCGGCCTGCAAATGCCCAAAAGCGGGAGCAATTTGACCTTTGGCGATTAAATCGAGCCCTGATTTGGTCAGATCGGTAACAGAAGTGGCTGGGGTCGTGCTTAGACTCCGAAGGGTAGCAAGGCTAGGCCGCACAACAAGTCGACGCAGAAGAGGCTTGGTAAGAAGCATCGTATGAGACTGATCTTTGGGCGCTACAGCCGGTGGCGTTTGTAGTATCGAGAAGGTACTAGTAGACAACGTAATTCCTGAGCCCTGGCTAACGAGTAGTATTGTATTGAAATTGGCTAATCGAGCAAAAAAAAGAGCGCTACGAGAGAGTGCAGTGCCGGCAATGCGCTGACGAGACTTGAAACTACTGAATCCTTCGCCAGTTCAAAACTAGCGAAGCAGAGCGTCAGAGCGTTTGATAGGAGAGCAAGAGATTAATGACTAATACCGGCTGGGTGCGATGTGAGCGGATGATTGCCTACAGTACGAGAGTTTTTGCAGACATTTTGACATCATTTCGGTGCAGTATCATGAAAATACTACATTCGAGAACTTCTAAAATGTCGACCTCGATCTCGAACAGACAGAATGGCGTCTTTGGTTTTTAGTCACCATAATCATATCAAAATAACAAGGAACTCAAAAAAGCACGACCCTCAGAATTCAGAGCGGGCATGGTCCACTGCGGCTCAGGGATAAGGTGGTGCAGTTCCGAAACACGAGATTTCCGAAATCGCCTTCGCCAGCCACCATCGTGAGCGAGTCCCCAATCTTCATGACGGCAAGACCTCCTGGAGTGCTAGGCGGGCCTTTCCAAGGAAGCCAGTGCTTACGAGTGCGGCATTCGCCGCGGTCCACGCAGCAGCTGCCAGCATCGCTGCTCCCACTGATTCCGCTGCTGATGCCGCCGATTCTCATTGCACTCTCACCACTCAAATGAGAGCTAGTTGAAGAAGAGGGTGGCGGTGGCGTGGATGGAGGAAAGAGAAACTTCTGCGCACCATCCACGCGAGCCACATCTTCGGGGACCCATCTCGACAAGCCTCTTCCTGCAACAGCGTTGGGGTGCAGCAAACTCGGCAAGTCTTGCGGATCGCTGATGGGCTGTAGGCGGTGCGGCACGACATACGGGTGCGGCCAATGAGTCCTGTCCTTTTTGGAGAGACCTCTTTGCACTGCGGGAGACACGGCATCGCGGCTTCTGGGGAGAGTCGCTCGTGCTAAGTCGCTTACTGAGAGCCTGGAGTGGACCACCTAAAGAAGTATGCACAAATCAAAGAAAGAAAGAAAGAAAGAAAGAAAGAAAGAAAGAAAGAAAGAAAGAAAGAAAGAAAGAAAGAAAGAAAGAAAGAAAGAAAGAAAGAAAGAAAGAAAGAAAGAAAGAAAGAAAGAAAGAAAGAAACATGTGATTTTTGAGTCAAGACTAGAAACACAGCGCAAAGTAAGTGATGATCTATCGACATGAAGATTCTTGGTGAGTTAAATCCAAGGAGAATCAGGAGTACCTGCAGTACACGCTAATATATTCATGTATGTAGATGTACACAGGCATGCCAACCTGATCGGCTTCGTTGTAAAAGACGTGAGTGTATGCTTGGAAAGACGGGTCGCTTCGCAGCCGCTCCTGCAGGCGCATCAAGGTGAGCACTCCTAAGAGCCCGGGCTTGAAGACGACCTGCAGGAAATATCATCAAGGGAAGAGAATAAGATTGAAGAAGGCTGAACTATGGGAACTTGAAGCGATGCATCACAATTATACAAGGAGGAAGAGGAGAAGTTTAATTCAGCAAGGTGACAAGACGAATAAATGATGCGTGAACCCCAAAACGGCATACTTTCTACGCGAGTTTCCGATGTTGTACGCAAAAGAAAATAATAGATATAGCGTTTTGCTATGATCGTGCGCAACCTCTATTGAGGAGCTAGCCAAACTCGCACCTTCTGGAATTCCGGGTGCCACACGCGGCAGTCGGAGCGAAACACTGCGACGAAAGGCAAGCCAGACTCGTTGCGCGCAAAACGCTCATCCGCATCCGAGCAAGTGGACAGCGCAATCGTTGGGGTGACCACTTTGTGCACCTAGGAAGAGTAAAATAAAGGAAAGAAAAATGAGGCGGGAAGTCCATGTGCACTAGCATAGAGGGACAAGATCAGAGCGCAAAAAGAGGCTGAGGCTGAGATCCTAGGAACAACCTATGCATGTCAGTATACCGCAGCAATTCCTTAAATAACAACGCACCGTCCAAAACGTGAGATTCAAAAAGTAGCGCCTCAACAAAGGGTCCGACGAACCGCTGTCGCAGCGTGCCCCAGGTTCGGCCGAGCCCAAGCTCTTGCCCTTTGAAGCTGCAGGGCCCGTTTCACTGCAATGATCCGTAGTGGCAAAGTAGGGGAACACAGCGATCACTTTCACAGGTTTTCGGACTCTCCTAGCACTTCCTTTGCCTCCGTCTCCTTCGCTTTCAAGGAACCCATCTTCACCCTGCCATGGCGCTGTTTCGTTCGCCGACGGCAAGGCAGACCTCTGGGTCCCGCCGGGCTGACCGTCGGGCACCGGGTTTTCGTCCTTTGCTCGCAGCCGCCTCCGCCGTTGTCGTTGTCTCCGATATCGCACCGCTTCCGCCCTACTTGATTCTTCTTCTTCTTTGTGCTGTTGTTGCAACCGAGCCGCTTGCATCTCCAGAGCGTCTTGCCGGGCTTTCACCTCGCGTTTCTTCAAAAACGCCAAGAATTCCGACGTTAAACTTGTTTTGAGGTGGCCTTGCATGTAGCGCAGCCCCAGGCGCCGGTCCAGCCAGCTGACGTGCTCGACGCTGAAGTCCAACAAATTCACGGTCTTCAATGGGGTGTTTCCCGGGGGTTGGCCTAACCCACCTGCGGTTTCCATGTGCTCGCGTGGGCCCGTGGCGACCACTCGCCGAAACACCGAAGCAGTGGACGCGAACCACGACGCTCCGTACGACTCCCCGTTGTCGAAACAAGCGAAGAAGTAAGCGTCTCGCCAAGCTTCAAGGTCAGCGCTAGCGCTGCCACCGCTATTGTTATGGTGGCTATGGCTGCTAGGCTGCGCTTCCGCTGCGGCCTTGTCTAATGCTGCTAGATGGGCGGCTAGTCCTGCGCCCCGCGCCGAGGTCAGAGGCGATGGAACTGGTTTCACAGCAGCGGTTGGTTTGGCTATCGGTGGTGGAGCTGGTACTGCTGCTGATGGTTGAGTGCGTGCTTGCAGTTGAGATTTTGCTACTATACGTGATGCTGCATCTTCTGTGGTATTTTCTGCTCTATCATGCGTCGCCAGGTCATTTGACCTAGAAGTAGGCGTTGCTTGTGGCGGTGCCACCGACACTGCTGCCATGACCGCTGCCTTCGCAAATTCAAACGCCGCTGCTTCGGCCTCAGCGTTCGCTTCTGCTTCTCGTTTCTCAATCTCTAGAGCCCTTTCTGCTTCTGCGTTCGCAGTTTCTTCTCGCCTCTGTATGGCAGCTTTCTTCTCAGCTTCTGAATTCGCAGCTTCCTCTCGCCTCTGTATGGCAGCTATATTTTCTGCTTCTGCGTTGGCAATCTCCTCTCGCCTCCTCAGGGCAGCTACTCTTAATGGCGCCCGCTCCGCTATGCGAGCTGCGCGCTTCAACTCGCTGCGCGAAGCTACTAACGTAGCGTAGGCGTCAGCTCGAGCACGTGCCAAAACGGCTGCTGTGAGCCGGCAAGGTGCCTCGTGCAATCCAATACCACCACCGATATTTCTTCCATTGCTGCTGTTGTTTTTGCTGTTTTTGCTGTTGCCTGCGGCACAGTACGGCTCGCCGGTTACTCGATGACAGCCCAGAGGACACGCAATGGCAGAGGTGTTCTCTTGAGCGCGGCATAGATCTCCGAGCGGCGTTCCAAAGCCTCCAGGAGAGGTAGGCAGGTCATGGTAGTTGTGGCTGCGCTGTTGACGCTCAAAGAGCCAAGTAAGCTTTTTGGCGCGCCTGAGTCCGGGCCCGTCGATGTCAACGGCATCTTTGCAAGGAGACAGCGCTAGCACTGGAGCCACTTCTTGTTGCTCTGCTTTAACCGCCGCTGCGTGCGCTACTTCTGCGCGTTCGGTGGCAGCCCAGAAAGTGAGCGCTGATGGGGCTGGGGTGGGCGCATTCTTCACGTGAGACGTCAATAGAGGTTCGTTTGGAAGGCTGAAAGGGCTAGCAGGGCTAGTGGAGCTATCCACAGGTGTCCAAGGAGAACTAGCAATGGCTGCTCTACTTGCATCTGTAGTTGTGCTTAAGGTGGTAGAAGTGTAGCGCATCGAATCAGTTTCGGCGTAAGGTGTTGAATGTGTTGAGCTTGGGGCGGCTGACCGGTAGTTCGGAGTGCGAAGGAGCATCACTGCGACGGCTAGTAACAACACTGCGTACACAGCTTTGCGTGTCACCGACATTTTAGAGTGTTTCGCCTGCCCAAGCCGGCCTAGAGTGTTGCCCAAGTGCGAGGTGCGCTGTGGAGTCCGCATCTTGGTAGCCTTCAATCAAGGGTAATACTACGCTTCAATTAAGTAACATTGCGCGCTCGAGTGCGTGCACTAGGTTAAAGAAATACCACTAGTATTACGCTTGCTTTGTTTATAAGTATCAAATTACAGAGCCCAGCGAGTCGTGCGCGAAGAATGAAGCCCTGGGGCGTGCCTCTTCATTTTCGCAAATGGCCTGATTAGATGACCCTAATATACAAGATGTGAAACAAAGACATCCCGGAACGAACGAGATCTGATGCTTCTATATGTACTGATATACTGATAATCTGAAATCTCGTGTTTGCTCGTTGCTTTGTTGCTTTGTTGCTTCATGCTTTGCTTTTTAGTGGGTTGTGCAAAAAATGACGGAATCGTGTCGACAAGGATTTAAACTCGAGGCTCTCCGACGCCTCTTTGACTTTAAAGGCCGCCGCCGTCGAGCTTGCGATGCAGCCGCTGCTGCGCTGGCTGCGGAATCAGCCTCAAAAGGTGTGGTTGGGAGGTTACATACCGTTGCTCAGAATTGGGGACTACTTCCACGTGTCGGTGAACCGTTAGGCCCTCACCACGCCGCAATGTCAGCGACCACTGTGCTTTTAGTGTTTTGGGCGTGCCGATATCTTGTTCAATCCATAGTAGCCTACCTAGCTCATCGCCGAGCCCGGAATCGCATGGCTGAAGCCGCTGTGGCAGCAGCGGCAGCTCAAGCGGAGGAGGACGCGGCGTGGGAGAGACGGCTTCAGCACCAGTTACCCGCTTCAATGCGAAAGCAGGCCGAAGCTATGGTTGCTCAACTACATGCTGTTGAGCGCGAAGCATTTGCAGTCATTCGAGCCAAGGAAGAGCGCATTGTTGCGCTGGCTGCAGGGGTTACAGCTGCTCAGGCAGCCGCTCAGGCATCAACTACTTATACTTCCATAGGTGGAGATGTTGATCGTGCAGTTGATCCTAGTGCCTCTGACTGGACTAAACCTAAGTCCTCTCATGGACTATTAAATGCGAGTGGCGTCACGGCGGCGAAAGCTAGCGTGCTCTCCGCTGATACGGAAAGTACTACGAGAGTTCAGACTCCCGAAAAGGTACGAAGCGGTCGGCTGTGGCAGCTACCAGACGTTGAGGGGCGCCCCATCTCTCCAATAGCCACAGCCAAACCGCAAAACCAATCCAGTGCTCTAGAGCCATCCAATGATACGGTTGCTGCAGAATCAGAGTGCACACTGTCAACGCCACCGAAAGCAGAATCGGATGAGGCGACGTCACCGGCAACCCTGCCTGGCTCAGAACATACTTTGTCAACAGATGCTTCGCCACCGGTGACGTCTTCACCCGATGCAACACCAATGAGTGAAGATTGTGCAACATCAGAGAAACTTGTTGTAACTACCGAACCCGAGCATGTTGCACAAGTAGAATCATCTTCAGAACTCATTGAGCCAGAGAATAGCTCGACAGACTCAGCTGTAGCGGCAACAACAACAACAACAACAACGACAGCCGAACCCGCAGCTGTAGGCAACCACGCTGCAGCTGCACAAGCTTTGGCAGCAGCGGCCCAATCAGAGGCTTCCGACACCAGTGCTGCAGCAGACGCCGCCGCACAGGCTGCTTCGGTAGCGCGTGCACAAGCACTAGTAGAGGCCACGCGCGCAGCCCAGGCAGAAGCTTCTCAGCTCACCGCTCAGCTCAACGTGCTTCGGTCGGCTCGGACCGCTGCACACGCTGCCGCGGAAGCTTTATCTCTTGAGCTAGCTATTGGCCCGGTAGATAACGACGGTGAAGATGGTAAGGAGGGCGACGAGGATGTGGATGGCGAACCAGGAGGTGGCAGCCAAGACGAAGGCGCGGGCGAGAGCGAGGAGGTGCAGGAAGGAGACTCGACAGTGAACAAGCCAGCAGCAATTGAAAAAAAAGAACCAGTAGTAACAGTTGGCGCTTCTGAGGAAATTCAAGCTAACCATAATCAAGCTTCGAGTCAAAATGGTGATGAAGAAATTCACCAGAATTCATCCGACCTTGCGACCACTACGACTACGGCTGTTTTAGCAACTTCGCCACCACCGGTGGCACCACCAGTGCTGCCCCCGCCGTTACCTACGGCGCCACTGATACCTAACGCAGCAATGAAACCAGTGCCTTCTTCTGTCAAGTCCTTGAGCACCCTCCGTGCGCTGCCCCGTCGCACACAGAGTGAAACCCCGCGAGGGTCTGTCCATACAGTGCCGGAAACGCCGCAGTCCTTCGGCCAACGCATCAAAGCGCTCTTTGGGAAATCAGTTGACCTTCCTGTCGAGCCGCTACCTGTTTCTCACACCACTGATAATTCCATAGGGCAGGTGTCAGCTCTGGAGGCAAGGCTGACTGCACTGGAGATGGACTCGGCGCAAGCGAATGCTAAGGAAGCTGCTGCAGCCGAGTACAGGCGAGTGCTGTCGGCGGCAGAAGTCTTTCGGTCAGAGCTCGCTGCGGAGCTAGGCCGAGGCTACGCCAGCAGCAGAGAAGAAAGCGATAGCGGCCATGCTGGCGAGAGTGACATGGGCAATGATGACATCAGTATTGACATCAGCCTCAACGGTGGTGGCAATGTGGAGGACAACGACGACGAAGAGAAAGACGACGAAGCGGAGATTTCGGGCGAGGATTACGATTTAGGTGCAGCTGCTCTCAATGAAGCGTTGCTCTTGTTAGGTCTACCGTCGTCTCGCGACACTTCAACGTCGCGCGCATCAACTCCGCTGTCTCAGGAAGGTATGAATGACAAGAAATATAGCAGCAGCAGTGGTACTGAATCAGCGGCCTTTCTCGCGCATTCACGCACCTTACCGCGAAGCGCCTTTCGGAGCCTCGATGCCAATCAGGCAGCCTCTACTACTACAACCTCATCTGCGGAAA
>Ga0307979_1003651_pt1 | contig 10256 bp, 6 predicted proteins | sample OrgLakmetage1058_FD_201833 | JGI IMG/M metagenome (GOLD analysis project Ga0307979, IMG submission 201833) | Saline water microbial communities from Organic Lake, Antarctica - #1058 | ecosystem: Environmental > Aquatic > Non-marine Saline and Alkaline > Saline | place: Antarctica: Organic Lake... | reverse complement strand
GACACTTAATTATATTAGGACGTCCCTTAAGTCTAGAATCAGGTCAAACACTAATTCTGAGAATTTGAGGGGTTTTCTGCTTTAATTATTTTTGCTAGGGGTTTTCTGCTTTATGCCCGTTAATACGTTATATTCGTGTAAATTGAGTACGTACTGTAACCAGTAACCACGAAAACCCAAGAGGCTCCTGGGTTTTCCTTCAGCGAAATGAGAATTTACCGGATCTTATGACCGGCACAAAAAACAAGGAAAGGCAAGTACACAGCAGTCACAGAGGCACATACAGAATGCACTTGAGCTGCACATGCGCTAGCAAATTGCTCCAGAAGGCCAATTAAGGCTCCAACTGGCGCCTTTCCTCAGAACAAGTCGGCGGGACTGAGTGCTCGTTCGTGTGTCACGTTTCAGGTCCACGAGGCAATTCTCTGGGCTACTTTTTGCCCCAGCAGGGAATCGTCTCAATGTTTTTCTCAGGCGTCGGGAGCCAGCCGATCTCAGCATCGCCTGTCCTCTTTCTTGCTAACGAAGTATGGATCACGTGGCTGCTAGGCTGTGCGAACACGAATGAACACAGGCCTACGAACACCAGGAATAGCTTCTCCGCTCCAGAAGCGGTACTTAGCGAGGTCGAACAAAGATTCGATTGTTCTCAGGCTCAGACTCACATGTATCCGAGTTTGGTGGGGGGTTTTCACCCTCCTCGTCCTGAACCGAATTCCTCTCCTCCAAGTCCAAAGTCATACCCACTCCACCGATAGGATGCTTTCACCCACCGAGGAGCTGCGAGCCTAGGCCCACTAGGATGAACAAAGAAATGAAAGAAGCCACATAGCAGGGGAAATCGTCGTGGATAGTTTCTTCGCAAATCATGCATAAGTTCAGTGGCTGCGCGGGTGACGGGAAACTCACCGTCAGCACCCGCGAGCCCCACCGAGGAAGTTGATCGATGGAAGGTACGTACATGGCCATATTGCTTCGATGCTCTCTCGACCACAAGAGCATTCCACAATAAGTCGCCGTAGACGATCGTAATGCACTGCCTCCTCTCTTCCACGGTAGAAACTGAACCCCGACCGGGCATGCTGTTGAAGAAGGGGTAAACGAAGATATGGCGGTAATGTGGGCATTAGAGTGCGAAAAATGGTAGCCGTAGGCCATTTGGTACATAAATATGATGAAATTATATGCTCCCTTCATCGGGGAGGCCACCCTGCGAGTCACCATGACCCTCATCCTTCGCCAAAACTACAGGGAGTCTACTGTCTTCCTGATGATGCCAGCATAATATTTAGGATTTGCCGTCATCCTCTTGGAATACTTATTGTAGGCTCTAGTCCTGGTCCCGGTGGCTAATTATGTAAAACTCTAGCAAGTCAGATTCGCCAGTTATGTCCTCGAATTATTCAGAACTCCAATAAGTCAGATTCGCCAGTTATGTCCTCGAATGACGTAGAAGTGCACGGCAAAAAGTAATTTATGAGCTCCCCAGCCAGGCCTCGTGTCCAGGGGGGGCTGTTAACGCCAACGAAATGGCCCAGCACTAACTCAGTAAATGAGTAAATTTAGTCTGCCTTCGGAGGATGAGGAGATAAAAAAATTGTTTAAATAGTGAACATGTGCGCTATTTACAAAGGGCTCAAAAGCTTAAGAGAACTAGGAGAACGTACTTCCCTTTAAAGTCATTTTGGCAAGTTTTCTGCTGTTGATCGCCATTACGAAGGACAGGCCGTTGTGGAGAAAGCAGACTTCCTTCCTCCAGTACCAACCTCTCCCTCTACTGGAACCCTGGATTTAGATGTGGCGGATGTGCTAACGCTGTTTACTTCACACAACCTAAGGTACATAAATGAACGAGTTATGGACAGGAGTAATAAATGGAGTTTTAATCCATTTATATTTTTCAATGGAAATGACAGCGAGATACATCACTTCGCCCTATTCTTTCGTTGCTTGAATGTTTGAATAAATAATTACTTGGCAAATAAGTAAGTCTGATTTCTTATTTAGAAGCTGCCAAACGCGACATATAATGAATTCTGCCAATCAAGGCGATTGAGCTCTAGCTCAAAGAATGCTCTAAAAAAATGCCAGCATCAACTCAATTCTGAGTTGATTACATTCTTATTCTTACTTACATTGTATGGCCTTATGGCAGACACTGATCTTTTATCAAAACTTTGCATCATCTGATCATCCTTCACTACCACTATGAGAATGAGAAGATGAGCCAGATGCCATAGTACGTAGTGAGTCACCACCGAAGTAGTAGTAAGTATACCTGGAGATTACTCGGCAAACAAACTACATGTGGGTCATTGGACAATTGGACATGAGTCGATTACAATCACGTTTCATGATTTCTCGAAGTCGTACATTCATGACACTTCCATGAACGCCAGAACGGATGAAATGGAGTGTTGTCCAGGACGTCGTTATGTTTGCCTTCAAATTTCCGTAGAAAATCCTGAAGTACTTGCACAAGGTAGCATTCAATTGCATGTGGTCTATACATTACGTACAACATGGAAGTATGTCAGTGGTCCTTTCTGGATAACGAGTGTTCGGCGGCGATTCCGAGACTTTGTTTGGCTACAGAAGCAACTGAATGCCGCAGGGCATTCACCACCGGAACTTCCATCAATGCATTTACTTGGCAATTTCTCCACTTCTTATAGTGATTCCGAAGCTATAGAGAAGCGAAGGGAAGCTTTGCAAAAATATCTAAATGATTTAGCTGATAGTAACATGAATGAGACTTGCGTGCACAATTTTCTCGGGGCTGACGATGCAGCCTTCTCGACGACGAAGATCAATTTAATGACGAATGATCGTTTCTTCAATCGACCATGCAGCTTTTTGATGGAAGATGAGATTCAAAAGGCAACTTACACCTTGATAAATCTCCTTGAAACCTCTGAACTTGATGAAGCAATTACTTCGGACATCTTGGACGGATGCGTTGGTATAGCATTTATTACTATGATAAATGCAGGTTTTATGTTTTCAGGTCGAGTTGGTACGGGACTTGTGGTGACACGTATGCCAAATGGCGAATGGTCTGCACCGAGCGCAGTCGGTTTAGCTGGAGCTGGGTGGGGTCTTCAAATGGGGGGCGAGTTAATTGATTATATGGTGATTCTATCTGACATGGCTGCCATTGAATCATTTTCTTCTGTGCTACAAATATCTGCAAGTACTGAACTCGCAATCGCTATTGGGACAGGAGTTGCTGGCGAAACTTCTTTGAACCTGGGTGCAGATGGTAGCAGAAGTATCTCAGTTGCATCTGGCCAATCCAAAGGAATTTATTTCGGTGCTTCGTTCCAATGCAGTGTGATGGGCTCTAGGTCTGACGTAAACGCAGCATTCTACACAAAAACAATTGACCCGCGTGACCTTTTGTCAGGAAGAGAACCCAGGCCCCCAAAGGCACAACCGTTATACAAAGCGCTCGAATTAATGGTATCTAAATGTTCTGCGGCACGGAGACCATTCTTGTGTGCCAACGGCGAGGGAGTAGCTTCGGGTGTGGTGGCAACCTCGCGAAGATGCTCATCAATACCACCATCGTCTGAAAGTGAAATGACTTCGTCACCAAATTTAGGTCTTGGGAGCGATGATAATGTTGCACAAAGATCAGGCTTGATTGAAGTTAACACGATTATGTACGCTAATCAGTGCGAGGAAAGTTTCAAGGAATGTGGCTCTGAAGGCACAAACGAAGATGTCCTTCCCACAGCACTTGCCGTGGGTGTGATTGCGGTTTCTGCAAATGGCGCAAAAGAACCATTGATAACGGCAGAAAATTCATGTGATGTGCGAAGCAGCAGCCAAGAGGATCTGTCAAATGCTTGTTCCAACGAGGAAACAGATGAGTCTACGTCGAGTACTTCAAGCAGCGGGCCGGAGTAACTTTAGTTTGCTGTAGTTGCTACCACTGGATTCTAATAGTGAAGTGAGCGAAGCAGCAACACCACAAGAGAGCTTGAAAAGGAAAAGGTGTGTTAGTGTGTTAAGGTATCCTCTTTTTCTCTTTACGGGAGACAAAAACAAAGGCCAACGGGACTGGCCCTCCTGTTGAAAATAACTCCACCGCCGTATAGTGAATTGAGGTCCGAGATGACGTGATATGCGTTACAAGTGGAAGCGGGCTCTCTCTTTTCTGCTATAGAACTCGCATGCTAGCTTATTATCGCTTGTCATTGCGGAATTATAGCTCAGATTGTAGTCACTAGCTGTGGCATGATTCGCGGTGGAAATACCGCCAGTAGGCGACTTACACACAAGGCAGTTCCCGTAGTTGCCATAACAAGCAAACGAATTGAAGTGGATGAAATAAGATGAAGTACCAAAAGCCAACGCCATTGCCCGCTGAGAACCCTGCAGAAATAGATACTTCACCTAAGAAGTATATATCGAGATCTGCTTGGAATTCGTCGGAGGGCCTTCTAACACATGAAGATACGCTACCGCACTACCCCACGAGCCCATTATCTGGTGCACTGACACAACCTATACAAGCGTCCGCAACGTAAACGACACAAACAATATCAACTGTACACTCAAAACAGTTCACAATATATCATTTAGGGCATATCACTGTGCACTTCGGAAAGTACCAAGCATTAAAAAAAATAAAAAGACAGAAACCATTTGTCCTACCTGAGCGCGGGAGGTAGTCAGAGGTTTATCCAATGTCAAGACGCGCGCGCCGGGAGGGGAATTCCGCGCACAACCATCTGCGATACCCGCCATGGTGGTGGCATCAAAGCACGTAGAGCATGCTACGATGAGCGATGCGCTGGCCCACGCTAACATGCCGCTGGGGCTCAAAAAGTCGCCTTCCCACCATTCTACAGGCGCGGATGCAAGGCTTTCTGCCTTTGCTGCTGTTGCATTTGCTGCATCTGCTGCTGCGCTCGAGGGTGCAAGCTCATCTCCGTCTACGGCTTCTCTTTTTGCGCCTTGGTTTTCCGCATCAGCTGCTCCAAAAGCACTGCTAACTTGGCCTTGTCTCGCGGCCAACAAGACGGCAGAAGCAGCTTGAGCATCGCGCAAGTAGCCGCGCATCATTTCTAGGCCTACACACCTGTTGAGCGCCGGATACAGCAAGCCCGCTAGCAACACGGTCTTGCCAGCACCGCTGCCCAGGTCCACGAAGGTCTCACCCGGGTTTGGTGCCATGGCGTCAAGCACAGCAGCCATAGAACTCGGCAAAATTTCGCCGTACACAAAGTTGACCATTTTCGGCCGTTCTGGGTTAGCAGCAAAAAGCGCAAACGGCTTCTTCTCAGCTTGAGCTTCAGGGAACTGTGCTGTAGAGTGATCTGCTGAGGACACTTCAGCTTTCTTGGCTCGGGCATCAGAGTCCGTTTTGGGCACAAGTGGAGGTACCGCAGTCAAAACGCTTTCGTGTTGGGCCGGTAAGGTGCTGTTCGACGACAATGCAGAGCTTGTTCCAGCAGCACTTGCAGACTCTGGTGGGGGCTGTGGTGGTGGTGGAACATAGCGGTCCGCCCATGCCAAGACCTCCTCGTACGGCATGGTTGCCACCGCATTGTAACTGTCCTGCAGGGCGGTCAGAGCCGCCGTCGCCAACGCCACCGTTGGGGTGGCTTCAGTGACTGGCAGCATGAGAAGCGATTGGTGCGGTGTAGTCAGCGGCCGTGTCGCCCACCGCCAGCTGCCACCGCTCCAGCCCGTGGTGGCCGTGCCTGTCTTGGTAGCCTGCGAATGAGGACCACCTGACATCAATGCCGCCAAGGCCAATTCCTGCTCCAATGACGCAATACCAGAGGGGCTGCCCTGTGCGAAACCTGCGTTTATCGGTATTGCCATAGACCTTGCTCTCTCTTCATGCGCAACGAGGGCATACGCGATGGCCTGACCAAGTTTGAGCTGAGCAGACCGCTGCAGGTGCAAACCGTCGCGTGGGTCGAGAGCAAGCCCAGCTGCGTCAACCACTATGAAGTCATTTACGTTGTGGGTGAAGCCATGTGCAGCACCAGCAGCACCAACAGTGGGTGGAACATTGCCAACGGCTGTCGCATCAGCGGCTATCGACATGTCTGAAGTCGTCGCACTTATGGCAGCAGTTACCTCGTGGGAGACGGAAGCAAGCTTGATTTGAGCTTCTCGCACGGCCTGTAGACCAGGTAAAGCTTTTCGGCCCGCTACCATACACGCCGTTACTGCCACCACCACGATTGGAACGCGAGTTGCATTCAGCCGGCTGCGCAGACTCGAGACAACCGTAGAGAAACGAGTCTGTAGCAATTTTAGGAATACGTAGGACCAGCACGGGGGGAAGTGGGAGTAAAAGAGCGGGCAAAGAAATGAATCATCACATACACACACATATAGGTGGAACATTGGAGTATCGCTCACATCGTAAGACTTTGCTATGTCCTCATCCATGGCGTCAGTTTCGCCTTGGTACCACAATATTGCCCGCAAGCTCGAGGTTGGGCCTGCTGCTGCAATTGCTACGACTGCTCGATCAATTGAAGTCTCTAACAGGGACACAGCAGGAGATCGATTCTCAGGATTCTTCGACAGTGGACTAGCGCTTCCACTCCAATCGTCGAGCGATGAACCGCCGATTGCACACGGCACGAGCCCAAGGGGCCGTTGCATCGCGCCTAGCGAGCGGAGGCCGTGAGCAAAACCTAACACTGGACCCACGCCGCACCTGACCACATAATAGTCGTTTAAATATAGCAGGAAGTTTCAGGTTGATCCCTGCAAGAAATCTTGACATCATAACACCCTCATCACCGGTCAGCTTTGAGCACGTCGATGTCCTTGTGGCAAGGTTCCGAAGCTAGCTCCCATGCGCCCGCAGCGGTCCAACGGTGAACGTCAGGGCCAAGATTTTCAGCGGATCCTTCTACTGAGCCTCGCCCAGCCATGTTGCTCTGCCCTAAAAGGAGGACGATATTCATTCGCACAAACGGTGGGGCCACCCTAATCAATGCGAGCTAAGATTGATGCAGCTACTGCTTGGTTGCTTCCGCGTGCAAACGTATAATTTGAAGTATGATCCCAATATCACGAAGGCCAAAGAAGTCCTTATGCTTGTTAATCTCAATATAGTCCTGGGGCTGAAGTCATGAAGTCTAGTTACTAGAGGCGTGATGTAAGCAGTAGTCTCGCCGTCCGATTTCTTCCAATTCTCATTTTCACCTTCTTTCCTCTTCTTTCATTTTTTCTCCTCATAAAAATAATTCCAAGGTCGAGGAAGTCAAAAAGAACGAAGTCTTCTTTTTCTCAGCTTCTTTCTTTATGGCTTCTGTACTTTCCTGTACTACAGAGTACGTAGTAGTAGTCTTGGGTCTTGGGACTGTGGCTGCTGCAATCGGGTGTGGTGTGCGGCTGCATCGAAGCTATAAGGAATCGTTGGATCACTTACCACGATAGGATTATAAGCAATGGATGAAGAATGGGATGACGATCTCGAGGTATAATTAGTGCTAGCGTGCACTGAAATGCGCCACAATTCGTTAGCTTGCGACGTGTAAAGCACATGAAGCTCATACGATGGCGCTTGTTCAGGAAACGGGCGGCGACGTGGGCGAGGGCCAAGACTTCACGGTGACAACTGACGACCGAGACCCACACCGTATATTCTGGTGAGGAAGTAAACTGGCCTTAAAATGTTGGGCTCCTCCGTGAACATACTATCGAGTTTTAACTTGCTTTGTTCCATCTCTCTACTTTTCCTTAACTTGACCTTACGCTCTACAACCGCTAGCCCGCGATGCCACAACATGTGGGCACCATGGGAAGATCGACAGCGCAAGCTTCTCATGCTCAAGTGTAACTCGTGCGCCCACATGGAGCCAGCCGATAACACTCGGCCAGTACACGAAAACTTTGTGGTGAAGCGCGATCAGTAAGTGCAGACTCAATTTGCACTGAACAAGGAGAAATTATCGCTCGAATTCATTTTATACTGCAGATAAGGTTCTTCATTTACCGATGTATAGTTCTCGTCTTCTCATGTTTCGAACTGGGAACCTTACGTTTGTTTTCGTAGGAACATTTTAGACAACATTTCGCCGTACATGGGACAAGACCCAACCCTCCACCAGCACGAACAAGAGTGCAGCAACTGCCACCACAACGAAGTCGTGCACTTTCAGGTCACAACTTTGAATGATTATCACACAGTGGAGACTTGCGTGTGGGTGTATGCTCATTATTGTTTCTATTCTAGAAGAATTGATCATCCATGAAGTCGCAGAGGAGAGTATAAGATAAGAAGGGAGCAAAGGGATGGTCAAAGGAACGCAAGAATCAGACAAATCATATCGTGGAAAATTATGCCAATGAAAAATGATCGTTGTGTCTTTGCACCCTTTTCTCGTGCTTCAGGCGGACGGCGGAGCGAAGGCTGAGTCTTTGAAGCTAGCTTACGTTTGCAAGTACTGCGGCAAGAAGTGGCTCTCGGGTAACGCTTGATAGACCGAGCGCGCATGGGCTGGCGCTTACTGACTGAGATAATGATGCATCTGATGGTCCGAGCACCTCCTTTCGATTTCCAGTTTCCAATTAAACAGCAAAAAGACGGCACTATCGCCGTGTATCACCGTGTCATCAGACATGTGCAACATCGACCTCGAGGGGTGACATGCAGCAGACAGCAGGCAGGTTATCAATCTTTTGCATAAGTCCACATAGCTCTTTGATGAGGGACACGCGGTTACTCAGTGAGAATTGAAACTCTTGCCCTATGAGTGTAAGTATACAATAACACATTGGATGTCTGAAACTCTAGAGCCCTATAATAGTATAATCCAGAATGAAGTCGGGATGCCCAAAAGTCCAAATCGGATTGGAAGACCGAAATCTCCGTTTTACTTGTAGTTACAAGGAACTGCACTAGGCCACGGGTATAGTCATAGCCTGATGTCTTAAAGCCGAGAAGAAAATTCCAATCGCTTTAGTGCTAATTGCTAATTGTACTGTATTGAGTATTGTACTGTATAATGCGCAGAAGGCCAATGCAGTATCAACAGTACAGTATCAGTATCAATACAGTAGGATACAAGCATATAAGTACGAGTATTAGTAACCTTGTTCTCTTAGCTTCAGCGCCAGTTGGAGCCTGGATTGGCCTTCTGGAGCGAATTTGCTAGCGCATATGCAGCTCAAGTGCATTCTCCATGTGCCTCTGTGACTGCTGTGTACTTGCCTCTCTACTTTCTTTGTTTTTGGGAGAGTATTAACTAGACTAGACTATAGACTTCAGCTGCAAATACGCTGGTAATTTTGGCGTTTCCGCTACAAATCAGCTTCCCTAAAACTTCACAAAGACATGTATGTTTCATTCGACTATAAGCGCAATTGCAAATCCAAGAAGCGCGCCCCTCTCTCTCTCCTCTTTCCTCCGGTCTCCCTTAACGAAAGCAGTGGCACTTCACTTCAAACTTCGTATGCCCGGTGCCAACTGCTTCTAAGCCGCCGCCGCCTCTTTTACCTACGGCTTCGGTGGTGGGAACAACAAGCTGGTCAGAACCCCGATTCCCAAGCACCCGCCGATGATTATCAAGCTTTCTGCGTCGCCCACCGCGAGGCCGAAGTATTCTCCAGCGAGTTTGGCACCTACAAACGCCAAAATCACAGCCACCGCTTGCTGTAAGTACGGCAGCGCTTCGACGGCGTCCGCGAGCACTGAATACACGCTCCGCAAGCCCAAAATTGCAAACATGTTGGACGCAAACACGATGAGGGGGTCTTCGGTGACTCCGAAGACAGCAGGCACGCTGTCAACAGCAAAGACTATGTCTGAAAGCTCAATGCACACCAGCACCAAAAAGAGCGGCGTCGCCACCCCATCTTTGAAAAATTGGTCTCCATCATATTCGTCCGTGGTCTTCACGAACTTTTGGGCCAACTGCACGATGGAGTTCTCGGACAAATCTTCGTCGTCGTCGTCAGCGCCGCCGCTCAGTAAGAGCTTCACGGACGAGGCAATCAGCACTCCAGCAAAGACTAGCAGCACCGGTCGGAAAAACTCGAGAGCAACTACACCAGCTCCGATGAAGATGGCCCTTAGAACAATTGCTCCCCATAATCCATACTGCAAGACTTTACCCTGGCTGCGTGACGGCGTTTTAAAGTAGTTGAAGAGCAGCAAAAAGACGAACAAGTTATCGACACTTAAGGATTCTTCGACTAGAAAGCCTGAGACAAAGTCGAGCGCAGCTTCAGCACCTTTCAAGTGGTAGATTCCTACGTCGAAGGCAGCAGCC
>Ga0307979_1003650_pt1 | contig 10257 bp, 11 predicted proteins | sample OrgLakmetage1058_FD_201833 | JGI IMG/M metagenome (GOLD analysis project Ga0307979, IMG submission 201833) | Saline water microbial communities from Organic Lake, Antarctica - #1058 | ecosystem: Environmental > Aquatic > Non-marine Saline and Alkaline > Saline | place: Antarctica: Organic Lake... | reverse complement strand
CAGCAGCAATAGTGCTGTTACATTAGGCGCTTCTTTATCCACAGCTCTACTCAAGGTACGTGCGCTACAACTCTCAATCCGTCGTGCAACCGCTCCTTTTTGTTGTTGAAAATTCCTTGCTTAAACTATTCGTAAATGATCTCTTGATCTTCAATTCTAATTCTGTTCAAGTCCTCCTCTTTGACCCCTTTCTCTGTTCCTTTTGATGCCACCACACTACGGTACATTAGTTCATGACTCGCCAGCCGATCTCAGCGTCTGACGTGCGCGCCCTCGATCCTGCCTTCTTCAAACACCGCATGGAAGCAATGCTGCATCCTGGAGGAGTCGAATACATGCAAGCGGTAAGTCTTGTTTTGAGAATATTCCTATTTGTTCGCGTGACGATAGTGATTAGCGTCTTCATTCTTTTTACGTTGTCACTATTGTTCATTGTCTCCACCTCTTGGTTGGCGCATGTTTCCTGTTAACCGCTCCTTTTTGATGCCTCTCATTCATATTATTATCCTATATTTGAAAACAAAGGTTTTGGGCGAGGACAAGCTGTTCTTCACATCAGAGCCAGGAGATGGCGTGGGGGCCGACGATTGCACCAGTGACTTCGCTTGTTCGATCAGCAGCAAGAACAGCAACAACCAATCAAATGAGAGCCAACGCTTACCCGACGGCATGGTATTGATATGTGGATGAATGATAAATACACGCGATCGTCAAGTGCACACAATATTGACCTTCTTTCTGTTTTTTTAGCTGACTCTTTTCAATCATTTCCTTTCCGAAAACGTAAGCAAGAGCACAGATATTGTGTTTATATCGCTCCTCCTAGCCTTCTTGAAGATGATTGAAATTCCCTTGCGTGTGCTTTACGGCAATTCTGCCTCTTTGCAAATTCCTTGCATCTGCGCCCATTTGTGCCATTCTCTCGGAAATAAACAGGTTGAATTGATGCCTGGTGGCGCAAACGTTGAAGTTAATGAAGACAACAAACTGGAGTACGTACTATGCGTATGTGCGCGCTCTCTGCGAGTTGTGGTGCTTGCTCTTTTATTTTTGAACTGTTTGTTTGGCTTCCTGATTTCCTTGGCACACGCACAACACTCCGTCCTATTGTTGCAGGTACTTGGTACGGCTGTCCGAGCATTACTTGTGTGGTGGGGTGCGGCGACCGCTGTCGGCCTTTTTGCGAGGCTTCCATGAACTGGTGCCGAGCCACCTGTTGCTGTCGTGTGGAATTGACGACAAAGATTTGGGGTTGTTGTTAACGGGTTTGCCGGAATTGAACTTGCACGAATGGCGTGCGAATTGTGACCTTGCGCCGTGTGCATCCATTGAAGCAGCTGCTGTTGTCGGACATTTCTTTGCCGCATTGGCTGACTTTGCGCCTCATGACCAGGTTACTTACTGTTCTTACCTTGGTCTCTTACTTAATTATAGCCTTTACAACAAGGAACTGTCCTTTCCTCTGTTCACGTTCCAATCCACCTAACACCATTTTGTTTTCGAGCCCAACCGACTTATTCAAATTGAAATTCCCCAATCATCCCCTCATCAACACAACCAGGCCAAAGTGCTTCAGTTCGGCACCGGGTTGTCGCATTTGCCCGTTGGGGGCTTTGCGCGGCTGCGGCCTCGCTTCAAAATTGTTGTAAAATTGCACGCTTCTCCAATCGAGCTCCCGACTGCCCACACCTGCTTCAACACTTTGGAGCTGCCGCCCTATGCTAGCCAAGATGTGCTCGCAGAAAAGTTGTTGCTAGCTGCCACGGAAGGCGCGGGCGCTTTCGCTTTGGCTTAGGCGTAGACAGGGCTTAGGTACCATACATCTAGCTCAGCTAGCTGAGAGAAGTGAGCTGGGTCTGTGCTGGGCCCACAGGGCAGTAGCAGGGAGCTCCACTTATTATATGTTTGCGGCTATTATACGTCAGTAGCCCACAGCCAATCAAGAGCCAAGGGGTAGCATCGTGTGAATATCTTTTAGCTTTTAGTGTTTAGTGGGAGTTGGAACTGAAATTAGGGGAATTGCGATAAGAATAAGGAATTCCGAATTCCTGATTACATCCGGGATGTGAATATAGTTCAAAATTTTAGTGGTTAGTATTAGTATGGCCATTGAATACGCGGTGTCCACAGCGGACTACGGGCTTATTGCAATTGGATATAAATGATTAACAAAAGGAAGCCAGCACGCCATCGAATTCAACTTCCCAATGAGCCACGAGACTCCAAAGAAGCGTGATAATCCTTGCACTCAAGCCGGCCATATCCAAATGCCGGAGCGCCTCCGATGCCCTTGGCCCCTTGGCCACTTATAAATGGCCTCCTGCTATCTACAGAAGGCCCACGAAGCAATTCCAAAGCGCACAGCCCAAATCAACGCCGCAGCGAGCGCCAGTAAAAGCACGCCCTAAGAAAATAAATGGAGAGAGAAGAAGGGGAATAAAGATTGAGCAGGGTTATAATGCACTGAAATTGGGCATGTTATACGAAAGTACTAGCAGAAACGAACCTCTTAACAGAGCACACCATCAAGTAAAAGGGTAGACAATAGCGACAGGCACGAGAAAGACAGCCGCGCATAAAGAATCTATTCGAGATAAAGTACCACCAATCCTCGCCTTCACCAACATTCCGACATGCTGTTCACAAGAACGTACACTGAAATACACACAACATGTACACACCCAATGTTTCCTACAGGTATGGTACCTGGTGCAACCTCTCGATAGTCATCTTGGTAGCGACTGCCGTCCGATGGGAATACAACAGAGCAGTGCCTCGAAGAAGCCAGTGGGCAGTGAAGATGTAGATTAAAAATGCAGCGACAAGCATGGGCGGGCTATTTGAGAGTTCTCCTGCGCTGCTTTGTAAGCCCCAACGGTCAAGATCCGCCCAGGCTTGCTGTAAGTTTCATGACACCCCACCCCACCAAGCAAGGGCCCCGTCACAATCGCGTAGGCAGATTGGCAACAGACAAATAAGACAATAATGAACAAAATTAGCGAGTAAAATTATCCCAACTAATCAATAGAGAAGACATTACTGCGCAAACTAGCTAGGACAGGGCTTCAATAGAGATCACTTTCTCACCTCAACAATGTCATGCGTAACTTCTGAAGCGAGTTCAAACGTGCATCCCACCGCCGCTGCTAATGCCTCTCTCCAACTGCTATTGCTACTGCTGCTTCCCAGCGAAATTTGGTGGTATTGATGGCATCGCTGGCCGATACCGCTGCCATCACCACAATTCTCTCCGTTTTCGGAACTGTTGCCTAGGTGAGAGGCTTGGGGCATTAGCACAACGCGGCGAAACCAGAGGGTCGCTAAAAGACCCATCCAAGGTGCCAAAACCCATAATACCCGCAACAATTTACACATGACTCTGTAAGTAGTACCACCAGCTGTAGCTCTATAGCTCCCACTAGGTCCATGCACCCGCACAGGTAGCTGACCACGATGACGCCGGTTTCGTTCGCGCTCCAAGAAAGCTGCCCGTAGGCGCTCTTCTTCTTCTTCTTCTTCTTCTTCTTCGTCGTCGCATTCAACACTTTTCAAATCATGGGAATCAGCCATTGAATCAATTGAATGTAAGGGGTGTGGCTTAAGTTGCAGCTTATCGTCGGGCAATCCACGAAGTGAAGAAAGAAAGCTATATGTATTAGATGATGCACGAGGCGAAGAAGCAGCAGCCTCTGAAGGCACTGCACGAGGGCTACATGACGCCACAACAGACGCCGCACCTGCGATTTCACTGCTTAGACTACTGCGAAGTAGGCTGTCGGCAGCACTTCTTGCAACTCTAGCAGCAGAGCTCGCATTCGTTGTCGATGTATTCAAAGGGTGGCTTACGAAAGACTCGCTACTTGTCGTGTTGCCGCTTGTCTGTGCACCAGTGCGAGTCACAGGCACTTCCCACGTTACTGAAGCAGGCGAATTCCTCAAAGGCGTGGGACTGGATGGGGAGTTTGGCACTTTAACGATGTTTCGACGACCACTGACGTCAATTTCTGTGTTTGAGGTTGTTCGAGGCACCGCTGCAGCTTGAGCGGCTAGGTCAGCAAAAGAGGACGCTTTGCGTAGAATGTCCTCGCCCCTAGGAACAAATGACAGTGCAGTAGCACGGATAGGGCCTAGTGCTACTGAGCTTAAGTCTTCACCGTCGGCGCTGCCTAGGAAACTTCCGCTGCTGTCGTAAACATTTTCCTGCTGCAGGGACAAGCCTTCAAGCAAATTGGAGCAACCCGAATTCGAAGCATGCGACGGCGATACCTTCAGCTGATGCTTAATGCGTTGGAGACCAACTTCAGAGTCATTGTCGGGCACATATCTCACTGACCCTCCTCGTTGACTGCCTTTTGTTGTCCTAGTGCTGATACTATCTTCGTCTTCCTCACCATCGGAGCTATAGAGCCTCGGGCGACGGTGCCGCTTCAGTGCAGCCGACAGCTCATTCTCCGGCGGTGCTTCTGTAGCTTTTCGTCGGCGAGGATTGCGGCCGTCAGCAACGGGCAGCGACAACATTACTGCCCTCGATCCTCGGCACAATAGCCCCGTCGCCTCGCAAACTCGAGTAGTATAGGAAGGTTATAGCAAGGGTTGGTTACACTGTAGGCTGGCAGGCAGGCTAAAATTGCTCCAAAAATCTTCCGATACCCGTAAAGAAAAGTACTACCAGAAACTATGTTAGAGCAATAGAGCAACAATTTCTGGTGTCTCTTGAGCATCAGGTCCATAGAGATGAAGGTATCTATGCTTGATGATCATAAACCATCAGCCATTAATGGTTCAACTGACCAACGCACGTGCAGCTTATTGTGTTGCTTGTTGCTTACGGAGTTGTTCTGATGATTCGCCGTAGGGCTGTCTCTTGATCCACTGCACTGCAATCCCAAATGCCAATTGGCTAATGGCTAATGCCCCTCCCTCAACCTCCTATTGGATGAAAAAAAAAAAGGGAATTGCATCACGCAAAAGAGCACTCAGCCCAGTCAGACTTGTTCTGGAGAATTCACCTATGCACGGCTTCTTGCTATTTGGTGATATTTCTTTGCAATTGGGGGGGAATTCCTATCTAAGCTAGCAACTAGCAATGTCAATGGGCGGCTTTGTTGAACACGTTGGCAATTTGATTGCATAGCTACTGTCTAAGTTGGAGGTTGGCTTATTATCGGACTGCCTCCCGTAATTCGTAATTCTTAATTTAAATTATTAGACCTAAACCGCACCGTAGAAATAAGAAGTGTGCCTCTTCTTATTGAACAAACTTCGCCAGAGCCATCGCTCGGGTGCCGACTAACTTTTAGGGCGGTCTTACCGCCCTGAGCTCTGCACCCATTACAAATAGTTCGGCTGGTCATAAGACCAACGGCCTACGTGTTCCACTGAGCCATCAGGGCGCGACATCATCCCAATGCCGTGCATCATGTCGTGGTGCCACTCGCCTTCGTACTTTTCGCCGGTGGCCCACTGAAAGATGCCTTGGCCGTGCATTTTGCCCCCGACGAAGCCTCCATTGTACCAGCCAACTTCAGAGCCGTCGCTGTCGGTCCAAACCACAGTGCCAATGCCAGCGGCCGTGCCAAACCGCATCTCACCGACATAAGCACCAGTCAGCTCAAGCTCGCCATTTTTCACGTGCAGCGTGCATTCTTTCTGTTCACGAGAGGAGATTGAGCATTTAGGGAATGCACTGAACTACATTTGCAAGAGCTGACAATGAAGGCAAGCTAAGGTCGAAACAAGAAGAAGAAGAAGAGTACAGAGCTACTACATCCCACAAAAAGAGCGTGGCTACGCACCTTTTCTGCGTTGGAGATGTACTTGTTGTTAGCTTTTTTGATGTCCTTGAGGCCTTTGGGCGTCTTCGGTGCTACTGCAGACTTCATCTGCGGTTGGTTGCCCAAAATGGCAATGCACTTCACACTCGCTGCGGTCACCGAATTCAAACCCTGGTTCAAACGCCACATTTTCACTTGGTACGGAAACTCTGAGTTCAAGTCAACGCTCTCAGCCATGCCCTTGGTGTTGAAAGCTTTCGTGTCTTCGATGGTGGACACCATCCATTGCTTTGTGGCGCTCACAAAGCGAAGCCATTTGCTAGCGTCACCATTTTTGTAATACAGAGGTTTGCCGTTGTACATTTCACCGTTGGGGACATATTCGCCATTGATGTTCCCACCGTCGAAGCCCGTCGCACCACTAATAGACACTTTCTGGCGTTGCTTTAAGAGCAACATGTCTTCTTCAAACTTCTTTTTCTCCGCTTCTTCGTCGGCGAGTGCTTTCTCTTCCGCAGCAATCTTCAATTCCTCTTCCAAGGCAAGCAGAGACGCTTCCGTGTCTATACCTTCGTCGTCATTATCGTCTTCCGACTCGGTGGTCGTATGGTCTGACACGGACATTGCCGCTTCCATTTTTGCTCGCAACGCGCCGTTCTCATTGCTATCATCATCGTCATTGTTGTCGTCGTTGCTACCCGCAGAGAGCTTGTTCTTCCTGTTCGCCATGGCCTGAAGTTCAGCTTGAGCTCGTGCTGCTTTTTCGAACTCTGCTTGCTGAGTTACCTGCTCTACTTGCTCTTCGGCTTGGTCCGCTCGCTTCACAGCTGAATCCAGTGCTTCTTTTGCAGCAGCCAACTCCGCGGCTAAACGAGCAACGTCGTGGTTGTCCTTGGTGTCATCACTTGGCGCACCGTTACTCGTGGGTACCTGTGGCTGGAGACCAAGCACCGAAGTGCCTAGGATATATGCATATGTAACCGCACGCGAAATAAATTATGGAACGAGGGAAACTTCTTAAGAGAGCAGAATGTGGACAAAAGAATAGAGATCTAATAGCTTGCTAGAGGTTGTCCACGTTCTCGCCTTGAAGAGCAAGAAAGCACCCCTTCGTCGATATCGTCATTACTGGTTTTTCATCAATGTCTTTTTACCTTTGGGCAGGTGGGCTCCAGACACAGTTAGAGTGAAAAGCTTCTCGTCCACGCACAAGACTTCGGCCGCGACCAGCGATAACGCGCGGCTCTCAGATACCAACTCCGGCGATTCGGACTTGATGTGCGCTATAATCCAAATGTTCTTCGCTCCTTCCAGAGATCTTGTAAGCAAGACGAAGAAAGAAGAAAGGGGCCCCCATGTTTACACGCATGCCCATAAGAGCGAGCGAACGGCCAAGTGATGTCAAGTCAAGGGTGACGATCGAAGGGAAGGTAAATATCCAAGGAAGACTGAGTGGAAAGCGTACGAGAGAAAATCCGTAAGGACAAGCAATCCGTAAAGACAAGCACAATGAAGTCATGTACAACGAGAGTAATCTTTTTACCGCACAATATCCTCGTGGTCCTTTTTCAACATGATGTTCAATTTGACAGGGTTTGCAGCCGTAGGATCGGCTGCAGCGCTGTCATCATCCAGCGGCTTATCATTCAACGACCACGTGTAACCTATGGGCTCCACTGTCACCTATACATTTTGTTTCCAAAAAGTGAACATAAGTAATTTTCAACGTTCATCATAGTATCCAACTTCGAAATCAAAGAATCCTTTCCTAAACATAAGAATACCACACCTGTTCTAGATCCACTTCCGCAGCCAATGCAGCTTCGTTCACATAATTGTTGCCACTCTCACTTTCGTCTACAGTGCCTGCAGCAGCATTCCTAGCGACGACCTCCGGGCTATCCACTTTTCTCCTTTTGCTAGTGCTGGTGCTACCGCTTTTGCTACCGGAACTACGTGTACTGCTGGCACTGGCCTTGCTTTTGGTGCTGCTTTTGGAGCTAGTACTGGCCTTGCTCGTGGCAGCGCTTTTGCTGCTGCTGCCACGCGCCGACGCAGTTTCACCACTACCACTGTTCTCATCCCTGGCAGCTGGAAGCTTCTTGGCCGTAGCCTTCGCTGTTGTTGCTGCCTTGCGCTTTGCAGGCTTAGGCTTCGCATCGGGCGAAGGATTGGGTGGTTCTGCTAAAGGTGCCCCACTTGCTTTGGATCGACGATCGTCTGAGTCGCTCCCAGCAGACCGACGAGCATGCATTATCGTTGCGCTGCGATGAGATCCCTGAGGCTCAAACACACCGTATTGCTTGAAGCCCTTTCCAGTGACCGCGAGGCGGAATTTCAAATGTTTCAATCAAAAACGGGGACAGGGGCATGCAAGTGTGCAAAAAGGTGACGGTTACTAAGGAAAGTATGTATCAAGGCTAAAAAGCACGGTAGGGGACACAAGCTGATAGAGATACAACTGATTTCACAAATAGTTGCGCATACCTGCAACGAAAGTGTCTTTGGAGGGTTACAACTAGTGCTCACATCCACAGTTGAATCCGTAGAAAAAGCTGTGGGCGAATCCACACATGTCTCCAATTGAACCTAACACGAGCGCAGTTTTCCAATGAACAAGGTGGCTATGCTAGCTATCGAGGTAATTCTAACTAAGATTGGCCTTCTTGATGCGGCACGCACCGTATCATCCGCGGACATTAGCTCTGCAAAACCCCTTTGCTCTGCAGCTAAGCTAAAGCTCAACCGCCGGTTTATGCTGAATACTCCATCCCGTTCCGCGCGAGCACCAAATCGCTGAATTGGCAGAATAAGTGCCACTGAATCATCCCAGAGCAAGCTGCCAAGCAAGCAGGCAATCGTTACGATAGAGGAGCGCATGTTGATGGATGCAGATAAGTGGTAGCCACAAAGCCGCAAATGCACTCCCGTTCGTATTAGGTGTACCAATTGTAAGCAGTACTTACGTAGTACTTAGTAATAAGCACTGTAAGCCAACTGTAAGCAGTACTGTAGTACGTAGTACAGATGTCAGATGTACGTACTTACTACAGATCTGTAAAAATTCTGAGAATCAGGATTTGTTTTACCCGGTAACTCATTTGCATTACGCAAAAAAAAAACCCGCTACGACTAGTGTAGACCTAATTCCGGTATAATTTTAGTTGGTGTCCGAGGATGCCATTATTACTCGAAGACCGAGCTTGCCATAGCAAAGAAGTGAGAAGTGTGTTTTAACCATGAGTGGGGATTCGTTCCTGTAGCCGGCATCTAGGCAGGAGAGTTGTTGACAGTAACCAAGAAAACCCACGGGGCTGCTGGGTTTTCCTTCAGCGCACTTAGCGATTACCGGATCTTCTGCTGAGTCGAAGTGGGTAAAAAACCGGAAATCCCGCGGTTTTCTTGGTTACTGGTTGTTGATCCTTATGTGAGATGCCGTATTGATGCATGTTACATAGATGCCGTGTGGTTTCAGATGCGGAACTGTGAGGGCACTAAGTTTGATCGTGGAACACACTTCATTCAGCACTTTTGATCTCGTGTGAGTGTGAGGAGTCATACGAATCTCTAGGATGGGCAAGTCTAATTGGAGAGCCTGACGTGCTTGATTTGCGCACATTCGCTCTCTTGTAAACAACTCGAGGAAGTGGAAAATTTGAACCGGCTGTCAAGAACATTATTCTCGGTCATTCTAAGGTATGGCAACTTTCATTGCTCGTTCAAGACTCCGTCTCGAATATCATGTTTGGCTCTAGGTAGCTCGGCGAGACTTTCTCAGCCAGCGGGTGCAGGAATTAACACGATGTGGCAAACGAGTCTCTGGGATGGGCCACTCTAATTGGAGAGCCTAACGTGCTTGATTTGCGCACATTCGCTCTCTTGTGAACAACTCGAGGAAGTGGAAAATTTGAACCGGCTGTCAAGAACATTATATAATAAAAATCATTGGGCGCAGTGGTCTACGCCGCAAGTTACATTCTCATACGTTGGCGTTTATTAATGCTCCAGGACCCGCGAGTACCTCCATGCCACAAGATATTAAACGCGAAGACTACCAGGTGTTTTTTTCCAACGCCGAGGTTACTTCGCAGCCTACATAAGTCGACTCCAGGTTCACAATTCTAACTCTACACTGCACGGCACATTCTTTCCACACCTTTGAATTATGAACTTTCACTTCACAATGCTTTTGATTATTTCCTTATAATATTACATGCACGGGTTCATTGAATCCTACTACTCCATTCTGCACTCAACAATATATACTATATGCAACCTAAAACTCCCATATTTTAACTACAGAGTATTTGTAGAAGTAGTAGAAGTGCTAGGCATTAGTTTAATAGAAAAGGTTATGAAAAGAAAGGGAAGTCCACAGCAGTTGTGACTTCAACCTCTGTAACTTCCCCTTACAGGGGAGATCAGTTTCTACATTTCCCGGGTACTCGCTCCGCGCTGAAAAGGAGAAAGAATTGCGCAGCGA
>Ga0307979_1003649_pt1 | contig 10257 bp, 7 predicted proteins | sample OrgLakmetage1058_FD_201833 | JGI IMG/M metagenome (GOLD analysis project Ga0307979, IMG submission 201833) | Saline water microbial communities from Organic Lake, Antarctica - #1058 | ecosystem: Environmental > Aquatic > Non-marine Saline and Alkaline > Saline | place: Antarctica: Organic Lake... | reverse complement strand
AATTAACTCGCGTTTGCACGAAAGGCACAAGAAATTTGGTCTACCCGTCCATATTTTTGATCATGCTAAAAAAAGTTCCAACAAATTTTTTTTTGGGACGCACACGTGTTTTTGTTGCCGACACGTAAATGGTCACCATGAGAGTCAAATGGCACCTAGAAAGGCCCATAAGGTCAGGTTAGTCGGCTAATTCGTTGATTAAAAGATGCGTAAGGAAGGCCACGGGCAAGTGGGCGAGCTTTGTGTCTAGAATTATGTTTTTTAGTGCCCAAACTGTACCAAGATAACACCGTTTTCACGTGCTTTAGGGATTCCCACTTTTCTTGGGAACAATCGAGGCTGAGCTCTCTGAAATTTCGCATGTGGTTTAAGAAATGTCAAATCTAACTTGCGTTTGCACGAAAGGCATAAGAAATAGGTTCTTCATTTTTTTTTCGTGGCAGAACGTTGACAATTTTTGGTGAAAATCAACAACCCATGGTTAGTTTAAACTGGCCCCTGTACCCAACGTAAATATTCAGAAGAATTCAGCGATTTTCATCCAACGGCGAGCATCTCGCCGTCTTCTAATTAGCAGAGGCAGATCTGCGTGGAGTTATTGCTTCGGTGCCTCTATAAATAATGGCTGCGGTTACTTACAACTTCAAAGCAATTGCACCAGTACGTCCTACTCCTCTACCCCACTACCCCCGAATCCTCCCCGAGTTCACTTCAATCAACTTCATGAATAACTCTTGACAACTCGAGTGTTGAGTCCAGCACTCCTGTTTATGATTGTCGCAAAGGCAATCACGATGCCGTGACATCATTAGACTGCCACATAATGCCACTTCCTTTAATATATGCGCAATTCAGGTCCCCGATGCGGACAGTTTTGTCGACATCATTCTGACTCGAACGCAGCGACGGACTCCGACAGTCATTCACCCTGGCTTCGCAATCTCACGGATTCGGTCTTTCTACATGCGCAAAATTAAGTTTACTCAGCAAACAGCCTCTGAGGCACTGGGGAACATTATCACTGGCTTTCCTCGCCTCGATGTGAGTGGCTTTTTTTTTTTTTTTCGGTTGGTTGTGTCGTTGCCGTCATTAGAGCCAAGTTCAAACCATCGCAGATTCTCACTCCTTCGCGTTTTGCCCATCATTTCCACGTTGGCAGGATGTGCACCCCTTTTACGCTGATCTCATGAACATTTTGTACGATCGTGACCACTACAAGCTTGCGCTAGGGCAGATAAACATCTCAAAGAGGCTTATCGATACTCTGGCCCGCGACTATGTGCGCCTCATTAAGTACGGCGACTCGCTCTATCGCTGCAAGCAACTCAAGCGGGCAGCACTGGGCCGCATGATGACTATCATCAAGCGACAGAAGGCAAGTTTGTCTTACTTGGAAGAAGTGCGAAAGCACTTAGCCCGCTTGCCCTCCATCGACCCCAACACTCGGACCTTGATTGTTTGCGGGTACCCCAACGTTGGCAAGTCGTCGTTCATGAACAAGGTCACGCGTGCGGATGTGGACGTGCAGCCATATGCCTTCACCACCAAGTCCCTTTACGTGGGGCACATGGATTACCGTTACCTTCGCTGGCAAGTCGTGGACACGCCGGGTATTTTGGACCACCCGCTGGACGAGCGCAACACGATTGAAATGCAGGCCATCACTGCGTTGGCCCACTTGCAGTGCAGCGTGCTCTACTTCCTGGACATCTCGGAGCAGTGTGGCTTCACCATTGCAGCGCAAGTGGCCCTCTTTGAATCAATCAAGCCACTATTCGTGAACAAGCAGCTCATCCTCGTGGTGAACAAGATCGACGTGCTGGCCATGAAGGACCTTTCGGAAGAGAACCGCGCGCTCATTCTCGGCCTCGCTGAAGCGGCCGGCGTGGAAGTGATGGAGATGAGCAATGTCTCTGAAGAAGGAGTCATGGCCGTCAAAAACCGCGCCTGCGATCTTTTGCTCCAAGCGCGTGTTGATTCGCGGCTTACCGGTAAAAAAGTGTCAGATGTGCTGAACCGTCTCACCGTGGCCGGCGCTGACCTGCCATCCTCCGAGCCTTTCATCCCGGAGTCAGTGCTTGCGGCGCGCGCAGCCGGTCTTCTCGGGAAAGGCCGCAAGACTGAAAAGCACCTCATGCTCGAAGGTGGCGGTGCAGGAGTGTACTCGATGGACACGAAGAAGGGTTACCTACTGGCTGATGACGAATGGAAATATGACGCCGTGCCCGAGATCATGGACGGCAAGAACGTGGCAGACTTCGTTGATCCTGAAATTGAGGCCAAGCTCGATGCGCTCGAGCGCGAACACGAGCAGCTGGAGGCTGAGCACTCCCGAGCGGATGCTATGGCATCGGACGAGTCGGACCTGGACGAAACCGATTCGGCGCTGCTTGGAGCCATCCGCGAGAAGAAGACTCTGACTCGCGAAGCGTCCCACATTGCTCGCAACTCGCAGTCGGCGCGCATGCCTCGCACAGCACGCCAAGGTGCAGGCCGCAGCATGGCCGAGGTGGTGGGCCACTTGGACAGCGTTGGGGTGGACACCGCCGGCATCGCGCAGCGTGGCCGCAAGCGGACCCGCGACCGGCATTCGGACAAGGACCGGGATGGCGAAGGGGCCGACAGCATGGCAGTGGATGGTGCTGGTGGCGGTGACGACGTGGAAGCGAAGCGGCAGCGCTCCAAGAGCCGTGAACTAAGCCGTACGCGGTCCACGAGCCGCGGGCAATCACTCGGCGCGAGCGAGCGCGGCCTTTCGAAGCCTGCCGACCGAGAGAAGGCGGCTGTTGAGCTCAAGAAGCTCCAGAAGAGCGCTCGCGGGTTTGGCAAACACCGGCGTGCGGGCGAGTCGGATCGCAAATCGCACCAAAAGAATGTCCGGCACATGGTTGCTGGGAAATCTCCAGGCCTCGGAACGAAATCGCATCGTTAAACGACTCTCCAGAGTTTTTGCGAAGATGGACTTGTCGCGAAGTGGCTGGAAGTGGCTTATGGCATCGACAAGAACCAAGTAGCTGGAGCTGGAAGCGGCGAAGGGCATTAACAAGAAACAAATCGAATCTGGGTCCACATTTCCTTTTATCATATCTGCTGTATTCGCGGCTGAACACTGAACTTGTTTTAAATATCCTGGCCTTGTGCGTAATTTACTTATAATTCCAGATATCAGTGCACCATTTCAGCATTTCGTATCCGTATCCCACTTCCCCATAAACAAAAAACAAAAACAACAAGTGGCGCGTAATAGCTAATGGGCTCGGCGCAGTGCGAAATTCTGCTGAATTTATTGGCTACAGGTCTCCTGCAGCAAACGTAGTTCTGTTCTTGTTTTTCCTATTTCCTAAATTTGCTATTTGATTTGGAATTTGCGGTTTGTGGAAAGTGGAACTCGGAACTGCGACGAAGCAACCTGAATCCAAATCCCATATCTTGCATCTTAGTTGATCAAGGTTCAAAGCAAGCACCGCCTTCCAACTTGCCACTCGAACCCATTTCGCTCGGAAGAAGGGCTGAGTGACCATCATGGAGGCGGCAGGCGGCGATGGCGATGGCGGTCCAAAAATATCTAGGCCACATAAAGATAAAAACCTCTGTTCAAAGTGGTAGCCAGGAGTCCGCTTGCTTGATCTAGCGCCTTTTCTTTGATCTTACAGCTCCGTAAAGTTTCCTTTTTTCGGCTCCTGTCTCCGATGGCTGAGCCCAAACCATTGCCACATCCCCAACTTCGCCGATGGTTTCGAGCCGCGAAGACTCAGCCAAGAGGCGCTTGCGATGTTGGCGCTCTTTTTTAGTGACTTGGCGGCGAACCATGTGGTCTGTTTCCCATTCTTCTTTCTCTCGTTCTTCTGCCATAAGCCTCGACCGCGCGTCTTCTCCCAGCCCGGCCACGCCACCCATACCGCCTGCAACTTCCTCTGGCGACCCCAGCACCTCACTCCGCATGCTTTGCAAAGTCTCAGATCGCTGCATTCGACCACGCATACGTTCAAGACGTCGCTCTTCTTTTGCTGCACCGCGTGCATCGTCCTCAAATGGAACAGCAGCGACTTTGGGGGGCTGGTATACGTCAGGGGAAGGACGTTGACGGCGACTTTCGGACGAGCGGGTGCCTCCTTCCCTCCCAATTTCGCCGTCGTCTGCTTCTGATGTCATTATGTTATCCAGGCAAGGCTGAAGATGAGCTTCATTTTCATGCGCTCCACTGGGCCCAAATGCGTCCTGAGTAACTAGCCTGACGAGGCGATCGAGCTGGTGTTTCATCTTTAAATCTAGAGGTCGGAGGCGCTCGAGGACACCCTGCAAAAGCAAAATCTGTTCTACAACAGGATGCCCTGAGATGTTGCCGCCCTCGACTTTTAGAAGCTGATAATACGTTAAATCAATGCAGTACGAGAGCAGTAATTCTACTTTGGTCATTAAAAAGTCGAGCCCAGGGTCTGGGTCGGCTTCTACGCTATTCGCTTCACCATGAAGCTCGTACGCTTTGACCTGGAGAGCTTCACACAAAGAGGCAACTCGTTCGGCAGTCGCCTGAAATTGTGCAGTAGCTGAATCCATACTAATGCACCTCCTCACTCCGCGCCTAGGAATATTATGGCTTAAGGTACGAAGCTAGCGGCTTGTGGCTATTCGCAATGGCTTGGGACAGAGTTACGAGAAACGAGAGAGGGACCAGCGATCAGCGAGCAGCGCGCGCGTATCACCGAAAACCGAAAACCGTAGACGAACGACTACCACAGCAGTTGTCACTAAAACTGGTATCTTATCTGGGTTGCGCGCGAGTGTCGTCGAATTCAAATTTTTGTAACGAACGCATCGCACCAACGCATCAACATTCGTTGTGAGGAAGTGAGGAACCCTTGCCGATAGAATGAATTAGCGCCCGAGAACGAGGCTCAGCATAAGTCGGGACTTAGTAGCAGCCAGTACTTGAGGCACGAAGTTCATTTCTAACAAGATTCGATGTGGCTTGGTGCTTTCCTTCTGCTACCAACAGTTCAAGGAGCTCTCCACGATAATCAAATTCAAACTCATGGATGTAACGTACAGAGCTTCTATGATTTCAATTGGGACGAAGTTTACACGCGGAGCCGTTACATGCCACAGGGCTGCTCCTGTAGCGATAGTGCGATTGATTCGGATGCTGATTGCACGATTTTTGACTGCGACTGTGGATGCGATCTGACAGCCGGTGCATGCGACTCCAACTGTTGCTGTGACCCAGACTGCTCACCTGCGGAAGTGTCTAGGTTTGAGAACTCGGATGCAGGGTGCACATTACATGAAGACAGTCCTGCATTTCAACAGTGCTACGACGTCGAAACGGTTTGCGCTTATATTTTCTGGCATTTCCTGAAAATTTGTTGACCATCGATGCGTACGCCTTTTCAGGTGAACGAACGGTACGACATGGAATATACAGGCACTTCCAAAGAAGCCATCGATGAGCTCCTCTGTGTTTCCGCTGAGAACGCGGAAATCAAAGGCGAATACTATTCCGATCCAGGGAATTATGAAAGCGACTCGACGATTTTCGACGATGCGAAAGGTCAGAAGGCCTACGCGTACACGAGCGTTGTTCCGGGCAGCACAAAAGACAGCGGCACAGCTACGGTGCGTTGTCTACCGGTTTAAGATAGTTTAGAAAACTTGCGACCCAATGCTATAATTTCTAAAGACGTTTATCTTGTAGGAATATTATCGAGGCGACGCGATGCGCGCGGCCACTGCGAACGGTGGGCGGTCTGCTTTCGGGGGATACTTTCCCATGCCCACAGCAGGTCCAGGCGGGCAGTGCATCGAGACGAGCTATGGGCATTTCATGGAACCCGTGCGATCGAATTCATGCACACGAATAGTTGCTGATCTTAAAGCTTCGTGTGAGACAGCGTTGTCGCCCGAGCGCTACACCGACATCAGGTTACTTAATTTGTAAATCTCTACGAAAAATGTGCCGCTTGCCCGTTAGCCTCGTAGAACATGGTAACGTTCCATCACATGTGTTTTATTTTCTCTTCCTGCAGCGTGTGTGCCAACCATAAAACGTTGTTCTCGAGCTGCGAGAATTGGGTGAATGTCGAAATCGGCACAGTTTCTTACCGCAACCCGCACACTCTTGAAGAGTTCACAGAATCCATCGATTCAGCTCCAGTAACCTCACTGCACCTCGAGGGCTCCGACGTAGTATGCGAGAATTCTATTGTCGAAGCATGCTACTATTTCTATTACTCGCCAGAGGGTGCCATCACGCAGGTTTGTCTCACGTGGTCCCTGCTGACCTTTTCTTCCTTCCCCGCTTGCCCTAATGGCCGATCCATCCTGTTCTGCTAAGGTGATCCTTGACTTGACCGTTACGAACGTGACTGCGGCGTCGCCAACGATTCTCAGCCAGGATTACTCCATCGAGTGGGTTTCGTCTTCACCGCCGACTGTTGATGCAGTTGCGGAAGGCAATGCCGTGCTGCGCTCTCGATCCGGCAACCCGGGTTACATTTCAGGCTTACCGCTACTCAACGCAGAGTTGGTGTCATCCGAGTCCAGCGAAGCCATGAATGCGCGCGTGCCCGGCTTGCTCGTTTACGGGAGCTCCGCGACTCCTTGGTGTGATGACGCGATTCCAAACGAGGTGGTGAATTTCGGTGAGGATTTGATGACGGGTTGTGCGCTCGAGGTGTCTTACAGTAATTTTACGGAGCTGTGCGCGCAGACAGGCCCACTGGTGCAAGAAGTCACGCCTGGGCGTAAAGTGCCCAAGTATCTCTGGATGAACAGCAGCTTCAACTACCTCGGTACTTTTGGGAATGCGGACCCTTTGGATCCTTCTCAGTGGATGGAAATGTCCATCGAAGAGCAGCCGAATGAACCGTCTCTCGACGACGCAGCGCGCGTGTGCAGCTCGCTCACTACCTCGCTGCATTACCAGTTCCTTGTCGCCTATGTAGGCTCTACGAATAACCCACAAGCCAAGGTCGTAGGTGCTCGCGCGTTCTATGGGACAGAAGCAGTTGTCTTCTCATCGGAGGAAGACACTCAGAGCATTATGCTGACTACAACCGTAAGCTTTGTGACCCTGGCTCAAGAGGATTACGAAACCTACGTCCCGCCGGCACCTCCTGTACTGTGGGCCGTGCCTTACGACGTCTTTTACCCTTTCGACGTAAGTGCTGGCAGCTCGCGCTTCACTCCATCTCGATTAGTCTTAGTCTACGCGATCGCTGGCGCGGTGGCAGTGGTCTTAGTGACTATGCCCTGAGGTTTCGTCTTGTGAGCACTATTCGCAAATTTGGCCGTTCCTTCGCCTTCTGGCTCACACGTCTCATGTCGTATTCAGGCCAATGTGAATGGATAATAAGATCCATTGAACTGGCTGATCAGCGAGCCTGGTGGTTATTAAGCCCTGGATATAGAGCGCTCATATTTTGGCTTGCCCAAAAGAAAAGAGCGAGGTGATTTGATTCGAGCCAACTGGCTTTTGAAAATCAATGGGTTGTGGCGGTGTGTGTTGGGGTGGGGAGGTTCTGGCGGCGTAAATGCTTCAGTGTTCAGTGGCCTCTCGCTCTCGCTATATACTTAGAAGTAATGAGTTTTTAGTTTATTAGTTAGAGCTAGCTTCGCATTTGCATTTGCATCTCAAATTTCGGGATTTCGGATTTCGGGCGTCAATTGTTCAATACAATAGTGAAAATGAAAGTGTGCGAGTTCAATGAATTGCGAGTTGCATGTTACAATGCGCAGAGCACAGTATACGAAATAACAGTGGCTTTGGAGCGGCTTCGTGGTTGCGGTTAACCATTGGTTGACTTCGACTCAGCACTTTACACTTAAGCTCGCAGCTCCCACATCCCACACCCCACACCCACACCGACATCCCAATTCCACTCCCACTTTCCTTCTCCCTTGGGGGACGTCTTAGCGTCTTGCTGTCTTACCTAGTTGGGTTATGCAACGCTGTTTGGGAGATTGTGCGCGCGTACACGGCGTGCGTGCAAAGCCCTCGTCTTCTGAAAATATTCTCGCCTTGCCTGTTGCTGTTGCCTTGCGTCTTGACTTGGCTGCTTGACTTGTGACTTGGATAACCCTTAAGAACGAACTGCCCTCTGACCTGGGGGCTGGGGGTCGCTTCCGCTTCCGCTTCTGTTGGTGTTTCTAGTTTCATACGCAGTTCGATAGGCGATAGGAGATGTTTATCCGATGCCGATACCGGATATGGATGTTTAATATTACACCACGAATAACCCGGCCCCTTCGCCCCTATTCCCTTTTAATGCAGGATTTGAGTTCGCAGGTTCGCAGTTCGAGGACTGCTACTACTACTACTACTACTACTCCTACTCCTACTTCTGCTACAACCAGTTTGCGCCTTGACCGGATTCATTTCTTTTTGTATCGAAATCACCTCCTCGTATTTGGAACTCTTTATGCGGTTAATGGAATCTTATCCCGCAATCATAAGCGCGCTGATCTGGCACAACGCGCGACATCTGTTTGTACTTACAATCTTGAAGAGTCAGTAATTCCTCAAGAAGCCGCCTATTCCAAGCTCCATTTTTAAGGATGCTGAAACAGCATACCGTGATAATACCTATCAATGCTGCATGGCGTGAGGAGTAGTCTGTGACGGAGTAGTGCCCGTGCTCACAAACCACCCAAAGGGCGATCCGTCCGGCGACACGCTCGGTGACCTACCAGCCACTTTCTTCTGCAAGACCTGAAATAGAGAGCAAGTAAACGAGCATATGCACGAGCAAGGTCCTGCTAGCAAACAAGCATGTTGAAATGTTTTACCTTCGGGGTTAACCGACTTATCCCATCGTTCAGAGGCGTGGACGACTGTGTGTTTGAGAGGCTTGGGCTATCCCGCTCCCAGCAGCCTTCCAACGCATTATTACTGCCGGAAAGATGAGGTAAATGCAATCGCGATAATTACGGCAAATATACATCACATGATTAAACTTTTATAGAGCAATTCGTTTACCTGTTATTTTCCTTTAGGGAATTTGAGCTATTGTCATTAAAACTGCTCGCGTTCGAGCCAATAGACCTGGCATATGAGGGCAAGAAGTAAGCACACGACGCAGCCTTCCACAAGCAATAGGAATGGTGTTATCAACTAACTTAGTGCTCACTTCAAGGCAGGAGGAGCGTAGCCTCCCAGCAACCATATCACTGCTCCAAGAAGAGGATGTCTCCAAGCGGCCTTCTCTTCCTCAGCAGCCATATTCTATCGAAGCTTCAGATCGTACACCACTTTGCTCTTCGATAGAGATTATATAGTAATAACTACACGGGGACAGCACGTGCCGGAAATAACCACTGAAAGGCCTTCTAATGTGCTGCGCCTAGCAGCCGTTGCGTGATGGCGCAATTCTATCAAGGGTGCCTATTGCCTATATCAGTCCACTTCGTCAACGACGTCGGTGTCAACTGCGTACTTCCGACGAGACGTTGCGACGTCGAGACACTTCTTTTTGCACTTCAATCTGACTTCGATCAAGGATGTAGACCCTTGCTTCGATGTTTGATTTCCTCACACACAGCCTTGAAGATATATGTCACTCTATGACCCAGATACGTCAATTAAAAATTCAATGCCAAGAATTCGAAGAAGTAGAAGGTGAGAAGGTCAAGAAGCAAGAAGGGCAATACGGAAGGTGTTAGTTCTTTCCAGAATTCAAAATTCCTTAAGGAGGTACTCCCTAACGTACAATCGTCCCATGGTAGCAAATCAATTGCTGTGGAATGTAGTGATAGTGATAGTTCATTTTGTACTTTTGCACGAAGCCAACTCGCAACTCCAACTCCGATCTCTTAATAGTCAATAGACAAACAGCAAACAGAAAGCAGAAAGCAGAAAGCGAAAGCAGGCCCGCTTTAACGTCCTGGCGTTCTGAATTTTGAGTGCAACTGACCCACCTAATTGCCCAAGTATCAATTATGCGCATATATGCATATGATATATGATACGCGCTCAGTCCCGCCGACTTGTTCGGAGGAAAGGCGCCAGTTGGAGCCTCAATTGGCCTTCTAGAGCGAATTTGCTAGCGCATGTGCAGCCCAAGTGAATTCTTTATGTGCCTCCGTGGCTGATGTGTACTTGCCTTTCTTTGTTTTAACTGTTTTTGGGAGAGTATTGTTGGACGTTGCGTACACCTACGGAACTGGAGTCACAACAGTTGGATGCTACGTATACCTACGGACATCCGACAGAAGACGGAAAAGAGACAAGCTAGTCCCAGCTCCGTACTTAGCTACTATGGA
>Ga0307979_1003644_pt1 | contig 10260 bp, 10 predicted proteins | sample OrgLakmetage1058_FD_201833 | JGI IMG/M metagenome (GOLD analysis project Ga0307979, IMG submission 201833) | Saline water microbial communities from Organic Lake, Antarctica - #1058 | ecosystem: Environmental > Aquatic > Non-marine Saline and Alkaline > Saline | place: Antarctica: Organic Lake... | reverse complement strand
TGCAGATTGGGGTAAATAGGAACTACTGTCGGGAGCGGATTTTTAAATCGGACAAGGCCAACGCAACTAAAATCAAGGAGGAAATAATAATTCGTTTCGCCGCTACTACACAGTGGTAAAATCGTGCCTTCCTGGTGCGATACAGGGAGGATTTTACCCCCTCCCTGTAGAAAAATACCTCCCCTGTAGTGGCAAAAAGACCGAAAAATAGGTCATGTCTCGGATGCTCATGAAAAATGTATAAATCGATGCCTCTCGCCGAGCTGAATCGAGTGGTATTATTCGCGCATGAAAGTTCGTTGATTCAGCCCCGACTTTTGACCGATGAATTTTTTGCCCGATTTCGTTGGTCGTGCCTTAGCTAAAAGTAGAGCAACTCGAGAACTCGAGGCCTGAAAGGTTACAGGGGAGATCCACAGAAGAATGGCGTTCTTTTTTTTGTGAACATCAAGCAAGCAAAAGTTGTTCATCAAGCATCAACCATCAACCATCAAGCATCAACCATTTCGTAGCTTTTGCTACAGATCTAACTTACTCCTTAGCTGCTCCAGACATTATGTGGCCTAGATTTTTTGGAGCAGTAATAGTTCTGCTTCCTAAAGCATCAATTCATTTTGGTTCCGCAGTCGACTTTCCTTCTATCGTTGACGCTGACGATGTGGCGTACTTCGCACACACCTATGATTTAGACGGCTTGCACTGGGCATTAGAAGGAACTTTTAACTTGAGCCACCGCGTCCATGGTGACAATGGTGTTCGACCCCTCTTGGAATCTCAAGTTGCGCGAGGGAGTGGCTCGCATTACAGGTAAATTTACTGGTGTTAGAAAGGCTCCATCCAGGTATTGTACTGCAAGAGTTGTGATGCTTCGTAAGCACTTCAACTTCATATATAAACTTTTTGATTTCGCATCATCACGATATAAATTGAACCAAAATGATAGTTGCAATTTGTATGTATTTTAATCTTTCCTTAGCTCAGCTTACAAGCTGAAAATGGACTTGGAACAGGCCCAGTACATAGCTGATGGTGGAGAAGGAGCGATACCTCAGGATACTAGAGACTACTTCAAAACTGTTGTTACGCCTATCCTCAAGGACACCCTAGCACGAGTCCCTCCTGTTGAAGACTTGAGTGCAAGCGGCGGACTTTACCCTTTTGGAACTCTAGACCGTGCTTCAGGCATAGGCAGTGTGTATAATAGAGCTCTCTACATGCCTGAGTACCCAGAGCTTCCTCACAGTGATGACTATTTTGGCGAAGGAGGCAAGGATGTGGTTGGAGTGACCGCGAGGTGGTTCACAGCGTCACCGCGGCTTGTCGTTATAGATGATTTATTATCTTCAAAGGCGTTGTCTGAAGTGCGGAGCCTTTTGGCAGAATCGACAGTATTTTATCAGACTAAAATGCCTGAGAAATTCGGTGGATATGTTGGGGCATACATCGATGATGGACTCCATCAGCGCCTCTTGTTGGGTCTTTCGTTTGCGCTGCACAAACAATACCCACTTATCTTTAAGCGTCACGATTTACGATACATGTGGGCATACAAGTACGCGCCAGGAATGGGCGGTATCAAAATTCATGCCGATGAAGCAGCAGTGAACGTGAATATCTGGGTCACACCCGACGACGCAAATGTGAACCCTGAAAGCGGAGGCCTGGTCGTCTTCACAACAAAACCAAAGGAGGGGTGGGACTTCGAAAAGTAAGCTATTTGTGATCAATCATTTTATACCTTTTGCTGGTCGAACATCTTATTCCACTTAATCCATACTGCGGCAGGTACAACACGGATACTGCTCGTGTCGTGGACGAGATCTTGAAGCCAGCAGGGTTTCAAAATGTTACCGTGCCATACAAAGCCAACCGAGCAGTGCTATTTGATTCCATGCTTTTCCACCACACCGACCACTATGATTTTGTACCCAGCGGTGGCCCAACGAAACGCCGTATCAACCTCACTCTTCTGTATGGACACCAGCAGCCCTACTGCGACCCCAGTGACGAGAAATCTAGATGACCATTCTAAAGAGCACATGTGCTAATTGATCCGTGTATTCGCATCATTTTATACCTCCAATTTTTGTGATGTAATCAACTTTCGAGGACGATGGACATTTATCAATGCTTCACCATCTTCACCACATGTACTAGTACTAATTGAAGAAGGGACACCAGGAGCAGGGGCATCGAGAATTCGCTGGTACCAAGAGATGTGAGTACAAACGGTCACGTCACTTAAACTCAAAGAGCGCAGTAGCATAGGGGCACTGCAAGATTTCAGGGGTTATGGGAAGCCAGAGCTCTCATATGACCAGGCCGCCAGCGCCAACTCCTATAGGCAATAGCGTCTTCGGTGGCACATTTCCCCTTTTTCCTTCGGTTGATATACTCCCATTAAAACTACTACTGAGCGCTACTGAAACCACCAATTGTGCTCTCCCAAACGCATATGAATTATTCTACGACGCCGATATTCAAGCTTTAATTTAAGAGCCTTCGCATCTTCGTGTCTCCGTGTCTCTCCAAGCTCCAAGTGTAGGGGTGGTGTACATTACGAACTTGGTATTTGAAATTTACGGCTTTAAGGGGGGCATGCTACTGGAGTTGCATCGATAGAAATGAGGCAATTTCCGAACCCAGCGACAGCAGCTCGAGAATCAGTCGCGTAGCTATCACTCCGTACCTCGGGGCTATCATTGACATCAATCCGCACCCATATTTGGCCGTCCGATCCATGGCGAACTGCGTGAGTGCGTTGCAGTTGCGGCATCGCTTTCCAGCCGCCTGGCACTAGACGGCCTTTAGTCATTACCATGGAGTCATAAAGCTTGTCTCCTTCGGACAACGTGATCAAATACTTGTGCCATGGGCATGAAACGCACGGCTTGCCGTCTATCTCTTCAATATCTCCCAAGGTCAATGGCCCTCCGGCATGAAAGCAAACTGCGTCCAAGCAAAACAATTTACCTCTGTAATTGATAACCGATATGCTTCTGCCATTGAGTTGAACATGTAACCGCGCATCGTGTGATGCAACTTCGGTGGATGATCCGACTGGATACCATTCCTCTACCATTTCGGCTACTGTAGTCATGTGTGCTTCTGCATGCACCGACTTTCGTGAATAAAATAGATATCACAAGGAGCAACGTGATTAGAATAGCTATTGGCTTCCTAAAAATCAGAGCAGATTTATCCTAGCATCCTGCACCTGTGTAGTCACGCTCGGCCCTCGATGCTACGAGCTACGAATGCTGGTTAGGATCTTTAGTAATCATTACAGTTATTAGCTGTTTACCTAAGTACAGTATCTGTAACAGTAACGAACTTTTGCAGAGAAGAGAGAGCACTGTGCACTGACTGTAATCTGCAATCTGGACCTGGACAGTACACTGTATACAGTATTGAAACAATTAATTTTGTAGTTTGTTGGAGCACCAAGCACTGCGCCGACTATAGCCTAAAGTGTTAGCTACGCGCAACTAGCCCTGCGCCACCATACATCAAACACTGAACCTGCACCACACAGCCCAAACCCTCATCCATAGCCCCAATCAGATCCCCACTCCAAACTTTTGAACTTAACTCCAACTCCGTGCTCCTCCTTTAACTACAACTACACTGCAGCTTGATGTAATTTGAAGTATAGTAAGTAGGTAGCAACTTTACTCTTATGAACTTTCTAGCGTTTCCTACTACACTTATTTAGCCCGAGTTCCATGCACGCTGAAGTGATGGATCAAATCAAACGCGTAACCAGTTACCAGAGTGAGCTACGTGCCGTGCTCTCTTGCTGTACGCCTACTGTAGTCTAGACAGCACAATGGCAATGGCGACTATATGCGGTTTCGGGGAAGCCAAGTAGGGCAGTAAAGCGAAGTATATCGCGCTGCTCTAAACCAGTAACCAAGAAATCCCACGAGGCTGCTGGGTTTTCCTTAGGTTTTCCTTCAGCGTTATTAGTAATCACTGGATCTTCTGTCGAGCCGAAGTGGGTAAAAACCCGGAAAACCCGCGGTTTTCTTGGTTACTGCTCTAAACCTCAAGGGCTAGATTCAGGGACTAAAGGTGCATAAGCACTGTATGTCACCAGCCCATCCACATTGCCTGGTGGGCTCGCTGGCGCTTCAGCCCGGTTCTTTGCGAGGGCTTCGAGAGCTGATTCACGAACAGGCCGTGCTCTCGACCCTGATGGAGTCTGCAGAGCAGATGTTGCCTCTGCACTGCCGGACTGCGAGGACGATGATGGCGAAGCTAACGCTGGCCGCATGCCGTGGCTTAAGCTGCGCCGGACTGGCCGCCGCACAGGAGGTGACGCGCCTGGAGTTGCGCTACTGCTACTGTTGCCGCCGCCTTGAGCTCCGACCCTACTGCCGCTGCTGCCTGCAGGAACCCCGTTGCTAGCAGGAGAAGCCGCAGTGCTCGCGTCCCCACTCCCCTCGGGTTCTGGCGTTTGCGACGGCGATCGGCGCACGAGGCGGCGGTGGTCGAGCGCGGCCTTGTTGCTGAACTTGCTGCTGGCAGGAGAGTTGGAACGCGCGCGTGGCGTGGCTGGGTTGCTGCTCGACAACGGCATTGATCTTCCTCGGGTGGTTGGCCCACTTGCGCTGGCACCACTGGCACCGCTGGCACCGCTGGCAGTACCGTTGCTGATGAAGCTGCTACGACCCACACTGCCTGCCGTGGCGGAAGATGTCGCCGTGAATGCTCGAGATTGACGGCCGGCACTCGCGGCGGGTGAAGGCGAACGGCCTCGAGCACTGCTGCTGGACAAAGCACCGCCGCCTCCTGAGCTGGCGCCCCTGCGAATCACCGGTGACCGTGTACGCGGAGAAGGTGTCACCAAGGTGCGGCCTGCACTGTTGCTGCGGCCGCGGGGGCTGCTAATGATGTTGCTAATGCCATGCTCACTGCTGCGAGCACCTTGTGAAGTCGCTGTTACAGCAGGGTCCACAATGACGGAGAAGCCAGTGCTGCCTGGCGTCTGTGACCGCGACCGGAGCGGGCGGCGCGGTAAACTGCTGCGCGAAGACGACGACGACGAAGAAGAAGCATCGACCGCTGAGGGGCTGCCAGTGCTCGGAAAACGCCGTGTAGGGGTCATGCTGCGCCTCGAATTTACCGACGAAGAGGCTGTCACTGATTGGTTGGTTGTAGTACTATTGCTAGTAGCGCTGCGGTTCCTGGTGCTGGCGAGGCTGTTGCTGCGAGGAAATCCCGGCGGACCCGGGCGCGCTACGCTCCCATTGGCTGAGCCTGCCGTGGAAGCAACAGGGGTTGGCCGAGGTCCTGAAGGCGCTGCCGCAGACTCCAAAGACGTTTTCTCCGAGTAGTGCGTTTCAAGGAGGCCATCGGGGTTGTTCATGGTGCCTGGCCGCCGCAGCATTTGCCGCAGTGGACCTGGAGTGGTGCGCTGTCCAGACTTAGCCACTGCGCCTTGGTCATTGCCTGCGGAAACACCGCCACCACCACTGGCAGCAGCAGCATTTGTACTAGCACCAGCGATTCCCTCCTGTGCAATCGTTTGTGGTGAAGCCATCTCGTTTCCTTCTCCCACTCCCACGGGGGTGTTTGGTTCCACAACAGTGCTTTCTTGCTTCGGTGCAACCGAGCGCTCACTTACTGCATTAGACTGTGCACCACTCTCTGCATCAACACCCACGCCAGCCGCAGCCGCTGCTTGCTGTTTCTTGGCAAATGCGGCCCGCTGGCGGCGGCGTTCGTGTTCGGCCAGCGCTGCAGCGGCTTGTGCATGGCCCTGCGCTGCAGCGGCAGTACACCACTTCATGGCAGTGGGTGGAGACCGCTTGCAGCCTTGCCCGTGCTGGTAGGCCTTGCTGAGGTTGTACTGGGCGTTGGCGTTGCCGAGTTGAGCTGCCTTTTGCCACCACGCCACCGCGGCTACTTTGTCGGAAGCCATTCCAGGCGCGCCCGTCATGTAGGCAACCTTTTCAAAGGTGGAGATACAGCAGGTTGCATCAGAACAACCAAATTTAAAAAGGTTAGAGCAGTATCATGAAGCCGTTGATAGCAATGCTCGTTATGAAAATCACCAAGTAGAAGAGGAGGTGGGTATAACAGATTTCATAGGTATATATGTGCTTACACACCCCGAGGGAGCACATGGCTTCTGGGTTCCCACTCGCGGCGGCGGTGGTCCAAAGTGCTACGGCACGGGCCGGGTCCGCAGGCACTCCATCCCCACTCCACAGGAGCAAGCCCAGGTTGTTGGCCGCCTCGGCCGAGCCCAGCTGAGCAGCTTTTTCGTACCAGTTGGCAGCGCCAGTAGGGTCGCGGCCTCTGACATTGCTGGCAAGGCTCCCGCCGCTACCACTGCCACCGCTACCGGGGCTGCCACTCCCACTGACACCGCTCACCTCGTTCTCATCGTTGTCGTCACCAGTGTCACCGCTGCACAGGGCAGCTCCTAAATTGTTCATGGCCTCTCGATGACCGAGCGCGGCTGCGCGAGAATACCACTCGAACGCTGCTCTTGGATTAGGCAACACGTCTCCGTTCACAATAGCGGGAGTAGTTGAAGTCGCAGATGACGTGGCACCGCCACCACCACCACTAGTGTGTTCACCTAATTCGTTGTGGCCGTCACCGCTACTAGCTAGGCGAGCGCTGTAGCCGCGTGCGCAGAGGAGGCCTAAGTTGTGCATCGCCGCGCTGCAGCCGGCCATGGCCGCTCGCGTCCACCACTTCACTGCTCCTTCGGGCTTGTACGGCACAGCGGCAGTGGCCGTAGCGGCATTCTTGTCGGCCTTCTCACTGCCTTCTTCTCCGGAAGGCCCCAGCATGTAGCACACACCCAGGGAGCACTGCGCGCTGACGTCACCCGCTTTGGCCGCCTTGGTCCAGTACACCACTGCTTTCGCCACATTCGGGGCAGCAACAGAAGAACTACCCAATCCTCCTTCTACTCCTTTTCCTCCTTGCCCTACTCCACAGAACAGCGCGAGCCCGAGCTTGGAGGCCGCCGCGGCGTCGCCGTTTTTGGCCCGCAACCGTAGGCTCGTAAACCCACGCATGGCGCGCTGCACTTCAGTTTCCTTGCTACTATCTTCAGGTGCTGTTGAACCTGACCCAGCGGGATCATTACCACTGCTGCTGCTGCTGCTGCTGCTTGTGCTGGCTAAAGGAGGAGCTTCGAGAGCGAGCTCCGCGTCTGAGATGCTACCAACGTGGTGCTGAAAGCGTTGCGACTCTGGCAACACCGCCGTCATTGCTACAAACGCCGATGTTTTCCTCTTCGGTTCACCCTGTGCTGACCCTGCCGTAGCAGCCCCTGCACTCGGTGGTGCTGCTTCCAATGGAGCTTTACTCAGCATATCGCGTGTGCTAGCAGCAGCCGCAGCAGCTAGGTCAGGGTTGGTAACGTGACTGGCTTGCACAGTCGATGCTTCAAGAGCTGATGCCTCAACCCTTGAACTGCTTGACGCTTTGTCCGCATTGGCACTTCTCTGCCCGGGCGTGCCAGAGCGCGACGACCGACGACGCGACGGCAACTGCACTCGCCCATTTCCAGTGGTTACTGTGGCAGGAGAATGAGCCCCCCAGCTGCTGCCTCCTCCTTCTCCTCCTTCTGGCGAAGGCATTGGCGCCGCTGCCGTCGCTGTGGTGGTCTGCCAGTGGCTGCCGGCGGTGCCCTCGCCAAATGCCCCACTGCTGGTGGCGTCAGAGCCAGCGCCTGCAGCGACGGCGGCCAAAGCGCTCTCCATGTCGCCTGTAGCCCCTGATTCTGCCGCGTAGGAGGCGCGAGCCGCATCTTCAGCGGCATCCGCAAAGGCCAAGGCGGCTTCAGCGTCTTCTTGACGAGCCACGCGAAGCTCTTGGGCGGCGTTCTGGGCCGCTGCAGCGGACGCTGCCACTTGCACCTCGGCCATTTGCGATCGAAGCTGAGTGCGCTCGGTCGCTGCTAACTTAGCGCTTTCTTCGGCTGCTGCGTCGCGCTCAGCAGCAGCCACTTTCTCGTTCAACGCAGCAATCCAAGCGCCCCCGTTCGTTGAGCCCGAGGCTGCTGCGTCGCGAGGTTGACCTAGCAAGATCGCCACTCGAGCATCTCTGCGCAATCGGATCTAGAAAACACACACACGTAGATATCAGAATAGGAGAGAACGACGGCGTGGGAGTGCAAGGAAGATAGTTAGCGCGCTTATATTATTGTCTTCAGCTTACAACAGGCCACGGTATATTCAAGAAAAGAAGCTTGTACCTACACTTGAACTGAAGATCACCAGAAGATGTCTCTAAGTCTGTCTCTCACTTGAGCTATTGAAGGCTGAAGCTCTGAAAATACGTTGTTCTCTAAAGCGGCGTCGCTGATTAGGCGTTGCACCAAGTTCGAAATCTGCTGAGCGTGCTCCGAACTGCTATCCGCCGGATGTGCAGCCAACAGCGCCAATTCGCTCGACGTTAAAGCAACACCGCCTGGGCTGCACGCAAAGCTAAACACGCGCGTCCCTGAATAATCAAGTGATGAGGCTGCAGCTGTGCGGTGGCCACCATCGTGATTTAAAGGCGAAGGCGGTTTGGGTAGAAAGGGGTCCATCACTAACGGCTATCTGAGGGAACAGAGGGGGCTTCGAGTATGCTGGCGCGAGACAGAGCGAGGATCACTTGAGCAGCCTCCTAAGATCCGACTCCACAATCGCAATCGAAAGCGCAAGCAAACGATTGGCGCTAGTGTGGCGGGTTGAAGCTAGCTACAGACCTGTAGTAGGGCATCCGCCCAGTTGTGCCATTCTCGTATTACAGTGTATTCGGGATTTCGGGTCTTCGCTTCATCAGCTGCTTTTTCGTTTTTCCGAGAATCGATTTGATTGGCTGGGTCAGCCGTGTCCATCACACACACCACGCCGACATACGCAGCAGGAAGCAAGAAGACAATGGCTTCCCGGAGCCCATCCGCTACAGTTCGCTCTCGCAGCGTAGCGCCTAAGCCTTCTGGCGGAGTTTCTAGCCGAAATCGCAGCGCTTCTGCTCAACCCACCGGCCGTAGTCCTCGAAGCGTTGGAGGTGCTCCCTCGCCGCGCGGCATGTCGCCTCGCTCTCCACCGACCTTCAAGGAGATGAAAGAAGCCGAGGCCCGTCAAAGACGGAAAGAGGTTAGAGCTAAGCTAGTCGCTCTGCCATAATTAGGGTTTGATTTCGTTGAAACTGCCGTGAAATTGGTTGTTTTCTGTTTGTAACTTCTCAATTCGCACATTCCTTACACCCCACGCCTTTATGAGCGTAATTCGTTTGTTGCATACATGACTAGGAAGCGGAAATTCGCCGCGCCGAGCGCGCTGAAAATGCTGCTCTTAAAGCTGCCGCGTCAGATGAGCGTAAAGCCGAAGAAGCGAAACGTCTTGCCATGCAGAAAGAGGCCGATGAAAAAAAGGCTGCGGTACGTTTACCGTACAAAAACAAATGAATAGAGCAGTCAGAGTTATCCTTTGTAGCCACATTTTAATTCAATTAGCTCCCAAGGAGTATTTACCAATTAGCCATAATCTGACCGTGCTGAATACAGGCCATTAGAGAAAGAAAGAGGATCGAAAAAGAGATGGCAGCGGAAAAAAACAAGTGGATGTCCGAGAGCCGCAAGGCTGTCCTGGCAGACGAAGCGGAGCGCCTCAAAGAATACGAAAGGGTGCAAATCGAGGAAGCGCGCATCAAAAGCGAGCAGCTAAGAGCGGTACGTATAAGAAAATGGTCATGTTGGGTTCTCACATTTTTTTGCTCATTCCAAAATGATTTTGTTATTAACTGGGGTTGTTATAAACGAAACGTTCTTGGCTTAACTCCTTCACCTTCTTGCATGTCGTACTTGTAGGCTCAGCAGAAGCGCAAGTCAATCGAAAAAGCAACCAAACACGAGAAAGAGGTTTGGCAATCCGAGGGGCGTAAAGAAATTCTAGCGAGAGAAGCGCAAGAATTGCGTCGCCTCCAAGAGGAGGAATTGCGGGAGTCTACCCTCAAGAGCGAGCAGAAACGCGCAGCGGAAGAAGTGCGAAAGGCAGCCGAAAAGGCTATGAAGCATGAAAAGGAACTGTGGCAGTCAGAGGGCCGCAAGAAGATTGCCATCGATAAGGCTGAGGACTTGAAGAGACTCCAGGAGCAAGAACTGATCGAGAGTAAGCTGAAGAGCGAACAGAAACGCGCTGCAGAAGAAGTGCGAAAGGCAGCCGAAAAGGCTATGAAGCACGAGCAGGAGGTTTGGCAGTCAGAGGGCCGGAAGAAGATTGCCATTGATAAGGCTGAGGA
>Ga0307979_1003643_pt1 | contig 10260 bp, 4 predicted proteins | sample OrgLakmetage1058_FD_201833 | JGI IMG/M metagenome (GOLD analysis project Ga0307979, IMG submission 201833) | Saline water microbial communities from Organic Lake, Antarctica - #1058 | ecosystem: Environmental > Aquatic > Non-marine Saline and Alkaline > Saline | place: Antarctica: Organic Lake... | reverse complement strand
ACGATGCTGCTGCTGCTGCTGCTGCTGCCCAGTTTACTGCCGCCGGGTGTTGTGGTTGGCAGTGGTTCGCGACTTTGAAAGCGACGTTGAGGTGCGAGTGCAACGATGATTGGTGGTGACGCTATGCCACGAGACCACACATCGCTTTGATTAGAATTTGATCTCTCACTCTTGCTGCTGCTGCCATCACTGCTCCTGCTGCTATCACTGCTGCTGCCATGGTTAGTGCCAGGGCTATTTCCCGGTGAAGTCGAAGTTGACTTTGGCACTAGCCAAGGCTGCAGTGCCACTACTATACCTGGCATACCGGTTTCGGGGATGCGCTCGAAAGTGCTTGAACTTCCTCTAGCGTCTGCATCGTCACTATTTTTGTTGCCACCCTGCGCAGCAGTAGGCCAGAGGCAACTCGGAAACGCCAAGTGCAAGACATCTCCGTGGCCTCCAAACTCTAAGAATGCATGCAAGTGGTTGTCATTGCATTCAGTCAGCCCAGGGACCACCACAGAAGCAGCCCATGTTGTGTTTCTGATGCTACTAGAAGTAGTGGCGCCGCTGTCACAGTTGCTTATACCGTTATTGCTCTGAGCGCTGCTGCTGAATCCGTCCCCGTGGTCGCTGGCCCCCCTAGCATGTGCAGCTTCACTCGGAGCCAAGCAAATTTCCAAAGAGACGTTCCGAGGCCACCTCTGTTGTTGCGATATTTTTGACATCACAACAGCGTCAGATGTGACACGCGTTGGGCCGAGGAGCAGCAAATGTGCACAGCTGGTGGAGTGGTTCACAATAGCGGCAAATTCGATGTACAGATAGGGGGGCAAAGACATAAGAGCAATACGCAGAGAGAGAGAGAAAAGCAAGAATTCAGTAGGAGTTGTTAGATGATGATGAAAGTTTCAGCAGATAAATAAGAGGCATGTAGGTTGTGTGCATCAGAGAGAGAGAGGAAGGGCGCTGCAGCTTGAAAAAATAAATCTTAATACGATACTAAATTCGAGATCATCAGTTTAGCCAACAGCGCTGCACTAATTCTTACAGGGTGGATTGGCGTAGGGATAGGGTGTCGGCGAGGGACTGGCGCTCTGCGGCTCGCTCCAGAGCTACCTGAGGGCGGTGACACGTGTCACTGCAACGACTAAGTCTTCGTCCAGAAATCAGGGTTCAACGACTAAATCGCAAAATAATGCGACACAAAAAAAACACGATCTAGTAGGTTCAATGCCATGTTATGAAGGTGTGCTATCTCGTCTACGCATACTTGGAATGTGTGCGCTTCGTAAACGAATACCTATACCTCTAGAAGCAGGTCATGAGCCCAAATGACGTCTCCATGAAGGGGCGACAAAGTTGCAAGCGATACCTACGGGAGACAAGGGAATAGGAGACTGAAAGAAATAAAAATCGATGCGGCGATGCAATTATTTGTTTAGAAGATGCAAATGAAAAGATTGCTTCATCTCCCTCACTGCCTCTGTTCAGCTGCATCTATCAAATGCAAAAAAAAAAGACATTGAACTGGGGAGCCTGCTTCCTGCTACAAGGAAGCCAATTTTACTAGCACTCACTTGGGCGGTGACGTCGTCGTTTCTTGAACCACTTTCAAAGGGTATCTGCAGCGACTCCTCGAATGCACCGCCGAACGCCTCACCACTGCTGTGGTTACTTCCTTTGCTGCCCACGTAAGGATGCCACTTTTCTGGGGCGGCTGGACGAGGGTACCAAAATGCGTCGTGCACATTGACAGATGGCAACATCAAAGGATCCGTTGCTTTGGCACTAGCACCACTAGCAGCTGCCGCAGTCTGTGCAGCTGTATCAGTGGAGGGAAAAGCCTCCGTGACTCTGGATGAATTGTATGCGTTGCGAGCACGCGACGTCAAAGAGGGCAGCGGTGGAAACGGGTGAGACTCCGCCGTTGGGCAACTTGGGCTTACACCCTCACACCGCATAGCGTTCGCCACCTGCGAGGGTTTAAAAGGTGGAAGACGAACACAGAATGAATACCGATACAGATGACAAAGCATTCAAGGATGAAAAATTTAGAAATACGATAAATCTAGACTCATCTTTAGAATGAGCTCGGTTAGATGTTTAGGTATACCTGCACAGTGACGTCAGACGACTCGACCAAAAGCACGCCGTCTTCACGAGAGTATGATGCTGGCAACGTCGACGAAGGTGCTGACGATGGAGATGGAGGTGCTGCCCGGATTTCGGCACGAGCTGTGAAGCACCCAGGCGGAAGCGGCAACAAACTCGGCGGGCGCTCTCCGAAAGCGGCACATGTACGCCTGATCTTAAATGGTGAAAGACCCGCAGAGGCTGGTACGGTAACGACGCACAAAGACGCTCCATTCAGCATATTCTGCTGCTCCTGCTCGTATCGATGGTGTCATAAGAATGTCAGGTGTTGCAATAGAAAAGGGCACGCATCTAATATATTAATGCCCTAGCCTGGCGTATAAAGCTAGCCGGTTCTAGCAAGCTAGGTAAGCATTACTTGAGATAGCGACTCAAGCAGTAGTACATCGACCAACAGCGCGTGTGATGCGCCCTGAAGCAAGCAACTGCGCTCAATCGGCTTGAGTAGCGTCAAGCTCAAGGTAGCAGCCATTGGTAATGGAGTAGGAGGCCATGCTATTAGAGTCTTCGATTCGGCAGCTGCAATGGCCAAGGCTGCACCAGCCCAGGCATAGAAAGCTCGTGGCCTAAGAGTACTATTATGAGGCATTCTATCGAAGCTGAGAAAGGCCTGAATACTCGTGCTGGCTGGCTAGCTAACTAGCTAGCCACTGCTAGCTAGCCACTGTGCGGGTGGTATCTTCTAGCTAGCCTCTGAAGAATCTGCAAATTGTAATGGCCTCCAGCTTCATTTGTACCAAGGGTTGTAGAGTTGTAGACGGGGAAAGTAGATACTTTGCTAGCGTATTTGCGATTTGCGAGCTTTGAGCTGGACTTTTGTAGACGAAGAAAGTAGTGTTGTTCCAGGAGTGTTCCGACGAACGAGGAGTCCCGAGTTCCGAGTTCTGAGTCCACCCCCTATGATCGTTCTATCGTTCACCGAGAGACCATTTACGAAACCCCAACGGACAAAAATTGCTGCCGACGACTTTGGTTCATGACTATTTTCACAAAATGGGGGTAGCTTTGCCTCCGCGATAATGCCTGATAGCATTACAATGTATGCAGCCACGCTCACAGAAGCTTAGCAGGCCTTTACCCTTATTGTTATCGAAGTGTAGATGTGCCCAATTCAATGTTCTATGCTATCTGAGACCCACAAAAACTGTCATAACTTTCACCCTGACGATCTGGCTACACTTGCCTTCCCGCAGCTCCAGAGTGACATAAAAGCAACTGGCGAGCGTCTATGATGCACGATTTAAAGCCCTTAGATAATATTGTTTCCGTGAGCTGCTGGAGCCATGGAGCAAGGCCGCCAGTCCAAGTTAAGTCGTAGCATTCGTAATTTTCAATTCATTCGATCAGCACCATCGTTGGGCGTTGCGGCCCCTGAATGTTACGGCCTCTTGATTGCAGGGCACGCATCTAAAATGTACAAAATGATTATCTCAAGACTATTTCAATGAATAGCCATATGCAGAAATTATAAAATGTTCTTCCTTATTGCGTTCTCGTGCTTGGCCGATAGGACCCACTGTGGGCTCCATTCTGCGCTCTCTCACGGAAGCCCAGCCCCACAGGCGGATGTCTGCCTCACTCGGAGCTCATGAGCTGCATTTTTATGGCCAAATATACCAGCAAGTGTGCAGTGTTAGAGCGCAAAGCAAGCAGGGGGGTTCGTATACCCGGGCAGGGTTAATGGTTGATGGCTGGCGTTCAAAAATCGAGAACGGAGAGAGGAGCCGAGAGATGGACTTCTCCTTGGGAACAGATATCGCATTTGCTGCCTCTCAAACCCCCAAAAAATCTTATATTACGCACGCAGCAACCACGAGCCCTATTTCTGCTTCTTATTCAAATCTTAGGGCTTCTTTTCGGAGCTGCCCCATTTGCTGAAGTCAATTTCGTCGTCCCCTATAATTTTCCGAGAGAAAGGCGTGAACGAGCATAGGTTTGAAGTAGGAGCAGTATGGGTCGAACGTTGAGGTGCCCTTCTGCCTACCTTATAGACAGCAGGCTGGACGAATTGAGGCCAGCATAACTCTGCTTCAAGGTTTAACTGCTGCACAATGCATGTTGGGAACTATGGTTGAGAAAGGCCACGGCGTAAGCCAAAGCTTTAGGGAAGCGGCCCGATGGTACAAAACGGCCGCAGAGCAGGAACACGCGACGGCGCAAAATAATCTGGGGAGACTGTACGAGGAAGGCAGTGGTGTGGCGAAAAGCGACACGAAAGCATTTTACTGGTACAGGAAAGGTGCTGAACATGGCGATTCACAGGCGCAGTGCAATCTAGGTGCCATGTTTGATGACGGCCGCGGTGTAGGCCAGAGCAACGTGGAGGCAGCACGATGGTATAAAAAGGCAGCTGAACAAGGGCACGCAGATGCTCAGTGCTATTTAGGAGCCATGTTTGAAGAAGGCCGTGGTGTAGCACAAAGCTACGTGGAGGGTGCGAAGTGGTACAAGAAAGCTGCTGACCAAGGATTGCCGAAAGCGCAGGCTAAAGTAGGGTTTCTATATGACAAGGGCCGCGGCCTACCTCAAAGCGGTGTGAAGTCAGCACGTTATTACAAAAAAGCCGCTGACCAGGGGGATGCGACTGGGCTATCTTCCTTAGGAGCATGCTACTTTCATGGCCACGGCGTGCCACAAAGTGACGCGGAATCAGCACGGTGCTGTAAAATAGCTGCTGACCAAGGTTTTGCGCCTGCTCAGTATTTCATGGAAAATTTGTCTGAACACGGCCGTGGAGTAGCACAAGACGACGTGAAGGCAGCCCAGTGGTACAAAAAAGCAGCCGACCAAGGCCATGCTTCGGCGCAGATGAACTTGGGGTACCTCTTTGAGTGTGGCCTTGGCGTAGCTCAGAGCTATTCAGCAGCAGCGAAGTGGTATAAAGAAGCAGCCGACCAAAAGCATGCAGAAGCAGCGGGCAAGCTGGCGCTCCTCGTTGCGGCCGGCCACGTGCCTAGGAGCTAGGAGCGCCGCGGAAGGACAGGAGCGACGTAAGGGTTTTTAATTTCTTGTTTTCTCTTGAGTTAAGTCTGCGATGCGTTCCCATTTTACCTGTTATGTTTATATACTGGGCCGGCCATCCGGGGCCGGCCATCCGAGGCCCCTGATGTAAAATATTCACAGTTCGCCTATATGCGCAATGCGCCAGTTGGAGCCTTAATTGGCCTTCTGGAGCGAATTCGCTAGCGCATTTGCAGCTCAAGTGCATTCTTTATGTGCCTCTGTGACTGCTGTGTACTTGCCTTTATTTGTTTTTGGGAGAGTATTAACTAGACTAGACTAGCAATGCGCAATGTGCACGGAGGTGTACACTGAGGAGTTAAACTCTTATATATTTTTTAAAGGGGAGTGGTTACTTGTTGGCGAATTAAAACACCACTTACGAAGATCAGGAATGTTTCACATCGGCCTTTATAACATCCTATTGAATTGCTTTGTGTGTACAGGCGCAAGAGTAACCGTGCGTTGGCGTAGACTTCTTTAGGTCGAAAATATTGTAAGATGGCGGAAATGGTAAGTGATAGCACATATGATACCATATCGCAGTACCATAGCTTTATTGGTGTTTTGATGGGAATTCAGGGTCGGTGTGGTAATTGGTATGGGCTGGTAGTAATCATTAGTGCCACCACCACATACTCCATAGGCCTTTGGCGCTTTGAGTAATGGTAATGGGCTTCGTAATAAGCACGTTTCAAATCAACTCAAACGAGATGTTTACAAAGATCTTGTTCTGTCTACTTCGCTTCATGGGTATGAGGTTTGGTGCTTATGAGAAGACTTATACAACTGACTCCGAAGCTTCTATAAGCGCTGTGTCCTTAGTATATGCCGTGCCAGTCTCCATCATGCCTTACATTATCACACTAGTTCAGCCACTCGTTTTCAAAGTTCAATGTAATGGATCTTGATAGCTAATATCACAATCGGATTCCTCGTTGGGCTGGCCACGTTGCTCGGATGCCTATGACTCGGGCGCCGCGGCAGGTGTTTACAGGTTGGGTAGCACACTCAAGGCCGAATGGATGCCCTGAGATGACATGGGGTTCGGACATCAAAGAAGGCTCTTAATGCAAAGGGCTACGGGCCAACTTCATGGAATGGCGTGCCATAGCAGAGGATAAGTCGGAGTGGAGATCGCGGACGTACTCGAAACCTATGCCTCCTTCCGAGAATTGATCCTACGGGGTTCATGGGAGTAAATATGAACATTGTATTACGCAAAAGGGCACTCAACCCAGTCAGACTTGTTCTGGAGGATTCATCAAAACGCAGCTTTTTGCTGTATGCTTGTTGTTGTTTCTTGGCAATTGGGGAGTAAAACTAATCCAATCTAATCAAATAAAATCCTTTGGAAAGTAGATCAACGATCAACGAAGTTGGTATTTTGATTCCAAATTCAAACGTCACTAGCAAGGATTTTTGTCCGAAACTCAGCCACATCACATTTTTTCTGGGTAAGTGCGTTCAGACACGTTGACACGTAGTCACTGAGGTTTCTGAGGTTGTGTTCGTCTCGAGTTTTTGTTTACTGAACACATTAACAGAGCACAGAGACATCCATCCTATATTCTTCCCCAATTCTTTTGAACAACCGAAAAAGTTTCGAATGGACACAGCATCGTCTCCGACTGTGAACCTCACCGCAACCTCTACTTCCAGAAGTGTTTATATCTACGACGCCCGCTCAAAAAAAACTTCAAAAACAACGAAGTGACCTTCCCTACTACTCTGTACGTAGTAAAAAAGCACTTCCATGGTCACTCGGGCATGTGCGCCTGATTAGCTTCTTAGGTCCAGTTTGCGTTTCTTTGCTTTTCTTCTCTACCTGTGAGTCTTCTAATTCCGGTCCTTCGGGGCCTGTCTCAAAAAGCGAAGGCCACAAGAAAAACACATCAACTTCGTTGATCGCGGTGCGGCGGACTTGCGCCGCTGGATGCAGTAGCATAAAAGCTACCAGTAAACTTGACAACTAACTACTTGGCATCGCGCGATTCTAATACGACTCTTGCATCCTGACACACGTTCGCAGGGTAGTATAGTTTCGCGCTTCGACTTCCTTACATATCGCATAGTTGTAGAGTCTTCGATTCGCTACCGCTGAGCAAGATTTCGGCCTCGATGGAGAATGGCACAGAGGCAAGATGGAAAGATATTATAAATTTGAATACGCTCAATCTCAATTGTAGTATGCCCCGCTCAATTCTATTTTCTAAGTATATTTTTTTTTGAGAGTATTAATCGGGGAGCATGAATTTATCTTCATATCACTGTAACAATGTTGTACATACCTCTTATCTATCTCAGGTAAAGAACAAGAAAGAATCCTTTCCAAGTGGCAACTTTTGCGCCAACTGCCTTTCGTCCGACGAGAGTGAAATTGCTCCGAAGCTTTCAGCTTGCAAACGCTGCGGCCTCGTGCTATACTGCAGCAAAGATTGCCAGCGGGCTCATTGGAAGGCCAACCACAAGCAGCACTGCATCGCTAAAGCCGATAGGGTTCCAAGCAAGCAGAATTCTTTTCATGTTCAAACAAACGCCGCGTCCAGTACTTCAGCCGAGGAGGCGAACTGCGCTATTTGTCTGGATCCTCTTACTGACGCATCAGTTGCCACTCTACCTTGTACCCACATGTTTCATGAGACGTGCGTGGCAGAGTTGCAGAGGTTTGGAGTGCAGCAAGTGTGCCCCTTGTGCCGTAGTCCGCTCTCTCCTGAACTAGAATTCCACTTTGTTGAAATCGCTCATCGTTATATTACGGTTCAACGCATGGTCGAGCGAGGCGATGCGTCTTGGTCTGCCCTTCCAACCTGGGCACAGCATGAAATGGCTGAAGTGGTTACCGAATTACGGGCTGTTGCGAGCAAAGACTTCATCCATGCTTACCAATTATTAGCATGGTTGTATGAGAGTGGCCGTGGTGTGGTGCAGAGCGATGTGGAGGCAGCGCAGTGGTGCACGAAGGCAGCTGAGAAAGGGGATGCGCAGGCGCAGTGTAAGCTCGGCAGCATGTTTAAAGAAGGCTATGGAGTGGCACAGAGCGACACCATGGCTGCGCACTGGATCAGAAGATCTGCTGAACAAGGCTGCGCACGTGCTCAATGTTATCTTGGGCGACTGTTTGAGCTAGGCCGCGGGGTGGCGCAGGACGATGCAGAGGCAGTGCAGTGGTGGCAAAAGTCAGCAGATCAGGGTTTTGCGGAGGCACAATCCTCTATGGCGGTCGCGTTTGATCTTGGCATTGGCGTCGAGCAGAGCGACGCCGAAGCGGCGCGTTGGTACACGAAGGCCGCTGATCAAGGGGTTGGCAGTGCCTTGATGAGGATGAGTGTCGTGCTTAGCCGAAGCCGCGATTCTGCGCGGGGCGACGGAAAGAAGGCTCGTGGGCGCGATAGCGTAGCTGAACAGGAAACTGATGGGCCCCGTAGCATTCCTCAAAGCGACAGAGAGGCAGCGGTGCAAAGTTTGAAAAAGGCAGCCGATCAGGGCCGAGCTGAGGCCCAGTATAGCCTTGGAATTGTGTTCTTGGAAGGCAAGGGGGCGAAGAAGAATAACAAGGAGGCGGCCCAGTGGTTGCGTAAGGCAGCTGACCAAGGTCTCGTCCTGGCCCAGACCGTGCTTGGAAGTCTATACGAGCAGGGCCGTGGGGTGACAAAGTGCTCTGTGAAGGCAACACAATGGTGGAAGAAGGCAGCCGAGCAAGGAGACCCAAACGCCCAAAATCACGTGGGATTTTCGTTCACCACCGGTAGAGGCGTAAAACAGTGCCACACACAGGCAGCAGCGTGGTACAAGAAAGCATCTGACCAAGGATGCGCGATTGCTCAGTGCATGATGGGCAATTTGCATATGGCAGGGTGCGGCGTGGCGCAAAATGATTCGGAGGCTGCTGATTGGTACCTCAAAGCAGCTGAGCAAGGGCAAGCGGAGGCCAAATGTTTCCTAGGAACTCTGTATTTGGACGGTCGCGGCGTGGCGCAATGCGACGTTAAGGCAGCTCGGTTGTTCAAGGAATCAGCCGAGCAAGATTACGGCGAGGCGCAATGCAATTTGGGAAAGCTGTATTTGTCTGGCCATGGCGTAGCGCGCTGCGATAGAGAAGCTGTGCGTTGGTTCAGAAAGGCCGCTGACAAAGGATTTGCGCGCGCGCAGATGGAGCTGGAGACTCTGCTCCGCGAAGGCCGTGGAGTGACTCGGAACGATGTGGAGGCGGCGCGGTTATACAAAAAATCAGCCAATCAAGGCGTTATAGAGGCACAATACCACGTAGGGGAAATGTCAGCGAGGGGTTGCGGTGTAAAAAGAAGTTATACAGAAGCAGCGCAATGGTTCAAGAAAGCAGCTCAACAAGGGCACGTAGAAGCACAGGTTCAGCTAGGACTTCTCTTTGACGAAGGACGTGGCGTTCCGAAGAACGCAAAAAAAGCGGTGCAGTGGTATTATCTGGCAGCCGAGCAAGGAGACTCGGAGGCTCGGTGTCGTCTGGACCGTACATTGGAGGGTGCGAACTTGCGATTGCTTCAAGAGCCCTCTCCTCCTGAAACTTTGACGCATCGGCGCGTCGGTTTACACCAGAAAAGCGGCTGGGATGAAATGTATAAGAAAGAAAGCTACGATCCCGCCAGCGAGTTGATCTATGCCCTTTTCTCTAACCATCCACTGCATACCATGGCCGCGGTATTGTTGTTTCTGTGTATTTTTTTCTTCAAAGTCGGTGTGGGCCTTTTGTGTTTGGAGTTTAGAACCGTGGATAATACGGGATCTAAGTTTATGCTGAACTGGATGCCCTTTAATCTTTAATTGCTAATTAACTATGCCCTATCACGCTATATCTCGTTAACACAGTTAGTCGGGCCTCCCCCGCAGAGACGTAAAAAGTGAGTCCCGCAACAAAAATACAAAATATTGGTTTGGGAAGTGGCGACGCAATGCGTTTCGTAGGAATTAGGCCGGTGGTCTCGATACACAGCCCTTTGCCTTTACCTCTTTCCTATCTGCAAACTCCGACGGAACCCCGACACCGGTGATCATGGCTGTGAATCCAGAATCATAACGTAGGACTTCAAAAGTGGCGTTAATTACCCACGGTCCGTCTGCGAGGCACATTCATGGACGGTGGGC
>Ga0307979_1003642_pt1 | contig 10263 bp, 5 predicted proteins | sample OrgLakmetage1058_FD_201833 | JGI IMG/M metagenome (GOLD analysis project Ga0307979, IMG submission 201833) | Saline water microbial communities from Organic Lake, Antarctica - #1058 | ecosystem: Environmental > Aquatic > Non-marine Saline and Alkaline > Saline | place: Antarctica: Organic Lake... | reverse complement strand
TTGAAGATCGTTCAAGTCAGAGTAACTGGGCCCATGACCTAGAAAAAGGTACGGCAATTAGATTGCATGGACTCACTTATGATGGTGAAGGAAACCTAACCACCAATGCACACAGCAGCCCATGAGATGGGGCGTGCGCTCGTAGCAGCGAAGACGGTGCTTTTTGTATGGAAGTTCGAATTACGATAAAACAAGCTGAGATTCCGAAATGGCAGCATTTCGGGTTTGTCTGTAGAGCTCCGAGCAGCAGCTGTTCTAGCTGTTCTATATCAGCGGCGTTTCTCAATACTATATTAGTGTATTCTCCTCTCTCGCGGAAGTGCCGGTATGTCACACGTATCTTGTTCTAGCATTGCGTACCTGTGGCCCCGAGCCCCGACGGACCCATAATGTTATCGCTCCCGATTAAATTTATGTTTGCGATGGCTTCTGTGGACCACGGAAAGAGGAATCATATGTGGTTTCATCCAGAACTGCCCATATAATCACCCGTAATGAGTGATACAAAGTTTTCTACATTCAGGACCTAAGGTTTTAAAAATATTAGCTCTAATATCTTATATGAATTATTTAAACTGCATGCCGTCTAGCATCTAGCGCCCTCTAGCGTCTAGAAACCCTAGGGTACCATTCATATGTCCCTGTGACTGTCCCTGTCACATGGGCATGTGGGCGTGCGATTCGCGTGCGAGGGCTTCGAATTCGCTTCGAGCTTGATTTTCGCGCATTCAAGCGTGGTTCACGCGCGTTACATGTTGTGCAGTAGGCGGTAGTGATTCCTCAAACATAAAGGATATACAGGGGTCTTGTGTTTTTTTTGTTGTGTTTTGCCCTTGTCCTTGTGTCAAATCCCAGTGCCACTGAAGCCAGTTTCCAGTTGTCTCGACGCCACCCAGGAACTGTGTGAGGGATTTGCCCGTCTGCAGAAACTTCCTTCCTGATGGCCGTGGTCTCTTTCCAGAGGACATTTGAACTCCTTGCCGACATAGGCGCCGTTCGAACGGCTAAAAACGTTGCTGGGACCGATAGTTTCAAGAGGGTTCTATTATGATTTCACTGTGTTCTGACCAACGAAAATCGCGTTTGGTTGGTGCGAATTACACTTTCCGCGTGATTTATGCGGAAACAGGTGCGAGGTGTTGAGTTATCGAGGGAACTTCACTTCGAGGAAGGAGTTCCTGTCCCGTCAAAGCCTCTTATGGCTCAGGGGCAGAACAATAGGCGCCTTGCGCGCTGAAAGGCACACTTCGACCTCTGCCGAGTGGACCTCGTGTTCCGCATGTCACGAGCTTCTTTGCTCGCGCGCCTTCCTCTTAATTGTTCTGCGGAGTGCGCAACACCCACAAATTCCTCGCTTTTTGCAAATTTTCCGAGGAATTTGGCCAATGCCCTTCTCCCTCCTGAATCATTCCGCACTTGCATTGTTTGCGCAACGCACGCGCATTCCAACTACTGCCCGCAGCATTGGCTTCTGTGCCATTCGGGTTTGTATTAGTTCGAGTTCGAGTACGTGCGTGTCAGTAAAATAAACGCTGAATGAATAGATAACTCGGTGTACAATTTCCTAGTCATTTGACGCGAAAGTGTCACGGCGGTAGTGTCAATCGAATGCTTTGCATGTATCAAACATTACTAACCCACAACACCATAACCCATACCACCCACAATTCCCATCATAACCCCAATAAATCATATAGGGAAGATAGGTAGGATTTAGTAGTGATATAGGTAATGGTATAGGCAATGGTTTATATGCATGGTCCGCCATGACAGTCAGCAACAGCGTGTGATCTCGGTCGTTGTCCACGTCATCACATTTTCAGCGTAGCCTTCCCTAGCAACGATCGCTCGTCACGCTATCATCTTATACAGCTACTGAGAGATTCGTTGCAATGGTAAAGCCATAGAGGATCGGTAATATAGGTATCATTCGCTGACAAGAAAAGGTGCAAGGATATGTCGGAAGTTCAAACGATGCGTTCTTTCCGGTGACCACCACCATTCACCTCTTCCGCTTACGCCCATGGGTGTGCGTCGTTCTTTGCGTATCTTCGCCCTCTATTCACTATTCACCACCGCAGTCGCCAGTGCCACCAACGGGGTCTTCTTGTCTTCTTTCTTATAGGCTGGGTCTGGGTGTTTGGGCGATATCGATATTGGGCGCTGGCCGTGTGGCGATAATGTCGGCGAACTATGGCACCGCTGTTGATGATTGATGACAAAGGCGCCCCTTGCCCCTTGGAGACGGACACCGGACACCCATCTGGCCTTCTACTTCTACAGTCCACAGTCCACAGATACCACTGCAGTATAATTTATAAGCTTATGAGCCGTATAATATGGCGCGGTTCTTCACTTCTTCCGATTGATAGCTGGTAAAAATCCACTTCCGGGGGATGTGATAATTAAGTTAAGTAGGCTAGTAGACTAGACAAGCCAACGGCCAAATCCAAAACGGAAAAACGGAAAACGCACGCCTGATCATATTTTCATAGGGACATGAGATACACCATGCCCTCATATGAGTGGAATGGGAAACGACTTAACCACTTGCGTCGAACTGGCGAGGAAGGCCCTGGAGAACTCGGTTCTATATTGCCTTATGACCTCTGACATCTGAAACCAATTTTCAATGCCCATCTTACTATCTACTATCGACATCTCGCCACACTTGCAAGGGTTCATTCGCTTCGGCAAATGGGGTTCTTCTACCCCCTATTTACTTGCCGAATAATCTACTTTTTCGGCGCCGCTTTCTTTGTTAAGTCAGCAAGTTCATCGTCCAGCGCCTCCTTCGCGCGGAACACCTTGCTCTGTAAATAGAAACTACCTCCATTGCTTGGGTCATTGGCCTCGAACATTCTTGTGTACTTTTCTGATAGCTTCGTCGCTGCGTCGGTTCCTACAAGATCAGCTCGTGAAATATTCAGAACCATCAGGGACTCGTCGACTGCCATTTTGGAGCCCCGACTTGCAGCAGCCGCCGCCGATGCTGCCCCTGGTCCATTCTTAGCATTCTTGAGGGCTTGCTGGTAAGCCAGACCGAAGGCCTTCGAGAAGACTTGCACACCCGCAATTACAATTTGTGCAATAATTTTCCCGCTCATTGCTTACGGAGGCGAGCGTATTGGCTGGAGAATGTAGCTTTTATAAATGTGGCAGAAGCAATCCTGTTTTGATAGTCGCCAATCTCGTACGCACCCTTGAGACGGAATGTACAGCTAAGGGTGGACGGCAGAAATTAAACGGCTACTGCCACAGTGCTACAGATAGTAGTAAGGGCTGTAAAAGGTGCGTTGTTGTTGTACCTCTAGTTATCTGTAGTACTATCTGTACGCGATAGTCGAGCTAGCTATCGCTGTTTAGACTAAAAGGTAAAAGCTAAGAACTGATAATTAAAAAGAAGTTATCACTCCCTTCCTTGGTTGTACGTAGTGTACAGTGTACAGTACGTAGCCAGCCAGGGCTGGAATTAGCTCAGCTGATTAGAGCACTGAAGCTACAGATAGGTAGGTAGCTATGCCAGCTAAGAGAGGCTTCCTCTCCCATTCCCTAGGAATACGCTGTAGATGAGAGTGTGGATCGCGGAAGAAAGCTGAGAAAGTTGATTATTGATAGACCCCCCGGCTCATTGTGTGTTCACGAACGGTGAACATAACACCAAGATACCCTTGATAACACAAACATTTTTGTAGGTAGGCATCTTTGATTTCGCAGATAGACAACACTGCATTCCAATCTTGCTAAGAAAGAGTCTGTACATAAGTCAAGATGATGCAGCCGCCGCGAAGTGGAATGCCTACTCAATTAATCGCCAATATGGCGCAGAATGGTGCTGAGAAACCTGAGCTATACGCCGAGAGTTATGCCCGCCTCGAGGACTGGGTGAATTGGTCCCTTGAGCGCCATAAAGCGGAGCTCCGCAGCGTACTTTTCCCACTCTTCGTACTGTGCTACTTCAAGCTTGTCGAGTACCACAACGACGAAGAGCAGCTTGCAGCGCTCTTTTTAGAGCAATGGGGTGCTGAGCATGCGCTACAGTATGCCTCTGAAGTCCGCTGCCTCGCCGCGGCCACCCGCCCCGAACATCTCGATACTGACGATTTTGCCCGTCTTGTTCTCAATCGCTCGGTAATCCTCCTCTTCTATTTGATATAATTCACTGCAGTCTCCTATCTATCACCCCTCTGCGCCCCTCTATCTTTGCTTTGCATGATTCAGTCCTTCTCTACCGTCCCCTAGCATTTGGTGTGCACAACTCAGCAGTCTAAGTTTTTCTTTTTGCTGCCAATGCCTCCTCTCTACTAGGCTGGCAAAGAGCCTGCTCGATTCCGCCTCAGTCTTGACCGCGTTTCTTCAGAGCTTCTTCATTCGTTTCTGGCCTCAAATAATTTGACGTTGCTGGTAATCCTCCTGAATGATTCAGTCGCAATTTCAGTTGAAGACCGTGAGCCAAGGACGCAGATGCAGGTGAGTAAGGAAACGATCAGTCATGACTACGTTGTTGTTTTGCCTACAGTCTAGAGTCCTATTCTATGCTTCCCTTTCGACTTCATGTTCTCCCCCTCCTCGCTGGTTTGTTCCTTTCTGCATTCACGGCTTATCTTGTCCGTGCCCTGGTGCCATTTCATTCCATCAGGTGGCGCAGCTCTCTCCCTCTGGCTCAGACTTACCCGTAGCCCACGCCGAGGTCAACTGGGGCACCTTTGCCAAGCCCGTCGCAAGGGGCCACGATGCGGGCCTGCCAGCCTTCACGCTTCTGGGCGCTGACAACGCGTCGGAGCTCGCGCCTTACCCCAAGCTCTTCAGCGGCGGCCCTCCCTCAGTCCCTGAGCGACTTCTCAGCAGCTTCTGGCTCCACCCGCAGCCGCCCTACCCCGGTAGGCTATGTACCCCCACCCCCACCCTATTGTCCCTAAAATAATCTTTGTATTATCGTATGCTCAAGCATGTTGCACCTGTCCTCCAAAGTGTCTGATCTCTTCTCGTCTCTATCTCAAACAGCAGAGTCAGCAACGTCTAGTTTAAGCCGAGCCCATCCTTCGGAGGTGGCGTCTCCACGCACGCCTTCGGTGCTGCTCGCGACCCTCGTCAACGTGCAAAGCAGCCTCAGTTGCGTCAGCATCACGCCGGACGCGACCCAAATGGCCGCGGGCTTCGCCGACCGCACCGTGCGGGTTTGGCGCTTGGACCGTTCGGAGCTGAGCGACGAGGCGGTCGAGCTGCGGGGGCATGCCGCGCCTCCCTACGCCCTCAGCTGGTCCCCCGAGCAGCGCCACCTTCTCAGCGGCGGTGCCGACGGCACCATTCGGCTCTGGGACGTGAAAACAGGCCAAGGGCTGTGCTGCTACCGCGCCCATGCGTCTCCAGTGTGGGACGTGAACTTCGGCCCAGCAGGCCACTACTTCGTGAGTGCCGGCCAGGACGCCACCTGCCGCCTGTGGTCTACGGACCAGGTTCAACCCCTCCGCATCTTCGCAGGCCACTACTCGGACGTGACCTGCGCTACCATGCACCCCAACTGCGCCTACGCTGCGAGCGGGTCGTGCGACAAGACGGCGCGGCTCTGGGACGTGGCAACCGGCAAGTGCGTGCGAGTCTTTGCGGGGCACGACGCTGCAGTCTCGGCCCTGGCCTTCTGCCCCAGCGGCCGCTACCTCGCCTCGGGCAGCGAAGATGGCAAAGTGCGGATTTGGGATGTGGCGTCAGGCGACGAGGTGGCGCTCTTGGCTGCTCATGAGGGGCCAGTGCACTCTATTGACTATAGCGTTGAGGGCGCGGTGGTCGCGACGGGGGGTGCCGACAGTAAAGTCCTTATTTTTGACGTTGCGAACGCTTTCGTTGCAAGCACATCGCGAGCAGAGACCACGTGTGGGCTGATTGAGCCTTGCCGAACTTTTCACACCAAAAACACTCCGGTGGCGCACGTGCGGTGGACGCACCAAAATCTTTTGCTTGCGGGAGGTGCCTTCGAAGTGCGGCCGTAAGTGGAAGCATGAAGGAACGCAGTGGCAGAAGGCGAGCCGTACCAAAATGGACAGGCAATGTGTTCGCATATCAGCGGTTTATATTTGCTGTATGACCTCTTCTTTGCACTTTAAGTGGAAACTTCGAAAGGCAGCGCCTATACTTGATAATAAGCGCCCTTCTAAAGCCGCTACCTTTTTCAAGGAGGTTATGCGGCAGTTTACTCCGTGGCCGTGCTACGTGGCGAGTTTGGGTTTGAGTTCGGACACTTGCTGCGTCTAGTGCTAAGAGGTCTAAGTCAGAATTCCCGAAGTAGCTAGCAGTTCCTCTTCAGCAAGCCAGCTCCTAAAGCAAAAGCCAAATTTATAGCAAATTTCTATATAGGAAATAGGTAATAAGCTGCCTGAAATTTGAAATATGAAATATATGGAAGTCGGAATTAGATACAAGAAAACAAAGGAAGATAATTTTAACGCCGATGGTTTTGGTTTTTTGTGATCTGAGCAAAATGGAAATAGAGCAACAGTACAAGTAAAAAATCTCTAGCCCCGGCGTATGCGAGATGGCAACTCATGAATACTCGCAGCACAGGAGGGGGAAGGGGGGAGGGGCTTCGTATGGCAATGGCGTAGGATTACTGACCTGGCTAAGCAAAACTTATCTCATCAACTGCCTTGAAGAGAACTTTATTCCTTTGGCCAAGAAGGGGTGTTTTCGGATTATATGCGGGCGTAGGGCGTATTCGGGGAGATACGGAAGCGTGCTCACTTCCTTGCCGCCAAAACTGTGGATGCCCTAGCATTGGCAGCCGAGCACCTCCCCTTTTAAAGCAGCTCGAGGGCAGTCGAGGCCCGTTATTACCGAGTGTTTTATCGCGCATGGGGATTCACCGCGCATCGTGGGTGGGCGCGGCTTATATTTATGCTTGGCAGCTATGGCATCGCGCAGGCCCTTAACTTTCCTTGGAGCCAACCTCAGCAACTCCGCCCCCGAACTTTCAATGGCAACGGCCAACAGGCCACTCACGGTCTAGTTTTATGAACCACTTACGAGCCTTCCACTCTTCCACTCTGGCCCGGTGCCCGGCGGGCCCACTTGGAACCAGCTAGACGGCGTCCTACGCTGCTATATGATGAATTATACCCTCCTCAAGGTGGTCAGAAAAATATCATAAGCTATATACTGTAGATTATTTAGCCGCTAGGCACGACGCAGCAGAGCTTCATACGTAGCTCTGGAATTAAACAGGGGTTTCTTTGATGACAAAGAGCCACTTGAAGTCCTTGGCTGCCAATTAAGATTTTCGTTTCGCCTAGGTTTACCGTAATTTACGTAATTCCGTTTCGCTTACATGATTTGACGAGACCCAGTTTGCCCAGTTCGTAATGTAATTTCGCCGTTGCGGCTATTTGCTCTAGATCAGTAGACCAGTCGTGTAGTTATGTAATTGACGTGAGAGAAATGGCCGCAAATATGCTTAAAATCAGTCAAGAAATAGCGCGATATAGCGATATAGCGTTGTCCGCGCCATAGAGAAAGCCATTCATGGTACTGAAGACATCGTTTCTTTCTTCGAAAATCACACCACTTCGAAAATCACACGGGCGGCTAAGGCTAAGCGGCCTAGAATCTAGGCAAACACACGGCTTTTTACAACATTGGCTTTTCAGAAGCCAAAGCCTTGTTCAGACAGAAGCTTGCACTCAAATGGGGTCACGCAATTGCTCGGGGATGGGCGACTCTTCTTCTGGATCGCCTGAGGGACTTCGTTGTAGTCCCCTCCTCTGCGGGCGGAACTCTTCTTTTGAGCGGCACTCTCAGAGCATGGAGGAGCGTGCCACTTTGGACCGCTACCATCACTTCCATGGCCACTCGGGCATGTGCGCCTGATTAGATTCTTAGGTTTCGTTTGCGCTGCTTTGCTTTTCTTCTCTACCTGTTAGTCTTCTAATTCCGGCCCTTCGGGGCCTGTCTCAGAATCTAGAATCCCAGACTCGTGTTTTTGTTTTTGAGTGAGTTGGGATTTTTACGTTACCGTTACCCGGAACTTAGAGTGCCTTGTGCGCTAAATAAAACAAAAGCACCTCCTTGGCTTCTATAGGGATAGGTATACTTTTACTCCCTTTTGAACTACTGCGACTAGTCCGGCCAGTGGTTTTCTGTTCCATCAAACTACAACCTACAACTACATACACGTACGAAACATTCGCAAAACAGGCAGTCAAGATACTTTACGTGGCAGTGACATATGGCATCTAGCGGAGTCTAGCAGTTCAGTATTGCTGGATGCAGTCTATTGTTGTAATGGAAAGGGGAGTACCGACGTCCGACGAGCCAACTGCCAATGTATCAGTAAAGCAGTGCACAGGAGGTAGGGTGGGGGGGCAATAGGAATGGCAACCTGCTGGGCATGCTTTCTCCACGTTGGCCTGTCCAAGTGAGCTGTTGCACTTACTTAGTTGTCTTGTTTTCGTTCTCTTTCATGGCGTCCTGGATTACGCGCCACAGCACGTTGAAGAGAAGGCCTTGGAAGCCGTTTGAAATGATCTTGGTCTGCAGTCCGCGGAAAAACAAGCCCGAGAGGCCGTCCTTCGCAACCACCTGGTTGAAGGCCTGCATGTACGAAATAGACACTTCCGAGGTCTGCTTTGTGGTCTTCAGCACGCGGATTGAGTTGGAGCAAGTGTCGGATACAGCGGATGCACAGAAACCGATGAAAGCCGCGACGCCGAGGTAGTTCACCAGCTCGGTTTTGCGGTCATACACGGGCATGGCAGCCTGGAGCTGGTTGCGCGTGTAGAACCACGGGTAGTGGCCAACGAAAGTGGCTGACACCACTCCAAGCGAACCGTGCCAAAGGACTTGAGGTCCCCCGGCCTTGATCTTTTGGCCGAGGAGCGAAAGTCCCTTGGAGCCTTCCACCTGCAGGGTGGTTTTCAAGCAGTCCACTGGCATGAGGAACACACGGAAGCCTGCCGCCGCCGCGGATGCACCAACACTTTTGAGTGCTGTTGGCATGTTCTCGAAGGCAGGGTGGTTATCCATGATAGCCATCGCTCCTTCGTTAGCAGCCGTGTCGCCGAAACGGGACAACGGCCCCTGAATGAGGGCTGGCCCCACGCCCTTGTAGAAGCGTAGAATGCCACGCAAGCCCCGGCCACCGTCATTGTAAATGTGCCTGAAAGCTTCCATCGTTCCCATGCCATACTTGTACTGGAAATTCACTGTAGTGCGCATCCACATCAAGGCACCCACTGCGAAAACACAGGCACGGAAATGACAAAATACAAACATTGTTGAGAACCGAGCTATACACAACTATCTATGGGCTTAGACCCAGAACGCACCATTGATGCACATGGCAGCAGCGCCCGCAAGCCCGCCACGAAGAGCAGTATCCTTGGCCTTCTGAACCACCGCTACAAGATCTACCTGGGCACCAATGTGGACCTCAATTAGTAATGCGCCGTTGCACAGGTATTATTTCGGCACCCTTGTAGTGTTCTCGCCCACGTAATTGAATCAGGTTTGAATGATGAGCAGTAATTCACCTCCTTCTTCGGGGCAGCTGCATCGGGCGAAAGTGCAATGATCTGGCTGAACATTTGAGGCGCCATCGAATACTTGGACAGATTGTCAGTGGTGGTGACTTGGTAATAAAAGTTGAGACGTGTACGCGTTCTTGGTAATCGCACAAAATGCAACAGACAGAGAGAGTGGCAAATCCTGCTGAAGATGACACGATAGCCGGGATCTATAAGCACAAGAATCCAGCAAGAACCGCAAGAATAGGAAAAGAACGAAACGTGGTGTGCTAATGTGCTAATACAGTAGGAGAAGGGGATATTTTCACTCAAACAACGCTCAAAATTCTTTCAGTCCGATCCATGAGACTCCGTAGACGCCAGTTATAAAATACTAATCCCAGTCCCCCCATGGGTGTAATCATTAAATATATTAGCTTGGCACAGTTTTCCGTAGCAGGGGGAGTATACTACCCCGGAAATTTAGGAAGAAGCGAGTATTTCCGGGATTACAAACGGGCCCAGTCCTGTCCGCGCTCGCAGCGTATGGCGACCCAAAACTCATGAACAGATTTTCCTTGGGATTTAGTGCTATGTATTATTTGGAGTAAATTTGTTTATGCTTCATGTTTCATGCTTCATCCTTCACGAGTCTTCATGAGTAATGAGTCATGAGTAGGGAAGAAGTTGAAACACGGAAAATAGGAAGAAACGAAACATGGACTTTTCAGGGATTGTTTCCCAGGTGCACCGAAGTGGACGAGAAACCGGG
>Ga0307979_1003641_pt1 | contig 10266 bp, 9 predicted proteins | sample OrgLakmetage1058_FD_201833 | JGI IMG/M metagenome (GOLD analysis project Ga0307979, IMG submission 201833) | Saline water microbial communities from Organic Lake, Antarctica - #1058 | ecosystem: Environmental > Aquatic > Non-marine Saline and Alkaline > Saline | place: Antarctica: Organic Lake... | reverse complement strand
TGCTCTTCGGTCGTCGTTGAAGCCCTCGCTATCGTCGTCGTCGTAAGCTTCAGAAGCCTCACTCGACGCGGTGCCATCTTCGACAGGTCTTGGAGCCGGCGTGCAGCATTTCAAAGCGCAAGTAAACAGCACACGCAACAAGGCCAAGGCCCCTATACAACTAGTGCAGTAGCACAAGAGGAGCACCACAGACCCCAGCAACACGAGCTTGGCGTCTTTCCCTGCGGCTGCGTTACCATTTTCAGTTCCAAGCCCCAGCGGTCCATGGATCAAGCAAGATTCGGTGGTCGACGCAGACTCGCAGTGTTGCACGAGGTCAGCAGCCGTGCAGCCAGCAGCGGTGAGCAGAATCCGTGCGTTGGGCGCGTAAACGGCGTCGGAGCAAGCCCGCACCGCGGCGCCTTCTTCGTCGTCACTGTTGCCTTCAGAAGCTGAAAAAGATGACGATGTAGGAGCTTTTACGGTAGATGGCGGGGGAACAGCAGCAGCAGTCGAGGTAGCAGCGGTGGCGGAGGTGGTAGTAGCGCTTTTAGGAGCAACTCGACTGAGTGCAGCCGCACACTCACTGCCTCGGGTTGCAGCTAACCCCACTGCAGCGACAGCTGCCGCCACAACAGGCGACTGCAAATTGTTGTTGTTGCTGTTGTCGCCTGCTGCTGCTGAATTGGTAGTGGTGGTTGGCTGCCTTAAGCTTTTCAGAGAGCCACTCAAGGAGTTGCCACCGCTAGTTGAAGTCCAAGTACCAGGAGGGGACGCCGCGAGAGCTGCAGCGAGCTGTGAAGTTTGGCGGTCTTGCGACGCAGCGACGCTGCCTTTGGCGCAACAATTACCCTAATGGTAGAAAACGAATGCAATAGGTGAATGCAAATGTTTACACCGCCAAAAAGTAAGAAGTAGTAGGAAAGCCACAGAATCATCTTATTTTTCTTATGATATCATATTTTTCCTCTCTCACATTAATGATATTATTTTAGTGTTTTGTATGGATTCTTTCTGCATGTGTTCTCACTTGAGAGCAGGCGTTCGTGAGGCTGTCGCCGCTGCCCGCGTTGGGGCGAGTGGTCCAAGGGGCGTCTAATTGGATGGAGTCGCCAGTGGGATCCGTGACGTAAATGTTGGTGGGGCCAAAGGATCCGGCACCGCCGAACACGTGGTACCTAATTTATCATTTTGAAAGAGAAAGACACAGAGACAAAGAAAAAGGGAGAAGCTTCAACAAGAAGGCCATTAAAAATGCAAAGAAAGAGATACGTAAGAAGGGGCAGGCGCTTACGGGATGTTTTTGGCATCGAAAACTGCTGCGAGCGAATTCAAGTCCATTTCAAACTGGTCCCACGCAAAATGGTTGTCCATCATCTTGTCCACGCCGCAGTAATGGTCTTCGGTCGCGAACAACAAGCGCAATTCAAGCTTGAGGTTCTCCACGTCGGCAATCGACAACAACTTGTCAACTTTTTTACCTTCCTGTGGAGTTGCTGCCAGAGAATGCGGTAATGGGATCGATGATTCACCTAATTGGCGACCTTCGCTGCCCATGTCATTTTGCTTTTTGCTGCTGTTATCGCTCTTCTTCTTGTTAATGTTCTTGTTTTTGTCTGTGCTTTCACTGCTGCTGTTGTTATCCTTGTTGCTGCCATTATTCTTGCCGTTTTTGCTGCCTTGAATAGCATCAGCAGCAGCATTGTCGGCAGCCGCCGCGTCCTTAGCAAAGGCGTCGAAGGCAACGGTTATTGCAGCTGCTCTTTCATCACCAAGTTTCACACTAGAATGCTCCTCATCGTTCGATGAAAGCTCATCGTTTGAATGCTCCTTAGTGACATCCAAGTCATTTTTTGCATCGAGGTGGCTGCTGCTCGTAGGGTCAATTTCTTTCCTGTAAACCCCACTGCCGGTACCATCGTCAGGGCGAGACACGAAGCGCACCGCTGCAGTGGCACCTTTCAGCGCGTAACAGCTTACCTGGGCGATAGGAGGACATTGAGGTAATGGCTTCAATTGCAAAAAAAATCATGTGGGAATCGAATGAGAGGATCATAGTAAAAGGCAACGAACAAACTTCTTGAAACACATGCATGCGTCATCAATGGATGTGCCACTCTTTTTTATTACCGTGGTCTCGCTACTTGAGTCGTCTTTGGATGTTCGCTGTTTTACGTAAAGTGACTGATCTCCCTACAGAAAGGCAAAGATAAAGGAAATTGACAGGAAAAGGAAATTGATGAACGATGCATTTGAGCCGAATATCCATAAAAGCAGCTCAGGAAAGTCTAACCTTGACTCGCTTCTCACCAACCAATGAAGTTGAAGTCACTCGCTTGTTCACACAACAAAATACAAATGCACCCATGTGCAACGACACTCTAAACACTCCCTTGCTTTATATTCATCTGCATCCCTATTCTGCGTACCTGCAGCGTGTGAAGGTAGAAATCATCGAGTCGCACCATAGTTCCGGCAGCAGCACCTTTGCTCACGGCCAGCACCGTCAACACTCGTGGATCGGACTCCAGAGCCTTGGTCGCCGTGAACACCGAGGCAGGCAACCGCGGCATAGGATCGCGAAGCACACTTGATGACCCACCGTGTGGCAGCTGTGTTAAGAGAGAGGTCGAAGGTGCAGTCGCAGATACCAGCTCCAAAATGACCTTCATTCAAAAGAAAAAAACACATGTTAAAAGCGGATGCTTGTGCATATACTTACGTGGATGAGCGCGACAAAAAAATACATAACGATGTGAATGGATCAAAGGGGGTACGAATGAAGTTGGCTCAAGTGAGAACTATCTAGTATGCATCGATCCATGAGAGCACGAGTACCTGCCCACAGGGGCGCACGAGCAAAGAGTAGTACTCGTTGCCCTTGTCATCGGCCCAAGAAAGCAGCAAAAAGGGTACGCTGTCGGCTAGAAAGCTCGCCAGGTAGCGGTCGAGGGACTGAGCGTAAAGCACCGTGGCGAAGTCCAGGAATGGGTCGTAGCGATTGTTCAAAGTGGCAGCGTGAAAGCGCGCTTCAAAAGCAGCTTCAATGGCCAGAAGTTCCGTATGCCCCGGCCGAGTTGTCGCGTTGACCTGTTTGGTTGCATGTTTTTCGTGGAATCGAGTGAATGGCGAGTCCAATGATAAACTTGAAATACTTGAGAGGTGTAGGATGGAAACCGTAAGTCGGAGGAAAGATTGTGAACCGTGAGAATATACGAAGAATATAAGAATGTAAGCGTGAAAAAAGCAAGCAAGTCTCTATTACCGTGTGCAACCCAAAGTCGCCGTGATTGCCTCCAGGAGGGCCGCCACCGCCACTACTACCACCGCCGCCTAATACGTTGGAAAAGAAGCCGCTGCCTGGTGGCCCTCCGCTAGGTGGCCCTCCACCTCCTCCTCCTCTTGGTGGAGGCCCTCCTTCCGGTGGAGGCCCATTGCCTGGAGGCCCGCCGCCTGGGGGCCCTCCACTTGGTGGAGGACCAATGCTGCCGAACCAATTGGAAAAGAGGCCCCCGCTATTAGGTGGCCCACCACTGTCTGGTGGGGGTCCGCCAGGTCCACCGCCCGTCGGCATTCCACATGTAGTCTCGGAAGTCATCGAGTCCGCATTGCAGAAAGCTACGCGGCCAGAAGCCATGCACGGATCACTAGCGTTGCAAGCGAAGCTGTCCTGGCATCGGACTGGCAGGTACTCGTGGAAGAAATTGTAGCACCTAAGATGATAATTTGGGGACAGCGGAAGCGGTTAAGTTCCTTCCCACGCTTCATAAGGCAGAAAGCGGATTCAAAGCTCATCGTCAAACTAACATGTGAGGGTCGGATGCAGCGTAGGTATTCTTCGCAATGCCGTGCCCGTAGCCATCTGCCGATACACAGCAGATAAAGGTCGCAAGGCATAAAATGGCGCCTACTGATACTTTGGGCTCCATTCTACACATAATTTCGAGCTACTCTAGCTAGCTACAGTAGCTACAGCTAAGTGCTACAGTAGTCTGTCTACAGTGGCTGCAGCTTCCCGAACCATGATCCCAGACCGGAAACCGGAAACCGGAAACCGCGTGAGACAACAAAACTAAACTTGACAACAGCACAACAGTGCGAAGAAAGAAATGGCGAGCTCGTGTCAAGTCTACACAGGTCGCCTGCAATAGGCTGGCCAGAAATACTTTGAAATTATACACGAGGGCAGTATCCTTGAGATAGTCACTACGATGAATGAGGCGCAGCGGAGTCATCGCCGAGCGGTTATGTCCTTTTGGTTGCTTGGACTTCTCAATAATAGCTCCTTCGTCATCATGATAGCAGCCGCTGAGACCATTTCAAGCGGAGGGGTAAGTTATGTTCCATACTTAGAATTCGCAAAATTCTCCTAGTCGACAGCATTTGACCACGCGAAGCTCTTCAATTTCAGTGAAAAGTATTGTTTGAAAGTAGAATGAACCAGAAAATGAAGATTGAGGTCCCACCGCCCCGTGCTCCTAATACATGCCCGTTGCACGCCTACGCTGGCCCTTCAATACTTTGCTTTGAATGTAACTATGTTGATTTATACAGGTGGCGCTTGTGTACTTGGCGAGTATTGGGCCTGGCTTATGCCTCAAAACATCAGCGCCGTACTGGTTTGATCACGTCTCGTACCGAACGCGCGTTCTCGTCGCTGCACTTTGCATGACCATCGCCTTTGGACTCGTAGGAATCACGGAGACTTTAGGTCTGCAGCTTCTGGGCGTAGCAATGGTCTCTGCCCAGTGCAGTATTGGAGAAGCTTCCATGCTTGCGCTTGCCTCGCGGTACACACCGGCTGTGAGCAGTGAACCTGATGGTGATGGAGATCTTCTGGTTCAAAGGAACTTAAACGAACGCAAAAGCGACCACGACGGTAGTAGGATCAGTGGCAGAGACAAAAACAGCGATAGTGAGGTTCCACAGCCCGGTGCCGCAACGCTTACAGCTTGGAGCAGCGGCACAGGTTTTGCCGGTGTGTTTGGGTATGGTTGGGTAACAGTGCTACACGTCTGGATTGGTATGTCTTTCTGTGCGACGATATTACTCGCCTGGAGCCTCGTAGTTGCGTGGCTTGGAGTCTTTTTCTTCTTACTGCCGGCGCCTCCGCCGTTGTCTGGTACATCTGTAACTTCAACGAACACGAAACAAGGCGATGCATCGGAGGACGTAACAGTGGAATCGCCACTGTCGCCAGCATTAGCATCTCCGAATAGCGGCGTCGATGCTAGTGGGAACAAATCAAGCGTGCATTCGGGCATCAATCGGCGCGAAGGCCCTTATACATTAACATCAGCACGAGATGATCGCGCAGCCGAAAACTTAGTAGACGATAGTGATGTTTATGATGACGAAGCTGTTCCAGTTGAGCTCGAAATGGGTTGCAAACAGCGCCTCGCATTCGTCGCTTCCCTTTGGCCTTTCACGGTATTGCTTGGAACTCACTTTGATAGCGTTGTCATTGCTTAGAGCATAACTGTCACCTTATCTCTACCTCGTTGTTCATTTCTTCTCTCATGTTTGCTTCGCTTTTATGCTGTCAAGGTGCCCTTAACAGTTGTGTACTTCGCGGAGTATGCCATGCAAAGCGGAGTATGGTCTGGAATAGGCTTTCCGCCAGACTCCAGTTCAGCGCGAGAGGAATTCTACGAATATGCCAATTGGAGCTACCAACTTGGCGTCTTTGTGAGCCGATCTTCAGGCATGCTCTTTCAACCATCGCTCGGTGTGTTGTGGGTTTTGCCCGTGCTTCAAACCTTGCTTCTTGGTTTCTTTTGGATCGATGCCATGGCAGAGATATGGTACGGACAGTCTTTACTTATGCTTTGCGTTATTGCTGGACTTGCTGGCGGTGCTATCTATGTGCATGGCTTCAAGCTTTTGAGCGCAAGCCAGCCGTCGCACACAAGAGAGCTCGCCTGTGCAGCAGCTTCGGTCGCTGCTGACTTCGGCATATTGATAGGATCTGTAGCGGGGCTCTTCATTCAGGCTTGCATCTACGCCCGCCAGGATATTGATGGAGCATCGGCTTCAGGTGGATTTTGCGAATAGTACATTAGGGGTGAGTGATAATTCATCTGTGCTCGAGGGAGGAAGAAGTGTGCTCCGAAACCAGAGCAAAGTTCTTGACCCCTCTACAAAGCCACACGCTCCTTATCTGAAGTGCTACAATTATCATAATAAATACAGGGCGATATAATTAGCTCAATGATTGACTCGATGTGGCTAGTTGTACAACAATTATCGCAAAACCAGATACAGTGCGGTATAATTGGACCAATAAGTCTTTTGTGGTCAATGGGGTTCGCGATATGTATACATGAAATCTTCGCCTGATGCAGTGGTGTTATTCTCCCGAGATATCGAGAGTATGGATGGGAAAATATTGAATTGCGATACAAGAGGACAGTGCTGAGGACACTAAGTCCAGTTGGAGTTCTTCTGGAGGGCCAAGCGATAACAAAATCCGAAATCCGTGGCATTTCGTTGTTGTTGATGTTTTTATGCACCTGAATTGTACTCACTTAGAAAACTCTCAATTTTCGGTTCAAGCAAGGGAATTCTTTCAAAAACCTCGGTTCAAATCACCCGCACGAGCTGAATATCCGCCGAATGCGAGGAGAGGAGGCGGCAGGCTCGGGGTTTTCCGTTCACAAATAATTTGTGCACGAATCCGAATCCGAAGATTTGAAAAGATTTAAGATTCAGTCGTATCCCACTATGAAGCTCAAAATTGACTTTGTTTCCGATGCTTCGCATCCAGAGCCTGCTCTTCTATATTAGCTCAACCGAGTTTAGAGCAAGAGCGAGCTCTGAATTATTTAAAATATGATCTTATACTCAAACGGCGGTCCACTATATAGTGGCATAGGACGAGATACTCATCACAGCCCCGGCAGTGAAGCTTGAAGCACAGTGATGGATGAAATGCAGCGGAGCCAACGTCGGGCGATATTATCGTTTTGGTTGCTAGGCCTTCTTAACAATAGCTCCTTTGATATCATGCTTGCAGCCGCGGAAACTATTTCAAGCGGAGGGGTTAGTGAAATTCCTACTTCACTCTGAAAACAACTATTGTACAGCCTGTTGTCGAAAGGACTACCCAATTTTGATGAAGATAGATATCACGAGCCCAGCTTAGTACTTCATGTGCGCTTGATTTCTGATACGATTTTGAATTAATTTTAGTTACCCATCAGGTGGCGCTTGTTTACGTGGCTGTCGTTGGGCCAAGCTTGTGTCTGAAGACATCGGCTCCATACTGGTTTGACCTCGTCTCGTACCGGACTCGCATGATTGTTGCAGCAGTCTGCATGGCCGCTGCCTTCGGCCTAGTGGGTATTACTCAAACTTTGGGTTTGCAGCTACTAGGCGTAGCAATGGCGTCAGTCCAGAACAGTATCGGAGAAGCTTCCATGCTTGCTCTTGCTTCACGATATTCGTTAGACACGATCAGTGAACCTAACGATGGTGGCGATGTTTTGTTTCGAAGCGAGTCAAACGACTCCAAAAGTGGTCGCCAAGGAAGTAGCAGCAGTAAAGATAAGAACATCAACAAAAATGCCTCACAACCAGGTGCTGCAACGCTTACAGCTTGGAGCAGTGGCACAGGCTTTGCAGGTGTGTTTGGCTATGGCTGGATCACAGTACTGCATGTCTGGGTTGGATTGTCTTTCTGCGCCACTATATTGCTTGCCTGGAGCCTCGTAATCGCTTGGCTTGTGGTCTTCTTTTACTTGCTACCGGCACCTCCGCCCGTGTCCGATACGCCAAAACTTTCAAAGAGCGGCAAACGAGTCGTGGCAACAGAGGATGTAAGTGTTGAATCGCCATTGTCTCCAGAATCGGAATCGCCCGATGGAGGCTTTGATGCTAATGGAAATCCTTTAAGCTTGCCTTCATATAACAGTCCACCGGGGAATCTTTATGCATTGGCGTCCGCTCACAGTGACGGTGTGGTTGATACTCATGTTAGAAGTTACGCTGGTGATGATGCTGCTAATGAGAATGCAGTTCCCGTCAAGCTCAAAATGAATTTCAAAGAGAGGCTAGCGTTTGTAGCGTCACTTTGGCCCTTCATGGTAATTCAGAATGACAGAGAGTATAAATGAAACGTACATCGATTAATGACTGCAGGTCTTTATTTTTGTGCTTAAATCTCGTATATATTTTGTTACCTCTACCTTGTTGTCGCTTCACATTCATCGTTGATATTTGTGCTGCCATTTCAAAGCTCGTCTTAATTTGTTACCTCTTCTTTTTGTCGCTTCCTATATCTCGTTTACATTTGTTCTACGAAGGTACCTCTCGTAATTGTATACATTGCTGAGTATGCTATGCAAAGCGGAGTTTGGTCCGCGATAGGCTTTCCACCGGACTCTAGTTCAGCGAGAGAGGAATTTTATGCGTACGCCAATTGGAGCTATCAGCTGGGAGTTTTTCTAAGCAGATCTTCTGGTATGATCTGGCAGCCCTCACTCAACGTTCTCTGGGCCTTGTCTTTGCTTCAAACTTTCCTCCTAGTCTTCTTTTGGACTGATGCTATGGTGGAGCTCTGGTATGATTACTCATTAGTCGTGCTTTGTGTTATTGCTGGACTTGCTGGCGGTGCAATCTACGTTCATGGCTTCAAGCTTTTGAGCGCGAGCCAGCCGTCGAACACTCGAGAGCTCGCCTGCGCAGCAACTTCACTTGCGATTGATGTTGGAATTTTGATCGGGTCCATAGCAGGGCTCTACATCCAAGCATGCATCTACGCCCGCCAAGACATTGAGGGAGCCTCTGTCTCGGGTGGCTTCTGTGAGGTACCTGGGCAAGGGGACGCATAGAACAAGCATGTTTCTCCCAAATGGCCATGCCCTCACGTCCTTGCCATTTAACACAAGGATTAAGAAATGCATGTAGAAACTAGTCTCTTAAAATGCCCGTACCTTGCTCTCAATCATTACCTACACTATTCGAGATGTGTCCTGTCCAGGTGTTCATTGTTTGCCTCTCTATCCAACCGAGTACTCACATGATTCCAATTCAAATATCATTTATGGACTATAGTCTAGTCTAGTTAATACTTTGCCCCAGAAGGCCAATCAAGGCTCCAACTGGCGTCTTTCCTCCGATCAAGTCGATTATAGAGAGATGGGGCTCCTGGGGCTCCTACTATTTTCTCATATCTGCAAATAAACACAAAATCCTTTGAACTCACAACCCAATCGCATCGAACAACCGCCATCCGCCTAACGCCTATGAGCCACAAATGACAATTTTTTGTTCAAAAGTAAGTAAGTGACCTGCCCCAAGAGGTAATTGCTCATCCCCTAGTTCTTTATTCCTCAACAGCCGCTGGTCCTGGTCCGTCGGTTATGTCTGCTGTTGCTGTTGAATTTTAAATTCCAGGTGGTACTAATAAATGTCTCCAGATGATTTTTTTGTGATCTACGTGTACGAAAGATTCTGAATTGATTATAAGCTAAAGCTAATTGTACATCACATTTCCATGCAGGGGCTCGAAATTAATGTATAATGAAACGCTGAGCATGAGCTCGTAGCACAAAAAGAGATCCCACAGCTACTGAAGTATACAGAAGGGATATACGTACTGTGCGTCCAAGCATATCCTTGATGAGGCGCCGCGCAACAACCACCGTGTGCTGCACAGGTACATCGTCAAGGTTAGCATCATCGGGTAACCAGGGATGCGCGAACAGGCAATCCGAGTCAGCCACCACATGAGTGCCGTCCCTTCGACTGCAGTTCCCTGGGACCAAGGTGCTGCGAAAGTTCTCCACCACCATCCAATACTTCGATTGGGCTGGCCTACGGTTGCGGATCTCTGCAGCACGCCTCTCAAGCGCTGCGACTACGCTAGGTAAATCATTTGCCAAATTGTACGTCTCTTCAGGATCAGCCTCGACGTCAAAGAGGGATGTTTCGGAAATAAGCATTGAAGCGTTTCGTTTAAGGTACTTGCCTTGCACTTGGTTCCACAAAATCACAGCTCTCAGTGTGTCAAATTGTGAAACACCCATGAAAGGCTCAAGAGCACGAACAAAGGCTTCACCTATCAGGGAAACCCACGACTGGTCTGAGGTTTTGAGCGTAGTGATAAAAGGCTGCGGTAGCAAATGCGGCTCTAGAGACGTTTCATCTTCGTCGAATGCGTACCAGTGAGGATCACGAGCACTTCCTTGAACAAGCTTGTACTTGCCAACCCGCAACGCGACCACTCCTTCACCTTCCCAAATAGCCTCACCAGCCACATACATGTCCAAAAGCATTTCCTGACGG
>Ga0307979_1003640_pt1 | contig 10267 bp, 8 predicted proteins | sample OrgLakmetage1058_FD_201833 | JGI IMG/M metagenome (GOLD analysis project Ga0307979, IMG submission 201833) | Saline water microbial communities from Organic Lake, Antarctica - #1058 | ecosystem: Environmental > Aquatic > Non-marine Saline and Alkaline > Saline | place: Antarctica: Organic Lake... | reverse complement strand
AGCTGTCCAATCTTTTCTTCCTGAGAAAGACTTTGGTATACGCTATCTACCCATCGCATTTGTGTGATAGAATCGGCAGCAACCAGAGGTTGATTTGTGGTTAATTGTGCTTGTGATGTGTATGCTTTCGCGAAAGCGAGCACTAACAAAAGCCATGAAGCATATTTAAATTTCATATAATATTTCCAGCATTTTCTATTAGAAATCAAGAATCATTCCCATATTAAAATGAGTTGTACCTTCTTTTTGACAAAACAAAAACAGATGTATTTACCCTATTGAGGATTCCTTGATATAAATCGAAAGATACCGAAAAACCAAGGGATGACATACAAAAACCAGCTTAAAATAAGCTGGTTTTTGTACTATTTTATAATTAAAATGATCCTATCAAATTCACTCACATTCACAAATATCCTCCTCAAAAAATTTAGGTTCGTGAGTATAGTATGCGATACCATCAGGACATTTTTCATCTGCTATTTCTGCACAGTTTGTACATTTTGTAGAGTTTGTACTATTTATTGCGCATGTACCTATTAATCCAACAAAAAGCACTTTTAAAATAGAACCCACTGATATTTTTACAATCCTCATAAGTCTTGGTTTGCTCACCAAGCAACTGGTATGGAAAACACCTGAATGGTATGAACTGCTCTAGAAAAATCGAGAATGCCAGCTTTCACTTGCTGGTACTTCCCAATGCTCTTTATATTCTCCTACTGTTTCTACCAAGTTATTGAAAACGATCGTATTTGGAGAAACAGATTTTGCTTTTGCCATAATTTTAAAATCTGATAATTCCTTGTGGGCGATGTATATACCATTTTTGTAGGTCACATTCATCTTATCCATCAAATCTACTTTATAAGCTTTCTCAATGGATTGTATAAAACGCACACAAGCATCTATGGAGCATCCTGTAGCTCCTGCCTCAGATTGATCTAATCCTATAACGATAAAACGATTGTAAGGATAATCTACTCCTGCTTTAAGATTCATTCCGTGAGCCGTCCACTTTTGTAAAAAGTTATCCATTTGAGGTTTTAGCTCATTGATCTCATCGTTAGTAAATGGTCTGTTTGCTTGATAAATCCATACTCTAGAATCGTCTGGAAGGTCTTTAAAATTTGCATGCATAATTTATTTATTTGTAACTTTATTTCTAAATGCAATTGACGTCAAGAAATAAAAGCATATGAGATTAAATATAAATTTTATTAATACTGAAAGTCTCTTTTAATCATTTTGTAGCTTAAAAAACACTTTCAAATACCACTGCCTATTTAAATAAATGAATCAGGGGATTTAGTTCCTTAATATGATTTAAACAGTAGGTTTTTTTTGATTTTTGTACATTAATTAAAATCCTTTTTTATCATTATCCCTGAAAAGAAAAAACCGAAAATGGTCATCCACAAAAAGTAAAAGCAATAATAATCAATTCCTAAATCGGACAAATCAAAAACAAGGTCGATTACATAAACAAAAATAGTATTTAAAACACCCATCACTAAACCTGTAATTATTCTAGTTTTAAAGCTGATCTTTTTAAAATCAAACAAGTTTTTAAAGAATGACACGATCTATTTATTTATTAAAATTATTTATTCTACGTGTTCTTAAATATATATCCCACACTGAAAAATCCAAAAACAAACATGAACACAAAAAAGAATACCTAATAGCCCCAATTATCGTCTACCATGTCAAAAAGGCTGTACATGATATAACAAATAAAAGTAGTACCTAAAGAACTAACTAAGGCGTAAACCTGTCTTGTCTTTATATTTAGCTTTTCATAGTTGCATCAACTCACTCTTTCTTGTCTTTATTCCCTTTTCTCATAGACCACCAGATAATTCCTGCTACCAGAAGCCCAAACATGAAGAAATCTACTGCAAACTTAATGATACTGAACCCTTCATCCCCAGTAAATTGATAGAAAATAGACATTATTATAGCGTAAACCAAACCACCAAATGATCCAGAAAGCACAATACTTTTATAGTCTAGTTTTTCTTTCAATTAGTCTTGTTTAATATCTACTCGATCAAGCACCAACATGTTGCGGTATTCACCTATACGTGGATCATAAATATCCAATTCCATTGCGGTAAAAGTATAAGTCGTCTTTCCTTTAACGGCATCTTCTAGCAACTCATCATTACCTACATAGGTAAGCCATAATACTTTACGCTTGCGGCCATCTTCCTCTTTAATTTCAAAAGATTTGAATTTATCATCTTCTACTTTTACAATTTTACCCGTAATAACAAGATTCTCCTCTTCCATTTCCATATCCTTCATATCATCAGCAAACAGCATGAAAAGAGGTATCGCCCCTGGGCAAGACCCTGCGAGTTTAACACCTACTTGTTCCCCTAATTTCTCAGCATTGTTTGCGTCGAGAAAATTGATCCCTTTTTCGTCAAAATACTTTTGACTTTTAGAATAAGCTTGAAGCATACAAGTTCCCAATTCCATCTCTGCCTTTTCTTTGGTATCAATTTCTCCTTTAGTTTGTAAACATTCACAAACTTTGTCTGCTAACTCTTGAACAGCTTCTTCATTAAACTGTTGTGCGTTTACCGCTGCTGCTGTAAAAAATACTACTACTGTTATAAATAAATTCTTCATTATAAATCGTTTGCGCTTGCTATTAATTCTGCGATATCCATCACTTCTACTTTTCCTTCTTTTTCGGCTGCTTTTACACCATCTGTCATCATGGTATTACAGAATGGACATCCAGCGGCGATAATTTCAGCTCCTGTATCGATGGCCTCATCCGTGCGCTCGACATTAATTTCTTTGTCTCCTGGCTCTGCATCTTTAAACATTTGTGCCCCACCAGCTCCACAACACAAACCATTACGGCGGCTGCGTTTCATTTCGATCAATGCTGCATCTAGCTTTTCTATCAGCTCCCTTGGAGCCTCATAAATATCATTAGCACGTCCTAAATAACAAGGATCATGATAAGTGATTTTCTTTCCTTTAAATTTCCCTCCTTCAATGGTCAGTCTACCATTAGAAATCAAATCTTTAAGAAATGATGTATGATGAATCACTTCATAGTTTCCACCTAATTCTGGATACTCATTTTTAAGCGTATTGAAACAATGAGGACAAGCAGTAACGATTTTTTTGATCTCATATCCGTTCAGCACTTCTATGTTCATCATGGCTTGCATCTGGAAAAGAAATTCATTCCCTGCTCTTTTTGCAGGATCTCCAGAACAGCTTTCTTCTGCTCCTAAAACTGCAAATTCTACTCCAGCTTTATTCAAAAGCTTTACAAAAGCTTTGGTGATTTTCTTTGCTCTGTCGTCAAAACTACCGCTACATCCCACCCAAAACAAAACTTCGGGTTGTTTTCCTTGTGCAATAAATTCTGCCGCTGTAGGTACTACTAATTTGTTACTCATATATTTATATTGAGAATTCAAAAATATTGAATTCAGAATTGATATTTACTTATACTATCGGTTATTAAGCTGTTCTGCTAAGCTATCTCAAGTGCTTTAGATACCCATCACAGCTCACTGACCAATTACTTGTGGTTTTTAAAAACCTCTATCTTCACTTCTTTTTCTACCAAGTGAGTAAACTCACCTGTATAACGAGTTGCTCTTACCATGTGGTTGTCAATCCAGTGGTAATTTCCACCTCTAGGTTTGCCCATTAACAGGCTGTGAAATTTAAAACCGTGTTTATTCAACCAGTCTTCTGTTACCTGACGGTGCTCCTCAGTTCTGGAAGTAAAGAAACAAATAACATGTCCTTCATCATACCATTCATTGAGCGTTACTAGCGCATCTGGAAAGGGTGCGCAAGTAGCCATCCTCTCCGGCTCTTCGTTAGGCACATCTTCCGTGATGGTTCCATCGATATCTATTAAATAGTTTTTTACTCCTGCTGGAAGTACTGGACTTGCTAGGGTTCCATCTTTATTCAGGGCTTCCTTAAACTGTTCTTCACTCATATATTATTCGTTTGCCCAATTAAGGCGATCCATCTGGTTATAAGGCCATGGCGCTCCATTGTTTTCAATGTTACCCATAGTGGCATTTAATTCAGTAGGTGCAGCACTGTTTTCTAGCACTAAATACCTCCTCATCTCCATGATAATACTCAAAGGATCGATACCTATAGGACAAGCTTCTACACAGGCATTACAGGTCGTACATGCCCAAAGCTCTTCGGGAGAGATATAATCATTCAACAAGGTCTTTCCATCATCTTTCCACTCTCCTTCTTTGTTGATCACCGCCCCTACCTCTTCTAATCGATCACGGGTATCCATCATTATTTTACGTGGGCTCAACTTCTTACCAGTGATATTTGCCGGACACTCTGACGTACAACGACCACATTCTGTACAGGTGTATGCATTGAGCAGTTGTACTTGATCTAGATCAAAAATATCATTTGCCCCAAGGGCCGCTGGAACCTCATCTGCTTCGTTAGGGTCTGGAGCCGCAAATGGATCTGCATTTGGATCCATCATCATTTTTACTTCTTTAGTTACAGCTGCCATATTAGTGAACTGTCCTTGAGGAGTCAACTTTGCAAAATATACATTAGGAAACGCCAACATAATATGCAGGTGTTTGGACCAATATAAATAATTTAAGAAGATCAAAATTCCAACAATGTGCAACCACCAACAAGTTCTTTCTAAAATAAGCAAGCTCTTAAAGCTCATTCCATCAAATAAGGGAGTAATAAATCCGCTTATTGGAAAACTACCCGCATTGACATAATGTGTGGCAGCTTCACTAGTAAACTGACCCGCCAGCACCCCTTGTTGTATGCTAAGATCTGTAGCGTTCATAGTTAGAAACAAAGTCATTAATACGACTTCAAAATAAAGAATGTAGTTGGCATCGTTTTTAGGCCAGCCTTTCAGCTCGCCCATCATAAAACGCTTGATGTTCATTACATTTCTACGCAACCAAAAAATAACAACTGTTGCTAAAACTAGAAATGCAAGAATCTCAAATGTAGCGATCAGCACATTGTAAGCACCTCCTAAATATGGAGCAAATATTCTGTGCTGCCCAGTAATACCATCAATGATGATTTCAAATACTTCAATATTTATAATTACAAAGCCTACATAAACTACGACGTGCAGGAAACCAGCAATAGGTCGTCTGACCATTTTTGATTGTCCCAAAGCAATACGTGCCATTTGGGCAAAACGTTCCCCTTTATGATCGGAGCGATCTACTTCTTTTCCAAGTTTAATATTGCGTATCATCTTTTTGATGTTACTAGCAAAATAACCTACTCCTGCAATGAGAAGTAAAACAAATATGATATTAGGTATATATTCCATAGGTAATTATTGTTCTCTATCTTCTGGTTTTTCGTATTCTCCTGGCTTTTTTCCAAAAACAGAAAAATGCACATATCGCTTAGGATTCAGTTTGATGTCCTGCATCAACATTTCAGCTTGCCTGGTGGTTCTTTCTAAATTGTTATACAAGGAATCATCTGTCATTAGTTTCCCAAGACTTCCCTTACCCGACGCTATATCATCTAATACAATATTGAATTTTGCAACAGCAACTTGTAGTTCTTTCACCGTTCCTGCAATTTCAACTCGAGCTAAAGTATCTGAAATAGCAGCAAAGTTTTTAGTAGTCTTGTCTAAGTTCCCTATGGTTCTATCCAACTGTTTTCTGTTATCAGTAAGCAGCTGATTTGCATTATTAGAAATAGTTCTTATGGAAACTAAGGTTCTGTTGACCTCGTCGAGACTGCTGGTAATAGCAAGTCGGGTTTTAGGACTCAAGGTTTGACTTATAGAAGCTAAAGCAGAGTCTGCACTTACCACCATGTGCTCAATTTTATCTTTTAACGGAATAAACTCCTCCATCACCTTTCCTTGAATACCGTCATCTGTATTGGATTGTAAGGTATCTCCTGGTTTTGCCTGCCTTGCTGTACTTTCATAATTAGGCACTATGGCAAGAGCTTTCCCTCCTATCAGACTGGTGCTATAAACAGAGGCTACGCTTTCTGAAGAAAAACTAAAAGATTCATCTACGTGAAATTTAACCAACAATCTTCCTGATCCATCAAGAAAATCGATGTCATCTATATTTCCTACTCGCAAACCATTTATAGTTACTGGTGCAGAAGAAGTCAGCCCTTCTACATTATTATAAACGGCATAAAACGACCTGTCGCTTCTCAAAAGATTGCGACCCTTTAAATACTGATACCCAAAAATAAACAGAGCTATCGCTCCTACTGTTAGGATACCGACCTTAATTTCTTTTGAAAACTTCATAAAACTGATGTACTTGAACTTGTAAAGATAAGACAAGCTATATTTATAAGGGCTAACATTTTTTTAGGATTTATCACAACCTGCGACGTTCTCCATTTTCATAAACCACTATAAATGCAGATGTATATCCTTTTGCTATGGCTTTTTCTTTTAAATCTAACACTTCTTTAAGAGAATAAAAATTACCTGTAAAATAGCGATAAATACCACCTTCTTTCTCTCGAGAGATTTCTGGCAGACTTTTGAAGTTGTAAGATTTTGCCTCTAACATATTACTACTAGCACTTATTTGCACTTTATAAACGGCATTATTTCCTGCAGCTGCGGGGGCTGCTTCAGAAGTCCCTACCTGTTCTACTTCAAAAAGATTGATATCTCTATTCTTTTGATAATCCAATACAGCAACATAAATAGAATTGGCTACTTTCTTCTGACCTGAGCTACTTCTTAAAAACGTACGCTCTTCTTTGTTGGTAAGAAAACCAGTTTCTATCAATACGCTAGGCATATAAGAAAGTCTTAAAACGGCAAATCCAGCTTGTTTTACACCGCGATTCTTTCGGTTCAATTGCTTTTGGAATCTAGACTGTACATTGGCACCCATTTCAATACTGTTATCTAAGTATTCTTCTTGTATCATTAAGTTGGTCGCAAAACTAGATGGATCATTAGGATCAAAACCTACATATTTCTCTTTGTAATTTTCTTCTAATAAAATCACAGAATTTTCTCGTTGCACCACTTCTAGGTTATCTGCATTTCTATGAATACCTAATACCCACGTTTCATTTCCTTTTGCAGCTGTAGCGGCTGCCGCATTACAATGAACAGATACGAATAGATCTGCTTTTGAATTATTTGCGATGTCTGCTCGTTGATACAATTCCAAAAACTTATCTGTAGTACGCGTGTAGACTACTTTTATATCCTTATGTGATTCCAACTGTTTACCCAAAAGCTGTACTACTTTCAGAGCAATATCCTTTTCGGCAGTTTGTGCTACATACTTACCAGAATCCTTACCACCATGTCCCGCATCGAGTACAACGGTAAAAACCTTTTTATCGGTCACTTTTGTTGAATCGATCGGTATATTTGCCAACGATATGATGGGAATGCTAAGAAGTACAATAATCAAATATATCTTCGTTTTCATATAGAAACTATAAGTTGTGAATGTGTTGTTTATTAGTTCGCTTTCGCGAAAGCGTAATTATTAAAAAACGCTTAAAATTTATATGTAGTTTTGACGTTTCAAAAACCAGACCATTTCTAATAACAAAAATAGCATAACCTAGATTGCATTTACGTTTTAAGCATATTATTTTATTCCTACTGTTTTTAACAGGCACAATGTCCATCACGGCACAGGAACTTCCAGAAACCGGAACACCTATTCCGGTTAAAAAACCTAATCCTGAACAGAATAAAGAGGAAAAGAAACCTGTGAATAAAGAGGTGGTTAACATTCCTGAGGTTCAAAAAGACACTGTAGTTAACGACTCGGTTAAAAAACCAAAAGCTTTCCTGGAATACCGCATTGAGTCTAGTGCTAAGGATTACAAACGTATTGATAGAAAAGGAAATACCATTACCTTATACAACGAGGCAAAAATTATTTACGGCGACATCACCATAGAGGCCGGAAAAATCATCATCAATAATAATACAGGAGATGTTTTTGCCTATGGTATCTTAAAAGATTCTTTAGGCTATACACAACGACCGGTATTCTCTCAAGGCAGTAATATTGTAAAGCCAGACTCCATTATTTTTAATAAAAACTCGCAAAAGGCATTAACTTTTAATTCTGAAACTACTCAAGGAGAGTTCAATGTCATCGCAGAAACGACTAAAAAAGTAAACGATTCTGTTTTCTACATGCAAAACGCTCGCTTTACTACTTCCAAAAATCCAGAAAATCCAGAATATTATTTCCTAGCTCGTAAAATCAAGTTTGTCCCAAATAAAAAGATTGTTACTGGACTGGTGAATATGTACATCGCAGATGTTCCGACACCCTTGGGATTGCCATTTGCTTACTTTCCTATGACGACAGAGCGTAAAAGTGGTATTATTATTCCTTCTTTCGGTAACAACAACAGTCAAGGGTATTTCTTACAAAACGGTGGTTACTATTTTGCAGTTAATGATTATATGGACCTTACTTTATTAGGGGATTACTTTACTAATGGTAGTTATGGTGGTCGAGTCGAAAGTAATTATTCAGTGCGCTATAAATTCAATGGTAGTGTGAGGTTCTTATATGAAAACCAATTGCAAAGCGAGCGCGGATTTTCTGACTTTGCTCAAACTTCTCGTTACAACTTAAACTGGCAACATTCTCAAGATGCTAAATCCAACCCAAGCTCTAGATTTAGCGCTAGTGTAAATTTAGGAAGCAGTCAGTTTTTTAGACAGTCTTTTAACCAAGTAAATCAAAGTGCGACGCTGGTGAACAACTTGAGCAGTTCCATCTCTTATTCTAAAGCTTTTCCTGGAGAACCACAAGTCAACTTCAGTACGAGTGTAACGCACAATCAAAATACCAATACCAATGCTGTAAACCTTACCTTGCCTACGCTCCAAGGTAGTGTTTCTAGGATATTCCCTTTTGCTCCCAAAGAAGGAACTAAAAAAGGAGTCATAGAAAACATCAACCTACAGTACAATTTAAGAGGAGAGAATCGCATCACAACAACAGATGAAGATTTTTTTACCGATAAGATGTTTGATAATGCCGTTATGGGATTAAAGCACAGTATCCCTATCGCTACTAACTTTAAAGTAGGCTACTTTAGTTTCAGTGCTAATGCTAATTACGATGAGAATTGGGTTTTTGAAACCTTTAGACAGTCACTTGTAGAAAATGAAAGTGGAGTTTTTGAGACCGTTCGCGATACTATAAATGGTTTTGATGCCTACCGTACTTATAGCTACGGGGCCAGTGTAGGAACCACGGTTTACGGTGGCTGGAAATCAAAGAATCCAGAGTCTAAAGTACAAGCCATCAGACACATCATACGTCCTAATTTAAGTTACTCGGCAAATCCTAGTTTTGATGAATATTACGACCGCTTAGCCACGGAGCAAGGACTGGACGCTCCAGGAAGAGAAGAACAGTTTTACAGCCGTTTTGACGGTACATTATTTGGTGCGCCAGGACGTAATTTTTCTAGCAGTATCAACTTAGGTGTTCAAAACAACATAGAAGCAAAAGTAAGGGATAGCGACTCCACAAAAACCGACCTTAAAAAGGTTCAAATTCTTAAAAGTTTAAATTTCAATACTTCTTATAACCTAGCCGGTGATTCCTTAAATTGGAGTCCACTGCAAATACGGGGTGTCATTCCGATTACCAAAAATATTGACATCAATCTAGATGCTAACTTTGATCCCTACGCGTTGGATAACAACAATAACCGTATCAACACTTTTAACATTAACAATGGTGGTAGTCTATTGCGTTTGACACGTGCCGGTTTTCGTACCAGTTTTAGGTTGAGCAGTACCGATTTTGAAAATGATGACGAGAAAGATCCTTCAAAAGTTAATGATCGCACCATGCAAAATGGTGGACGTGCTGATGGCCTTTTTGGAGAACCTTTAGATACCTCTCTAGATGAGCCTTTAGAACCAAAAAAGCAGGATGTCAATGTGAATAAAGACCGGTACCGATTCAAAGTTCCATGGAGTTTGAATTTTGCTTATACGATGACCTACAATAACGCCCAACGACAGAATGCCATCAACCAGCAAAGTTTAATGGTCAGCGGTGATCTAGAACTATCGCCACGCTGGTCTATAGGTGGAAATACTGGTTATGATTTTGCTAACAAAGGGATTTCCTTCACCACCCTGCGTTTTCAGCGAGACTTAGAGAGTTTTAATATGAGCTTTAATTGGACGCCTATAGGTCCTAGAAACAGTTGGTTCTTCTTTATAGGCATCAAAGCCAGC
>Ga0307979_1003639_pt1 | contig 10271 bp, 5 predicted proteins | sample OrgLakmetage1058_FD_201833 | JGI IMG/M metagenome (GOLD analysis project Ga0307979, IMG submission 201833) | Saline water microbial communities from Organic Lake, Antarctica - #1058 | ecosystem: Environmental > Aquatic > Non-marine Saline and Alkaline > Saline | place: Antarctica: Organic Lake... | reverse complement strand
TCATTAACGAGGTAGGAAACAAGCATCGCCAACAACAGGAACCCTCCCTGTATAGCTCTGCAGCTCCTAAAGGAGCCTGCAAACCCCACTGCTCACATAACGACAAAAATCGTAAAGAGGATAGTCTGTAGAGGGCAGGAAGCATAATACATCTACGCCCCTCTGAAGTGGAAACTGTTCATGAAATGATTTTAAATTCGGACTTAAGTCGCTTCTGCATCTGCTTCTGCGAATTTATAGTCCTAGCGCGTGATAGAAACGCACCTGTAATTAAATATGATTCAAGTATTAGTATTAGTATTGAGTAACAGGGAAATATTAGCAATGTAATCCTTGGAAGGCGCAGAACGATTTTTTTACCTACCTCCCTTGTGGTTGTTGATTTCAATCATCTAAGTTACCAGCCTAAATAATTGTTTAATTGTAACAAAGGAGGTTGCGGGGGTATTGCTTTAAGGGCCATGTGCCGTATTGCAATACCACGAAGATTACAAGCGCGCGTGCCCATCAGCACACCAGTAAGCGCACGTTGAGAAGTGCCCGAAAGAAACTATTCGTAGCAGCATCTGGCCGAGTGGACAAACTCTTTGAGTGACGCGCAAATAATATCGTGGCAGATCGGAAAAAAAACACCCATGCCTCGGGCATCTCTAATTGCGTCGTAATTCGTTCGCAGTCATCTCATCAGTTGAGCAATGTCGGAGTCTGTCGAAAGAACACGTAGACGATGAATTGCGATGGATCCATGCACCAATCCATCCATGGCAGTGTATCAAGAACTCGTAGAACTCGTCGCTCTATTCGCCTGTAGTTCTCGGCGCGATACTAGCCTCGCCGCTGAGTATACAGTTCATTGGTCACCACGTAAGTAGATAGCGGGTCATAAATCCTTTGAGGTGGCTCCAAGAAGCGAAAATGCACGATAGATACCGAGGAATATGAAGACGAAAGGGTAGACAATGATGAAGACTGTCATAGCTAGAGTGCGGTATGCTCGTTCTTTCATTGTTTTGGGGCGGAATCCTTCCTTGTCAAATTTATCAGCTTTAAGGTAATTATCCATTGATTCACGAACGACTCCTCCAGACACACCACCGCCTATAGATGTCCACGCCATGCTAACTTTGAACAATCGAAGAATGGGAGGAGAGCTTCTAATAATCATGCCACACACAATTGCCTTGTTATCTGCTTGTTATGACAATTTTTTACTCTTCGTCAGCTCTTGATACGGTAGTAAGTACGTAAGTACTGTATCGAAGAAGTACTTACAGCCAGCTGCGGGTGAATAGAAACACTCACTTTAAGAATTTGAGGGGTAAAACTTATTAGTGAATTGTAATAGAAACTGAGAGATGTTGGCTCTAGATTCCAGGAAGCGAAGGCCTTTCTGCCCTGCCTGCCAGTCACCGAAGAATTAGAGGGGAGATTACGCGGAAATCTAAGAAATTGCCTAAGAAACGAGGGGGTCGGCCATTTTCCTGTTTTCTTATCACCCGCAACTGGCTGTACATGTTGTCTGTTATTAGTAATTGTAAACGCTGCAACTGCTGGAAAGACGACGTGTTCCAATAGTGCCAACAATGACGTGTTCGAGTTCATTCTGCACTTACAGTCAGTTCTGGGGTTCATGAGAGTAAAGATGAATATTGCATTGCGCAAAAGGACACTCAGCCCAGTCAGACTTGTTCTGGAGGATTCATCAAAACGCAGCTTTATGCTATTTGTTGTTGTTTCTTTGCAATTGGGGAGTATAATCTAATCTAATCTGGGCAATGCCAGTAACAGAGAAAACCCAGGGTTTTCTAGGGTTCTACCCAATTCCCATTTCGCCCCCTTTTGTACGTTTTCCGACTAAGCCTCCATTAATTCAGCCCGTGTTGCCAACTTTGCTTGGGCGGTCGGCAGGTGCTGGCCGGGGGACACGAGGTACGTCCTTGAGACGGCCGACGAGCGAAGTCCGGCTCAACTGGCATGGAGATTTGAAATTGCCGTGCGCTTCCGTCGGAACCCCAATATGAAGTAACGTGATTGGTCACAACCCCAGAAAGATCGTTTGGGGGTTTTAGCTGGGTTGTTGGGTTCTCTTGAAACCAGCAGCAATTGTCTGGGTTGTCAGATGGGTTGCTCTCTTAATTATCAGAGAGTCGGTCAGTCGGTCAGCCGCACAGACGACTTGAAGCCGATGCCTGCGAAGAGCGAGATCAAAGGGAAGGTTTCTAAAAGGAATGCACCGGTAGATGATTGATTAGGTTGATGAGGTGGAAGAGGAATGGGACAAGCTACACAAGCTATCGAATTGGGAGATGCTGGCCTGGATAAGAGTCGGCTACACTCCGTACGATGCAGACAATATTGCTACCCAGGCTGTGGCAATTAAGAAGCACACTCCCGCAGTCATGGCCGCTACCTCGCCATCGTCATCAGCGTCCTCATTGTTCTCGTCCTCTTCGTCGTCAACGAATCTTTTTCAAAGATCCAGACCTGCTTCAGCCGTGCCACTCGTATCGCACTTAGCCAAAGCGCCCGAGCCGAGTTCTCGGTCGGAGAAAACATTGAAGCCTTCCGCACGAACGCTGAGCTCTAACCCTTCTGTTGCTTCAGTCTTTCCCCATGCTCAGCATCTACTATTCGAGCCATGCCTTCTGGATGCGTGATGCATTTGAGCACCGACGTTGGCCGCCGCTTGAAAGTGATGATTTAGACTCTTGGGACATTGAAGCCCTTCAAGAATTTTGCAAGCATTTTTGGGACTTCGTTGCATGAATAGCTTCAACATGCTAAAGGCCTTACACCAGTATTCTCGGTTGAAGAAACAATAATCTTGCTCGGCGAACCCTTCAGGGCATTCTGGGAACATGTATCTAAACATTACAGCGACCCACTTCTCGGTTATCCCATGGTACTAATTCCAATTTGAGAGTCGCTGCTTATTCTAGCTGACACGTCGTGCAACGAAAGAGGCTTCTCTCAGTATAACCGTATTCGCAATGCGACAGCGACTCTATCAAATCTTGAAGTCGCCAAAGTTCGCAATTTGTTTGCAATTAAGTACTAGTACCTGCGGTCCGAAAAGAGCATGCCTGAATTCAACGCGGAAAAAATGTATGAAATACCAAAGGTGGGAAATATCGTCAAGGAAGTTGATGGCTCTAAAACGAATGCAATGTGCCAAAAATTGGGGGCGCTTTTGTGAAAAGATTGTTCTAGGGGCTCAAGGTACATCCTTAGAATCTTGCGGTGTTGTCGGTTGTCCGGTAAGAACGTTTGTCCGGTAAGAACGTATCGCCCGCTCTCTTAACCTCGTTAATACGGGAAGTCGAACCTCCCCCACAAAGGGGAAATTCCTCAATAACACAACACCTCCCACATACATCAACAGGTGTGTGATGATTGTCTTCGCGATTCGGTGCTTGGGTCTGGGGTCTCGCCTTTGTTTTATCTTGATGTGTGGTTTAAGTAAAGAGAATTTATCCAGGTGCTTCCGGATTGGGAAAGCTCGGGAACAGGAGACGACATAGGTTTATCTAATAGCAGCGGGCATTAGGTTAATCAAATAGAAGCGGGTATTCGGTTTTACATTTTACAAGCGCAGGATTAATAAAAAGAAGCAGGAAGTCAAAAAGAAGGGAGAAAAAAGGTAAGAGGAAATGAGAGCAGCAGGGCGGCTTGGGGGAAATTCATTTCGGTATGAATGCGCCGAAGGCGCTGCCCGCCGCAGGCGAAGCTCGCCGGAGGCGTCGGTACACTTCTAACGTGGGCTAATAGAAAACCAAATTGCCTCGTGGGTTTTCTCGGCCACTGGGCAATACGAAGGGGGAAATATTCTCAGTCCTCTCGCGCTTGGCGTGCTTACATATTTCAGTAAAACGAGGAAACGGGCCCTTGGGAGAATGTGTTCTTGTTCTTCTTTTTGCCCATTTTTCCATTCACTTGGCGACCTCGTATCACCCGAGACTATCGATAGTTCGGTACAGTGGTTTTACCGCTCAAGAAAGTGCTACTGTGCTACTGTACGAGATGCAGATTTTTAAATACCCCCCTCTGGGAGTGTTCGAGAAGCTGCGTCATCAGATCATCAGCTACACCTCAGCAATATAACACAAATCAATTCCTCACAGTCATCGCCCACATCAGCCTCCGAGCGTGTCCTGAGCAGCCCAGCCCAGCACTTATTGCTCTACATTGCGCGCAAGCCTTCGCTCTCCCGCCGATTCCTCTTGTTAGTAAGAGGACCTTTGGACGGATAAAAACCTGTATGCCAGCGTACAACCTCGACAAAAATCCTTACCCGTTCGTCGACGTCATTACCGGGTATGCTCCAAGTAAAACTTCAAGCCTCATGCCCTTGGTCGCGCGACCTTTCGATGTCAACAATATTTTGAAAGTTGCCGTTAATCAATTGCACGTAGTAGCTTATATTGTATCATCATTGTGATCATATCTTCTTGATAACCAGATTCGAATGATGTTAACTTTCGTTCTTTAAGCGTGTGCTCCTTCTCACCTCACCTCATCTTTTTGATTTGTGGCAGGTCTCTCTTTATCCTCAAGGATATTGCTGACATCGTCGACGACACTTCAATTTACACCGGCGAACCAGTAGTTGCCACTATCCTCGAAGTTGCCTAACAGCGCTTATTATTGAGTTCTCCATCCATCACACCATGACCGATTTTACCGACCGCGACTCGTCGCCGAACACCTCCGACGCCGAGAGCGAGGCCTCCGGTGAATACATTCCGGGCTGTTTCGAAGGTCCTGAGAAGAACCTTGAAATGCTCTTCAAGCGTGACACGGGCAACCCGCGCGGTTGCCGCGATCTGAGCCGTGCCTCCCTCGATGCCATATGCGCTGCAGCTCGTTGCACTATCTTGTCGGGGGTATCGAACAAGCACCTGGATGCGTACGTACTCTCCGAGTCCTCTCTATTCGTCTATTCGCACAAGATGATCTTGAAGACGTGCGGTCGTACCACGCTTCTGCGTTGCCTCAAGCCTTTGCTTCAGCTCACGGACGAGCTTGGGCTCGTACTCGAATGGATTGGATACTCGCGAAAGAATTACACATTCCCTAAGGAGCAATTTTTCCCGCATTCGAGCTTCCACGAAGAATTTGATTACTTGAAGAAGCATCCAAGCCTTGAGGCCAAGCTGGGCGGGTCTGGGCACGTTCTCGGCCCTATCACGGGCGACCACTGGCTGTTCTACTGTCACGACAACGAAGACAAAGAGCTGAGCACTCGCCCTGCGGACGAATGCACCATTAATATTATGATGTTTGACCTCGATCCAATTGCTGCGTCAACTTTTTACAAGTCGAACTGCGCCACGGCCGAGGAGATGACGTTGAAGAGCGGGATCTATGCTCTAGTGCCTGGTGCGACGGTTGACGACAAAGCCTTCGAACCTTGTGGCTACTCTATGAATGCCATTCTCTTTGATACTTACGCAACCATTCACATTACGCCCGAGCAGGAGTGTTCTTATGCGTCGTTTGAGACCAACAATCCCCTCAAGTCATACACCTCGCTTATCAACAACGTACTGAGTGTGTTCAAGCCCGGTCGCGTCGTCATTACGCTTCTGGCTGAATCTCTCGGCCTCGCCAAGATCACTGAAAACCCCTTCGATGCCGCTGTTATTACTGTGCCATCTCTCGGGCGTTACATGCGCTCGTCGAGCTCCTTCACCAAAATTGAGGGCGACTGCTGCGTCACCATGGGCAATTGGGAGCTGAAACGGGACGCTCTCGAGGAAAAGAAGAACCTTGAGGAGTTGGCCTATCGCCGAGCCAACCGCATGGAATCGGTGTAGTTACTAGTGCCACGTGGCGCTGTGAATTGGCCTCTGGCTGCGCCGCTCTAGGAGGGTTTATCAAAACCACCGCACGTCGGAGGTGTCTTAATTTGGTTAATGCGACAATGTGGAGTGAATGCTCGTGAAAAAAATTGCACTAGTATGGTATAAAAAGAAAAAAGAGGGAAAAACCTCATTCAGTAAATCGAGAGAAAGACTGCGCTGCTACTAGCTAGCTTTCTCCAGGGTTGAATGGGGGTTCCGGTGATCACACTATTGCCGCTTTAGCTTGGGATCGCAGTTATAGAAACGAGGGTAAGGTAAGGTGGCGCCTTGGCCTTGGCAATGAAGATAGAAGGGTAATCCTTCTGAAAAACGAAAACAGAATCGCTCTGTAGGATGCGGTTAACGAAGGTCGCATTAGTAGTAGCTGTAACTGTTGAGGAAACCAATTGGCGCCAGAATGTCGAGAACCATGTGGTGTTCCAAGTCGAGTCAGTGTCTTGGTGGCTGTGGCTGTAGGCTGTGGCGCATACTGCATACTGCTAGCTGTTAGAGCATTTCACTTACAGGGGGAAATACTAATACGGATAGGATTTATCTGGGGGAGTATTCAGTCGATGGGTACCTTCAGTGGGCTCAATCCCGCGCACCCTTGCTTGCGTTTAGACTTAATTCCACTCTCTACTCCACCATTGTGTTCGTTAGTGTCGACTTGATGATATGTTGATGTGAGACTGCAAACCCACTGTTCTCACATCAACATATCAACACGACATAGTCTATAGCAACACTTAAGTAGCTACCCCTCTTACTAGTATTGAGACGACTTCTTACACCGTTGATTAGACGAACTTACTGCCCCGAAGTAGCGGAAATAGCAAGGACTTAGGACTTAGTTCGAAGGACATAGAGTCGTTATAGTTTGAGAAAAAGGAAGAATCAACTCAACAGGTAGTGGGCTCAGTTGAACAATTCCTTGAGTAGCGGATCATGGATCATCTATATAATTATATGTAATACATTGTTTTCTCATTTCGCAAAGACCGATAACGATAACGGATAGCACTGTTAGAGTTAGAGTTGACCGAGGCAGCATCCCCCTGTATGCTGCCGTTATTGGGTTGGGCGTGTCAACGCCAACGCCATCCTTCTCCCTCCTCTCCCCGCTACTTGTTTGTCTTGTGCTACCTGTTCCCCGTGCTCGACTCCGGGAGTCGAGCACACCACCACCTTAACTCGAACGCACACCGTACTAGGAGTGTGCTTACAAAGCTGTAGTAGACTCTATAAGGTTGTGGGCCTTCAGTACGTGCTGTCAAAATGACTGAACCGACCGTCAAAGTGAGTAATAATGCAGCGCCCCCATTCAATTTGAGTTTTAATGCGAAAGTTCCCACAGGAAACCCTGCCGTGAGCACAGAAGGCGATTTAATGGAAGTGATCAAGAAATTATTTCTTCAGAACGGCGCCTCGTGGACTGTGGGTATGCGACACAAGATTTACACAGATTCCAGCGCTGACATATTGGATCTTGGAATGGCCTCGGTGGGAAAATGGGAGCGTGGGTCGAGACGACGACTACATTAAGGGTACAACCTTCTCCGATTGCGCATCACGGGGGGAATTGGTCGGGTGTGCTGTGAGCTTGGGCTTGACTCCGGGGGACTATAAAGATAAATCTCTTCTACGGCGGGCTTTGAGTGATAAGCTGACTCAAAATTCTGCCGACGCAAGATTGGCCGCAGCGGCGCCATCTTAGTCGTTACTATGGGGAGGTGTTCTTCATGCGATTGCTGCTGTCATGATACTTAAACTCGAATTTGAAAGTTAAAAGTGCATGACGTAAATGACTCAGGGTGATATTCCACATGGTGGGGCTTCATACTGCTATAATTGGCTGCGGATTGCAATAAATCAAATCGTCGAAACCTAAACCATACCTATCGATATGACATTATGTGAGACGTGGAAATGGCCAAATGGCGTTTTAAAAAGGCGTTTTAAGAGTGGAATTAAATGGACTTAGCGAGAAAAGACTGTTGCTTTCATTCCCAGTCGGGATTTCGAAACATGCTGAAAGGAGATGGAGACGACAACAAGTCGCTGCCGTGGCGTTGATGGGAGATGCGTGCGTTTGGCTCTACAATAGAGAGGGGCCGCTGGGCTATAAGTGGCCCGCTAGTGAAAGATAGCAGGTAGTGGCTTTATCTCTACCTGTTAGCCCTTTGATTTTAGCCCATCATGGCCTGTGTCAAAACCTCCAGAACAAGCTTACAAAATAGAATTTGAGGCCGTTCTCCCATGCTTCTCTGCCTGTTGGCTGTTGGCTGAGAAACTGAGTGGGGCAAAAGCGAGGTCCTAGGAAATGGCCTGAGAAACAAGGGGAATGGCTGTTTTACTGGTTTCTTATCACCTGTGACCTACTGTGCTCTGCTGTACTCAACATCGTTTTATAAATACCGTAAGAACCTCTGCAGCTAGAGGCCATTCATGTGTGTGACATGTGCCTTGTATTGAGAATGCACAGCTGAAAGGTTTACTTATCATCTTTTATCGTGAGCCATGCGCTGGCCATCCACAAAACGAACGACACGTGCTCTATTACCGGCCTTCCAGTATCTTAGTTAGGCGAATAATTCAGTCATTTCAGAATTTTTATTTGAAATTCAGCTGGTTGGGCCTTTTGTTGAAGCTCCGATTAAATTGCTATCACTAAAAAAGCATAAGGTTTTATTGATGACTTAATATTCGCATTTCGGCTGCATCATGAAAATAGGGGATTATTAAAGAGATGCGGCCACGACGAAGAATGTAACATAGGATTCTGAGGCACTCACAAATAAGAAGCACGCATAATTCGACGCATGATACTAGCCGCCTAGTCTAGTCTAGTTTGGTCTGGTTAATACTCCCCAAATACAAAGAAACGCCCCTGTGACATATAACTACAGAATACGACAAATGTCAGAACAAGTCTGACCGGGCTGAATGCCCTTTTGCGTAAAGCAATAATAATTATTTACACTTGAAGTGCCCTCTAGCGACCAGGCATCAGGGGGTTTGGGAATGCAGTGAGCCTGCGGTCTCCACTTCGGGGTGTCCTTGGCAATGGCGAACCACTCATCAAACTCCTTTGAAATGCCCTTACTTTTGAGCGCGTTATCCAACGCCTTGCCCCAGATCATCTGTGGACAACGAACTGGCTGAGTTTTTGAAACCCAACTGCCAGCAACTGCAGTGGTGTACGACTCATGGGCACACTCACGGCATGCCATAGATCATGCTGCTAATAAAAGATTTATCACGTGCCAGCAATATTCTCCACCCTCGCAACCTGGCAGGTATTTCTACTGTAAGTATACAGGAAAATGTTAGAGATGCATTTTTTATGGTATTACATATGATTTTTGGCTTCCTTTTCGTCTTTCGCTTCACGATATAGTTATAAAATTGAATATCTGGCACGCAGAGCCGGAATACCAAGCAAGCACGCTGCGACATAATAGCTTTTCTGCTGACGTCATCACAAAACGTCATCGAATATGCGCTTAGATGGGACATTTACCATGTATTCAGTGCGAGGATGTGCCCTAATATAAAGAAGTTTGCGGTACTGACGTATTCAATCAAGAATCTTGGTAATATAATTGCGTGTTATTGTAGGTACTATAGCACTGTACGCTATAACACTACAGCCCACAGCACACAGTCCGCAGTTTCGGCTCGTAAAAACAGGGGAATAGCTCAGCCACTCTCCTTCAAAGTCTCATTATCATGGACCTTGATAGCTTGGCCTTGGCCTGTAATTCGCGAAATTTTCGCAAATTTTTGGGGGTATTTCAGGAAAGATTCTTTTCACGAAACACGCGAAATTTGGCTCCTTTTGGGCGAAATTAATTCCGTTTTGAACCACAGAAAAGAATCGTGCGAAATTTGAGAACATCCCGCGTAAATTTCGCGGGTTCGGCCTTGTTTTTGCAATAAATCGTGAATAAAATGGAGGTTATTCGGAAATATGTATTCATTCAAAAAACTTTTCTTAGTGGAATTCGCGCTTTAAATCGCACCCGGGTCTCGGTAATTCGAGAAGCCCCATTTTCGACTTTACCTTCGTGTCTCTATTTTTAACCCCCCCCGGGGAAGCTGGGTATTTTTGATAATTTTCGCGAATTTCGTTGCGAAATCAGCGAAATTCACGAATCCTTTTATAATCAAACGAAATTTATAGCAAAATTTGGGCCTTTGATAGCTACTACCACAATCGGATTCTTCGTTGGGCTGACCAAGTTCCTCGGATGCCTGTGACTCGGGCGCCACGGCAGTCTAGTCTAGTCTAGTTAATACTCCCCAAATACAAAGAAACACCACTGTGGCAAATAGCAACAGAAAAATGTAACCTTCAGAACAAGTCTGACTGGGCTGAGTGTCCTTTTGCGTAATGCAATTGTAATAATTTACGTTCCTCGGGAG
>Ga0307979_1003635_pt1 | contig 10280 bp, 10 predicted proteins | sample OrgLakmetage1058_FD_201833 | JGI IMG/M metagenome (GOLD analysis project Ga0307979, IMG submission 201833) | Saline water microbial communities from Organic Lake, Antarctica - #1058 | ecosystem: Environmental > Aquatic > Non-marine Saline and Alkaline > Saline | place: Antarctica: Organic Lake... | reverse complement strand
AACACCCAGGGAAATACGCTGGTCTGTTTCGAGAAACGAAACGCCGGCGAAAATCGTGTTTCGTTTCCGTTGTTTCATTACCGACGTGTTTCAACTCTGGCCCTAGTATCTACTATTATCTGTAGTGCTTACTTTGCGTGCGTCCGATCTGATTCGTTTTTGTCCACGGTGGCACATTGCGATGGCCTACTTTCAAGACACTGAAATAAGCATCAATGCACACGTAGATGATTCAGCATATTTTTATCTATAGGGAGATCCAGAGCTATGAACCTGTCAGTCATGCGTTTGGAAGTATGCGTCATTCTATTACGTATCCATCTATCGATGGCGTCGACTAATTGTCACACGCCCAGCAGTTCGCACTCAACCGCAGGAGATTGCCGGCCGTTGTCGTATTTATACTCTGCATGTGGTGGTGCCGAATGGACCAGTTGCCAACATTGGTTTGGCGCACACGATGATTTATGCAATCGTACCCAACCCTGGTATGGAGTGGTATGCAGGGACGACAGTGAAACAAATGATACATCTGTAACATCGCTGCTTTTGAGTGAAAATAATCTTGTGAAAACTTTGCCCACTGAAGTTGGTTTGCTCACTCACTTGAGGGGAAGTCTCGATTTATCTCAAAATCTTCTTGAATCTCAAATACCGAGCCAGGTAGGTTTGCTCACTCACCTGACTAGAGATTTCGACCTGTCTTCGAATAAATTTTCAAAGCAAATACCAAGCCAAATAGGCTGCCTCACGGGACTCGCTCGACTCGATCTTTCGTATAATTCATTCACTGGAGCTGTTCCTAACCAAGTGGCAGAGCTTTGTGCAAAGTTAAACAGTCAGATTTCTGGATCTTGTTCTTTAGGCACTCCCACACAAGCACCGACTACCTTCACGCAGCTCCCCACGGTCACTCGTAACCCAACATACCCGATTCCATCGACTGTAGCACCACCGGAGTCAAACAACTCCGTGCTCGTAGCCGCATTAGTGGGAATTGGGCTCATTGTGGCCGGCGGCATTACCCTTTGCATCCTTAGGGCCATTCGAAGGGCACAACCGACCCTTAGTCTTCGTGTAGATCACGACGGCTACTTTCCATTCAAAGACGCTGCTGACGGTCGCGATGGGCTTAGTTTGCGTAAGGATTATGGCAAAGGCAGTGATTATTTGAATGAAGCTGAGCTAAATTCTCATGAAGGCAGCGACCGCAATTCGGAAATTCTACCCGGATCGTTCGGGCTTGATCTCAAGGCGTATCTCATCCAGCTCGAAGACCTCAATTTAGAGCAGAAACCATTTGCAAAGGGTGGCTGCGGGCAGGTAGTTACGAAGAAAATAATCTTATGTTCATTGATAAATTAATACCGCGTATCCAGGTTGTTTTATTTCTTTAAAATTAAATTACATATCTCGACGTTGTTACCTGAAAAACGCAAAAATAGGTGTACCGTGGTGTGTATGGTGGCACTGCAGTCGCCGCAAAGGCAACTTTTTATCGAATCTACGAGGATGATCGACGAAGATTCGACCGTGAATTTCGCGTCCTAGCGAATCTTCACCACCCCAATATTGTCGCCTTCTTTGGTATGGCAAGGGACCGTGAACGAGGCGCACTTTACAATGTTCAAGAATTGTGCACAGGCGGTGACCTGGGGCAGTTTTTGGCTCGACACCCACCACCATATTCTCCTGGCTCAGCAGCAGCACAACGCGCGGCAGCTGCTTATGAAGCAGCGTGGAGTAAGCGCAATGGCACTACAGCACACTCAAGCGACGCCAGCGAGGGTCATGATCAAGAAGTGTACACTCCTGAGACGCTGGCTGGATTTGCGGAAGGGTTGCTGGCAGGCGTCAAGTACATGCACGAGAATGGCTTCGCGCACCGAGATCTGAAACCTGAAAACGGTGCAATTTAAGCTTGATTTAATTCAAACTTATCGCTGATTTCATTGAATATTCAAGTGTTCTATAATGTTCTCCGATTACCTTGCCTCATTACACTTTCTCTTGCATGAAATTCCTTGCAGTTTTGTTGACAGCAGATGGCAGCATAAAACTATGCGATATGGGGCTAGCCAAAGGATCCAAAAACTCCACTCTGACAGGCGCAGTAGGCACAGTGCTTTACATGGCACCTGAAGTATTTGGTGGTGAGGCCGATGTCGATCCGGAGGAGGGAGAAGAAGATGACGCATGCTTTCCATTGCCGGCCCATGATGACGAAGCAAGTGATGAGGGTAGATCAACGACATTTGCGGAAGAAAAGAAGCGACTTGACCCGCGCGCAAGCGACGTATACGCCCTGGGAGTTATCTTGTGGCAGCTTTGGCATCGCGAAGTGCCTTTTAGCGGCCTTGGACACCACCAGGTCTTTTTCAGTAGTTTACATAGGGCTGAGAATTCAGACGCTCTTGATATAGTGACCACATTCATTCTTTTGGATTCAATCTTGCTTACGTACTGTAGAAACTTTTAAAATCTTTCTTCGCATGTGCTTTTCAACAGATTATGCGACGCATTCTCGACGGCCGTCGCCCCATCGCTACTGCCCTCACTGCAGGAGACTACACGTCTCACGACAATTCAGCCGACGATATGCAATTACCGTCGCCGGCGTCGCGACTGTCGCGGGGCTCCATTGCGAATGGATTGCCCGTATGGCCGCCTCCACTTGTTCAGCTGGTGAGCGATGCATGGGCGCAGCACCCAAGAGAGCGGCCCACGGCCAATTCCCTTGCCAAGAAGTTCGCAACCCAAGTCCGGCCGTTGCTTCTCGCCGCTGGCGATCACTGGACTGACGTCAAAGCTGCGGAGAGTTCCGATTTGCAATGACTTTTTAGCAGCAAGACGGCAAATGTAGCATCTAGCAACAAAATTCGACTTTGAATTCGATGATAGATAGATATTATGATACGATTTTCATTGAAAGTTTATTACCAACTAGAGACATGGGTTTACTTCCAAAATTCACAATTTAGCAACTGCAATCCAAGTCAGCCGAATGGGCAGTGAGCTCTATTCTCTATTATCAATAGTTCTGTAAAGAGGCCCCGGCCCATTGCGAACTGTGAGGGCCTGACTTCTGTATGGATTTCAATTCTCAATCCAATTCGACTCCAGTGAGCTCTAGGCATTTCACCTTTACGGTTTTGAATTGCGTACAGCAATGTGCCATACAACGCACGTGTGTGAACATCTGCGATCTGCCCGCAGCATTCAGCATTCAGCATTCAGCATTAATACAGATTCAGCATTCAGCATTCAGCAGTCAGCAGCAGCAGCAGCATTTGCTTCAGGCTTCAATTGTGACATTTGGAGTTGTATCAGAAGAAGTTCGAGTATAGCGCAGTTGAAATGAAAAACTCCCATCTACTTTTAATAGAGCTCATGACGAGTGAATCTTCGCTATGGTGTTTTCGATGCATGGGAAAAGTGCGTAATGCTTAAGTCTTATATACATTACAGTGTCCTTGCCTTACGGGATTGTATTATTGCATTTGATCATTATTTTTGATACACATTCTTGCAATAGTGCTCCACGTCAGTCGAGTGAAGGTATCTTAGTATGTACTCGAGTGCTTTGGCGATTATTTTCGCCGCACAAGGGCTGATGACTTGGTTTCTTTCTCGAGCTCCTCTTCGACAGCTAGCAACTTTCGCATCAGCGCGTGCTTCTCTTTATGCAAGCTTTGCATTGTTGATTCGAGCCGTCCTGTGCTCATGTCAGTTCGCACCGAGTCCAGTGCCCCTAGCCCAGACCGCGCTGAGGATCGCCCTGTAGCCGTTTTGTTTGCAGCTCCTGAACGGGCACTTGCTAAGCGCGCAGACACGGACGGGCCGAGGGAGCTATGGAGGTCCGGCACTGTATCTCTCGCTGACTCGCGCGCCGTCGCGCGTGACGATTCTCGCGCTGATGAAGAAGGTATTAGCTGAGATTGCCCATCACGATTGCTTCTACGCCCAGTGCTTCGGGCAGTATCACCTTGGGGCAAAGCATTTACTGAGCTGCGGCCTGTCGCAACTTCCTGCGAAGTAATTGGAACTTCACCCGTAGGTGCCGCTTTTCCACCGAGTGACCTAAAACCCAAAAAATGAACAATTATGAAGCTCTTTCATCAATCGAATCATTGGAACGAATGTTTTATGGCTCAGCTCCGCAAAGTTCTTACTTTTTCATTATCATAGTGTTTGGGTTCGAGCCCACGAAAGTTGAGGTGTCGTAGGAGTGGTTCATGGCAATGTTTTTTTCCTTTTCGATGAAGCCCCGATAGGCCTATAACGGCAATGAAACGTATGTCAATTTTTATAGACAGGCACATTTAAGCTAAAGCGCTCTAAAATGGACCCTTTTAACTAATCGCGAGTGAGCTTACTTGCGTTGCTTTCATATCGAGGACCGAAGGCGGAGGCATTTTGGAACGAGAACAATGGAAAAGCTGATCCACAGATGACTATTTATGAAAATGCAAAAAACTAGCTCAAATAGTGCTTCTCTAGGGCACAACAACTGACTTCAGGTGCAGCTTAAGGAACCCGATTACTCAGGAATTGTGATATGTTATCATCAACGCATCAGCGCCGATCTACTTCAGCTTCATCTCAAAACTAGCTAGGCCCTAACGGGCTAACGGGGTGGCTGCGCCAAATTCTGAAAATTCATTGGGTTGTGCAGGCATGAGCGCTATTTGCAATGGAGTCGTCGACTGAGCTGGAAGATGGAGTAGATGAACTTGTCAATACCGCTGATGTAGAGATATCAAGGGTTCTAACGAGCGCACGAAAAGCTGGATTTTGGAAGCGCACATCTAGAGATAGAATTCGAAGAAGTTAACTGGATGGTAGGTCAAGTCAAAGTCTTACTTGTCCAGCGTCATATCCATTATGACCGGAAGTTAAGAGCCGTATACACCATAGCTTGGCAAGAAGTTGTTGCGGCCTCGCACTTGGGTTGGAGCAGCAATAGCTCTCTATTCAAGTGGTCATCGGCGCATTGGGTTGTGTTCCGTGATGTAGGAATTTTAGAACCCCAGCCTCTCCCCCCTCCACACGCCACGTCCTCAATCGCATACTTTCCGTGAATAGCTTTAACTCTGGACGTACGCAGTTCTGTGGATTATCAACATTTGTCAATGCATACGCAATACGTGGTGGTACGCACTTCACAAGCAAAATGTATGCGATCAAGTCACATATAACGCGACTACTAAGCATGATTCATTCTTGTTCTTCTTCAAGAAGGGCCTGCCATTTCTTTTTCTTGTTGTCGCTGTCTCCGAAAACCAGCTTGTTCGTTTCAAAGCCCTCCTCGTTAAATGTTCATCGCGTTCAACGAACGGTGCAACCGCCAGATCGAATCAATATGACTTGAACGCGTTACTACATCTAACAGCAGCCTTCACTGCATCGTTTCAATACATGTGTGCAATCTACAACAACACACAATAATTCGTAAGCTCGCCTTGATGACCGTTATAATTTTGTCCATTTAGTCATAAATCTGCAGCATCCTGGGTAATGCATTCTGAATTCTCAGAATTTTATCAACGAAACAAGAAACGATGGATGGGTGCTGGGTGCTGGGTGCTGGGTCGGGTGCTGGACAACGACGTCAACGACGATGCGATGGAAAAGCTACTACCCTGTAACGAAGCCAGCTCTGCTCTGGGGAGACACGGAGAGACGGAGACACGGGAGACACGGGTCGTCGGTCTGCGCCGCGGTCAGGACAAAAACATCAGTAGAAGTCAGCACCGCCAATGCTCGTGGATGCTACTGTCTCATAGCAAGCTACTCTTGTCTTCCTTCTAGAAGTATCGCTGCATTCGCACGGTGAAATGGCCCTTTTTGCTCACCCTCGCCTTACAGCACCTAGGCCACAGATTGGCGTTCGATTCACAGAGCGAAGACGTGCCCGAGGGCTTTCTGCCCATGCAATGCTCGTCGCTAGTCCGGGAGAAGCTCTGCTCCCAGTTGTAGCCAAAAGTGCGGTGCCCTCGCTGATTGCTGCTCCCTTAGCGATTTTATTGGTCGCGGCACTGCACCCATCTCGCCGCATCCGTGAAAACCATTTGAGTGCGGTTGCTCCTATTCGCCCAATGTTACTCACTCTGCTCGTCTTATTTTGGCTAACGGCCGACACGGGCTCGTCTACCTCAACTATTTCGCATGGGGCAGCATTGCTACTATCTCGAGCCGTGAGCGCTTCCCTCGTTGTAATGTGCGCGATGAAGCTGCGTTCATCCTCAGTACGATCTGAAAACTTCAACTTGTTTGCCTCGCCGACGCGAACCACCTCAGTTCTTAAATGTGCCACTAGAGGCTGGTCTATTTATGCAATCACATTCCTGGCATTCTTTGGGGCTCAAACGTTACCAGAAATGAAGGTAACGATTCCGGAGCTCCAAAATTGGGTAGCTGGACTTGCTCTGACCACTTTGAATTTGCTAGGGCTCCAAGATTGGGCTGCTGGATCAGACTGGTTCAAGATTCTTGACATGCAACCTGCGGCAGCTGCTTCGTCATCATTAATTTTACCTGGCCTATCCAGAGCTATTGCGAGCGCTGCTATGATGGCCCCTCTCTTGGCTCGGGCTGTTATTGTAGCCGGAACGGCTATTTCTTTTCCATTGATCCTTGCTTGGAGCGCGCAGAAGCTTGTGAATGGAATCGCACGATTGTTTTCCCGATCGACTGGCATCACGTTCTCTTGGGATACAGGGCTTGGGCCAGAGCAGCTCATGTTTGACACTTCGGGAACTACCTTTGCGACACTTGAAGGGTCGAAGGCGCAAAAAGATAAGATACGACGTAGGAGAATACAGTGGCGTGCAGCAGTCAGACGACGCAACTACAATGTCCTCAACCACCAGAGAGCTCTTGGAATTGAAAGCTCTCCTAATCCAATCTTGACAGGCTTTCTTGAAAATATGCAAGAGGATATTGATGCTCGCATCCGCCAAAACAATAGAAGCAAATTGCGCGACGATTATGGCATTGGTGACCGTGATATGTGGCTGGAGACAGCAAAATTGAGGAACGCAGAGGATCTTGAGGATTGCTTGAAAGAAGAGTCCGCGATCAGAGCACAATACAAAGAACAAGCAGGATGGAGGATGCTTGCCTCGGAAAACGGTGTTTTTGAGTCTCCAGAAGCAGCAGCTAAACGTACCGCTCGTGAACTGAATCGTTTAGCTTCCTTGCGAAAGGAGGCAGAAAGTCTCCGTCCTCGTGAGGTGCCTTACAATACAGCAGAGCTCCTCAACAGCCGTGAATATGAAGAAATTGAAAAGCAAGATGCTGTCGTCAGCAATTTCGTTGTCCGTTACCCACTCGGAAGACCACTGCCTGAAGGCGTCCACAGTGCAAGAGATCTTGGCCTCGATGTTTGGATAACAGCGAAGCAGAAAAGAAAAACCACTGCATCGCAAGGAAAAAGTGACGTCCCTTCTCTGTTTGAGTAGCTACCAAGCACTTTGAGGTTGACGTGATCTCCGTATATTTCAAGCAGCTTTTGGTCGGATGAAAGTGAAATTTCTCGCCTTGTCTTAAAATTGGAGGTCCAATTATACAACTTTGGCCCGGCCGTCTGGCCTTGAGAAGTGCCTGTATCCAGATCCAGCTCCTTGAGGCCTTCTGTTTCTCCCGAGAAACTGTTAACTGCTTTGCTGCTTTGGTAGTTCATAGTAATAGTAACGAGCTACAAAACAAAAAGCAAATGGCTCTCAGCTAACTAGTAACCAGTAACTATCGTTTTTTAGCGTTCAGGCCACTTTGTTTTTGCTGTTGCAGTTAGTGCCCTGGTCTGCTATGATTTCAATGGCGCTATGTGCTGTATTTGCAGCATGTGTACTGTTGCCCTTGTTCATAAAAACCGTAGAATAATAAATGATGGCTGGGGGGTGGCTAGGGGGAGGGGGGGGGGGTACTTAAAATTTAGACTCAGGGGGGCTTCAAGCACGGAGGTATCGGCTATCGGCCTTATCACTTGAATTTTAACAGGACTTGCCCAGAACAAGGGGAGTAGGAGCAGAAGTAGTGAATGCATGCTACGCCACTATGACATAAAGAATCAAAAGCGCCATGCCCCTTCCTTTACCAAGGAAGATGGCGGCGTTTTCTGGTAGAGATAGACAGAAAGAGATCGGAGATAAATAATGAGAATAAGGACAAAAAATAACGTGCAATCATTTGTCCTTTTTAGGAGCTGCTCGAAGGTACTGATGCCGGCAAAGTTCATGCACGTCCGGCCTTTTCGCTTGGTCTGGCTCCAAGCAATGCTCCAAAAAGCTCTTCGCAAACGCCGATACTTTCGGCTTTTCAGGAAATGTTGGCTTCGCAGCGCGCAGCATCGTGTTTTCCCGCAACAATTGCTCCTGGGACATACCTTCGCCATAGGGGCGGCGGCCGTAAAGCATCTGGTAGTAAATGACCCCCAAGCTCCAAACGTCGACTTTGGACGAAATGCGAGGGCTGCTCCCTGGGTGGTGAATGCGAAAGCACTCCGGCGGCAAGTACCAGTATGTCCCCGTGCCCTGCGACGTCAACTCAATGTCACCGTCTCCTGACATGGCGCCGTCTACGATTTTCGAAAGGCCGAAATCCGTGATTTTCGCATCTCCCCGGTCGTCGAACAGAATGTTGCCTGGTTTCAGGTCGTAGTGGATGATGGCGCGGGTGGTAGCCTGCGTGGGGCTTCCTGGCACCGGCCGCGGGGTGTTCAAGTACCGTAAACCCGCGAGCACCTGCAGCAATATGGGCTTGGCGTCGGCTTCCGCCAAAACCTTGTCGGTTTTCAGCCGTTGATCGAGGTCGCCGCCCCCGCAGACTTCCAGCACCGTGGCGAAGGCGTCGTGTTGAATTTCGAACACGTCATAAAGCTTCACTACGTACTCGAAGTTGAGGTCCTTGTGGATGCGGTATTCCCGGGTCGCGTGCCGGGTGTAGTTGGCCTTCTTTTCGTCCGACCACTGGTCCGACAACTGGTGCACCTTCACCGCCACGTCCATCAACCGCACGCAATCGTAAGCTTGCCACACTTCAGAAAAGCCGCCTTTCCCCAGCAGGGCTGTCAAGACATACTCCCCCGCCTTGCCCGTTTGCTGGCCTCGCTTGAAGCGGGACCGGTCTTCCAAGGCACAGCGCTTCAACTCGCGCCGGTGCTTGGTGACCTCCACTTCTAAGCTCATCCGGGCGTCCTGGAGCTTCCCCTGCTCTCGCTTCAGAGCAGCTAGTCGCATGCGCGCTGTTTCTTCCGCTTCGTGCATCGCTAAATCTTCTTCGAAATGCAGACTCGCTTCAAACGAAGAACTGCGGTCCGTGTGGCCACTGCTGCTGCTGCTCGAGGAAGAAGAGGCACCCTCTCTGCTCTCCGAACCGGCACCGGAGGCCAGGGCAAAGGCGGCGCCCGACATGAATTCCGACGACAGGGACGACGACGACGACGAAAAGCCGCTGCCGCCGCTGCGGTGTTGGCCTTCTTGCCCCGCGAGGGGACGCCCCGCGGCCGCCGCTGCCTTGGCCTTGGCCTTGGCCCGCTCTTTCGCCGCCTTGATGCGCACCTTGTTGTCGCTCCGAATCTTTTCTTCGCGCAGCAGCATCGCCGCCTGGGCCTGCTTGATGTCCCGCAAGGCCGCGCCGTCTTCCCACTCGTCCCGCATCGCGCTGTTCATGCCCCCCCCGCGGATCACCGCGCGCCCTAAGCGGTGGGTGTCGAGGGCTAAGCTCTGCCGCGTTTGCTCCGCTTTCCGCTCTGCGCCCTCCCGCACCAACTGCCCTAGCACCGCTTGAGAGCGCTCCCGCCACGCAATAGCGTCGCGGCGCTCCGCCGCCAGTAAGTCCTGCGTGCGGCTGTGTTCCAGCTCCAGGGCTCGGCAGCGCTCGGTTTCTTGCCAGAGGGCGCTCTCCAGCTCCGCTATACGCGCGCCACTGTGGCCGAGGTCGCTTCTGTTGTGCCCAGCTCCTCCTCCGACGTCGTTACTAAGGCTATTGCTACTGCAATGGCCATTGCCGTTGCTGCTGCTAGCTGCGGCTCCGCCCAGGGTGGACTGTCTACTAAGGGGTGCTGCGGCTGCTTCTCCAGCCGTAGCCCATCCAGGTGATGGCGTTGGCTTCAAGGCTCGGCCGGGAGACGCAGGGCGTTTGGAAGCGCCTTTTTTCGCGGCACCACCAGTGGCAGCGGAGGTGGCGCCTCCGAAGGGAGCCGTGCTCGGCGCGCGCTGGGCGCCACCGTTGTGGGAGTTGGAGGCTGGGCCCAGATAATTTCGAATGGAGCCCGCAGC
>Ga0307979_1003632_pt1 | contig 10285 bp, 11 predicted proteins | sample OrgLakmetage1058_FD_201833 | JGI IMG/M metagenome (GOLD analysis project Ga0307979, IMG submission 201833) | Saline water microbial communities from Organic Lake, Antarctica - #1058 | ecosystem: Environmental > Aquatic > Non-marine Saline and Alkaline > Saline | place: Antarctica: Organic Lake... | reverse complement strand
CTCGAAACATGAAACGCCCAGGGAAATGCGCCGGTCTGTTTCGAGAAACGAAACGCCGGCGAAAATCGTGTTTCGTTTCTGTTGTTTCATTACCGACGTGTTTCAACTCTGGCCCTAATCGGAAGACATCACGCAGAATTCTTGCTTCTTTCTCGCTTTGCTGTCGTCGTCGGTCGTCGCGAAATCTTTGAGTTTGCTCTAATATGATTGGCTTGACGAAGAAATGTTTAGCTCCTCTTCTCGCATCTATCGTATCGCATCTCGCATTATTACTGCTTTGCGTTGCTTGACACCAGGCTTTAGCCAAAGTATAGCTCGAGCGAGCATGAGTGCTTCAGAGACGACGCCTCTGGCCTCTAGCCCAGCCGAGAAGCCATTGTATTTTGTGCCGAGAAATAGGACTTTTGTGGAAGACGACGACGACAGTTCCAAAGCGCTGCCCGCTCCTTCTGAACCCCCGACAAACAAAGGAGCTCCGAAAGGGTATCAAGCTATTGGAAAAGACGCCCCTACCGCAGAAGTTCGGCGAATGAGGGCGGCTTTACCTCGAAAGGTGAACAATTCAAATGCTGGTTCTAAGCCAAAAGATGCTCGAGCGTACACTCCACGAGTGTGGTTTCTAGTGCAATCAACTTCGAAGAGCTCATAGGGATAGATGGATCCTACGAGTGGTCGTGTCAACGAACACATGGGAGACGACACAGAGACTAGCGCGGCGAAAATAATAGCGAGACGACTTAAGGAATAGTCGCAAGTAATTCAATATGGATTTGATCTCACCGTATGCACGTTTCCTTTTTTCGCGTACCTTAATGACTTTGCAGGTGCCAGTAAAAGTAGAGCCGAAAGTGTTTTTCGCGAATGAGCGCACATTCCTAGCGTGGCTTCACATGTCCATCATTTTGGCCACCATGAGCGTAGGGATCGTGGCCCTCGCCGAGAAAGAGTCGCCTGCGGGCAGCCTCCAGAAAATATACGGGATTAGCCTCATGCCAGTGGCGATTGCCTTCACGATTTACGCCCTGCACATGTACCTGCGACGCACTGCGATGTTGGTACGGCGCGATCCCGGCCCTTTTGACGACCGCGTGGGGCCGTTAGTGCTCGGCGGCATTCTAATTGGTGCTATTGTGGCCAATGTCTCCGTGAAAGTGTACTCACTGTATTATTGGTAAAGAGCGATAGGCGTGATGGCACTTACTCCGCAATGTGGTCAATTCTTGTGGAGTGCTCTTCGCTTTCCCTGTTTTCTTCTCTTCTCTCGGCTGACTGACATCGATCGGCCGTTTATAAAGGAGCGAAGTTTCAAGATGCGCTTGCTTAAGTGCCTTTGCTGGTAATTTTTCGAATTTCGAACTTTTCACTTACCACGGAAGAAAAATAAAAACCTGGAACCTATCGCTATCGCACCACCATAGCACTAAGGCAATCCAGGGAAATTAAAGAGATCTGCGTGATTGAACCTAGCAATAAAAAGCGGTTTCTATCGACTTCTAATCTCCGAATGAACACAGGCTTAAAGGCGAAAGGCGCATTAAGTTAATCAGTTACAAATTAAAAAAAAAAACAAGAACTTAAGGCCAAGGGCAAGGGCGGCAGGGCGGTGAAAGGCGCAAATGTCTAAGAGTTCAAGGGATAAGGGCACATCAGCTATCGCAGTTGAGCTATCGAGCTGAGATAGACACTTCTATTTACTGCCCCATCACCTCTTTCGATCTATGTAGCACGCCCAGGGCGTAAAATTCGCATTAAAAAGTGCACTTTGAGGGGCACATGTAGTTATGAATTACTCTTGAGTTCATCTAGCCATTTCTGAAATTGATTGCGCTGCATCACTGCACGACCCCCACATTATTATTGGAACCTGCGTGTTAACCAGTTCTCACGGCACGACATTGCCATTCGTGTATCTTTCAACGAGCTTTCCACCGCCACTGCCATCTCGCCATTGCAGAGAGTGCACTGCGTAATAGCCAATCAAAATAGCCTCAGAGGCATCGGTGTTGGCACTTTTCAGCTGACTTGCGCCTTCGCTTCCAACATAGAAACGCCGAATAATCTGTTTCGCAATTTGTCTGCGGCGAACAAAACGAGATGCAGCACAGCTTTAGTTGCAAGCAGGTGATGAAACAACTTCAAGGCCACAGAAATGCTTTCAAAGGAATATAGCATTTTCTGATGAAACAACTTGAAGAGTACCTTGCTGCAGCCTTTAATCGAGTGCTGCCTTGCTTTTCTCTAGGTAATAGCATCGACTGACGCCACAGCTCCGGCGGCACAACCACGCATTCGCAGTGTGGGCCAGCACGGCTCATCCATTGTTCGCACAGCTCAGGCATGCCTTCCACATACATGTGCATCAAATGGTCTACTGCAGGTGTATGTGCACACGCAGCCGCTAGCGCTGCGGGAATGAAATTTTCGGACAAGTCTAGATTACTGTCACATTGGAAAGATTCGTAGGCTAGAAGGCGCCCGTTTCCGTCGTATAAGGCAGTGCCCCCTACTTTGTTTCCACAGTCGACTGAGAGCAATCGTCGTGTGGATCCTACGCTACTACTTAAAGCCAAAGCTACCGCAGCGCGTATGTTGAGGATAACAGATACAACCACGCCTAGTTTACAACGCATCTAATGGAGAGTAGGGCGCTAAAGCTGCTATGCATTTAGCTAGAGCTTGGAGGAGGATAGGAGGATGATAGCTTTCATGTTGAATTTTCACGACCATTCTGTTCAACAGAGGAATTCTGTACAGTTGTACAAGATCGTGCCGAAACATCATGCTCGTGGCGCTACGCTCTAGCTACTCCGCTCCTAGCTAGTACCTTGTTAGCCCTTCAGCGTAAAGCTTGCGGCGGAGTGATTCTTGAGCTCTCAGCTGCTAGCGCAGTTAGCAACAGTTACACAATTCCAACGCCGTGATAGCAACCATCGACTCAGGATGTTACCGCCTCTGGTATCCTTTCGCGAGTAGAGCAAGTCCTCAGCACTAAACCGTTTTACTCTAATAAGCCATTGACCAAAGAATTGACTAGGATTGGGCCTAGCCAGACGCTCGCAGTCTAGGTGCAGGAGGCCAACCAACCTATTGAGCGCTCTGTGAAGACGGTCTTTCACACTCTAGCTAGCTAGAAGTAGGTTCTCGCCTTTTTCTTTGCCGCAACATGCCGCCTCGCAAGCAAAACCGGGGAAAAGGCAACACAAAAGTGGGTGAAGGCGGTAAAGCTCGCCGAGCGTATGGCGTCTTCAAAGAGAAGCGCACGGTGTGTAGAAGTAGCGTGCCTGCTCGAGAGATATTTCCAATTAGGCTTTCTCAGCTTTAAGTCACACGATTGAGGAATCACAGTACTGCATTTATGTTCAGGACAGAGAAATCTCCTTCACCTCGTCTTTACCATTCTTTGCATGCACCTGTTCCCTATTTCGCATACTACGCAAGGAAATCAACGCGCCCTGGTCTCTTGACGCTCTTGACTCATTGCTTGGAGGAGACCCTACGCGGCTAAGAGGTGAGTGACAATTGCGGGCAATAGAAATTTCACATGTCTGCTAGCGACGATGACGCTTACATTTAGTACATCACTTCGAGCCGCCTATTTCATATTTCATGTTGTCTTATTTTTTGTCTTTATATTCCCACGCTACCCTTCTCTCCTTTGATCGACGCCCCCCCAAAACTTATTTGATTTCCTCCTTTTCTCTATCAAATGCCTACTTTTAGGCGCCCTCAAGGTGCACAAAAACGTCGACGTTGACGAACGGCTGCGGCTAGTGGCCGATTACGAGCCCGCAATTGGTGAGACCGTGGAGATGCTGAAAGAGCGGATTCGCACTGAAGTAGTGAAAGACGAAGAAGAAGACGAAGGAAAGTTAGCTTTACCATCCTTGGAAGAAGAAGGCGGCGATGTTGGTGGCTCTTCTTCTTCCCCGTCGATAACCAAACCGAGAACACCCCCAAACAGGAGGGATTTGTTCGGGGCGCCCGAGCCTCCCAAAGAATGGACCAGTGTCAGTTTCGCGCCGCCCGTCCAGAAAAAGAGCGTGAATTTACGTCGCGTAAAACTACGCTCCTGGGCGAAGCACGACGTCGTGTCTGTGAGTGTCGACAAAATGACGTTTACTCTGCGGGACATTTACACCGAGAAAGAGGTGTATCGAGTGCCTCGGTCGAAAATTCGCCCCTTGGGGAGCGAGAAGACCCTCTTGTCGGAGCCGCACGTGTGCTTCGGCAGTTTGAAGGACGTTGGGCCTGAGGAAAACGCCATGATCTCGGCCAAGTGAGTTAACAGGGGTGGTGTAGTGATGTTGGGGTGGTTGTTTTCTTGTGCTAATTTTTATCCTTTTCTCGTCTTTTCTAATCTTTTCTTTCCTACGTTTTTTATTTTTTTCCCCCTTCCTTGATTTTTTCTTTTTCCTTTCTGCACTTGAAATTTATAGGTATTCCCTTTTTTTTACTTTTGTTTCATTCTATTCCTACACGTGCCATTGTCCTCTTCTTCTTCTTCTTCTTCCTCATCTTCATCTCTTGCACCAGGACTTACTTCAAAAGCTTGCGCTTAGGCGACGAAGCCACCGACGGTGGAGGCGTGTACGGGCGGAGCATCAGTCTAGGACACGATTTGGAGCAGCACAAAATGCTGGCCACGGTAACCGTGTAGTGATGGATGTGAAGCAATATTGTAATGCGCTTCACTGCATTTCTCTGCACTCTCTTTTTTCCCTTTTCACTTTTCTCCTTTTACAACTTACCTTTCTTCTCGTGTATCCACTGTTGTCAAGGTGGGCGATACGTTGATTCATTTGGTGATGAAGAACAAGCATCTGAAGAATCGTGTTGAATTGCTCGGCATTTTGATGAGCATCAACTCGTTTTCAATGGCCTCTCTTATGGTCACCAACGCGAGCAACGTGAGTTCATAGTATGTATTAGTGGTGAGGGCGCAGTTGTGAGGATGAATGAGAAATGAGGAAGTAGGAATGGAACCACTCAACTTGTTCTCGTTTAGGTCCTTTCTCCTCTTAATCTCCCACTCGAATATACTTGGGCCCTTCCTTACTCCTTCTTTTTCCTTGCTTCTCCTCTAACATAACAGCGCACGGCGATCGATGAGATGGACCCTCCTTTCTACTTTCGAGTGCCGGTCATGTCCTACAGCTACAACTTGCAGGTGAGTGTGCCTTGGTTTATAGAATACAGAGAAGGCGTGAGTGGTTTGAGAAATGGGCAGACGCAAAGGAATGATCACGAAATACCTTCAATCTTCACCTTCTTCAATACTCTTTTTATAATGCCCTGAGTAGTTGACACGCCTGCTCTCACCTTTATTTTGACCATTCTCTCTGTTTTTCGCTCTTTCCTTTTAAAAAACCGTGCGTGTACCTTATATCGTATCCTACATGTAGGTGCGGCTGCGCGAGATGAAGTCGTCACTCGGCAAAGCAGTCGCCAAAAAGACGAGCCCTTTCTTAACCCCCCTCGTGCATCAAGTACAGGGAATACCCGAGCATTCTGACCCTTCTTTGCATCGATGGAACAACGGTCGCCGCGGCGGCATAGCAACGACGGGTACTCTAGTACATGTAGCGCCAAACCAGGCATCAGCTGCATCTGCTGCTGGTGCCACAGCTGGTGCTAACGGAATATTACCCGACCCACTATTAGCTGCCAGTAGTAGTAGTGAGAACACTCCAACAAAGGGCAGGCTAACCCCTACAGCCACAGCAGCTGAAGCAGCAGCAGCAGGAGCAGAGGAAACACCAGGAGCAGCAAATGCACCTTCTTCTTCATCTTCTTCATCTTCTTCTTCTTCTTTGTCGTCAGTTCGGATCCCCTTTGTAGACAGTGGCTATTGGCGTGGTTCAGTGGTGGGGCACCGGATCATAGCGCCTTTGCCTTCATGGGGTGTCTCAAGCGCTGATGAAGAGGCCTCGGAAGAGACGATGGCCAAGGGGATGGAGGTGAGGGAATGAAGGAAGGAAATTTTCTTTGAAGATTGAATCACATATAGTTTTTCATCTCCGATTTCTGCTCTTTTTTTTTTCTCCCACTTTGATTTGCTTTGACAATCCATGCTTACATATTTTTAATCCTCTTTCTGTTGTAAAATCTTTACGACCTTACAGCCTTACAAACAAACAACCTTGCAAACCATTTTTTCAGGTGTGCGTGGAGTGGGACCCTTCACCGAACCCAAAACACTCGAAAGGCGAAGCCCTAATATCGTCTGCTCATCCACACGAAGAAGCAAGCAAAGTCGAGGATAAAACACCGACTCCAACAACAAGAGGTGCAAGCAGAAGAGGAGATGAAGAAGATGATGAAGAAGAAGAATATCCAAAGCGCAAACCAAAAAAAAAGCCTATCCGAAAAACGCATGCAATGCTAAGGTGAGTTCCAATTCTTGGTGTTTTGCTTGGTCGGTACATTTTTTTTTTCTTAGTTTTTTTGAATATCTTGAGTCCATGCACTCATCAACTTAGAACACACCAACATGTATCACACAGATCGGAGGCCAAAAGAAAACAAGACGCTGCTGACAAGATCGCAGCAGAAAAGTACGCGAAAGACAAGAGTGAAGCTCTGAGCAAAGGCCACGGATGGAATGGCTTGAGCCGTAGAAAATGGTATAAATATGTGAGATTACATGTTCATTGCTTAAAAGGCATTTTTTAAATTTAAGATCTTTTCACCTTTTCTGCTTCTTTTCAGACGCGTTCCTTTTCGGACTACCTTCTTAATCCTCATTCCATTTCCAACGCCATGATTCTCTCTCCTAGGTACCGCGCTTCCTCCTTTCGCCTAGCCCACCCCCTCGTGTGGCGAGCGTATTTGGCCGCTTGTGGGCCCATCAGCGCTCGAGAAGGCCTTTTACCGGGACATAACCCTGTACTGCCGCCTCCACCACTGATGGGTTTGCGGAAGAAACCTCAGCCCAATCCTCTCTCGTTGACCTCGGAAGGTGGAGCTGTGGCAGGTGGAGCAGACAACAACGCACTCGCTTTGAAGGCATCTGCTACGACTAGTGCCGCTACTCGTGCTCCCGCGAGCCTCGGCGGCCCCGTAATAGTGATCGGGCCTGTGACCTTAGCCAATTTACGCATCCCCCCCTTAGCGGGCGGCCAGCCCTGGCCCACGGAGACCATATCACACGTAGCCACGCTACAACCCGCCCAGCAGTCCCCGAACGTTATGGACGATGGCTTCGTGCTTCGACCAGTAGAAGAAAGGGCGTTCGTGAAGGATTTGGCCTATGATGTGTTCACCCCCGTAGCTCTAACGGACATGTCGGGTGCGAAGGGCAGCGCAAAAAGCTTGCAGGCGAAAGCAGCGGCTGACAAGTGGTTTCGAGCGGAATTAGAGCAATTGCGCGCATCTCTGAGGGAGATGGACCGGTACAACGATGAGGCGTACGGGGAAGATTCGTCGCAGTCGCAATGGTCACAGTCGCAAGAGAGCAGCACGAGGCTGTTTTGATTCGATTTAAGAACGACTAAAAGATAAAAGCAGAGATCCAAGCTTGCTGCATAGCGTGATAAAACCATTCCTAGCGATTCATGGCCTGTATTTACCTCGCCAAACTCATACCCCGTGGGCACCGTGGACTTCGATTTGGACTCGGCTTGGCTTGTTTTTTTTGTTGCGTCTTCTGATTTGGCACGTGGCACTTCTTTAATTTCAAGTTTCAAGGCCACTACCCGCAATTAGCCGCAATTAAGTGTTTGTGGTTCTATGTTCTGTTATAAGAGCTACCCCAACATATTGTGTTATGCGTTGTTATTTATAAAATTTACAATTATAGGATTCGGGATCTACGAGGTTCAGGGAATAGGGAATTAACTTTCTGCCGAGTGTAGATGTGGAGGGGGTAATTTCCTATACAAGTACCAAGCAGCTAGTGAGCCATTCAATCCAAGTCGATTGTTATTGGTATTCTGTTATTGGAAATAAGCCATACATTCAAATTCAAAAGGAGCACACCGGGGCGCCCTCGAAATAGACCGAGCTCAAAGGAGACGACACGAGCGAGGGAGAGAGAGAGAAAAGGCAGTATTTTTTTAAAATAAATCTTCGCATTCCTTTCCACCTGCACACAGCCCCCCCCCCATTAAAGGAGGCCCTGGCGGGCGAGGTCTTCGTAAGTTTTTCGGTTCAACACATGCCCCTCGCTATCTTCGTACTCCTCGGCCACCGTGGCGTCAAAGCTCTCCACTTCGATCCCCTCTTGCAGCTTCGCGTTGAGGGCAATCGCGTCCTCGATGATGGTGATGTCGTGGAAGTGTTTGGTGTTAGGAATGCCCAAGCAGCGCATGCCGTAGCTAAGAGGGGGGAGGGGCGAGAGATGGAAGAAAGAGGAAGGAGAAAGGTAAGGTGATCGCATTATGAAACACGCCACACTTGTACGACAAAATTAATAGGAGTTCGAGTTCGAACTAATAGAGACCACTCCTAGCAATATTTAAAAAAAAAGAACTCACGCGTGGCGCCATTCTTGAAAGTGCTTGTCGAATGCACGGCGACCGAAGTAGCTCGCGTTGCCGCAAATCTATTGCACAAGCAAACGGCACAGAAACTAGTTGTGAGAAGGAAAAAACGAAGGAGATGAGAGAAATTGAGACAGAAAGAAAGCACAAGAAATCCGCTTCATGATACCTCCTTCTCCACGTCTATCACTCACACATACAACACTCCCACTCAACACCTCAACACCCCGCTTACACCTCAACCCCCCTTTCACCTCGCATTTGTACTCGATTCCGAGGCCGTGCAGCTTGTAGAGCCAGTAAGGAATGGGCTTCCCGTCCCAGCCCAGAGGCAAGTTCAGGGGGTTGTACAGGGGGGCGTCGTCGTTGTTCCCATCGTCGTCGTCGTCCGACCCCCCTTTGCCGCCCTCGTCGTCTTCACCTCGTGCTTCTTCTTCTTCCTCAGCCAGCTCAGCGCGAAGCTCCTCTGTAAAAAAAAGGCCCAACGGAAGGCGTGCGATATTAGAGGAATTGCACAGAAGCAAAAGAAATGAAAAGAGAAATGTAAGATGAACAGAGAGGAGAGAATAGAGAACAAGTACGAGTGTGCAGTGAATGCATGTGCATTTGTTTACTTACCTTTTCCTTTCCCTAACCCCCCCTCTGTGTCAATCAACACACCCCACTCCCTCCTTCCCTCATGTACCGAGGCTGATGGTGTGTTTCCTCTCCAAAAACTTGAGAGTGGCTTGAATCGGCTCTTCCAATTGAGCGCTCAGCCATTGGACACAGGCTTCGTTGCGCGCCACTTCAAACTTCTTGAACTCTTCGCTGCTCATGGTCAGGTCTTTCCTTTTCTTGGAAGCGCCTTCTCCTTCTCCATTGCCATCTTTCATCTCTCCATCACCACTACCGTTACCGGCACCAGCACCACCGCCGTCTTCCTTCTTTTTCTTGACGGGCGCAAAGATTTTCTTGGGCCATTTTTCCCTCGGAACCCCCTTGGTAGAAAAGAGCCGCTGGGCACGCTCCGCCAGGGACCCCCCCATTTTCAAGCCCAGAGCTTCCAAGCCCTCCCCTACCCGCGCCAGCCCCAGCGCCATGACGTCATCCGGACAGTGGCAGTTGGACAGATCCACTGGCTTGCTCTTCTTAGAAGTGCTCGCACTTGTTGAGGAGGATGCATCTCCTTTGCTTCCTTTCACTTGGCCCGCTTGCCACGCCGCCTCAAAAGGGGTTTCGCATTCTTTGGCCATTAAATTAGGGACGCCCACCAGGGGCTGGGTGCGCTGGAAGAAGGACACGAGATAGGCCTGGAGGTCGCGCACATAGGCGGCGTAGGCACCTGCGTGTATTTGCAAACAAAATTAAGAGGGGCGAAGGGGGGGGTAAGAGGAAATGAGGAAAGGCTCTTCTTCTTCCACATTAACCATCCAATCCTCTACTCATTCATGGATGTTCGTTATAGCCTTCTAGCTTTTTCTTTTTCCATTTCTTTTTCTTTCTCCATTCACCGCTCATTTTCGCGCTCGACGGCACGTGTTCCAGCGAGGAGGCAAAGGTGCTGACGTAAGTGGAATAGTCGGGCGCGTCGGGAAAGCAGGCCTTCAAATTAAGGGCTCGCTCGTGCAGCATCACCAAATCGACGAACTTGCCATGCACTTCTTCGCCTGAGAACTCGACCTGCAATAGAAGCAGACAAAGAAAAAGCAAAGAAAAAAAACAGAACGATGCCATTGTAAGAGGAAAGAAGGGAGAAGAAGAAGCGGTAGAAGCAGTCGATAATATTTCTTCAATTGAAGGAAGGATCATCAATCTCAAACCAT
>Ga0307979_1003630_pt1 | contig 10285 bp, 9 predicted proteins | sample OrgLakmetage1058_FD_201833 | JGI IMG/M metagenome (GOLD analysis project Ga0307979, IMG submission 201833) | Saline water microbial communities from Organic Lake, Antarctica - #1058 | ecosystem: Environmental > Aquatic > Non-marine Saline and Alkaline > Saline | place: Antarctica: Organic Lake... | reverse complement strand
TTTCTTGCTAACGAAGGATGGATCACGTGGCTGCAATGCTGTAGGCTGTGCGAACACGAATGAACACAGGCCTACGAACACCAGGAATAGCTCCTCCGCTCCAGAAGCGGTACTTAGCGAGGTCGAATAAAGATTCGATTGTGTTCAGGCTCAGACTCACATGTATCCGAGTTTGGTGGGGGGTCTTTATGCTTGAAGCAAAATACGCTCATTTCCTCTTGAGTTGTGCTTCAGCCATCAAACATCAAACTTCGAAGTATAAGACTCTACAGAGTGCCAGAGGTATGAGGGTGAATATATAAAGCGGGAAATAAGGCTCAAACGATTCCATCTCAGTGCCTCCTTTGAAATACGTAAGCTTAACGCAAAATTTTTTTAAAGCTTTGCTTATTTTCACGGCGACACCGAGAAAAATCTACGATTTCCCTTATAATTACTGCAGTAATAAGTAGCTAAAAGCTACTGTAATAAGTAGCTCCAAGTAAGTTAGCTCGCAAGCGAGTTCATCATGATGCTGCAAGGGATGTTCACACGGCCGAGGCAATGACGCAAGGAATTTATTATGCATGTTGGAAGCGTTTGTAAACCGTTTATAGTTGAGCCATATGATGCCATGAATTACACAATCTTCGAGGTACAGTACACACATTTCGAGATTGATCTACAGTATTTGGGGTAACAAGCAATTTCTAGCCTCGACTAGAGTATGGACTTTGTCGTCATAATTTTAGGCCGCACGAGTAAAGAATGGACAGGGGAAATTTTAGGTGAAGAACTAGGAGGCCGTGCTGGTTTCAACTCATTTGGAAGCCCGGCAGAGCTCGTAGACAATCTTGATTGCTGCCCACATTCGCTGTTCTTCGACCGAGACGCCTTTCTTAGAGCCGGCCGCATTGTTTTGTACCTCGTTGACGTGTGCCAGGTATGCATGTGTTCAGTCAGTTCTTGAATAAGCCAGGAGTTACTACTTAATCAGCCTGTTGCTGGTATCCATTTTTGCACTGTCCGCCTAGCCTGAACTTGGCGAGTGCCTGGCTGTTGAGCACCCGACGCGGCCTATTATATTCGATCGTCGGCGCCTAGACTTTAACGAGCTCGATCAACTCGCTGAATTACCTGTTGCTCACTTAATACTTCATGACAAACGGTAACTTGATATTCTATAGAGATATTTGATTGTGAAATTCGTTCTCTCTGGTCACTTACTTGCTATATACCTCAATTACGGCAGGACTCTGCAAATCTTCGCGTACTCAGGCTGTATACCCTTCCTAGTAAATAATCGACTTCATCCAAGCGGAACCTTTTTAATCCACGGACTCAAGAAAGATGCGCTTTTCGACTTGCCCAAAGGTGGGCATGCGAAGTTTAACATAATTAAAGCTAACTAACTGCAACAAGTGCTTCACATTTCAATTGCTGATATCTCTTCTGCTCTCGCAGAAAGTCGACAAAACGCGATAGAATTGTTGACTGCGCCGCCATCGCTTGAAAGCGCTGGAAACGCTGCGTGTAATTGCAACTTGAGTAGTGCAGTATTCAGTGTCCTCGTAGAGGTGCGCATCGAAGACGAGATTGTGAACGGCATTCAAGGTGACGAAGACGTCGATGAAGCTTCAGGTTCAGAGACAAGTCGCCACCAAGCGCGAAGTCAAGATTGCGTGACAAGGTCCTTAGTCCTGGTGCTTTCGTGCCACCCAGAGGACAGTGTTGAGGCACTTCGACTACGCCTTTACGATTTAAGTCGACGCCTGAAATCCTGTTCGGATGCACAATCTCAGGATGAAAAAAGCAGAAGCAACGGGGATGACAGTCAAGGGGGCTGGGAGTTACCCATTGGTTTTGATATTTGCCCTGCTCCGATTGGATTGGGAGTGGGTTTCGGGAGAGCATCAGAAGTCACTCGAAGTTTTCCTTGGTTGCCATTCAAGCATGCCTCGCTTCGTGCGGCACTGCGCGCTGCGCGTTGCGATACCTCAGGCCGCCTTCCACCCCCCTTCAGTGCATTGCGCGAGCAGCCACCACGCCAACCTCCGCCACCGTTGCCCGCACCTTCACTTTTACCGTCAGCTTCGGCTGATTTGTTGCCAGTTGCCGGTAGCGACGTGGCAGGCAACCGTGAAGACAGTATGTCAGCAGCGCCCAGCTCTGAGAGCCGCCTACGCACGCCACTGCTTCGGCCACGCGGCTCTCCAGGCTTACCATTGCGCCGTACAGCGCTCGCATCATCACTTGGTATTGATCACGACTGTGGGATTCAAGGTTGCTCACAACGCTTTTGCTGCGAAGACGGTCGTCAACTTGGAGTGCCACCAAGCAGCATCCTGGCAATGCGCTCCGTGGCAGCAGAAAATTGCCCTTTAACGGGCGTAAACGGGCTTGTGTTGTTGGGACTTTCCTCTAGAAGTTTTTAATTTACTCTGCAGTCCATATCTGTCGATTGCAGTGTAATTTCTCGTCGTCGCGACGGTACACAGATCGCTCTCCATATTTCCTGCTCCAGATGCGGCTTAATTTACCCTTATACACTGCACAATAATCTCACTCAGACTGCGACGCGAAGTCGCGTTCACTAGGGCCCACCCTTTCGATTGACAGTAAGGGACGTATAGCCCGCTCTCTAGATGTCGCGAATACGGTAAGTCGAATCTTACCCACAAGGGGTTCAGGCAGTGACCAAGGAAAGACAGAAGTAGATCGGTCTCGAAGGCACAAAACAAATAAATGGGCCGAATGTATTTTTTCCCGGACCCCATTACCAGATTATAAAAACTAGAATAAAAACCAATGAGGTGTATATTTTTTTGGATGTATGTCAATTGAAAAGACTTGTTTTGGATCGCCCGAGAGACTCCATAGCAGTCTAGCTAGAAGTCCCCTCCTCTACGGGCGGAAACTCTACTTTTGACAAGCTCTTAGCTCTAAGAGCTCGAAGGAGCTTGTCACTTTGGACCACTATCATCACTTCCATGCCCACTCGCGAATTTGTGCCTGATTACTCATTAGCTTCTTAGTTTGAGCTGCTTTGCTTTGTCTCTGCCTGTTAGCCTTTTAATTCCGGCCCCTCGGTTCCTGCGTCAAGAAGACTGGGCTTAATTTTGAACGAGTCTTGTTCGAGTACCCCTCTTCGTTGTGATTTAGCGCCATCGGATGAAGAAATACATAGTCACCATGCTTTTGCTCGCTATGGTGGCGGTTCAGTAGACCGCAGGGGCGTCGGAGCATTCTTGTGGTGAACCCCGCAGGGGCATCAGTGCCTTATTCCGTAGGGGCGTTTGCGTTTATACAACAACTTTTTAAAGGGCGACAATCTTTTGGCGACAATAGTAGTTTTCAGACATGACGACATGACGACAACAGACAATGGGATGTCGGTGACGATAAGTATTGACACGATGTCGCTACTGTATACCGCGTAGGAACATCGACAAAGCGGGAAGGCTGAACAACACTGGTTAGAAAATACTTCTATCGTTACAGATAGCAACTAAGAGCTTACCGATCAGGGTCGTAAGGGTTGAAGTAGAGTGTTGAGGACAGTATCCTAGCTACAAGAGCTATAGTTGAAAGCTCCTGTAGCAGGAGTAAGTTCGTTTGAAGCAATCCTGAGTAGTCCAGGATAGCACTTTTTAGTATGCTAAAACGAAGCAAGATATGGACATATTTTTTAGTGAATAGTAGATTGGGCGCCGTTTCAATTTCATTCTGCAGTACTGTTCATCATTTTTAGAGAGTCCCAATGATTGAAGACCCACTCAATATGTTCTCGATATCACCTTATCGTTGAGCTTCGTTGCGAGACATTGGATTCACTTATTCATCAAAAATGAAGTTGAGAAAGCTTCGGCACGTACTGGTAGTTGCTTTAATGCTAGGGGAAGCCTGCATCTCTTCAACCGACGTAAAACTAACCGTGCTTTCCCCGATACCGGACTACATCTACCATCCTCGGCTTAATATAAACGGTACTACCAGAAGTACTGAGAGCTCTCGTATTTTTGTGAACATTTGGCTTAAAAATCCTAATTGGCTTATCTGTTGTGGGACAGATTCAGCGTACATCGACGTACCTTCGGCTGCAATCAACGTTGAGTTCGGAGAAGGTCCTATTTCTGATGCGGTAAAGCACCACGTACGTATGAGAAATGCACTTGTTGCATTACCTTACGGTTAAAGCCTCTGCAAAACTAGATACGCTATTCGCCGTCAAGTTACGAGCTTTGCATCGACTGGAACGCTACCAACGATTCGTTGACTGCTCTATTCCCGACAGCGTGTCGCGGCCTGCTCGGAGGAGCTGGCGAACGGTTCATGGTTGACCCAGCAATTTTGGAGGTAACCAAAACGTTTGGCCTTAGTTTGATGCCATTGGATAGCTCGTAGTTTATTGTCAAGTATCCTTTTGTTCCTATCTCTCTGGACTCTTTCTGGCTCCTCCTCATTCTCGTGTATCAGAATGGTAAGGCGGGCGAGATTATGACTTACCGATTTCGTAGCTGGTTGCGCCACCTTCTTTGCACGGATATACGAGCATTAGAAGATTTTGCGTGTTACGTGCCCAATGAATCAAAGCAGCCCAGTGGTGAAAATGGCTTGCAGCCACTGCCAATCGATTGGGTGCTGCACACCCTGACTGAGATCACATTCTCTATCGTTGTCCCGGGTAAACCAACATCATTGGTTATTGGAACACCTGCACACCAGAGCTTCCTTGATGCCCCAGCGTCCATCTACCCAATGGTTGCGCTTCAGCTGACGGAGTCTACGTTATCAGATCATGTGCGGGCAGCCCCAGATACTTTTCAATTATGTTACACTGTCTCCACAGAATTCACTCATCGAAAGGAGGCCGAATTGATGCGTCGGCCAGTACGATCGAGTACTTATACCACGAGGAGTACTTCTGAATCAATATACCCGACACCTCGATGCGTTATTTTATCTCAAAACGCACAGCTGCAACCGTTTGATTTGGATGGCAACAACTACGATCTTCAGGGAAGCTACGCTCAGCATCACCTTGAAGTATGGCTGCAACGCAAGCCATCGGCGAATGCTGCTTCGATTAATTTCCAGTCATCTGAAAAACTTGCGAAAGTCGCCCATGTCTTTTTCTCGAGGGCAACACATTTGCCTTGTGCTCTATCAGATCAAAATACTCGTTCATTGAACTCTTCTCTTGCTGCAAGTTCCCACGTGCACATATATGGAAGAGGCCAGCCAGGTGTTTCATCAGCTTCGAGCAGGATCAAGCAATCGGAGCTTCAGTGTCAACAGGCTGATGCAATGTCTCCTTCACAGGCAATAGAAATTACTCTAGTGGTGTGTTCTATAACTTCATCGAAGATTGGTCTTATTGTTCGTTTCGTATGCAGGTGCGGCAACTCTTGATCGTGGCTGCCCCTCGGTCCGGAACCCATTTTAGCGTAGCTGCTTTACAACGTTTGGGAGTGCAAGTAAACCACGAAGGCGTTGGACCAGATGGAAGTGTGTCGTGGTTCTATGCCCACCAGCCAGGTACTGGGTCGTTGAATGAATGTTTATCAACTCACTGCCTTAACTGACGCTTTATCGAAATTGTATCAGGTGCTGCTGGATACCCCATCAATTTACCAGAGCCTCTACGAAACCAGCGCTTTTGTTTTATATTCCATCAGGTCATCCAATTTTCGTTTTTTTTAAATACAAAACAGCGTTTTACTGTGGTATCATGGCTGTATATGCACGTTGATGTAGGTGCGGCACCCTTTACGAGTGATGAGCTCGAACATAAAGGTCAACTTAGGTGCCTCACAGCCAGATATTGCGCGTTGGAAGCTCGAGCGTGAACCCCGCATATGCACTGGTTCAGATACGTCCTTCGAGGATGATAATGATCAAGTTAGTAAGAGTTCATTGTATTTTGAGGAGTGCATGCAGCTTCCTGTGCTGCTGCGGGCAGCGCGTCTTTGGCTCTACTGGAATCTTCACATCGAGTCGTATGCCGATGCACGCTTTCGCGTTGAGGACACTGATCCGCAACATTTGTGCGAGCTTGCAAAGTTTTCGAGCTGCCAATCACATTCTGATAGTGAAATCGATAAATTGAGTATAAGAGAAGTGGACCAGGCAGTTTCTGCTATACGAAGTGATGCTTCTATCTTGAACCTCGCAGCATCATGGGAGGATTTGAAAGCGTTGGATTTACGCCTGGAAGCTGATGTACGAGGCATGGCTTTACGTTACGGGTATAAAGCTGACCCATTAGAACATCCTCAGGCGTCTTTTATGCGTGCACGGTGAGTCGTACTACGAAATCTACCTAAATTAATCAACGTACTGCCCGCTGAAAGAAAAAGCAGTTCTTTTAAAAGTCAATTCAGTAGAGTTTGGTACGGAATTATGTACACAGGACCGTCATTGCCATCGCCACTTTCATGGTCGCTCTCGCATTTGTGTAGCTTCCTTACCTTGCCTTTTTCTGCGTAGCTCTGGCCGTATGTGTCAGCAAATCCTAGAATACCTGCCTCTTAGGGCGCATGGAGAAATCTGTTTGCTCTCCAATTGAAAAGGAAAAGGATGTGAACCGAAAAGTATATCAGCGAATTGAGAGAAGCTGCGTTTTGATGGGCTTGATAGAACGAGCCTGGATAGGCTTGAAGCTATCTCTCGCATTATACAAAGCAATTGCCCTTTGATCTTGTGTACATATTATGCATCCTTCGGATCCATAAACACATTAAGGTCGCAGTTGACTGGGGTTCTTGGAGAGCTGTTTTCTTGCCACTATATCGTACATCGATCGTGTATTCATACGTGCTCCGCCAAATGATAGGCCTGGTTAGGTCTGCTGCTCTTCTGAGTTGCACTGCAGTTGCAGTGGGAATTCGGTTTCTATGTTTACTCCTAAGTCGCCTTACGACCGGGCCCTAGAGATAGATAGAGCGCGCCCTAAATGGAAGGCACAGCTATTGTACTATTGTAGCCAAGGCGCCTCGCCTCAAAATCGGCTTATGCCATTGCACGCACATTCGATAGTGGATGATGGAGGTGGAAGAGCACGAGCTGGGTGTTGGGTGATGGGTGACGGGGTGATGGTGATGGGTGATGATGATGATGACCGAGAGACCGAGATGACGTGATGACGCTGTGTTTAGTAGTACAGTAGTACTGTACTCTACTGTACTTAAGTAGAGACGACGAGACGACTAGTTACCTGGAATTCCCAAAGCGGGAATTCCCGAGGTCGGGAATCGCTGGAATTCCCATTGGAATTCCCGACTCGAAAACGGCCCTTTTTTGGGAATTCCCTGGAATTCCCATACAGAGGGGGTTCTGTGCATACATAGGGGGTTTTCTTGCATACAGAGGGGGGTGTTTTAGTGGCATTTCGCACTGGAACATCCCAAAATTTCTTACACGCTGCACCCTTGGTTGCTCATTTGCCGCGGTGGTTGCTGGTGTCACTGCTATCAGAGCGAGCCCGGCATTTGAAGAGCGCAATAACCAAGTAGCAGTCCACGAAGCCTCACTGCAATCGGCATTAGATTTTATGCCGCTTCCGCTCAATTGGCCGCTGACACTGCCCGCTATAGTCATTTGGATGCGGGGGTGCACATAATTTAAGCGGCAAATGGGAAAAAGACACGGAGGCCGCAGTGCCCATTCCAGTGGGATTAGCGCGGGCATCTCGCGAAGAGAAGATTATCCCATATAATCGATATACAGGGCACTAGTTCCAGCTTCCCGCCACAGCCGTGGATTCCCGGGATTCCCTTCGATTCCCTTCGATTCCCGGGAATTCCCGGGTATTCCGGGAATTCCCGAGGCTCTTTTCTCGAAATGGGAATTCCAGGTAACTAGAGACGACTGACACGACTGTAGCATTTGAAATTAATTTCTCCACAAAATACGAGAAACTGTGTTCAAAATAATTAATTACAACCGCGGAACTGCAGCCTATGGGAGTCAAAGCAGGCGCCCTTGGTGCTCTTCGTTAGAGACTAGCTCTAGCCTCAAAACCATAGCAACATACATTATATTTCCGCTCCGGCATGCGAAATGACGCATCGGTGGTACTCTGCAGATGATCAGCAATCTTATGGAGGCTACAGTGAACGACAGCCACCACACCCTCAAGCACCAAGGCTGCGGCCAGAAGATTTTATGGCACTGCCTCCAACACCGGATGGAAGCAATCCACCAAGTTTTGAACATTATGGCAGTGCCATGCCACCTCCATCAAATTTAGCCCGAAATGTGCCTCAGGCAATGGTGCGCAACGCTTCATCAGCCAGTTGGCAAGAACATCCTCGGAATGCAAACCGAGAAGTAAGCGGCAGGGCTAATAGCAACAGCAGGGGAAGTGCTAGAAGTCTTGGGTATGACGAAGGCCAGCTATATAATCGGGGTACTCTTGGTAGCACTCAAAGCCCTAGAAGAGGTAGCAGTGTCAACGATTGCTTGGATGGACGAGTCCATACCTCTAGGTATGGCGGGACCGGCAGCGAACTGCGTGCTGAGCAATCGCTTAAACCTAGCATCGCACCGCCTGGTCTAACTACGTCATCGTCTTTGAATATTGGCCAGCAGCAATTATATCAGAACACGTCTAGTCACCAAAGAAACTTGAGAGACGAGAAACGGCAGCACCAGCACCAACGTGACAATCAGCAGCAAAGAGGGCAGCCGCAGCCGCTGCTTCCACCTTTTGCTCAGTCACACCCCCACGTACCGCATCCTTCAGGAGTGCCTCATTTGAAGGCCGAGGCGCATATCAGACCAGGACAGGTTAAGGCTGACGACCGCGCAAGTGCTAAGCCTCTTGACCTTACGTCGTTCTGGGCAAATGAGCATGGTGATATCAACACATTTAGGAATGGCTACGATAACGCTAACATTGACAAAGATAGAAGCCCCGACGTTTATGGCGGCTCAAATTTAAGCTGCCTACTGATGGATCACTCTTCTGAAGTAGACGCGCGTGCTGCCGACCTGCAGGAATTGGCCGCTGTAGACCGCAAATTAGAACAACTCATGACTGCGGCGAACGATGCCACTGTGGCAGGCAGTGGTGATAATCGCATTAGTAATCATCCAACCGGAGATGGCGACCGCAGCTATAGCGGCAATAGGGACAAAGGAAGCTCCACAGACATCAACAGCTGGCGCACCGCAGCTGAAGTTGCGTCCTTAATAGATGCATTACGGTGCGGTCAAAATATTATGGATGTGAACAATGACAGCGCGTATAACGATAGGCGTTTCAGCCCCAATGCTGCCAATGGTGGAGGACCGCAGCATGGTAATTATAGATTGGACTCGAGCTGTAGCATTGAAGCCGTTGGTGGTGATGGAGAAGATGGCAGTCACTATGGCTATTACACCCAAAATACTAGTACTCATAACATCAGCAGCAGCGAAGGAAACGTCGATGGAGGTGACAGCGGCGGAAGCGATAGCGATGGCAGCAATTACCACCATACCAGTAACGTTGGCCCCACTATAGTTGGAAGGAACCCTGCCGTGGAAGCAGGAACTCGCCGCTTGGGAGCGTTACTCAGGGAAGCGCGCCGTGAAGCACTGGCTGTGGGGTTACTCGTGCGGCAAGCAGCTCAGGTGGAAGCTCAGCAAACGCTGAGTCAGCTGGTGTCCGCGACCAGGACTGCGGGGCCGCTTGCGGTGGTTGCCCTCTTGCGTGCTTACCCAGGAAGCGAAGCAGTGCAGGAAGCTGGTTGGCGGGCTGCAGGCGATTTGGCCGCCGGTACTGCACCGTACAACCCTCCTCGAACTCCCTCTTCATCTTCGTCATCTACTCATCACCTACCCAATGAGTCTAGCGAGCCAGCTTTGCCTCCTTTGCCTCCAAACGTAGTGATTGGTCTACAGGGTGCTCCACCAAGTGGCATGCTGGCAACCTCTGAAGCCGCTGCTGGAGCCACATCGAGAGGAGCCACTGGTACAGTTGGTAGCGTTTCGATTGCCAGCAGTAAAGACAGCGCCCGTGGTGACCACCAGAGTAGTTGCAATCTCAAGAGTAGTAGAGGCAGCGGTAGCAGCAGTAACAATAACAGTAGTGGCTCTAGTAGCAGTGAAGGTAGTACAGGCAATCAATTAGGGGCCTTAGCAGCTCCTGCTCGGGCTGCTGCAGCCGCGCTCGGCGACGCTGGCGCATGTGAGCTTGTTGTGTCCACTATGCAGCGGCACGCAGGCCACGCGGCTATTCAGGCGCAGTGCTGCCGCTTGCTGTACCTGCTTGCGTGGGGCCTGCCTCAAAACCACGCGCGATTAGGGGCTTGCGGCGCGT
>Ga0307979_1003629_pt1 | contig 10287 bp, 11 predicted proteins | sample OrgLakmetage1058_FD_201833 | JGI IMG/M metagenome (GOLD analysis project Ga0307979, IMG submission 201833) | Saline water microbial communities from Organic Lake, Antarctica - #1058 | ecosystem: Environmental > Aquatic > Non-marine Saline and Alkaline > Saline | place: Antarctica: Organic Lake... | reverse complement strand
GGTAATTCTCACAAGAACTTGAAGGGTGAAAGTAGAATTCAGAACGGTCATAGATCAGCTAAAAAGACGAAGCCCACAGTGGTAGACGAGTGAACAAATGAAAGATAAGACCATATTCTCTTTTTTTTTCCGGCTGCGAACGTTTGTAATGCATTTTCTTTTGAACAAAGGTATGCATGCACAAAGAATCACACCCACAATCATTCTCACTCACTTGTTCTACATGGGCGTCGCTCAGTTCAAAGCCCACCCCCATGCGAGCTCTTTTGGTGGCACTGAGCTCCCAAGATGAGCCCGCACTGCGCTTGCACCACAGACACGACTTCATTGCGTGGCTGCGGATCTGATGGCGATAATAACAATTAAAATTCGGGAATCAAGAACCAAAGTGACATAAAATAGATGATTGGCCATAAATATATATAAATAAAACACATTCACATTCTTTATACGATCTAAGAATAATAATGAAAATAAAATAAAAAAAACGTATACATTTATGAATAATCTCCTCACCTCATCGGCGGAGCGGCTAAACTTGTACATCGCGTTCACTTGCGCTACCGTAAAACCCAGGGTTATCAGCTTCTCATACAGGGGGGAGCCAGGTTGGCCCCTACCCGGCGCGAAGGTCAACTCTTCGTAGGTGACATTCGCATCAAACCCATATGCCAACTGGTTCACGTAGGCATCTTCCATCATTCGCAACTTCGCATCGGCAGTGCCCGTGCCCAGCTTGTGCAATCCCGACGCTTCTCGGCGTCTTAAATTAGAGAGGGCATGGGCAGGGTGCCGCAGGAACAAAATTTTCACGTGCGGTTGGAAGGTCTCGAAAATTTGAGGAATTTTGAATTTATTGCTGGCGACCGTCTGTGAAGGAAGAAAAGGAAGAAATGTGCATTGAGAGAGGAGAATAATCTAGGCTGGTATCAACGACAAAAGAAAGAGAAGAAGAACACAAAAACAATATTTGTACGGAAATTCATTCACACGCAGGAAGGAAGAAAGAGTAAACATAAAAGTCAAAAAAAAAGGGAGGAACTCTTCAAAGACATATGCCCAACCTTGAAGAACACGTCAGTGGTCGGAGCGACCCCGAGTTCCGCAGCCGTCGGCACCGATTTCGCCGCCCAAAGGTCCAAAATGCCGACGCTGCCTCCTAATTGGCTGAGCAGATGGGTGAAAATGGTGCCTCCCGAAGCTATGCGTCGGTAAATTCATACATTTCAAATAAAAAGAAATGAAAAGAACTGAATAACAAGGCACATGATAGGATCGAAACATCACAGGTATCGGATGCGTCGTTCGAGTATTTATTACCCTGCAGTGAATACACAAGAAAACGGCGGCCGCGACCTCGGCTCAATTCCGGAAATCGCTCTTCAAACAGCTGGAGCACACCAAAAATTGACGATGAGGACAGCAGCACACGTGGGAAGAAGCAAAGAAAAGCAACGATGACGACAAAAATCAGTGAGAGTGCATGCATATAATTCTTAGCACAGGCTGGAATGCTACTTCATTAGCCCATAATTTCATACACTGCACACATAACGCTTGGCATTCATTCATTGTAGTTTGCGATTGTTTTGATCTCATTGGCGCTCGTTCCTATTGCCTACCTGCACGAGAGTTGGGCTTGTTGCAGAGGCAACTTCGAAATCAAGCTGCGACGGCGGTAATGCCTCCTTCAAAATGTCGACTCGAAGCATGATACTATTACTTTCCGCTAATCCTGTTGCAGCTCCATCGCTGCTGCCGCTGCTGCTGTCTTTTGGTGCATTTTTTCCATTCATGCCACCCCCAGCACCACTAGCACCACTAGTGGTGGTTGTCTTACTCGGCGGACCAGTACGGTAGTAAGGCAGTTGCGCGTCCCAGCTCTTCTCATAGTGGTCTTTCGCCCACCCAGAGTGTTGTAAAGTGTACTCAAGCACATCGTGGGGAGTTCGGTCGAAGCGAAATAACTGAAAATTGCAAATATGTGTTCACAGTAGAGGTGTGCATAGGAAGAGTAAATTAGAAGAGAGATGAAACAGATCAAGGAATGCTCAAAGTGCGAGGAGAAAGGGCAGGGTGCCAACGTAATTTCTAGTAATTTAGCTTTAAACCATAAATTGACACTCACTGTTCACAGGGCTTAGTAACAAAAGACGAAGTGCCCAATTCCTTTATGTAGGTAAAAATATAATATTTCCATGCTGTCTCCTAACCTTCCGTGGGTCAACATCCCCCAATCCAGCGCCTCGCAGTTGAGTGCCAATTTTGTCGTGGTTAAGAACCAAATCCTCGTACAAAACCACCTTTTGAAGTTGACAAAGAAGAAAAGAAGGAAAGCCAAGTAATCATACGACACACTCCTACAACGTACATGAGATGATGTCCTTACCTCCCTTCACATGATTAATTTCTTATACGCCTTTTGGTAAATCTCCTTACCTCGGTAAATAATGGCGTCTGCATATGAGTTGTATGTGCTAGCTCTGCAACGGACAATTGAGCGCTCGCTTTTGCTTTTAAGAACTGGTCGCCAGGTGATGTCGAAGCCTGAGTAGATACATGTAAAGGAGATAACACGAATCATCAAAGAAGAAAGATGATTTAGCATTTCAAGCTAAAATTGCACCATAATATACGCTCTCCTTGCGTATTTCGTTTTGTTTACTCCAGTGTGCAACTGTACGCACAGTGAATAGACCTTGATGCTGTGATATCACTGCACCATACCTGAGGACAAAGCGAGCCATGGTGCCTCGCAGGGTGCCGCAGCACTGAAAAGGACACGTCAGGCTGAAAGGCGGCAATCGCTGCGCGCACCCACGCTACATGTGCGCACAGACCAGAGGAATTACTTGCCTGGCATCCTGCATGTGATGATGAACTGTGGCGCCCTATTTTACTACCACTACCATTGCCACTGCTGCTGCTGCTGCTGCTAATTTTGCCTTTGTTGCTTTGTCCGCCACTGTGAGCAGATGTGCCGTTCATCATTCCGGCACGAACGATACTACCGCCCACCGGATTACCGTTGCCATTACTGCTACCACTCTTTTGACCGCTGCCAACACGAATCGTTCCGTTGATTCCAAGCAACTTCCGGCGCAGCGTACTTCCTAAAGTGGAACCACTGCTCGAAGTTGTCTTCACGGGACTAGTGGCAGAAATTTCTTTTTCGAAGAGCTTGTCTTGAAACAGTGGCACACATATGACCACATCAATCGCATCGAACGCTAAGGCTTTCAATTGACCATTCGAAGGATCTACAGCACGCATCAAAGCAGCTGAAACGGCCAAAGCACTCCCCTTTTGTTGTCCACGCCTGATGCGCATTTCGTTCTCTGGTGCGCTCTCCGATGAGGGTGACGATGACATCAATGTTCGCCTCGCATTCGAAAATGTGTCGCTCTTGCTATGCCTTTCATGACCGTTCCCTACACTGCCACTGCTGCTGCTGCTAGTTCTATCAATGATGCTACCGACTGACGCTCTCCCAAGCTTGAGGTCGTTCGATCTTGGCACTGGAGCACCTTGGTACACACGGGGCATGGTTACAGCAGAAGGGCGTTGCGCGAGCAAGAAACTGAACAAACTAGCTCCAGAGCGCGGTAGGCCAAAGACCATGATGCGCTTCCCCAAACTTTGATCATTCAAGGACGCATGGGCTTTAAGCTGGTTGTAAAATTGAAATTGCGCTGGCATCAGAGCTGAGGCTGAACCAAAGAGTTGTTTGGAGACCTTCATTCCAAAGTAAGGGGGTGTACATTCAAAGGAGAGGTGAAAGAGAGATGGTGGATAAGCCAATAGAACAACAATTTCTTCAGTGGTGAGGTATCACACAAGCGCATTTCAAACCTTCTGAAAGATAAACCCACACATATGCACACCACCAATTCTCACCTTTCGATGCACTCCTTTTACAACACCCGCCCATCTCGGATCATTTGCGCCTGCGACATCACCAGCAGTCTTCCCATGCCCTTTCAATGATATAGGGCCTCCTCCTGGCACTGAAAAGGTCTTGGTGGAGGCCAGGTGTTCGAATTTAAGAGTGGCAAGTTTCGTCGAAGCGGAGCCCCAGGATTTCTTGTGCGTTGCGCTGCACCACCCACACTGGTTCAGGGTCCAGGACGACAACTCTTCGTAAGTTCGTGGGAAACGCAACCAAGCATTGACTTGTTCTAGCTTCAATGAGGATGGCGATGATGCGGAAGATGAGGGTGACGCAACCTCTGCAGGATCGACCAACAGCCGCTGCCACAAGCGCCGCAGAGAAGGGTGCGATAAGCCAGTTCTATCAGTCTCTGATTGAGTTTGGCCATTAGCCGTTTGATGAGCGCTGTCCGTGGTTCCTGAACTTTCTTCTTCTATCAAGAGTGTGCGCCGATGCCCTTGCGCCCATTCTTCAGCAGTCGCTGCAGCATGGTTTGTAGCCGTTGGTTTATCTGATTTGGACTGTGAATTTCCTCCTTGCTTGGCGTTGACCAATGGTGGCGAGTGGGTGGCAAGAGAATCAATGCCAAGGGCTAAATCTTCGTACAACACCACCTGTGATTGTTTGACGAGAGCAAGGCAGGGAGCATGAAAGATTATATAGGTCTTCATGATATGTGGGCCGGTATAATACGGTATTATATTTTGTTTCTTACCTCGTCAAACAGCCTTCTTTGCCCTCGTCCTAATGACGAGGCTGATCCGGTGAAGAAGGATTGGGTGAACACAGCTTCGAGCGCCGCTGCTTTGTCCTCTAATTTGCCACCCAAATCGCGGGACGTCTGTGGTAAAGATGAGACGGGATGGTGTCAATACGTTATTTACAAAATAAAATAAGTCGGAAGAAGTGAGGACGTGGGAGAGCGGGTCTAAGAATTAGCTCATGAATTGCACACTGTAAGATGTGCTAGTGTTGGTATGTACCAGACAAGACTATCTTAAGCGTCCACATTTCATGCACACGTGTATGCTCATAAGGAAAGCAAGAGCCCACCTTGGAGTGAAGCGAAGCAAAATTAACAGCAGGATGCCTCAACACAAGGACGCAGAGATGAGGTTGAAAGAGGTCCAAAGCACTTTTCAACTCGCTGAGTACATGTGCACCCGCCTCAGTAACTCCACCCGCGCCATCTTCGTTGTCACCGCCAGGCGTCGATACAGTCATCTTGAAACGGAGAAATTGATTGCGAAACCGGGGAATAAAAGTGAGAATAGGAGGATGAGAGAGCTAAAATAGTGTGAGCGGTAATGTATTTTATTCAATCCAAATATAGACTCGTTTTTGGTATCTCCAGTATGCAACTTAGAACGCTAGCGACTGTGAGGGAGAGTGGGTGTTAAACAACAACAACTACTAGTATATCACCTTGATAATCACATCGGTTGCGCTTGCTTTCAGCTTGGTATCATCAGAAGTTGGCAATTTTTTGCCGCTTTTCAAATCCAATATTGCAACTGCACCAGGCCGCTGACGAAATATGAAGAAGCAATGGAAAAGTGAAGTTATAGAATAAAGAATGTAATAGTATTTCTTGTTTGTTTTGTTTTTGGCAATGCTGGAGTATTCAAGTACACGCGTATAAAGTACCTCTAATACCGACCGAACATGTTTTAGAATTATAATTGTTTCGTCCTTCAATATTTATCACTCTTCCCCTCCTCTATTCTTTGTCTCTTCTCACCTGGGCAAGCGCATAGGCCACTAAAGCTGCGCCGCTGCTCTGTAAACCGTACACCAAGATACGCTTGCCGTCACCAGAAGGCCTTTGTTGATTGGTGGAAATAGTTTTGCCATCTGCAGGCTTTTGCTGATGCTTGGTTGAAATTACCGTTGCCTGCTGCGTCAGCGCAGGATACACTGCTTGGTAGTGAGACAATAGAGTAGGGCACCATTGTTGCGCTTTTTCGAACCATTTCTCGTTCAATGGAGCCGCCAGCACCCTGTGCACAACATGAAACCATTGCATGAACATACACGCATACATGAGGGCAGGCCTAAGATTTTCCCACCCATACCAAGATAGGCGTACAAACGTACGAACGCTTTTTTTGTGTAAGTGGATGGGATGTTGTTTAAAAACAAGCTATGAACGACGAACCTATTGGAGTCTAAGGCAAATTTCCGAGGCCCTCCAGACGGCGGTGGCAGATGCCACTGCGACTGCCAAGCGTGCCTGCTGCTGCTTGCGCTAGCATTACTACCACCACTCGTGCTAGGAGGGAGAAGCGGATGAAGAGGCGGCCCAAATCGCTTGGTTGGAAATTCCCACAAGTGTCCGCGGTGCTCTTTGGCCCACTGTATGTTGGTGAGTATATTTTCACGCGCACACATACAACAGAAAAATAAGATACAGATTATGTACAGTTTAAAAAAAACAGTTGAGAGACTCAAAGACGAGCGAAAACAGAAAACAGAAGGAGAGCAGGCGTCTAAAGAGAGCAGTAGAGCATTGTGAACGGGCAATCAATATCCAAAAAATAAAAGAAGAAGGTTATAAAGGGTCTTATAACTGACTTTGCAATGGCGAACGGTAAAGTCCACGAGCAATTCAGCTTGTCTTGGGAAAGCGTACAGGGTGTCAATGAGTGAAGGTGCATAGCCGAGGCATTCGAGTTTGTGGGCCTGATGAAGAGTTGCAACAAGAGGAGAAGGCGGTCTAAGTCGTAACTTTCGCAAACCAGGAATTGCTTGAGCAGATTGGTGATTTATAACTGCGGTTATGTCAAGGCTGTCAAATGATTTGACCTACGTAGCTCAAAGGAAATGAAATCTCCTAAGTACCGTTAAGCTGTGATTGGTGAGAAGTTCTTCCCACGAAATGACGGCATCCACCATAGTACTCGCATCGTCAACTTCCAAATCGACTGAGGAGCCACCATTGCTAATGCGTATGCTGCCGCCAATACTACTGCTACTGCTACTGCTGCTACTGCTGCTATGCCTCAACGGCTGTGAAATCAAGAGTGACGCAAAGAGCAGCTCTAGACTTTTCGCTTTGTCTTCGATGGAACCAGCCCGAGTAGCAACAACGGCCCCGCGAGAAGAGAGAGAGGCCAAGCCAGCTGCGGGGTGGCGAGTCACCAGCACCTTTTAGAAGCGTATATTAGAGCAAAGAGGTTCAAAAAGGTGGTGAAATTGATCGAGGCATTGAAGGGGTTGCTGCGTGAGTTAAAAGAGGTAACAAAGATCAGAAGAGAAAAATAAAGGGAAATGAGCAAACATGAAAAAAAAAATGGGTGAAAAGGAAACGCCAATTCAACTACAAGAAAAAAAACAGCGTCAGAAGCATGTATTTCGCACTGCCTTCTTTACCGTGAAATGCGGTTTGAACTTCTTCACCAGCGAGGTTAAGTTTTGGCGATTGTTTACGAAGGCCTGCGAGGGCAAGGAAAAGGAAAAACAGAGTCAGTAAAAATCCGGTGTAGAGGCAATCAAGCTAAATTCAAGAAGCACATTCAAAGAAATGCAACAAAAATGTGCTACCACATTTGCCCTCCATGCACCTGCAGAACCACCGACGGCACTTCTTGTTCGCCCTCCGGAACAGTGAGCTTCAGGTCCGAGGGGGCAGGCGCCGCGCGGCCCGCCTAATATAGTATATACAAGTATGGAGCAGTACACTAATGCACCAACAAGCACGTCATGAAAGGAGAAAATTGACGATGAGTTTGAAAGATAAAAAAGAGACCAGCGCGGTGCATATGTAAAGACGACTAAATGGGCAAATATCTCCATTGTCACAAATACCACAAACCTGAAGCGACGCCAGCAGAATGGTGTTCGGTGCTTGGGCTAACAAGTAAGCGACAATCGAAGCTCCTGAGCCCTGCATCCCGTACACCAAGACGCGATTGGCGCGCGTGGAGCTCCAAGAATTGTCGTTAGCGTTGTTATTGTTGTTGATGCACCACCGAGGTGCATACACGACTGAGGTGATGGGTAAGGACGACGACGAGGACGATGATGACGGCAATGAAGATGCTTGATCCACCTCTTTAGGCGACGTCATTGCTGCAGGTGGTGCATGTTGCACAGGGACAGGCTTTGAAGAGGGAGAGAAAGCGTGAGATGAAGGTGGAGGAGTAGCCACCGATACTACTGCCGTACTGATTGAATCCCTCGGCTGTTTTTCAGGAGCATCTGCTGCCGCTGTTGATGATGAAGAAGTAGATTCTGATGGCGTTCCAATAATCGGTGCCACTGCTACTGCAGGAGCGTCCGGAGGAATAATAATAGATCCTTCTGAAGCAGTTATCGTTTGTGGTGTTGAAGTGCTCGATGACACTGCGCTACTCCAACCGCCACTATTGAGGCTATTGCTGCTGTTACTACTACTGCTACTGCTGCTAGCACGTTCTCTCCGCGGTACTACCTTACTAGTGCTGCTTTTACTCTCGTCTGGCTTCTTATTTCCGCTTTTCCACCATTGATCGAATTTCGCGATTTCTGCGGCCACCACGTTTGAATGCTTGGCTTTTTCTTCTTCTTCTTCTTTTTCTTCCATTTCTTCAGCTCTAGCTGCTTCGCGTTGCTGCTCCTCCACTGCTCGTCTAGCTGCGGCAACTTCCTGGATGATCTTTTCCTTCTCTAAGGTAGACATTTCTTTCTCAGGTTTACCGACACCTTCTTCTTTTCCTGCTCCTAGCGCAGGCTCTGAATTCGGCTGAGTTTTCAACGACACAGGAGGCCAAATTGTCGAAGTTGAGTCGTGCGATCCAGCATGTACTCCAGTGCCCACACTCGCAGGAGCTCCAACACTAGTGTATTGACCGGACGCAGATGACGACGACGCTGCTTGGGTGCGTGCGTCACTCAGGGCTGCCGTCATGGCACGCGCGTGCGCTTCTTGTTCTTGGGACTGTTTCTGGAGTTGTTTTTGGGCCTCTTCCGCTGCCTTGGTGGCAGCTGCTGCCGCACTTGAGGCTGCTGCCAAAGCCTCGGTGAGCTCTAATTCGCGGGCGCTCGAAATGTAGGTGCCGTCGTGCTGCCCCTGCACCGCCTGACAATACAAAAAAACGTACACACACATGAGTACACTCACTCATTGCTCATATGCGAAGTAGCTAGTAACGTCTACTACGTGCAAGCACTGGTTATGCATCAAATCTCTGGCTAGGCACGCCCAACCACTTATCCAACCACCAGTCTACTCATCCAACCACCCTCTCGAACCCATCCACCTGTTCGTGAAATGCCCCGAGCGAAGTTGAGGACTGCGCCATGAACGCGTTTCGAAGGCCGACGAGGGACATGGCCACCAGCACGAACATGACCGAGCGAATGAACCTACAACAGCACGACCATCATATCAGAACAGGGACATAACATAGCAGCCACTGAATCACGCCAGCTGTGAGAGGGTGCACCATCGAAAGCCAGCCAGCAAATGCTTCAGTATCAATAACATGCGAAGTAGAGATGCTTCATTCAGCGCACGCTTACGTGTTGTTTTTGAAGTCTTTCTTGACTGCCGTCACCCATGCTGACGAGCTGGCCTCGGCCCGGCTGAGTGCCGATACTTCTTCGCCCTCAGCCTTCATAATAGTCTGCGAGTCAAGTGGACAAGGCATCATAGGAGGACGGTGAAATACTCAAGCGTTACTCCACAAAAGACGGCACGAACATTCAGGTAACTCAGTAGTGACCTATTAGGGTGTCTCTTCTCACAAAGAACCTTGTAGCGAACGGTACAAAAGACCTCGTGAATTGTAATCGTTAGATAGGAATTTGCTCGGTTTCATATTCGTAGCATTTTAGGTATCCTCAGCGGGGAGTAACTTACATATAGGAAGCAATCAGAAGTAGGCTCGTCGCAACAGTTAGCAACTCCACTGCAGCCAGTGCAACCAAGGCAATGGACACTTAACGAGATACGTAGATGACGCGTAGTACTATCTCAGCACTCTTATGACTACTGTAAGCTATAAGCTAATGATATTATGAAGCTCGATAGGGCGTGGGACGGTTGTTCATTTTTGCACACCTCCACACACCAAACAAATCAAACCACCAGCCAACCATCACAATATAGCGCCCCAACAAGGGGGGGTATTTGTTCAATGCATTGAAGGGTTCACGACGACGCGACGATGTCACAGAAGATTCTCACTCTCTGCTTGCTCTCCTCTACTCTCTCTGCTCCTTCCTTCCTTCCTTCCTGGGGCCACAGCCGGCGCCCCCCAAATAAAACCCGTAACGGGTGAAGTTAAGCGTTACCGCCCTGTAGACTTACAAATTTAATTTTACCGCTCCATAACACTTGCACGTAACGTTACTGCGTGATAACACGTAAAGCT
>Ga0307979_1003627_pt1 | contig 10288 bp, 12 predicted proteins | sample OrgLakmetage1058_FD_201833 | JGI IMG/M metagenome (GOLD analysis project Ga0307979, IMG submission 201833) | Saline water microbial communities from Organic Lake, Antarctica - #1058 | ecosystem: Environmental > Aquatic > Non-marine Saline and Alkaline > Saline | place: Antarctica: Organic Lake... | reverse complement strand
GCTTTCTTATCTACAGCACATGTACAACAGAACTGTACAGTAGTACAGTACAAAAAGAAAGGGCGGACACCAACGAACGAACGAACCACGAACGAAATTCCATTTAATAGAAAGGATGTGTTCAAGGATCCCCCTGTAAACTTCAATGCCACACCTTCACTTCGGAATTACTACTTATCTGCATTACTTTATTACTAATTTCTACAGTATTACTTTTTGAGGCAGGCTCCGAAGGCGAAGGGCCGGAATTAGAGGGCTAACTCCGCTTTCGTATCGACTTCCGACTTCTAACACGGCAGAGAGCAGAGATTTAATCTTCTCATGGTACGTGTGAATCATGAATCAACTGCATACTGCATAGGGGGCATAGGGGGCCCTATACTAGATTCCTATAAACCCATATTCTAGCCTTTAGCCTTTTGACTTGTATTGCTGGCGAGGTAAAATTACGCACCACACCACCTCCCGAAGCGCTTTAATATTTCGCATGTGCCTGAAGCGCTGATACGTGGAGCTGAGCCGAAAGCCTCCTTACTTCGTCTGCCAAGCTCAAGCTACCTTGGCTCCCTTCAGGCGAGCTGCCGTTGCTTCCTCCACTGCTGCTTTCTTGGCGGCTATCCCCAGCAGTATTGTGATGATGATGGAGCTCCGTATCCGGTGAAGGAGGGCCGCTGGGCGCTTGCCCACTTCGCTCAGGTTCTTCTTCTTCTTTTGCACCCGGCGATCCTCTCCTCCTTCTTTGCACACTCAGCTCCTGTTCCCGCGATGATGACGAAACCACTGGTGCTCCTCCAGCCAAGGCCGAAGACAACGAAGGGCTAGCACGAAACTTGCCACTAGCCGCTGCAGCTGCCCTTGTTGCTGTAGATGCGGCCGCTCGGGCGATAACGAGCTCTCCCCTAGTCCCGTGGGGGCTGCTGCTTTTCGTTGATTGGCCCACTCGAGGGCGCGAAGCCGCTGCTGCTGCTGGGTTGGATGAGCGAGGCGCACGCTGCTGCTGCTGCTGCTGCTGCTGCTGCTGCTGCTGCTGCTGCTGATGATGATGTTGAAGTTGAGGTGACGACTTCAGAGGCAATGATCGGCTGTTCGATGCTGCCTGAAGGTGTCTACCTAGATTCTCATCCTTCTCATGTAGGGGCTCTGAAAGGGGGCGATTCGGCGACGGTGGCTCCGCTAGGGCATGTGGAGATGCTGAAGGAGGACGATGATGAGTTGTCGAGGAAGCAGCCGCAGTGCCACTCGTGTTGCCCACGACCGTAAACGACGACGCGCTCGGCAGGCTGCTCGTGGAGAGGGTCGAGTGTTCTAATATAGTAGACCCCACGGCCCTCTGGACCGCCTCTCGCCTTGCGCCGTCGAGGGATTGCCGCACTCGGGCCAGCGCTTGCGCCGCTGCGTCGACTTCGCTTTCCAACTGCAATAAAAGTTTCGGCCAAACATAACGTACGCGCACAAAATGTTCAGTTTTTTTTTAATGAGAGAGGTGATAATTAGAAGAGGCTCGGCGCTTATAACTGCACGTACGAAAAGCTGAATGTAATTGACTGAAAGGTTTAGGAGGTATGCTCCTTCGAAGCAGCGTGAATAAGGAGGCCTGGGAAACTCTGCATCTTTTTCAAGTCCCTATGGCTGCACTTACCCTTTTCAGACGTTTTTCTTCCGCTGCCACCCGCGCCGTGGCCAGCTGTTCCATTTCTTGGGCTTCGCAGGCGCGACGCTCGGCAGCAGAAGCAGCGGCGTCCAGGGAGGCCATGGTGGCTTGACGCTGTTGTTGCGCGAGGCCGTCGGTGGCGAGCTTCTTTTCAAGGGAGTCCACCTGGAAGAAGTTAATGGAGAAAGAAGGCATGTGGTGTGAAATGAAGATAGAAAATAACGTGGAATTGAATAAGAGGGCAAAATAGATAAATTAGGCAACAATTGACACGACAGCAGCAGCAGCGGCGGCAGCAACAACATCAACAACAACAGGATGTTTTGATTTCGGTTTTCCTTCTTACTTGGCGTTGGAGCTGTTTGGCTTCGCTTGCACTTGCATCGCGTGCAATGTGCAGTCGGTTCAATTCTTGCTGAGCTCTTGCGCAATCTACTTCGGCTGAGGCGCGGGCTGCCAGAAGCTGGGCAAAAGGAAGGAGGGAAAAAAGATAGAAATCCGATCACGGAAAGGTTGGCTTAGCGTTTGTGTACCAGATCAAGCTGTGCGCAAGCCCGCGCACTCAAACACACGTGTTTGCCTTTGGATTCTTAATTACCTCGCGAATCGATGCTTCGGCCTCTGCCGCCTTCGCCTCTGCACTCGTTCGCCTCCTTTCCGCGTCCTTCGCTTGCTGTTCCACGGCAGCTAGTTTCTCGGCCGCTTCCACGGCGCGCGCCTCCGCGGCTACAGCTTGACTTTGCCTCTGACTTTCGGCCGAGTGCGCCTTGGCCGAGGCTTCGCTCGCGGCTTGCCTGGTTTCCTTTGCGCTCACCCGCGCTTGGTCCGCGTCGGCGTGCGCGGCAGCCGCGGCCCTCTGGGCTTCGTCTCGTGCCGCTTCGGCCGTAAATTTCGCGGCTTCGGCTGCTTCCGCCGCTGCGTGTGCTGAGCGCGCGCGCTTCTCGGCCTCTGCTGCCGCCGCTGCCGCAGCCTCGGCGCGGGCCTGGTGCTGCGCCTCTTCTATAGACCTTTGGCGCGCTTGCTCGGTGGCCGCAGTTGCGCGGGCTTCGGTCTTGGCGGCTTTCTGCGCGAGTTCCTCGAGGTAAGCTTGCGCTTCGGAAGTTTGCTGCTCTAGCACCGAAAGCTGCCGCTGCTGCTCCTGGGTCTTCTTCAAGGCTGATGCCGCAGCCGCTTCCCGCTCTTGCGCCACTTCCGTGCACCGTTCGCTGTCGCGCAAGTGGCCTGCGGCGACGTCACGGCTGGCCTCGCACTGCGCCTCGAGGTCCACGAGCCGCGCTTCGGCCTGTTGTTGCCGCGCTTCGCTTTGATTGGCTGCTGCGGTAAGGCGCTCCAACCGACGCTCCGCCTGTTGGCATTTGAGTTGAACGGAGAGAGTGAAGGAGAGCAGGGAAAGAGCGATTTTTTTAGTAGGTGGGCATTGAAAAAAAGAGTCACACAATGAAATATCGCTCTCTCCCAGACTGGCATAGTTGCCACAGGAAGTCACAAGCTCCATGCGTCCCGACAATTTGATGCCTGCATTCAATTGCGTTACCTCTGCCGCCGCTTTTTCTCGTTCTTCAGCCAGCGCTTGTGCTCTTGTGGCCTGCTCCTCTGCTTCATGCTTCCTGGCCTCTAGCATCGCCTCTTGGTCTTTGGCTTTGCGAGTAGCTTCAGTCATGGCCTCTTCCATTTGCTTCAAGTTGGCCCGAGCCACGGTGACGTCATTCTTGGCGCTGGTGAGCTCGCCTACTGCCTGGCGCGCGCGCGGCTCTAAGTCTCGAACCTAGTTAGAAAAGAGGAGAGAAGGCAGCACAAGCCAGGGTGCGAAGAAAGGGGGGAGGAAGGGAGGCAGCAAAACAAAGAAAAGAAAAGGTTCATCATCACACAAGACAAGAAGAGAGAAGAGAGATAAAACGTGGACTAAGGAAGGTGCTCCAAGCGCATTTGATCTTCGCTTGTGCGAAATTTTGCTCCTCCTCACTTCACCAAACTCCGAAGCAAACCCACGCACTTCCACCCAATTCCATTCCATCTACCTGAGCCTCCAGATCAGCGAGCCGCCGTTTGCACTCCAATTCCACCGCTTCTGTTCGCTTCTGGGCGTCTTTCTCCGCAGCGGCAGCTCGTCGCAACGCTTGGGCCTCAAATCGTTTGCTATCGTCTTCTTTGGCCGCCAAGTCCGCCACCAGCCGTTGCAAGCGGGCTTCCTTGTCGACGATCTCGTGCTCCAACAAGGACAATCGCCGCGCTGCGTCGCTGCGTTCGGCGGCGTCGGAGCGGCGAGCGGCTTGCAAGGCTCGCGTTTGCTCCAACGACTCGCGGCGTAAGCTCGCCACCTTGGTGGAAAGCAGCGGAAGGGGAGGTGAGGGAGAAGATTGAAATGAAGGAAATAGAAGTTGCGCGCCCGTGTGACGTACAAATGAAATGATGTGAATTATTGAGGTTGGTGCGCCTAGCAAAGAAAAAAAGGTGTGCATTCTCGAACTATAAAAAAATACAATGATGGCAACAGTTGGAGCTCAATTCCTGCTGCTACTGCTGCTACTGCCTCGCGTGGCTGATGCTTGTACTCTCTCATCATCTCATCTCATTTCTCACCGCTTCCTCTGCAGCCTGTCGGTCGTTAGCCGCGGCCGCAGCGGCATTTCGGGACTCGGCCACCGCCACTGCAGAGCTTTCGCGCAAGGTTTCGAGTTCCGCTCTTTCCTTGGCAAGGCGCTCTTCCACCTAGCAACAGAGTGTGTCCGTCGGGTGGGTGTGCAGGGGTGGAAGTGAGTGGTATTTGAGGAGAGCTTGCAGATGCTACAATTGAGGCAGTGTATTTTTTAGAAGAGACGCTGCTACCTCTTCTGCCTAGTACCAACAAGTAACAGTAGTCCGACCTCTTGCAGAGCTTCTTGGCTGTCCCGGCAGCGCACCCGCAGTGCCTCCAGGGCAGCTCCAGCTCGGCTGCACGCGCTTTCCCGCTTCCGAGCCTCTTCTTCGGACCATTGCGCTGCCTCTGCCGACGCCGCTAGCCTCCCTGCACATGCGCGCTCTTCAGCTCGTGTAGACGCGAGAGCTTCTGCGGCTGCAGCGGCTGCTGAGGCTGCTTCCTGATACGGTGCGCAAAAAAAACAACAAGCGTTAGAATAGTACTGCTACAGAATCTTCTGCTTCAAGGTACGCTTCAAAGCCATGTCTTAGTTGCCCGAAGAAGAGATGATTTTTTCCTCAGTTTTTATCTCCATGCTATACCAGCTTTTGCCTTGACTTTTCTGCAACCACACAAGTGTCACAACAAGGGCACGTGATCCCTCTCTTCCTCATTTTATCTCTCTTTATCTGGCGTACTTGTGCATCGCGTTCATTGGCTGCCAGCAGTTCCTGTCGCTTGGCTTCTAATTCGCCGCAACGATCTTCTGCTTGCACTGCTTGGCGCTGCAGGGCTTCAGTGCGAGATTCAGCTTCTGTTAAGCTCGCTTTCATAGAGGTGAGCTGAGCTGAGGTAGAGGCAACATCGCGTTCCAATGTCTTTAATTGCTGAGCCACGGCTACACCTTCGCGGATCTGATTAGACACACGCACGCCGTGTAAGGCGAGAGAAATCGGTTTTAAAAAAAGAAGACAGAATGGGCGTGAAAGGAGAGCGATGCTCTAGATTGGCAAGCAGAGCGATTGCTCCAACCAAGTTAGTCAAATCAATGCTTGACAGTGCAGCCGTGCATGGCAGCACACTCTATGCACGAACCTTTCGAGCAAGGTCACCAGGAGAAGAAAGTCCGAGTGAAGCCATTGAGTCCCCCAGGTCCCCTGCTAGGGGCGAAAATGGAAACGCAGGGTCGGCATTCCATGCCAACGGAGCGTTGCCACTGCCAGCAACACTACCACTAACACTTCCACCAGCGCCAGTGGTTGTATTCCCGGCAGCAGCAACTGCGCCTCCAGCACTGCTCGCGCTCCCAGCAACAGGCAGGGGCTGTGCAGTGGCCGCAAACAAGCGATAAGCAGCGCGCAAGCTGGCCGACACAATGCTCGTCTCGCCGGTGGCCATGCCACTGCTAATACTAGGAAGGTTGCTCGTTTCAGCGTTCCTGCTTTTAGCTGTACTGCCGGCGCTGGTGTGCTCTGCAGCAGCTCCGGCTTTAGACTCGTCCGAGGGCAACCCTAGAGCCGCGCGCAACTCTACTGCCATCAGTGTGGCTACGGCCACGAGCACCGTTTCTCGCCCTGCAGATGGTGGCAAGGCATGCCTACTACCGCTACTGCTGCTGCTGCTACTGCTGCTGTTGCCACTAGCAGTGGCGCCACTTCTTAGCACTTGGCGTTGCAAGCTTTCGACAGCAGCTCGCACTGCACTTGCGTTGTTCACTAGTGCACCTTGCAGGGCAGATTCTGCTTTGGTGGCACGCTCCTCAGCCAGCGCTAACTCTTGAGTTTTTGTTTTCAGCGCTTCTTCGTGGGATGCGCTCTGCACGTGCAAAAGGTTGAAAGTACCAAACACGCACGCGTACAGATTGAAGGATGTTTCAAAGAACAACGCTATTCCAGAGCTTTAAAAAAAGAGCAAATGGCATTGATTTGGGCATATAAAATAGCAATTTTTTTAGAGCGTCCTCTCATTCTATCCTGCATGTGGTGGTAATCACGTGCGCGCGCGATCTAATGTTTGCGCTTACCAGTCGTTTCATCTCTTGGTCTAGGGCCATCGCGGTATCGTGGCCCAAAGTGGCGCGTCCTTCGGCGTCCTCTAGGCTCGCCGCCATGTGCCGCAGCTCGCTCGCGTGCTGCCTTGCGTCTACCGCGCGACGGTGCCGCACGCCTTCGAGCTCGCCTTGCAGCTCTGCCACCACTGCCCGCCACTCCGCCGCTTCGGCTCCAAGCTGCACGTCCATTGCCGCTGCTCCTGCTCCTGCTCCTGTTGTTGCTCCTGACGTGGATTTCTGGTGGTAACCGCCGGGTTTACTCGATCTGTTTCTGCTGCTGGCACCAACGCTGCTGCTCCTACTTCTGCTGTGGTGGTGATGCCCAGATACTTCGTTTGCCTTAGGGGCTTCTGCAAACCCGCCCCTAGCATTGCTCACACTTTCTCGTGTCAGCTCGCTGCCCAGTCGAGGCGGAGCAAAGTCAGCAGTATCGCTTTTCCCAGCAAGTTTATTAGTGAAGTTCTTCGTTCTAGTACCACCACTTTCAGGGCCAGTTCCTGCACCTAGACTCTTATCCACTGGTCCAAATCCCACCTCGTAGCCAGTCGAGTATCCTGGTCTAGGACCGCTAGAGTCGCCTATCACTGATGCTGCAGTCACTGAAGCAGCCGTGGCTGCAGCTACATATGCACCTTTACTGCTGTTGTTACTGCTTCTACTATTGGCGATGTTGTTGGTTTTGTGTGTCGTCCCGCTACTCGTGCGGTCGTGTTCCCTGTCGATTTGGGCGTTAGCCTCGTGCCACGCTGCCTCACCCTGCGAGCCTCGCAGGCCCCCCACTTCTTCCGTGCGCTGCGCTAGCGCCGTCTGAGTTTGGTGGAGGCGTTGGCGGAGGGAGTGGAGCTCTGCATCGCGATCGTTTTGTGACGGGGTTGGCGAGGGTTGCGGCGGTGCCCGCTTCTGCGGCGGTGGCACTTGCGGCGGACCCCGCGGTTGTGGTAATGACTGCACGCCTTCGCGCGGTGGCTGTTGCGGAAGGCGAGGCGCTTGACGCGAGGGTGGTGTAGGCGGGGCTGCACGAGGCCCACGGGGCGGAGTTGGGTGCGCGCTCGGAGTTGGTAGTGGCGGCCGTGGAGGAGTGCTTCGAGCTTGAGGCGGCGGTTGTGGTGGCGGCTTCGGCGTAACAGCGGGCGAGATGCCACCCGGCGACAAGCGAGGTGGCGAGTGTAGCTCTCCAGTGCCTGTTAGACCTCTCTGATTTCCTGGCGATGTGGCACTCTGATTCCAGCCCTATAGATTTTGGGAAGGAGTTAGGCTCAAACTGACAGAAATGAAACGTATGAATGCAGGCAGTTTGGTGGTGTCCTCCTCATCGGCTAGTCTTTGAAAGAAGCTGCGAGAGTCATCATTCAATGCAATGTAGAAGAGTCCTATTTCACCTCATGGTACGAGGCTGCTAATCTTTGTGCTGCTGGTGCTCCCGGGCTCTTGGGTGGCAAGTACCACGACTGCTCCATTTTTCCACACACAGTAATCGAATTTGGCGCGAAAACTGTAACAGTCCAGAATCGAGTCCCAATCCTCCCTCATTAGATATCGGTGTATTTTTGAGACAGGCCCCGAAGGGCCGGAATTAGAGGACTAACAGGTAGAGATAGAGAAGAAAAGCAAAGCAGCGCAAAACTAGACCTATGAAGCTAATCAGGCGCACATGCTCGAGTGGCCATGGAAGTGATGGATTTTTCATGTTCAGTTTCAATTTCAGTGTTAAAATAATTGCTTGAAATTGGATTTAAGTTCCAGTGGACTTCCCCGAATGAGGTAGATCGCAATGGTACTCGAAATAAAAATCGCGCGAAATCCATTCGCGAATGGGGTAGCAATTGCCTCGAACTACGTAGCAACGAGATTAATGCAACAGCCAACAAGGGGGAATCGGGATCTCGGGTCTGAGCCAAGTGCGCCCTTCAGGAAAATTGGATCGCTGTTGTAATTCCAAAAAAAAAGAGAAGAAAAATTTACGCGAGAACAGCTGAACAAGCGAGCCGGCTCAGGTGAACGGACTGGCCAATTCTTCGGGAAAGCACAACAAGCCAGTGGAGTATTTTTTGCTTGTTTTCATGCCAATAGCACGGCGAAGCGGAATGCCAACAGGCATTCAACAGTCCGAAGTCGTTGGTGAAGTTGTATGGAGGAATAATCACGCCAAACATGACTCTTTCGCTTCCTCATCTTCCTCCTTTAACGGCTCTCGGAGTTCGCCGCTTCTGTAGCTGTTTGGGCTCTCTGGCAGGTTGCTCGGGCGCCGCACCCGGTTCCACGTTTGCTTCATCTCTTGCAAGTCCCGCGCCACCCCTTCCCTGTAGTTCTGAACGCTCACCGTGGTGCCGTCGTCCGGAATTTCGGCGAGTTCCGCTTCGATCCGAGCAATCTGGCCGCTGACGGCGGGGCGCACGATGCTCTGGCACGACCCGGTGGTGCTGAACTTCTGGAAGGTGCCCAAGGGCACCCGCACTGGCGAGCCGTACAGGGGCACCGGCCGAGTTTGGGTGGCCTGGGGAAACTCGTCGTTAGGCATCCAGGGAGCTTGCCCTGGTGCGAGGCGGAATTTGGGCCGGAAGTTCAGGCTCGGCTTGATGTTAGGGGTAGGATCCGGATGCCGCCACAGTGTTTCTAGAGGGAGCGTGAATTATATAGGTAGTAGGGTACGGAGGTTGAATAGAAAGAGAGAGGATTTTGTAAATGATGAAAACCGGTAGAGGGGCAAAAAAGCTGAAAGAGCACATATGCAAATCGAATGTCTTAACGTTTTTGCCAGTTTGTAAGTAATTTCTATAATTACCGTTCAAGTAGTGGCTCACGCGCTGCGACTTATCCCAAATGTGCGGATGCGCGTGCAGCGAGGATTTATGGAGCCTTCGGTGCAAGCGTCGAATGTCCTGTGACAAATTAGGAAAAGCGTTTGCTTAAATGATGGCATGTATTTAGTTGCATTGTCTAATTGGGTGGATATTTCTGATTAGTCGTAAAGGAACGGATGGTTTCATTTTTCGTGCGTTGTGTAGTAATCAACATTAGCGCAAAGTTACGAGCTTTCAAACATATCAGGAGCTAGAAGCTATTACGCACTTGCTCGTGAAGCTCAGCTTCGCGTTCTTGAGCGGCAACCTGCTTCACAGCTGATATTTTATCGAGCACGTCCGGTAAAATGCCGCCAGGTTCGGCACGCCATTCTGGTGTGGTCAAAGTGCCGGAAGCTTGCCAGGTAAACGAGGCGCGAAGCGAGGCCAGCATGGCGTCGTGCTTCATGGCGTCTTGCTCCACACGCCGTTCTTGCGCGTTCCATGGCACCCGGCGCTGCGTGGTCAAGTAGCCCGGAGTCTTCAACGCCACTGGTGCAGCAATCTCTTTGGTGCCGTTCTCGAGGCGCACACTACGACCACTGGTAGCCGATTCTATCATGACTTTGCCGGCCTATGTTCCTGGCGCTTAAAGCTCTTCCGACCACTTCTGTGAAGCTATTGAAGGTGGTATCCGTAGGAGATTCCAATAATAGAAGGGTCAAATGTCGATAAAGACGCAAAAGGACATACTCTACGGAAACTAGCTCTAGCTAGCTACAGAAGTAGAGTTCGAGTCTTCGAGTCGGCGCGGCGTTGGCACAAAAGAAAGACACCGAGATGATGATGATGGATGATGGATAATGATGACTTCAATATACCGTACTTTTTGTCTTTTCCAAAGCCATCAAAGATCAACACAACGAAGGCGAGAAGCAAGTAGTCGTCATCGAGGAAGAATATCGAACTCGAACTAATTTAGATTAGATTAGATTATACTCCCCCAGTGTAAAGAAAGACATGGGCAGAAATAGCACGCTCTCAGAGGTGATCTGTATTTGCACTTGTGGCATGTATCTGCGCGTTCCAGAAGGCTCTAGTCTAGTCTAGTTAATACTCTCCCAAAAACAAAGAAAGGCAAGTACACAGCAGTCACAGAGGCACATAAAGAATGCACTTGAGCTGCAAAT
>Ga0307979_1003626_pt1 | contig 10289 bp, 14 predicted proteins | sample OrgLakmetage1058_FD_201833 | JGI IMG/M metagenome (GOLD analysis project Ga0307979, IMG submission 201833) | Saline water microbial communities from Organic Lake, Antarctica - #1058 | ecosystem: Environmental > Aquatic > Non-marine Saline and Alkaline > Saline | place: Antarctica: Organic Lake... | reverse complement strand
GGTCCCAGTTTTTCATCACGACCGCGCCCGCTACCTGGCTCGACGGCAAGCACACGGTCGTTGGCCGGGTCTTGTCGGGCTATTCGGAAGTCGTGGTGCCTGCGGAAAGCTGCGGGTCTCGAGGCGGTGATGTGAGCGGCACTGTGACGATCACGGACTGCGGCGTCGTGGACGAACACTAGCTTTTTTGTTTCCTTCTAGAGCCCTACTTACGCCTGTCCGTTTTTAATTCCTTTGAAAGCTTGAGAATCCCAATGCGAGTTCGAATACCAAAAGCGGGTACGGGAATCCCGCACGAATGGACTTGGACTTGGACTTGTAAACCCGCTATTTAGTATTCGACTTAGGTGATAGGCAATGAGCACATTTGCCTTAATTTTTGTCGCATTCGAACGTATCCATAATTACATAAAATACGTAGATATCGCTTCAAATCCAAATCATTGTAGGGCGGATTCAAAGCGAGTAGCAAGGAAAGGGGCTAAAGGACCGGGTTCTCCGCCATTGAAACGCAAGCCGGCTCGGTTGTATGAAACACCTTAACTTAAGCTTATGGTGTCATGAACAGCCCGTCTGCTTTGTGCGAAGTAGATTTCACGACGCCACCGCTCTCCTAGAAGAATATATCATAGCGCTTAGTTGCAGTAGTGAATCACGATGTGCTTTTGAAATATGCTCAGTCAAGTCCAGTTGAAATACAATATCTGACTTGGCAACGAGGCAGTATATAGCTGTTCAGACCCTAAAAAGTGTTTGAGATGAATTTTGAAAATGCAAACTACTATAGATTACCTTGAAGGCCGTCCAAAGCGCAAAATGAGGCTGCTCCTTGTGAAATGCGACAGCAGCGGCGTCCTTGTACACCTCCTGAGAAGTTGTCAAAAAAAAAAAAAGCAGTGCAGGAAATGAATTAATAGACATAATATGGATGAGTTTGAGGAGGCAGCGCAAGGTTACAAAATTGCACTGTGACTAGCCAGGAATTATTAAGTAGACATCTTCCACTTGTCAACAGTTCATGCGTCATGGCTGGACGTACATAAAAGAAATATTTGTTCTCGTTGTCCATGCTGCGAATTACGTCAAAACGAATGCACCCAGGCTCCTGTCATTCCAATGAAAGTAAGGTCAGCGATATGACTTGATGATGTTCAAATGATGCAAAGTACAAATCGTGGACCTTTCGGCTGCCAACAGCATCTTTTTCCATAACGTCCAAGAATTCCTGTGTGCGCTCAGGAACAATTTCAGCTTCGACTACAATCGCGAAAGGTGCATCTGCTGCTGCTGCTAGTGCCGTGCTATCCTAGAATGGATAGAAAGCGCATGTTTTATCACTCATTATGATAACTTAGTCAATGGAGCCACTTGCTTTGTGAAGTGTGCTCGTTTCGTTTGAACTACGAAACGTCTAGATACGTTCAAGTCTCACGCCAACATGTGCAGCACGGTTAGTACCTGAGCCCGAGTGCCCACTGAACTCCGAGTAATTGGAGAAAATGCTAGCAAACTAAGTGCGCAGCTTGCATTGGCAACTAGCACGAGCAGTGCAAGGAAAGAGGAGCCGCGTAGCATTTGTGATGCCAACATGAATTACTTCAAATCGTACGTCGCGTAGGTTACGCTGTTGCTGTTGAGCTTTCTGATTTCTGAAGAGTCAGAAAATCGAAGTTGGGATTTTTTTGTCGGGTTGTTCGAAAGCTGGTATCACTCCTGGCATTGGGGCTGAGTTAGACCTTGTCAAAACAAATTATGCTCTGTAGGTTTGTAGTTAGCAGTTTAAGTGTTTCATTTAACATCTGACACAGGCCCCGAAGGACAAAGATTGAAGAGGCAGAGTAAGAAAGCCAACAGGCCGAAACATTTTCGATTGTTTGGAAAGAACTTTAAGATTAGCAAGCGCGGCCCGGAGCCGGGGCTCGGCTCCGGAAATCTTTTTCAATTAGAGTAAGGTGCACATGCCCGAGTATATAGAAGCTTAAGCCCCCTCCTCTGCGGGCGGAAACTCTTCTTTTGAGCTGCACTCTCAGAGCACGGAGGAGCGTACCACTTTAGACCGCTACCATCACTTCCATGGCCACTCGGGCATGTGCGCCTGGTTAGCCCCTTAGGTTAAGTCCGCGCTGCTTTGCTTTTCTTCTCTACCTGTTAGCCTTCTAATTCCGGCCCTTCGGGGCCTGTCTCGAGACACAAAACCAGAATGTTTCGTTGTATTAATTACAAATTTCTGCCTCTACCTCAACTTAATAATAAAATTTTTAGACCCGTGTTAAAATAAAATAGGAGAAATTTGGGCGTTGGGGAAATAGCGGCAACAACACAGCACTCCATTTGGAATTCATATCGGGGATGTGTACCTGTGCCTGATTAGCTTCTTAGCTTTAGCTGCTTTGCTTCTTATTTCTATCACTATCTCTGCCTGCTGGCCTCTTAATTCCGGCCCTTTGGGGCCTGTGTCTAAAAAAAAAGAAATGTTCAGGGCTCTCGCCAGCGTTTGAAGCCGCCTCGCCACGAAAGAGCAATCAAAACAGCAATCAAATCTTTCGACCAACACCAACTGATAAATTCTTCTGAGCAGATCGTGAAAGGCGGCGCAGCCCTGAATTTTCTCGAATGCGATCAGGACTCTCATTCGCAGCCCCGTCTGCCTTGCCCGTGCTGCTGCTGCTGCTGCTGTACATGTTTTCATAGGACTGTGTTTCTAGGTTCCACATTTTTCGCACGCGCGGTGCCGGCCTATTGTCGGCATCACCGTCATTATGTGCTTTGTCCTCGCATTTGGCTTCGCTGCTGCTCTTGTCACCCTTCTTGAGGTGGCTGCTGTTGCTGCTGTGCTTGCTTGGGCTGTGGTTGAGGTGCCGTAGGGTGTCGGCGCTGCTTCGCCGCAGCAACCGGTGCTGCACATGGGAGGAAGACGACGACGATGACGATGATGATGATGGAGGTGGGAGCAAAGTATGCGCAGGGTGGCTGCTCTCGCTAGGCCTTCCTTTCGCTCCATCGTCACGTGCTGACGCAGGAGGGCCGTTGCTCTTCTCCCCAAGCGAGGCCCGTGCTGCTTGCGCTGCGGCCCATTCCGCTGTGATTGAACCCGAGCGGGTGGGAACCATGGAGGCTGCACGCTTGGGCACCGGGCGAGGGCGCGACCGTGGGCTGCGGTTGCTGGGAGACGCCAAGGGGCGCAGTGGGGTCCGCGCCAGCGACTGAGACCGCCCACCGCCACCGCTGCTGCCAACACTGCCGCCGCCGCTGAAGCTGCGCCTGCGGTTGTGCCGCCCGTGGTGCTCGTGGTTGGGGTCGTGGTCCAGGTGGTGCTCGAGGCGCGACGGCGGCGGCAACGCCAAGTCAAACAAGTGGTCCCGAATCGACACGTCCTGGGAGCCCGTAAGCAGCGAACGCGCTTGCAACGCGTAGCTGCCCCAGTACGACGACCCCCAGCTTCCTCGGCTTTCGCTGCCGCTGCGACGGGGGTGGTCATGACGGGGGTGTTTGGTGTCCTGATCATCCGACGAAATCGGGATGGGTTGGTGCTTTGGCGAATGTGGTGGCGTACTCAGCGATGGTGTGGCAGCGGAAAGAGATGGAGCAGCATTGTCCAACGACAGTGGTGGCAACGCTGACTCCCCACTTGGCTCGGAATGGCTTTTGCTCTTTTCGTTGCTGTCGCTGTCGTTGCTGCCACTTGGGTTGGCGCTTTTGTCGTTCGTTGGCCTTGGCCCTTGCGGCGAGAGCGCAGGTGACGCCGAGGGTGACATCGACGACGGCACCGAGGAACCACTGCGCCGCCTTCTTTCGGCCCCAGACTCTGACTCCGTGCCCGACAGCGACGAGCCGCGGGTCTTGCTCGGGCTCCGGGTCACACTCTGCCGCAGGTGGTGCCGCCGCCCCAGTTGCGCCAAGTCGCGGTTGGTGCGGTTGCTCCGGGCGCGCTCGCGCAGCGACGTCATGGCCTCGCGGTTCTTGTCACTGCTGCTGCTGTACTTGTCACCGCTAGGGCCATCATCATATTCGCTGCTGTTACGATCACTGTCCTTGCGCTCCTCCCCGGCGGCGTTCTTCTCATCATTATTATCCCCGTCGTTGGCATCACCGTTATCGCCGAGGAGGGTGTTCCCTTCAGGCCAGAAAACGCCGGGAAAGAACAAGTCCAGGACAAGCCAGGGCAAAGCTTGGAGCAGGGCTAAGCCGCGCGGCAGTTCTTCAGATAAGCGGTGGTGGGCGTAAGTAATTCCTGGAATGATGAGCGTGTGGAAGAGGATGCGAGGCACCTTTGTGATGCCACCCAGACAAACCCGTGGGCAGAGTAAGCACAAATCCAGTGGATAAAAATTTGTACACTTGCTTCAACAATAGCAATATATATAAAAACTGGTGCAAAGGGCATCTGATTTTTAAGGACTCGCTGTCCTATCTAGAAAGGGGGCAAAGCGTTTGTGTGAAAACTGTGGGATCAGCGCGCAGCATCTTGGGCCCCAGCAATTGCCTACCTTCTCTCTGAAACGGGGGACGAGAAGGCCTACGAGAAGTGCTGACTTCGCATACCTGACACCAGGATCCCCAACATAAGAAAAGAGCAGAGTTGGGTGAAATGTCGACCTCGGGATAAATTAGGCTAGCTAGTTAGGCTAGCTATTAACAGGGGAAAGTGCTGAAAGCAGTTGAGACAGCGACATCCAATTAGCTTACCAGTAGAAAGGAAACCAGGAGAAAAGCCACTCAAGGTACTGGCCATAGAGCTGCAATGATCCTAGGACGGCCCAGAAGACCAACAAGTCAAAGTCCACCTGGCAAGCAAACGCACCCACTCGTGAGCGTTTCATAGACACCGTTGTAACAGTTCTGCCAGAAATGGCAAGCGGAGTTAAATCGCTAACCTCGTTATCTTTGAGCCGCTTAAGGGAGCGGTAGCCACCAGCAGCAAAGCAGCCTAGATTAAGGATCTCTGCTGAGAGCCACATGGCCCACTTGGTTTTTCTCCTTGCGAGCCAACTTAGGTCTGAACACGAGCCCTCTTTGGTTGGGTTGGCGTGAAGAAAACTACCTGCCAGATTTCAGATTTCAGATTTTGTTTCCCCAGAAGAGGGGGACCCTTGGGCGAACGAGTCAACGATCAACGATGTTGGGGTTTGTCATCATCATCGAATCATCGATGATGTCATCCGTGTGTGGAGCAGAAACATAAAAAAAGGCATCAGAAAATGTCTGCTGACGCGTTTACGTTCGTACTATAGCTTTCTCGTACATAGCTTGTGAATAGTGGGCGTACTTTCGAGCGCTTCCTGACTCGAAAATTCAAAATGCTTTCTAAGTTTGCTACAGCTTGTGTAGTACTCTTGAATGCCTGCGGGAAGCCTGTACTGGCTTTCCGCCCAGTAGGACTGCCAGCTACTAGTCAGAGACTAAGCAAGACTGGTAGCTCGCACGGGCGGCGCGTAGCTGTAGTAGTTCCTGCTGAACCAATTCCAGTCGGCACAGTGGTAGGCACGGCACGCAACGTTGACCGCGCTGCCAAAGCCTACCCTGCGTCTCTAGACAGCACTGCTGACGGTCCACCGGTCAGTTGTCTGCGTAATGCATACTTTGAAAGCACAGCTGTCCGTTTGGTCTAGGTTTGGTGCTATTAATTCATCATAGTAGATTGTTTTATTATGGATACATATGATTACTTTGCCATACGTATTGAGACTGCATTCAGGCATTATAGATTGTATGCTCAGAATATATTTGTTTGATTGCACGGTAAATAAATTGTATTTGTGTTTTGTTGCCACTCTGGGGAATTAGGTGGACCGGTTAGCAACCTTGAGTCAGTACAAAGCACAAATTGCCGCTGAAAAAGCTGCGTCGCATGACTGGGCAGGGATTGTGGGCTCCGTAGGGCCTGTTGATCTGGTAAGGACGCTCTTGCTTGAGAATCCTTGAAGAGTGGTATTGTTCTTTGTCGAGGCGGATGCGTACAATACTGAGTAAATCACACCTTTTCAAACTGATATGCATGAACTAACTCTTATATCTTGATTAGATTGAAGCACTGCACAGGAGGCTAATGTGAATTGTACCTCTTCGTTCCTTCTGGAACTTCTTTAGGTTGCCGCGGGTCTCTTTGGAGTAGTGCTGTGGTTTGGAGTCCTCAACGACCTTCTGTTCCCGAAAGCGCAACGGCCGGCTGACCTCCTCCTGCCATGGGTCTGCCGCAATCTGCTTGGTAAGCGCTCAAATGATTTATTCTTGCGCTCATCTTTTCGCGGTAGAACCAGAAAAGAAGAGATGTTGGAGTGTTACAGCTTTTAAATGATGCGAATGCAAGATAACTTCCGTACTCGTCGAATGCTCGTAAAATATTTTCACAGATTGTACTGATGGTCTTGTCTTCGTCCTCCTCTCAACCAGGTCTTCAAGGCGATTGGCTGGACGACTTTGCTCGAGGCTCTCGCGGCGAGTATCCCCTTGCGGTGAAATTAGGCGGAGGAGCTCTCTTCGGGACCGCGGGGTTGATTCTGGAACAGGTGCCGTGTTTACGAACAAATGATAGGAAAAGGAATAGAAAATGATAATAAGAATAATTGCAAAAATAGCACAGAGCGTCAAGAAGAGAGTTTCGAGTAAGATGTTTGATGTGGTACAAGATGAAATTGAACGCCTCTTTAATTGAAACGAGTCATTCTTTGAGCCCAGCTTGTATACTTGAATTCCTTTCTGACAGTCTATAGTGTCTATGCTGTTGGTATTGTTGGTATCGTTACAGACGGTCCGAGTGCTCTACGGCAGCGACAGCGGCGGCGGCCTCAATGACGGTGCTTTCTTTGCGTGCCAGCTGGGGATTGTCGGGTGCCTGTGGGCGGGAGTCTACGAAATCGGCCGGCAAGATGTGGGGGTCGCATTACGGTCCCGGGAAGAAGACGACGCACGAGACAAAGTGTGGGAAGAGTTTCAGGTGAATGGGTGGTTGTGACCCAATTTACGTAACTGACAAGAAAAAATGCTGCCCTTTTGGTTGTTCTCGTGCACTTTTGGGAGAAAAAACGATCTCTTAAGAATTTCTCGCTGATGCAAGAGCATCTTCGTCTCGTTCTTGTTTTACAGCGCCGCATGTCTTCTCGTTTCGCTGCTTTCTTTTTCCCCGTCTTGGAAGGTGTTTGCCGAGAAGTACTTGGAGCGTTGCAGCGAAACCACGTCCATCAACCAGGTGGAAGTGCTGCGGTTGTTTCGGCGCACCCACAGCCGCCACCGGAGGCCGGACCAGCCGGGCGCCGCCAGCGACTACCTCCTGGCCGAAGCCCTCCTTTATTGGCACCAGAGCCCGGGTGCTTTTCCTGCCACACCTGCTCCGGCCCCTGTCGCTGCCCCTGTCGCTGCTGGTGCTGGTACCCGTGAAAGTGACGGTGGCGATGGCCGCACTGGCGCTGTTTCTACTGCCCCTGCTTCTGCTACAAGAATCGTGCGAACCCCGCCGCCACCATCGCCTTCGGGCTTTTACAAGGGAATTCGCCTCAAGAACACCTTCACTGGTTTTTGAGGAAGGTCAAACTACAGATGTCCGCAGTGCTATGTGCTACCAGCGAAATTGAACTTTGTTATGGAAAGATCGGCGTTCTTCGCTACCCTTCTCCTGGGTTGGACCTACATCGGCATTCCTATCCTATCCTACCCTATCCGAAATCTCCTTCCTTGTTCTGCTTGCTGCTTGGTTCTTATTTTAGTTCTAGTTTTCAATCTTTAACACAGTGGAAATCATTCAACAGCCACTACCGTAGCACTACCATTCTGCTCGGCCGAAGAAATTTATGAAGTATAATGTACAAAGTCAAGAACACATAACACGCCGCGCGGCCGAAGTGTGGAAGTAGTATAATTGGACAGTACAATGAAACGACCGAGACCTTATGTCCCTCAATTCTCAATTCCCTTCGAATACCAATATCCGACATCCGATAAAAATGAACTAGCATGGTCCACGTTGTATAATTTGAGCTGGTTACTGTGTTATCGGTTTGGGTGTGTCTGACGTGCGCACGTAGCCCTTGTAAGACACGATGGGGCCTATAAATGGGTGTATCACATTCACATCAACGTCCCACCTGCGTGTAAAAGTAGCAGAATTATCAATAGCAACAAGAAGTTTGTGAAAGGACTGTGAAGCGCTTTGAGTAATGTTCGTGAAATATTAGTTGAATGAGGGACTTGGGCTGTTTCACTGCACATAGAACCTTAGGAATGAAGGACAGTACTCTAAAGATGTTAGAGTAGTCTCTTACCCGTCTCCATCAGAGTGCGCTATGGAAGCGCCATCAGCAGTCATGGCGAGGAAAGACGGCAACCGCATTCCGAGCACCCACACCGCCTGTCAAGAGAGGGTGTAGAGTAGCGTGCGCTTGCGTAACATACACATTTATAGTGCGTGCACAGTACAGAAAAGGTGAGGAAAGCTCTCAAAGTAAACTTCGCAATGTTCTTCAAAATGTCTCAATCACCTTGGTAACGTGCAGAAATCCAACTTGGCTGGCACCTCCTGAGCCCTCCTGCATAAAATGAGTTCAAACGAGAATAACGTTCAAATATTATCAATGTCAACAACAAAGATGGATATAGAAGTGTATATTGCAAACTGCTTTTATTTAAATGGCATGCTCATGAGGAGATTTTCTTCTGGTGCGGGGGCGTATTATAGTACCTCTGACGAAGCGGAACAAGGCTCGAGCGTGAATCCAAAAGCAGCGAAGTCTTTGATGCCCATCCAAGTAAAACTGTCCACGGCCAGCTGAGAGGTCTCATCAAAGTACCATCTATATTCATGGGCGCAACATCAAAACTTGGTGAACAAAGATAGCGTCTACCTTCATCAAAATGTTGGAGAAAGGTGAAAGATTTATAAACATGATATTTCAGAACATGGTGCGATTACACAAACTAGCCTATTTCATTGTACCGGCTCTCGAGGTCGGCTCTCGCTCCGGGAAAGATGCGCTTCCAGTTCACGCCTCCGCTCGCCTCGCAGTACTCGGACGTCACCACTGTGTTATCGAGGTTGTTGCGCTGTTGCCAATAAAGAGGTACACATCATCGTGTCAACCTCTATTCTGCACATATCTACTAGTCCATGCAAGAGAGTCTTAAGGCACCTTTTCTGGCGGTGTGTTCGGTGGTAGCTGCCCCAGTGCCGCTACTATCTTAATGCACAGCAACCAATTATTAGTTTTGACGCGATCATAGGTATCTTTCATGCCACAAAGGCATGGGAGTCCCAGTCGTAACTTCTGTCTGCCAGAATATTACATTTACATAGAACCTACCGCTGCGAGCCCACTGCCACGTTCGACCAGCAAAGGCCCAGCGCAATGTCCACCTGTAACGTGGAAAGCTAGCATTGAGGGCGGCAGTGCAGCAAGTACCTGCATGAAATCATGTCCAGCACGCGCATGCACACATGAAGTGTCACTTTGCGGTAAGACGGGAGCAAGAACTCTGGAAAAAAAATCCTGTCTTATGTTTGATAATGAGAACTCATGAAACGGCCGCATGAAACACTGCATTCACAATAAAACGATCAAATGACGACCAACTTGCGGTCAATCATCATTTTAGTGCACTGGACGAGTAGCCTGCCGTACGCATGCTGCATTACTAACCTCGGCAGGCAGAATACGCAGGAACGGCGAATTGGCAGCGGCATCCTCTGTGAGGTCCAATCCGTACGTGGCGCTACTGGGTGAAATTTTCACGGACAGATAGCATAGTTGACCACGATTCAAATGTGTTCTTATCTGCGTTCGACCATGAGCTGCCGCTACATTCGTTAGTCTTGTTGTGATACAAAGAGCCATTCTTTGCTGCGAAGCGAAGCGTCAAGCGTCATTAGCGTCAAGCACCAAACACCAAACACCACGTACGCACTGTTCTAATGTAATACTTTGGGGGCGGTGAGTTGACGGTTTGACGGTTGACGGACGGTTGTGGTTGTGAGTCTGAAACCCCACAATAGTATGAACATCTAGCGTGTTAATTAAGTGCATGGCCCACGTCTCCTCATTCCCAAGTAAGCGCGCCGCATCTCGTTCACCACCGCAATGGCCCCGTGGTGATTATGACGGCCACGAATGGAAGTGGAGTGGAACTCGAACTCGAACTAATATAAGTGGAGTGGAGACCGTATGACCTTAACATTGTTGAGACAGGCCCCGAAGGGCCGGAATTAGAAGACTAACAGGTAGAGAAGAAAAGCAAAGCAGCGCAAACTAGACCTAAGAAGCTAATCAGGCGCACATGCCCGAGTGGCCATGGAAGTGATGGTA
>Ga0307979_1003625_pt1 | contig 10291 bp, 15 predicted proteins | sample OrgLakmetage1058_FD_201833 | JGI IMG/M metagenome (GOLD analysis project Ga0307979, IMG submission 201833) | Saline water microbial communities from Organic Lake, Antarctica - #1058 | ecosystem: Environmental > Aquatic > Non-marine Saline and Alkaline > Saline | place: Antarctica: Organic Lake... | reverse complement strand
GAACAATAAAGAGGAAGGCGCGCGAGCAAAGAAGCTCGTGACATGCGGAACACGAGGTCCACTCGGCAGAGGTCAAAGTGTGCCTTTCAGCGCGCAAGGCGCCTATTGTTCTGCACCTGAGCCATAAGAGGCTTTGACGAGACAGGAACTCCTTCCTCGTCCGCAGAGTGGCAGAGCCATAAGAGGCACCGAAGAGTTGATCAAAATTTACTTGGACAGAAGATGTGCAAAATTGGCTTTTCCACATGCCTATAATATGCCAAAATTTTGAGCGCAAGTAGAAGAAGCTCAAGGGAAACAATGATTATACGTAGTACCAAACATTAGACAACCAAATGTGGTGTTAAAGGTGCTGTAGGTCCCGGTTCTCGTGCTCAACCCCGATTGGCCGCGGAGAAAACATAATGTCCACTTCAACAGACAGCAGCGCCAATGCTCTGCCTTCAGATTCAAAGCTTCTGATTGTTTCGTTCTGAAGGCATTCCGCATAGTAGTGAAACGAGGATAAAAAGCTAGATGTAGTATCTTTATCTGCAGTACTGCAGTTAGGGGCAGAGTTGAAACAGGAAAATCGTGGAGAAATGAAACACCTACTTTTGACACGACACAGACCCCGAAGGGCCGGAATTTGAAGGCTAGCACAATGGAATTCAACAAGTATATGCCTAAGGCACCCCTAAGGAAAATGGGGTCACGCAATTGCTCGGGGATGGGCGACTCTTCTTCTGGATCGCCTGAGGGACTTCGTTGTAGTCCCCTCCTCTGCGAGTGGAAACTCTTCTTTTGAGCTGCACTCTCAGAGCATGGAGGAGCGTGCCACTTTGGACCGCTACCATCACTTCCATGGCCACTCGGGCATGTGCGCCTGATTATCTTCATAGGTCTAGTTTGCGCTGCTTTGCTTTTCTTTTCTACCTGCTAGTCATCTAATTCCGGCCCTACGGGGCCTGTCTCAAAATACTCCCACAGCGGGCTTGAGAGCGGGAAAAGAGAGGGCGTAAAGCGAATGGCAATAGGCCATTCCAACCGGAATTCACCGGGATCAAAGCCCGAGGGGAAAGGAATGAGGAACCAGAAATCCAAATCCCGACTGCCATCAGGTGGATAATACCCGAAGCCACTTGCGTTGTCTGTTGAGAGACTTTGAGACAGGCCCCGAAGGGCCGGAATTAGAAGGCCAGCGAGTGGAGAATTAAAGCAAAGGAGCGCAAACTTAATCTAAAAAGCTAATCAGTTGGGGAGGTGTTTCACACGGTACTTAAAATTTGAAACGAAACAGCAAATAGCTTTAAAGTTACGTTTCGTTTCTCGTGAAACACACGCGGAGGGCGCTGGGAATGCTTCTATTTCCCTTCTCGGAACGAATCACCGAATCAACTACGTTTCGTTCAAAACTCCCCCAGATCCCGCCCCCGAAAGCAGAAGGACATCGACATTTCTGCCCACCCACAGGGCCGCATTCTATTTTGCCAATTACGCGATTTCTACGTGGGCATTTCGTTAATGTCGACTCTCTTTGTTCTGCTTCGGAAAAACCTATGATTGCATCTACCACTCAAAACAACTTTTTCCCAAGAGAGCGAAGTACACGAAATATGAATCCGCGACCAGCGGATGAAGCCGGAGAAACGGGACTCGGCGCCTCCGTGTTCCATTTCCCTAAACAAGAAACGCCCAAGAGGGGAAAGCGCTGGCCTGTTTTGAAAAACGAAATGCCGGCTAAAATCGTGCTTCGTTTCTGTTGTTTCATTACCGACGTGTTTCAACTTCTTTGACCCTAGTTGTAGCGCCGTGTAGCAGTCTACAGGTAATTCCGGATGATAAGGGGTTGCCACGTTCAGAAAGTAAGGGCGCGAGTCTCTTCCGTCGTTTGGGCGTTCTTAACATCGACAGTTACTTTCATAATCGGATTCTTCGTTGGGCTGGCCACGTCGCACGTATGCCCATGAGCCGGGCGCCACGGAAGTTACTGACTGGTTGGGTATCACATTCTTGGCCGATTGGTTGTCCACAGATGACTTCGGGCAGGACGCTGGAGAACGCGCTCAGTAGTAAGGGCATTTCGAAGGAATTCGATGAGTGGATTGCCATTGCCAAGGACAGGTCGAAGTTGAGACAGCTGGCTCACTCCTTTCCCAAACCTTCTGATGATTACAACTGCATTACGCAAAAGGACTCTGAGCCCAGTCAGACTTGTTCTGAAGGTCACATTTTCTGTTGCTATATACCACATGGGTGTGCCTCTGTGACGGCTGTGTACTTGCCTTTCTTTGTTTTTGGGAAAGTGTTAACTAGACTAGACTAGGTGTTTCTTTGTACTTGGGGAGTATGAACTAGACTAGACTAGACTAGGTCCACATTATGCATTTTTTTTAGAGAACGAGGGTTTCATCTGCAAATAGACGACGTCGCTGCTCATCTCGGTGCATATCCCTCTTGAAATCTCTAAGAAATTAGGGGTTTCTAACATAAAATAAGGGATTAGTCTAGCTAAGAGAACAAGGGCTGAGACCATTTCCCCCCACTCTTATTACAGGTAGTTCCGGGTGTTAAGAGGTTGTCACGTTAAGGGAATAGGGGTTAAAATTCGGTACTTCCACCTGTTAGGAATCGATTTCCCTCTTCTACTGTAGTACTAAAAGACGCTACGAGAGCGAGGGCTGAGGCCAAATCCCCCCGCCCTTATTATTACCCGCAACTACCCACTCCTAATCATTCGTAAACCTACGTCCCAGAGTCCTTCGGTTTAAACCGAAGGACTCTGGGACGTATCCTTCGGTTTAAACCGAAGGACTCTGGGACGTAGGTTTACGAATGATTAGGAGTGGCAACTACCTACCTGTTACCTGTACCCGAAACTGCCTGGAGCTTGGAGCTAGTCAGTCTACAAGCAAGCATCCTCAAGTCGTCTAACTTACAAGACAAGGAGACTCTGCCCCGTGAAGTCAAGCTCGAATAGGTAACGAGAATGAATGAACATAAATGTAGGCCTATACAGAGCATTCCGGTTGCATTTCTTGTAGACCTGCGGCTTGCTCTATCGGTCTATTAGTTGCGCCGGCGTGCTATCGAAGAACAGTGCAGCCATGCAGTTGCGTAGTTGCTTTTCCGTACCAACCATGTGCATCAGAATACGATGCTATTGTGTGAGTTACATCTGCCTCTTTCACGCCTCTCTTTCCTTTTCGCAATGGTAGATGTCCCGCTCCTCGAAATTTTATAAACCAACTGTGGGTGCTCCCTCGGTGAATGATGGTGAGATTGCTCCTGAAGTCATGAACTTGACCGCTGCAGCAGCCTCATCGGAATGCCAAACAGCTCTGGTGGAAGGCCCAGCAGCGGCCCGCACCGCCCTTGCAAAGCACGGGGCGTCAATCCCAGCTGAACTATCGCAGGCTCTTGAGACAGTGGGAAGCTATGCAACGAACGAGGTAAGCTTCATTGTACCCCCCCCATTCCCAGCCCTTTCTGACTCATTCAGTGCGTGCGAACAAGAGCCACTCAAACGTGAATTCGCTGTGAACAATATACAACCGTCAAATCGTTAGTCGAGGGTTTTCATTTCTCGTATCAATGTGTTACGGAAAATGCGCAGGATGATGGGCGCACCCTGCTCCATGAAGCCGTGATCAATGGAGATGCGGCGACTGTGGAAGCACTTATCGTGGCTGCTGACCCAGAGCTGATTGACGTCGCAGATTGGGTAGGGTGCGCTATAAAGTAGAGGCAATAAGACGTTATGCATAGCTTTTGAATAGTGCTGTTCATCATTGAAATAACTTCCTCGTGTTCGCTTCTCTTTGTGTGTGTCTACCTCACGTGCCAACGACGCAAGGATGGCGCCATACCCCTTGACCTGGCCACCGATGACACTTGCTGCGACATTCTCAAGCACCACAAAGCTGTCTATGCCTCTATCACTGAAGATCCAACCACGCTCGTCGCTGCTTCTCTTGCTCACTGCGCTGCTTTCTCGGCCTCTGGGGAGCTGTTGCCTGCAACGGCGTTGTCCTTACGCGCACATCATTTTGACCCAGCTTTCCGGTGGGCCCCACCCGCTGCCCGCACTGCAGTGGTTGCTTGGGCACGAAGTGTGTTTGTTGCCCAGCTTGCACCCGATATCGAGCCTTTCGGAATACTACTAGACGATTGCGCTGGTGACGTCCTGGAGTTCTTTGAGGTGACACACAATGAGTCTGAGCTCATCGCAAAGCACTGCTCTTCACCTGAGGCACAAGATTGGGTGCGCGCAGTGATTTCAGCAGCCATCATGGTAGGTGCTATAGGGTATTTCCATTAAAAAACAGTTCATGATGTCTGAAGCCTCTCGCATTTTATCTTCTTTCATGTTGTGCTCCACTCTGGTTCTTTCCTCTTTGTCACTCAGGCCAAGGCAACGGCTGACCTGGTGCCAGCAGCTTTTAAAGGCGACTTGGCGACCGTGCTGGACTGTCTTTCGAAAAAGGCCAACATTGAGACCAAAGTGGTGCGTTCCATACTTGCCTGTGCTGTTGTGTCGGGCATTTTCTAGGATCTGCATGTTGCTCTTTTTCATTGAGGGAGAGCATTTTGATGGTGCCAATTGCCAAGAGATTGTCTCTTTTTTTCTTTTCCAGCACCTTTTGTGTCTCTTGAGTGAGGTTGAGAGAATCACACACTTATGTGTTTGTCACGAGGTGCTTGAGAGGAGAAGGAAGCACCATAGCCTCTCTTCCCATTGTGGTGGCTGAGGCTACATGTGCGCCCTCGGGCGGGGCACTTTCCTTTTCCCTGTTGTGAGAGAGCAAAGGGTGCCAACTGCCAAGAGAATGCCTGCATTCCATTTTTTAATGGCACCTCTTCTTCGTTGAAAGAGATTGCGAGAGTCAAAGTAGGAGCTGAGAATGCGCTCAAGTTTTTTTAAAAGTGATGAAAGTATTAAAAAAAGTTTTTGTTCGAAGTGCACTATTCTCACTCCTTTTCTCAATCGTGTCGGATGCAAAATCTGAGACTTGTCTCGAAATTGGAAAGATCATGTTTTGAAGTTGAAGTGGCGTCAGCTTTTTTATCTGAGCCCGGGAGCACCTTGAATTTGTAAATTATTTTTTGCGTTTATATTGCTTATTTCACCTGCTCGAGCATTTATATATGTAGTTTATTAGCCCTCACACACTCACATCTTTGCCACTTACTCATCTTCTTTCCCTTTCATTTCCCTCGTGATCTCCCTCCTCTTCTCCCTACTTCTATTTGCTACTATGGCGCCCCTTCTCTCCCTCTATTTTTGTATAGCATAAATTCACAGCGCTCATTTGTGCCTCGGCCAGCGGTCGCACCGCAACTGTGAAGGCCCTCTTAAAGGAAGGGGCTGACAAGGACGCCAAGGACGGGGTAAGACAGTGGAAGAAAAAGGACTTGCTATATGTTTCGCCGCCACCGCTGCTTCTTCGTCCCATTTGCTCTTTGGCGTGTGCCCCTTCTCCCTCTGCATATAGGATGGCGAAACAGCGCTCATGAAGGCCTCGCAAGGAGGTCACACCGCCACTGTGGAGCTGTTGTTGGGAGCGGGGGCTGACAAGGAGGCGAAGGACAAGGTAAGTGATTGAAAGAAACTTGCTTTATGTTTCGCCGCCACCTCTGCTTCTTCGTCCCATTTGCTCTCCCTCTGGTGTGTGTGCCTCTCCCTCTATCTTTAGTGTAATAGCTCAACAGCGCTCATGATGGCCTCGGAAAACGGTCACACTGCAACTGTAAAGCTCTTGTTGGAAGCGGGGGCAAACAAGGAGGCCGAGGATGTGGTAAAAATGATGAGAGAGAATCACACACACTCACACACGCCGTTGGCATGATTGTTTGGAGGTGACACTATGGTCTCTCTTCACGAAGTTATTGACTGAGGCCAGTATAAGTAGCTTAGGGAGCTGGCATGCGCGGCGCTGTATTTCATTTTACCTATCATTTAACTTTTTCCGTTGTGAGAGATTAAGTAAAGAGATGCCATATGTCAAGAGGATGTCGCTTTCTCTGTTTTATAAGGCATGTTTCCTGGAAGCGACGCCTTCTTCACGTTGGCTGAACCAATACATGTGCACGCAGGCACGGTGCGCGCCCTCGCTGCTTTTTATTTTAATTTACTTTTCATAAATTTTTGTTATTGTGAGAGAGCGCATCTCAAGCAGTGCCAAATTCATAAAGAGAATGTCTACTTTCTTTCTGTGTAGCACTTTTTATCTGGATTGAATTGTGAAAGCTATTTTACGAGCTATGATGGCGCGAGCGTGCTTTGTGCTTTGATTAGAAGTAACAAAGCTATGGAAAAATTTATTTTTGTTGCTACAAAGTAGTGCACTATACTCGCTCCTCATTTCAATCGTGTCGGATTGAATTCTGAGACTTTTCTTGAAATCGCAGAAGTCATGTTTCTAGGTTGAAGTGTCGTCAGAATTTTGATCTGAGCCCGGGAACGCCTTCATTTTCAAATTTAAGTTTTTGCTATTTTTATTGGTCAGTTTGCCCCTGCTTGCGCGTGGACTAACATGTCGTGTGCACTCCTAGCACTCACAGAGAGATGCACACGTGTGTGTTACTTACTCATCTCGTCTCCATTTCTGACCCCCCTTGTGTTCTCCTCCTCTTCTCTTTGCTATACGGTGTCTATGCCTCTTCCTCTCCCTCTAACTATAGTTTGGCTGGACAGCGCTCATTTTGGCCATTCAAAAAGGTCACACCGCAACTGTGAAGGTCCTCTTAGAGGCGGGGGCTGACAAGGGCGCCAAGAAGGTAAGATTTAGATAGTGAAACAGAACCATGCACACACATTTGAAAGAGGTGCTAGAGCGGAAAGGAGGAAGCACCACAGCCTCATCACATCATGGTTGCTGCATTTACATGTGCTCTGAGAAGCAGTGCGCGCCCTAGCTGCATTTGATTTCTTTTTTTTCCCCGTTGCAAGCGAGGCATTTCGAGAGGTGCCAAATGCAAGAAGGGTGTCTGTTTTTTATTTCTGCATGGCATCTTCTTCTTTAAGAAGTGTGGAGGAGGCACCATGGCGTCTATTTTGTCTTTCGATGTACTACTACATGTGCACGGGCACGGGCATGCACACGTGCTGTTTTCTTTTTCTTTTCTCCACTTACGGTATGTATTTTCCCACAATTCGAAATTCGAGAAGTTGATTCCCCGTATCAAAACATGTCGTCTTCTAAATTAGTAATTTGATTGGATTTTCGATGTGATTGCTTTTTGTTTGCTTCTTGCTGCCACGTGTATACACACCCACAGAATGGCATGACGGCCTTGGACTGGGCCAAAGGAGAAGGCCGCACGGAAGTGGTGGCTCTCCTCGCGAGATGAGAACGATTTTACCGCACGGTTGGATGCGAACTTGTGTGTTTCAATGACCGGTATATTTCTTTGCTTCTTTTATTAATGTCCTCTTCCATTCTCCTTCTCGCATAAATTGTGTTGATTCCTTTTATTGATGAATACGTGTAACCCGTAACCGGGACCTGATTTTATGCAGGCATTCTCCCTCTTGTCCGTAGATGAGACTCGAACGCAGAGAGCAGGCGGAAGAATGTGTCAACGAAGACGGCCAAGGCGCTCGAATAACAAGGCGCGTGATAACACCGGAAGGAAAAGGCAAAGAAGGAAGTCAGCGAGTAACCGAGAAATATAAAGAGAATTGGGGGCAACTCCTTCCCGAGCGCTCACACGAAGACGAAAATAGCGAGAGAAGAGCCAAGTGCCCTTCTTTACGGCAACTAGGAAAAAAACAGATATGCAACTAGGAAAAGAAACAGATAAACAGCGAGCAAGCCCTTTATCCTAAGCGCATATCCAGCGAGTATAGATCAAACGAAGAATTAACCCCGAGCCAGAGTCAGGGCACTAGCACTATAGTCTAGAGATGGCAAGACTTTTTATCCCCCTGCTGAATACGGGTGTATCTAAAAAGTCAATTCCCGGTTCCATATCACCGATTGGCTCATAGGCTTATATCTAATGCCAAATCGCCGGGTTAGTCCCCCCTTTAGCTTAAGAAACATCCCTGGAAGTGAGAAACGCCAGCAAGCTATCCCCAATAGCCCATAATCAATCCGGCGGGTTCTCCCACTTCCCTTTTTGCACACTTCACACGAACTCCTTCTCTCTGCCTCTCTGTTTCTCTCTTGCATTGTTTAGTCGCCCACGCCAAACGAACTGTCGGACACGAGCATTTCGAGGCCCTTCTTCTCGGCCGCCTTGTTTTCGTCTTCTTCCTTCTTGGCCTGGGCTGCTTTTTCCTTCTGCTTCAATGCGGTGGCCGCCCGCCGCGCGTCTCCGCCAATCGGCGTGTCGTGCACCCCCACGCTACCGTCATCGCAGCCTCCGACCAAATGGGACCCAGAAGGGCTGTACGCCACCCCACACACCTGAGGATGAGAGAGGCGGGTGCATGAGTAGGTGGTAATAACGGGCATGGTTGAGTTTCTTGATATCAGCCATTCAAATCGATGACAAACAAAGGTTACACTGAAGAAAATAAAAAAAAGAAGAGGGGAAATAAAGAGGAAAACGAGTGCCAGCTCTGGATCAAATGGCCTCGCATGCTTCGAAAACTACCGTTTTTATTGTCCTAATATGATGCACTTTCCAATGAATCCTTCAGCATACACTTCTACTTCATACCTGGTCGCTGTAGCCCGCGTACACGTGTACGCATTCTCGCATCCCCAAGTCCCAAACGCGCACCTTCAAAATTGGCAAGTAGAAGAGGGAAGAAGTGTGAGCAAAGATCAAGAGGCAGTATGAAGATTGAAGAACCTCATTCCAGGTGTAGGAGTTATCGAGAAATAGGCTAGATTTCTTCCTTTTGATTCTCTTTTCTCTTAAGAAATAGACACCTTGACCTCAATCTCAACCTATATTAATTTCTCTCTGCTTCCATTATCTCATCCTCATCCTTTCCCACACCAGTATACCCATTCATGTACCGTGCGATCTGACGAGCAAGATGCGAAGTGGCGACCGTCCGGCGATGGAGAGAGGCCGCACACCCAGGAGCTTTGATAAGGTGGTGCATGCAATGAATCGAAGTGAATGGAGGGTGGATAAGTAAGAAACAAAAGGGAGCACACGAGGGAAGGTGACCATCATGAGATGTCACAAGAACATGACAAAATAGTGTTACTATGAATATAGCATCTACTCGGTCTATCTCAATGTTCTCATTCCATGCCCTTACTTGTGCCCGCTCATTGAGGCCACGGCTGATTTCATCCGTTGGTCCCACACTTTAACCACCATGTCGTCGCCTCCCGACACCACCAATTGATGGCTGCCTTCTCCTCCACTGCTAGCGAAACAGAGTGACCGCACGCCGAGACCGTGGCCCTGTGTTAATTCGCACATGTATACACGTAAGCACACACGCACATACACAGGCATACATCGATAGTCAGCACAAAAGTGACAGAAAGTGTGACAAAGGAGAAACATTCATACGAAACAAAGCTTCACAGCTCCATAACCAGCTGCATATTTTGTCAGTTCAGATGTGCTTTCTGCTACTCAATGGAGTATATCTTGGTGAACATACATTAGCTTCGTCGAATCGTGACGTCATGGTCTCAGAGCCCATATCAAACACCGACACACTTCCGTCGTCGCCCCCGCCTGCGCACACGCCACCTCCACCCGCCGCCACGCACATCATGAACGCCGTAGAACTGGCACCCGTAGAACTGGCACCCCCTCCTCCTCCTCCTGCTGCTGGCTGTGATGACGACGATGAGAGGGTAGGTTGCAGGAGTGCTTTCGGAGTGGAAGGAAGTATCGTACCACCACCATGATTGATAGAAGATGTAGCCATCGGCGTGTCAAAAATGGCAATGCCCCCGCTCTTGGTGCTGGCCAGCAGGATGTTTTCATGTTTGGGTGGCAAAGCGAGTTGCCACGCATCTCCAGGGCCCGTGTGTAAAGTAGCGTAAGGTTTGGGGGTGCCCGGTGGCGGCATCGCATCCAAAGACCAAAATGACACAGAGCCGCCCACCGAGGAGGCCGCGCACCAATCACCGCTCGAGGAGGCCACCACCTAGTAGTAGATCGGAGAGGGAAGATGGGTTGATTAGTGCAAGAGAGCGGACGTGTGATACGACGGAGTTCTGTTTAAGAGAAAGGAGCAAGCGCAAATGTTCTAGATAAGCTGCTTTCAGCTTAACGCAAGTCATGCTGAATCTATCCTTCACCACCAACTACTCCTACAAAAAAGGTCACCGAGGGCGCCCTCTTACCGACACCACGCCTAAATGATGGCCGGGAAACGAGCGCT